>WNGA01008687.1_pt1 | contig 14431 bp, 11 predicted proteins | sample 5400061 | NCBI WGS metagenome assembly WNGA01 (sample SAMN13153366, study PRJNA577476) | soil metagenome | isolation source: 100 cm soil or saprolite under grassland replicate 2 | place: USA:California | collected 2016-06-15 | reverse complement strand
TAGCGACCGAGGAGGATCACGTCACGGCGCCCGCAACTCGCGTTTCGCGCGGCACACCGCGAGGCACCGAAGAGGGCGGTCATTCGGCATCGGCGCCGCGATCACATGCCGATCGCTGGCGCGCTGATCTGGTTCATCAGTTCGCCAGTCAGCAGGAAGAACGGGATCGCGACCAGTGGCGCGTGCGCGAGCGCTTCGTACATCTGGTACGGCACAGTACTCAATGGCAGCTCGCCGGTGAAGGCGATATAGATCATCGGAAGCACCGCCATCATCACTCCGATCGGCGCCCCGACGAGGATGAGCAGCATGAGCGACCCGACGAGGAGCAGCAGTTCCATAACGCGCGCTCAGGCGCCGGGCGATCGCTCGCGCAGCATTCGGCCGCGGAGCTCGAGCTTGAAGTCGACCACGATCACGCCGCGATGCGAAGCGAGCACCGGGTTGAGATCGAGCGTGAGCAACGACGGCTCCGCGGCGGCGAGCGTGGACACGCGGGCGAGCAGCTGCGCGAGCGCGTGCAGATCGCACGGTTTGCGGCCACGGGCGCCGTGCAACAGCGGGAAGCTCGACAAACACGCCCCCCAGCCCGAATAGCACCACGGGCCCAAACACAGGATCCTGCGTGAACCCGGCGAAGAGCTCGATCGCGTCGGCGTCGTCGACCATTTTCTGGATCAGCACGCCTTCGCGATCCTCGCAAGGGACTTTGAACAGCCTGTCGACGGCGCGTGCCAGCCCGTCGTCAGTGGCGATGCCGAGGACGACGCCGCCAATGTCGCTCTTGTGCGGCAGTGACGCTGCCATGAGCTTGGCGGCGACGGGATAGCCGAGCTCCTGCGCTTCACGACGTGCGTCCTCGTGCTTGCTTACGAGCCGCGCCGGCGCAATGTTGATGCCGTGGCGCTCAAGTAGCGATTGCTGGGCGAGGTAGCCGTCAGCGCCGGCCGTGCGGGATTTGGGCGCCACTGTGACGGGCATGCTGTCGAGCGCCACGCGGCGCGCGCGCTCCCAATGAAGACGCGCGGCCACGGCGCGCACGCAGCGCACTGGCTCGCTGAACACCGGAACACCGGCGTGGGCGAGCCGTTGCAGCGGGCCGGGAAGGGCCGCGATCCAGGTGACGGCGAGCATACGGTCTGTAGCGCTGCGCGCGTCGGCGAGCGCGTCGGCGAGCGCTTCGCCCTGACGCCAGATCAGGTTGACGCACAGCATGACCGCGTCGTACTCGCCGCTTTGCGCGGCATCGAGCACGCTGCCCGCCATCACCTGCGGATCGAATATGACGTTCGCCGTCATGTCGATCGGGTTGTTGAGCGCCGCGTATGCGGGCAGCCGCGCCTGCAGCGTGCGCACGAGGCCCGGCGACGGCGGCGGCATCTCGAGGCCCAGGCTCACTGCGGCGTCGGCCATCATGACGCCGGCGCCGCCGGAGTGGCTCAGCACCGCTACGTGGCTCGTATCCGCCTGGTTCGCGGTGCGCGGATACGCGACGAACATCTTCAGATGATCGATCAGCGACTCGATGCCGTCGGCGCGGACGACGCCGTGAGCCGCGAAAACCGCTCGGTAGACGTCGTCCGAACCGGCAAGCGCGCCGGTATGTGACCGCACGGCGCGACCCCCCACGTCGGTCGTCCCGACCTTGACCAGCACGATCGGCTTGCCCGCCTCGAGCGCCCGGCGCGCGGTGCGCTGGAATTTCGCACCGTCGCGCACGCTCTCGAGATAGCCCGCGATGACCGTCACCTTCGGGTCGTCGATGAAGGCGTCGCAGAAGTCGCTGAACTCGAGGTCGGCCTCGTTGCCGGTGCTGATGAAATAGCCGATGCCGAGGCCTTGCTCGCGCGCGAGCGCGGTGATCGCGGTGCCGACCGCGCCGCTCTGCGTGACGAACGCCACCGGCCCCGGCTCGAGATCGGTCCGGTCGAACACCTGGCTGATCGACGCCACCGCTTTGTCCCACAGATTGACGATACCGACCGAGTTGGGACCGACGAGACGGATGCCCTTGCGGTTGGCAAGCTCGACGAGCTCGCGCTGTAGGCGCATGCCCTCCGCACCCGCCTCGGCGTAGTTCGACGCCAACACGAGCGCAAAGCGGACCTGACCCGGCGCCGAGTCTTCGAGCAGCGCGGGAATGCGTTCGGCGGCGACCGCGGCGATCATCAAGTCGATCGGCCGGCTGATGCTCGCGAGCGATGGGTAGCATTTGCAGCCCATCACTTCGTCGAGCTTGGCGTTGATGGGGTAGATGTCGCCGTCGTACGCGAACTTGCGCAGGAATTGCAGCGGAAGCGAGCCGAGCTTGCCCGGATTGTCCGAAGCGCCCGCGATCGCGATGCTGCGAGGGCGTAGCAGTGCGTCGAGCGGGTGCACCTCTGTCATCGCAGATTGCCGTTCGCAGTATCGGGGGCGGTCGTCGTCGTCGCCGGCCGCGCCGCGTCGATCGCCGCAGCGGCGCTGCCGAGCGCAAGATCGACGCCCGAGATCGCGACGCGCAGCTTTTCGATGTCCGCCGCCCCGGCGAGATAGGCGACGAGCTCGCGCAGCGGCGTCGTGCGGAATCGCAGCCCCGCCACCGCATCGCGCGTACGCGCGAGCACCGGCCGCACGAGCGAATCGTCGTAATAAGCGGCGAGCAGGATCTCGTCGTTGCCCGCGTGCGCTCCGCGCTCCGCGCGCAGGCGTGGCAGCGCGGGCGGAAGCAACTCGGCCGGCGCCTCCTGCACGACAGGCTCGCCTCGCGTCGCGCGCTCGAGGAACTCGGGCGCGAGAGGTCCCGCAGCACGCCCGTAATGGCCGAGCGCGTACTTGCGCAGCTCGTCGGGGATCATGCAATAACGCTCGCCCTGGACCACATTGAGTGTGGCCTGCGTGATCAGGAACTGCGCGAACGGGCTCACCATGATCGGATAGCCCAGGTCCTTGCGTACCTGCGCGACTTCGTCGAGGATCTCGTCGAGCCGGTGCTCGATGCCGGCGGCGCAAAGCTGCGTGCGCAGGTTCGAGATCATCCCGCCCGGCACCTGGTGCTCGTACATCCGCGGATCAAGCGTCGCCGGTTTTCCGGTGAGCTTGCCCTCGCGCCACGCGACCCATGCGAAATACGCCGACATCTCGTCGAGCCGTTCGGCGCGAATGCCCGTGCGGTACCCGCGTGAGAGCGCCGTCGCGTTGAAGTCTTCGGCCGGTGGCAGCGAAGCGCCGTTGGCAAGAGGTCTCACCGCCGTGTGGAAGAACGTGATGCCGGCGTCCAGCGCGTCGCAGTACACCTGCGGTGCGAGGCCCGACAGGCAGTGCGAATGCAACTCGAGCGCGATGCCGGGCGCGGCCGCGAGCAGCGCGGGCGCAAGCGTTCGTATGCGTTCTGGCGTGAGCAATCCGCTCGGATCCTTGAGGCAGATCCGGTCGACGCCGAGCGCGACGAGCTCGCGCGCGCGGGCCTGGAAATACGAATCTGTATGGACCGGACTCAGCGTGTACACGACGGCGCCGGTGACGCCGATGCCGGCCGAGCGCGCGGCCTGCACCGAGCCCGCGAGGTTCCGGTTGTCGTTCAGCGCGTCGTAGGTCGTCAGATGGTGCACGCCGTTCGCGGCGAGATGAGCGATCGTCAGCTCGACCACGTCGTGCGGGAAGTACTCGAACGTGAACAGGCTCGCTCCGCGCATCCAGACGTTGATCGGCGTGCGGCGCAGCCGCCGCGCGGCCATTCGCATGCGCGCCCACGGGTTCTCCTGCAGGTAGCGCACGCACACGTCGAACACGGCGCCGCCGACGAGGTCGATAGTGTGGAAGCCGGCGTCGTCGGCTAGATCGAGCACCGGCGCGATCATGGCGTTCGTCATCCGCGTCGACCAAAGGCACTGGTGCCCGTCGCGCATCGTGACATCGATCAGGTGGATCTGGGGCATGGCTTACGTTCCGATCGACGGGTCAGCCGCGACCGAGGACGGCGGTCGCGTTGCCGGCGAAGATGCCGCCGTAGCCGTGGACGAGCGCTCGCCGCGCCTTCGCCACCTGGCGCTCGCCGGCTTCAGCGCGCAATTGGCGCACCGCCTCGATCAGCAGGAAGATGCCGAACATCCCCGGGTGACAGTAGCGCAGCCCGCCGCCCGAGGTATTGACTGCCAGCGCGCCGCCGGGTCCGATGCCTCGCTCGACGAGCTTGCCACCGTCGCCTTTGGCGCAAAACCCCGTGTCCTCGAGTCCGACGACGACGTTGATCGTGAACGCATCGTAGATCTGGACGACGTCGATGTCCTCGGGGCCCGCACCCGCCATCTCGTACGCCGCGCGGCTCGATTCGACAGCGTCGGTGCGCGTGAAGCTGCGCATGCTCGACGCGTAGCAGTGGCTGTGCGACTCTCCGACGCCGAGAACCTTCACCGGCTTGCGCGCGCGCCGGTCGGCGGCGGTCAGCACGATCGCGCCGCCGCCGTTGGTCACCAGGCAGCAGTCGAGCTTGCGTAGCGGATCGCTCACTGCCGGTGACGCGATCACCTCGTCGATCGTCAGCAGCTCGCGGCGCAGCGCCTCGGGATTGAGCGACGCCCACTGGCTGGCGGCCACCGCAACCTGCGCGAGCTGCGCGCGCGTCGTGCCGTACTCGTGCATGTGGCGCTGTGCGACCATCGCGTAGGCCGAGATCGGGAACAGCGCGCCGTACGGCCGCTCGTACGGCGGCACCTCGGCCCGCGTCACCAGGCGACCGGTGTCCGATCGCTGCGTGCTCGCGTAAGCGATTACCGCGACATCGGCGCCGCCGGTGACGATCGCGCGCATCGCATGGCCGACGTGCGCGACGACCGACGCACCGCCGATGTTGGTCGAATCGGTGAGGCGCGGCCGGATTCCCAGTTCGTCGGCGAGCGTTACCGATGGCATCCAGTAGTACGGCGTCACCGCGAATACCGCGTCGACCTCGGCGAGGCGCAGCTCCGCATCGGCCAGCGCCGCGTGCGTCGCCTCGGCCATCAGCTCCGCGGGAGTGGCCTCGGTCGACCACCCGACGCCCGCAGTCGCAGCGCCGGCGATCGCCACGTGTCCCGCGAGCGGTTGCGCGGTCATCGCGTCGGCGCCCCGTACGGCCTGAACACGGGCAGCGCAAGACCGTCGCCGGCGTCGACGAACGCGACAGCGACCGGCATGCCGATGTGGACGGTTTCGACGTCGCAATCGGTGACGTTGCTCATCAGACGCGGGCCTTCGTCGAGCTGCACCATCGCAACCACATAAGGAAGCTTGGAGTTGAAGTACGGGTCGGGGGCTTGCCTGACGACGGTAAACGTGTGGACGACACCTCGGCCGGACGAGCGCATCCACTCGATCTCGCTCGAGCCGCAGACCGGGCAGCGGCTTTTCGGCGGCCAGGTGAGCGATGCGCAGCTGCGGCAGCGCGGAAGCTGCAGCTCGCCGCGGGCTGCGCCGCGCCAGTAAGCGCATGCGATCCCTCGCAGGTCGGGGCGAAGGTGCGGCGGCAGCGGCGCCGTCATCGCGCCGCGGCGCGACGAAGCGGCGCCGCCGACGTCGCCACGATGCGCGTCACGATTGGTTGTTCTCGACACGGCGATACAGCGTGCGGGTGAACGGTTCGTCGAACCATTCGAATCGCTTGAGCCGCCCGAACCACGGCGTTGCGCGTGAGCGTGCGCGCTCGGCGGAGTCGAGCGCCGCCCGGTCGGAGAGCTGATGCAACGCGAAGAACTGGCAGCCCCGCGCGTGCGGCGCTTCGACGAAACGGCAGCCGTCCCACGTCGGGCACCTGAGCAAAATGGGCAGGTGCTCCTGCTCGTACCACGCCAGGAACTCGCCGCGCTGATCGGCGGGCACCCACAGACCGACGCAGAGCAGCCATTCGCCCGCGCCGGGGCCGTGGCGTCCGCCTTCGAACAGCGGCTGGACCGGCGTAAACGTCCACGCGGCTTCGTCGCCGCTCGCGTCCGACACGAGCGCGAGACAGTGAGCCGTCTGCGGCTCCGCGAACAGCTCGCACGCCCCGCGATGCGCGAGCGAGAATGCCTGTACTGCCGCCGCGTCGGCGGCCGACTCCGCGATGAACATCAGCCTGCTAGAGCGCGCCAGCCCGCTCGAGCTTGGCGATCAGCTCCTGCTGACCCTGATCCTGCAGCGCCCGCCGTGCGAGCGCCGGGTCGTATGTATTCCTCACGGCACGCCACGCGGGCGGAGCGCCGGCATACCACAGACTGAGCTCACTCGCCGTGGGCGTGTAGACTTTCACCTTGCCTTCGAGCTGCTTGGTGTACTTGGCCATCCACTCGGCATCGACGCCGAAGCTCCGCGCCTCGATTTCCCTGCCGACCCGGTCCACGACGTCGCGCGCCCAGTCGGGAAGCTGCTGGTAGCGCTTGAGGTCCATGAAGATGATGTGGGAGTTCCAGCCGCCGCCCGTCTTCGTGATGTAGGGCGCGACCTCATAGAACTTCTGTGCGGCGACGTAGGCGTCCGGGATGTACATGCCGTCGACAACCTTGGTCTGCAGCCCCTCGTAGAGCTGACCCCAGTCGTACGGGACCGCGGTGCCGCCCCAGGTGTTGATCAGCGTCAGCTCGACCTCCGTCTTGGTGACTCGGAACTTGATGCCCGCCATGTCGCTCGGGACGCGGATCTCGCGTCTCGAGTTGTCGATATTCCGGAAGCTGTACGAAGGAATGATCGCAAGCACATGCAGGCCCATCTCCTTTTCCGCGCGCTTCTTGAGCTCCTCGCCGAGCCATCCCGTGATCAGCTTCTCAGCCGCGGCATCGTCCTTGAAGATGTAGGGCAGGTTAAGGATATCGAACGTGTGTCCGAACGAGCCGATGTTGCCGCCCGAGACCGACCCGATGTCGATCTGACCGAGCCGCGCCTGCTCGACGCACTTGTGCTCGTTGCACAGCGTGCCATTGATCTGGACATTCGGCGCGATCCGTCCGCTGGAATATTCCTTGAGCTTGGGCCCGATGTATTCAGTGAACCACCACGCCGTTGGCACCGTGGGCGCGATGCCCGTCGCGGCGGTCAGGCGCACCGTCTGCTGCGCGCCTGCGTCATTGACGCCGGCGATCACGAGCGCTGCCAGCGCGACCACTGGCAACAGGGATTTGAGCTGCTTCATGGCGTTCTCCTCCTTGGCGGATTGACACGGGTTGAGCCGTCGCGGCCAGCCGGGCTCCGCCGCTCGGCTGCGAGGACGGCGCACCGCTGCGCTGGCCGTGCTGGCGGCCCGATCAGGCGTATGCGCCTACTATACTGCGCTAGGTGTATAATGTCGACATTCATACAGAAATCGGGTCGACCTGAGCGGAGTCGTGGGTTGCCGGCTGGAACGCACCCGAGGCTGCCGGCCGTCGGTCGGCGGAACGCTCACGGACAGGACGACGATGCCAAGACGAAAAGCGCCGGGTTTTCAGATCGTGGCGGCCGACACGGCGCTGTTCCTCACACTCTCAGAACAAGTCGCGAAACGCATCGCCGACGAGATCCTGAACGAGCGATTTCCGTCCGGCGCCAGGCTCAAGGAGGTGGATCTTGCGACGATGTACGGCGTCAGCCGGGCGTCGATCCGCGAGGCGCTTCGCCTTCTCGACAAGCGCGGGCTGGTGTGGATAGAACCGCGCCGCGGCGCCAGCGTCACACGGCTATCGGCCGACGAGGTCGACGACCTCTACGAGATCCGGGCGAGCCTGCTCGCCGTGGCAGCGCGGCGCGTCGCCGCCCGAGCGGATCCCGGGCTGCTTGACGAGGCGCGGGTGCTGCTCGACCAAGCCATGCAACACGCGTCCGACGCGAGCCACGGCAAATATTTCGAGGCGGTATACGCGCTGTCGCAATTGATCGCCGAAGGCGCCGGCAGCGAGCGGCTCGCAGCGCTGATCCGTTCGTTTTCGCAGCAGGTCGCGCGCTACACACGGCTGTCGCTGCGCGGCGTGGAGCGGCGTCGCAAATCGGCGCAGAGCTGGAGGCGCCTAGTTCGCGCGATCGAGACGCGGGATACCGCGATGGCCGAACAGGCGATGCGACAGCTCGTTACCGGATCGCAGGAAACGATTCGGGAGATCCTGCGCGAGCGCTCGCGCAAGGTAGCGGCCTAGCCTGCGAGACCGCTGAGCAACAAAGTCGCTCACACGGCTCTGCATGGAATTTGTTTTTCCATGAACGTTGTCGAAACCTGTCTTGCGCAGATCCGGGGCCGCGGCTTGCGGGTCGTGTTCCCGGAAGCAGAGGACGAGCGGATCCTCGCCGCGGCACGCTGCCTGCGCGACGAGGACCTCGCCGACCCGATTCTTCCGGCGAACCCGGAATCGAGCGACCGGCTCGATGCCTATGCTGCGCTCTACCTGCGGCACCGTCCGGACACGAACCCGAAGGTGGCGCGGCGGCTGGCCGCGAAGCCGCTGTTTCATGCCGGGCTGATGGTGAAGGCGGGCGATGCGGATGCCATGGTGGCCGGGGTCGCGGCCCCGACCGCGCGGGTGATCGAAGCGGGGATGATGACGATCGGTCTTGCGCCGGGTATCGACACGCCTTCGAGCTTCTTCCTCATGGTCTTTCGGGATCGGGTCCTCGTCTTTGCCGATTGCGCGGTGAACGCCGACCCGACTCCCGAGCAGCTCGCCGACATCGCGCTGGCGTCGGCGGAAAGTTGCCGCCGGCTGCTGCGCGAGGAGCCCCGCGTCGCGCTACTCTCATTCTCCACCAAAGGGAGCGCCAAGCACCCTCACATCGAGAAGGTGATTCGCGCGTTGGAGATTGCGCGACGTCGGGCACCTTCGCTCGCGATCGACGGCGAGCTGCAGGCCGATGCGGCACTGATTCCAGCGGTCGCGGCGAAGAAGCTGAAGGAAGCCGGGCCGGTCGCGGGAAGGGCGAATGTGCTCGTCTTCCCCGACCTCGATGCCGGCAATATCGCCTACAAGCTCAGCCAGTACCTGGGTGGCGCGCAAGCCATCGGACCGGTGCTGCAGGGCTTCGCGCGACCCTTGAGCGACCTGTCACGCGGCGCGAGCGTGGAGGACATCGTCGCCACCGCAGCGATCGTTCTCGCCCAGTCTTGAGCAGATCTAGCGCTTTTCGATCGGCACGTAGGCGCGCGGCCCGGGGCCGCTGTAGAGCGTGAGCGGACGGATGAGGATGTTGTTCTCCATCTGCTCGAGCACCTGCACCGTCCAGCCGGGCACGCGGCCGACCGCGAAGATCGGAACGAACAGGTCCTCGGCAATGTCGTTCAGAAAGTAGACCACACCGGCGTAGAAATCCACGTTGACGTTAACGCCGTGGCGCGCGTAGGGTTTCATCGCCTCGACCAGCGCCTCGAGAATCTGGTACCACTGCGGCTGGCCCATTTCATGGGAAAGCCGCTCCACGCCGGCGCGCATGTGCCGCGCGCGAGGATCCTCGGCGCGGTAGACGCGGTGGCCGAAACCCATCACCGGTTCCTTGTTGGCACGCTTGCGCCGCACGTAATCGCCCGCCTTCGAGGCGTCGCCGATCTCCTGCGCCATGCGCATCACGTTCTCGGCCGCGCCGCCGTGCGCCGGTCCGGAGAGCGCCGCGATCGCCGCGGTGACGGCGGCGTGCAGGTTGGCCTCGGTGCCGGCTACCACGCGCGCGGTGAACGACGATGCGTTCGAGCCATGCTCGGCGTGCAGGATCATGTCGGTATCCATCAGCCGCGCAGCGTCGGCACTCGGCGCCTTGCCCTTCAACATGTAGAGGAAATTGGCGGCGTGCCCGAGACTCGGTTCGGGCGGCACCGGCGCGCGGCCGTTGCGGATGTGTTCGTGCGCAGCGACGATCATCGGCACCTGCGAGGTGAGCCGCACCCCCTTGCGCAGAGTCGCTTCCGGCGATTTGTCCGCGACCTCCGGGTCGAAGGCGGCGAGCGCCGACACCGCCGTGCGCAGCACGTCCATCGGGTGCGCGCGCTGCACCGTGCCGATGATGTCGTACACCGCCGCCGGCAGCATGCGCGCCGACTTCAACTCGGCCTCGAAGACCTCGAGCTGGGCCCGCTCCGGCAATTCCCCCTTGAGCAGCAGATAGCAGGCCTCCTCGAAGGTCGAACGCTCGGCGAGGTCGTGAATCGAATAGCCGCGGTAGAGCAGTTCGCCCCTGCGCCCCTCGATGAAGCAGACGCGCGAGCGATCGAGGTACACCCCCTTGAGCCCGCGATGGACTTCGATCTTTTCGGTGTCTTCATTCGTCATCGCGTTCTCCTCTCAGCGCGGCGAGCTTCAGGCGCTGCACCTTGCCCGAGGGACCCTTGGGCAGCGCGGCGACGAAGCGGAGCAGGCGCGGCGTCTTGTACCGTCCGAGTTGCGTCAGACAATGCGCGCGCAATTCCGCTTCGTCGCAACGTGCCCCCGGTTTGAGCACGATGCAGGCGAGGATGTCCTGGCCATAATTCGAATCGGGAATGCCGACCGCCGCGGCCTCGAGTACCGCCGGATGGGAGAGTAGCGCCTCGTCGATCTCGCGCGGTGCAATATTCTCGCCGCCCTTGATGATCAGCTCCTTGCGCCTGCCGGTGATGAAATAAAACCCGTCGTTGTCCCGATACCCCAGGTCGCCCGTGGCAAGCCAGCCGTCGGGCGAGAGCACCTGCGCGGTCAGCTCCGCGTTGCGGTAATAGCCTGTCATCACGGCCTCACCGCGGAGCTCGATCTCGCCCTGCTCGCCCGCGCCGAGCACAGCGCCGTCGGCGGCGACAACGCGCGCCTCCACCCCCAACGGCACACCGGCGGAGCCGTATTTTCGCTTTTCGGGATCGATTGAATTGGCGAACGCGATCGAGGCGGTCTCGGTCAGCCCCATCGCCTCGATGACCGAGATTCCAAAGCGCGCCTCAAACGCGCGGTGCTGCTCGAGCGGCAGCGGCGCGGAAGCCGACCGACCGAAGCGAAGCGCACGACACGCCCCGGCCTGCGACGGCGTCAGCTCCGAGCCGTTGAGGAGATAGGCGATGATCGTCGGCACCATGTTGAGCCAGGTCGGACGATAACGCTCGACCAGCGGCCACCACTGCGACGCGCTGAACCGGTGCGGCATCACGATGCTGCCGCCCGACACGACGGGGCTGACCGTCGCGATGCTTTGGCCGTTGATGTGATAAAGCGGCAAGGAAGAAAGCACGCGATCTTCCGCGCGCAGCGCCAGCGCCGCGGCAACGACGCGCCCGGCGTAGATCAGATTCCAGTGCGACAGCAATACTCCCTTCGGCTCTCCGGTCGTGCCCGAGGTGTACATGAGCATCGCCGGCGTGTGCGGATCGACTGCGGCGAGCGGCGCCGGCGGCCCTTGCGACAGCTCCAGGCGGTCGGGGCCGGTCGGGTGCACAAGCGCCGGATTGTTCGTGCGGCGAAGCAGCGCGCGCAGCCGGTCGACAAATTCCGGCGCCGCGAAGATCAGCCGCGTGCCCGAATGCGCCAGCGTATGTTCGAGCTGCGTATCCTGCGCGAGCAGGTTGACCGGCGAAACGACGTAACCCGCATACATTGCGCCCAGGAAAATGCTCGCGGCGGCCACGCCGTTGGGCAGCATGAACGAAACCACCGATCCCGGCGCGATCCCCTGCTGCGCCAGGAAGGTGCCGAGCTCCGTGCCGATTCGTGCGAGATCGCCGTAGGTCAGGACTGCTTCGGGCTCCGGGGCGATGACGCAAGACGCGTCGGGGCGCGCGACGGCGTGCGCGTCGATCGCATCGCGGAACGTACGCATCGTGCCTCGCGCTGCTCAAGCGCCAGAGCGGCGCCCGGATTTGCGTGCGTGCTTGCGCAGATAAGTGCCGAACAGGGCTTCCTCGGTCGGTTCGCTCACGAGCTCGGGTGCGAGCGGTCGCACGACCCGTGTGATGTTGAGGAAGTGCCGGTAATTCAGGTTGTCCGAAATGCTGTTGCGGCCCCAGGTTCCGCAGCCCATCGACAGCGAGAACGGCAGCGCGTTGTCGAACGATCCCCCGGTAGCGAAGCAGTGCGCCTGATTGACGATCACGCGGCATACCGGCAGCGTGAGTCCCAGCGCGAGCGCGCGCTTTTCGTCGCGCGTATGCAGCCCGATGGAATGACCGGCGCCCTGATAGCCCAGCAGCCGCTCGGCCAGCACCGTAGCGGCGGCAAAGTCGGCGGCGCGGTAGAACGTGAGCACGGGCGAGAGCTTCTCGCCGGAAAAAGGATGCGCCGCGCCGACGCCGGTCTCGGCAACGATCAGGAAACGCGCGTCCAGCAGCGCGGCGCGCGCAAGCCCGGCGCGCAGGGTGATCGCCGGTGCGTCTTGGGCAATGAACGTCGAACCGAGCCGGCCGGCGGCGAACATCGCGCGCTCGAGTTGACGCGCTTCGCCTTCGTCGAGCACGACGCCGCCTGCCGCAGAGAGCGCGGCGAGCAGGGGATCGGCGATCGCCGCGATGGCGATGACGCTGTTCTCCGACGAGCAGCTGGTCGCGTTGTCGAAAGCCTTGGAGCGCGCGATCTTGTCCGCCGCATCCGCGAGGTCGGCGGTCTCGTCGACGATCACCGCGACGTTGCCGGCGCCCACACCGATCGCCGGCGTGCCGCTCGCGTAGGCCGCGCGCACGTTGGTCTGCGAACCCGTGGCGACGACCAGGTCGACTTGGCGCATCAGCTCCGCGGTCATCTCACGCGTCACCGGCGAGGGTACCTGCTGTACGAGATCGAGCGGCGCGCCGACGCGGTCCAGCTCGGCGTGGATGTACGCGAGGAGCAGTGACAATGTCGACGCCCCCTTGGGCGAGGGCGCAACGATGATCGCGTTCCGACCTTTGAGCGCGTTGATGATGTTGTTGGCAGGCGTGGCGGCCGGGTTGGTCGAAGGCGTGATCGCGCCGACGACGCCGACGGGCCGGGCGATCTCGACCAGACCTTTCTCCGGCAGTTCCGCGATGACGCCCACTGACTTGACGCCCGCGAGGTCGCGCAAGAGGCCCATCGTCTTGCGGCGGTTCTTCGCCATTTTGTCTTTGACGTTGCCGAGTCCCGTATCGCTCACCGCAAGCTCGGCCAGCGCACGGTTGTGCTCCGGATCGACGATTGCCCAGCCGGCTGCGGTGACGATCTCGTCGATCTCGTCCTGCGTCGCGGCGTCGACCGCCGACTGCGCGGCGCGCGCGCGGGCAACGAGCGCGGCGATGGTCGCCGCCGCATCGCCGGTCACCGGTAGCCGGTCCTTGCCGCCCATGTCATTGAGCCTTGATCTTCGCGAGCGCCAGATTTGCGCACCGGAGCGCCGAGAGAAACACGAAAACGGCGGCGCGGGCGCGGGGCATCAAACGATTCTCGTTGATTTCGGGGCGGAGCAGAAGAATTGTGCCATGCCACGTGTTCCGGTGTAGCCCGGGCTGACCCCGGACTTGATCCGGGGGATGCCCGGAGTGCGTTTCATTGCGATGTCGCCCCGGGCATCGCGCTTCGCGCTCAGCCCGGGCTACGCCGCCTACGCCGCGGTCGACTTGTACTTGGCCAGATGTCGCGTCGGCAACGCGAGCGCGTCGCGGCGGAACGGGTCGCCGAGCTCGCGCGTAACCATCATCTCCAGCACCGTCGTCCTGCCCTCGCCCTGTGCCTTCACTGCGGCACGCAGCGCCGTCCCGACGTCGGACAGCTTTTCGATGCGCTGACCGTCCGCCCCCATCGCCTTCGCCACGGCAGCCCACGACGGCTGCTTGTCGAGATTCACTCCGACGAAGCGCTTGGCGTAGAAATCGACGTGGTTCTTCTTTTCCGCACCCCACTGGCCGTTGTTGAAGACGACCGCGGTAACCGGAATGCCCTCGCGGACGCAGGTCTGCAGCTCGCCGAAGCTCATGCCCCAGGCGCCGTCGCCGACGTAGGCGATCGCCGGCCGCTCGGGCGCGGCCACCTTGGCACCGACGATGGTGGGAAACGCGTAGCCGCAGTTGCCGAAGCTCATCGCCGCGAACATCGAGCGCGGGCGCTCGAAGCGAAGATACGAATTCGCGACCGAGCAGATGTTGCCGATGTCGGTCGACACCATGGCGTTGTCGGGCATCGCGCGCTCGAGCTCGCGGAGCATCTGGCGCGGATGCATATGGCTCGAGTCTTTCGCGACTTCGAGCGACCACGCATCCTTTTCCTGCGACCAGCCGTCGAGCTCGGCTTCCCATGCGGCCTTCTCGGCCCTGATCACGCCGAGCCGACTGTCGCGATTCGCCTGGCACGCAAGGGTCCTGCCCTTGAGCCGCGCGAGCAACGCCAGCGTCGCGGCCTTCGCATCGCCGCAGATGCCCACCGAGACCGGCTTGACGAGGCCCAGCATCTTTGCGTCGGCGTCGACCTGAACGATCCTGGCCTTCTTCGGCCAGTAGTCGAGGCCGTGTTGCGGCAGCATGCCGAATGGACCTAGCCGCGTCCCCAGCGCGAGCACGACGTCGGCTTTTGCAATCAGCTTCATC
>WNGA01010214.1_pt1 | contig 14434 bp, 14 predicted proteins | sample 5400061 | NCBI WGS metagenome assembly WNGA01 (sample SAMN13153366, study PRJNA577476) | soil metagenome | isolation source: 100 cm soil or saprolite under grassland replicate 2 | place: USA:California | collected 2016-06-15 | reverse complement strand
CGTTTATCTGCCGATCGTCGATGCCACGGTGCGGCTCGCCAACGTCAAGTCGGGCGGCCTCGACCTGATCGAGCGTGTGCTCGCCACCGACATCAAGGACGTGCGCGCCGACCCGCGCCTCAAGCTCTCGACCGCGCTCGAGCTCGGCTATCAGGGTCTCGATATCAACGTCGGCAACGGCGAGAAGGCGAAGAATCCGCTCGGCTCCTCCGCCAAGGTGCGCCAGGCGCTCAGCCTCGCGATCGACCGCGACGCGCTGAACCAGGTCGTGTTCAACGGCGAGTTCGTGCCCGGAAACCAGTGGGTCAGCCCCGAGCATCCCTATTTCCAGCAGAGCTTCCCGGTGCCGAAGCGCGACGTCGCCAAGGCCAAGGCGCTGATGAAGGAGGCGGGCGTCGCCGCGCCGTTCGAGGTCGACTTCATGGTGCCGAAGGGCGCCGAGACGCAAGCGGTCGCCGAGGTGATGCAGGCGATGGCGGCGGAGATCGGCATTACATTGAAGATCCGCGTCACCGAGTTCGCCACCTCGCTGAAGCAGGCGGAGAGCGGGGACTATCACGCCTATCTGCTCGCCTGGAGCGGACGGACCGATCCCGACGGCAACACCTACATCTTCCACAAGTGCAATGCGCCGCAGGATTATCCCGGCTATTGCAACGCGGACGCCGACAAGCTGCTCGACGAGGCGCGCGCCGTCGCCGATTTCGCGAAGCGCAAGGCGATTTACGAGAAGCTCACCAAGGTCATCCTCGACGACAACCCGAAGCTCTATCTCTACCACCGCCGCGTCCTGATCGCGCACACCACGCGCCTCGAAGGCTACCGGCAAATGCCCGACGGCCTGGTGCGCGTGGTGGGGCTCCGCCTCAAGTGAGGAGGAGCCGCGAAGCAATGAAGGTAGCGCACGGCCGCGCAGCAGGCACTGCATGCTCCGTCCCCCCTTGTGGGGGAGGGTTGGGGAGGGGGTTCTGCCGCAGACTCGGCGATTGCGGCGTAGCCCCCTCCCTGTCCCTCCCCCACAAGGGGGGAGGGGACGCTAGTGCCGCCGATTTGAAGTTCCTACACCGGCTGCGGCAAACTCATTTTAGGAGCTTCAAATCGAAAAGCGGCACTAGAATCATATATTTGCTAGTGCCCCTTTTGCTTCCGAAGTTCGTGTCAGAGGGTGCCGCAATGTATCACGAACTTCGGAAGCGGGGCACTAGCGGCGCCGCTGCAGCACTGCCTTGCGGGCGGTAGCCGATGCTCACCTTCCTCGCCAACCGCGTGCTGCAGCTGATCCCGACGCTCTTCTTCGTGTCGGTGATCATCTTTTCGCTGCAGCAATTGTTGCCCGGCGATCCCGCCCTGGTCATGGCCGGCGAAGAGCGCGACCCCGAGGTCATCGAGCAGATCCGCCGGCAGTACCGGCTCGATCGGCCGGTGCCGGTCCAGTACGTCTACTGGGTGAAGGGCGTGCTGTCGGGCGATCTCGGCGAGTCGATGCGCATCAAGGTGAAGGTGCGCGACCTGGTCCTGGAAAAGCTGCCGGTGACGATGCAGCTCGCCTGCATGGCCATGGTGATTGCGCTGTCGATCGGGATCACCGCCGGCGTGGTCGCGGCCGTGCTCAAGGACAGCGTGTGGGACTACGCGGCGAACGTCTTCGCGCTGTGGGGCCGCTCGACCCCGACCTTCTGGCTCGGCATCATGATGATCTTCCTGTTTTCCGTCGAGCTCGGCTGGCTGCCGGCCTCGGGCTACGTGCGCCCGTCGGAGGATTTCTGGGGCAGCATCGCCTCGACCATCATGCCGGCCTTCGTGCTCGGCAACGTCGGCGCCGCCGTGCTCATGCGCCACACGCGCGGCGCCATGCTCGACGCGCTGCAGAGCGACTACGTCCGCACCGCCCGCGCCAAGGGGCTGTTCGAGCGCGTGGTCGTGCTCAAGCACGCGATGCGCAACGCGTTGACGCCGGTGATCACGCTCGGTGCGCTCGAATTGGGTGAGCTGCTCTCGGGCGCGGTGCTCACCGAGCAAATCTTCTCCATCCCCGGCTTCGGCAAGCTGATCGTCGATTCCGTGTTCAACCGCGACTACGCGGTGGTGCAGGGCGTCGTGCTGGTGACGGCGACCGTCTACATCGCGCTCAATCTCATCGCCGACGTGGCCTACGTGCTGGTCAATCCGCGGCTGCGAGGTTGACATGGCGGATGCCGCTTTGACCGCAGCGCTGGTGGACGAGGCGGCGGTCGAAAGCCCGGCGCGGCGCGCGCTTCAGCGTCTCGTCCGCCGCAAGGGCGCGATGGTCGGCCTCGCCGTGATCGTGCTGTTCGTGGCGCTCGCCGTGTTCGCGCCGCTGGTTGCGCCCTACGACCCGACCGCGCAGAGCTGGACCTCGGTGCGCAAGGCGCCCTCGGCGCTGCATTGGTTCGGCACCGACGACGTCGGCCGCGACGTGCTGGCGCGCATCATCTTCGGCGCCCGCGCCTCGCTCGTCGCCGGCTGCATCTCGGTCGCCATCGCGCTCGCGATCGGCGTGCCGCTCGGCCTGGCGGCCGGCTATATCGGCGGCTTCCTCGACGCGCTCATCAGCCGCATCACCGACGCGATGCTGGCGATCCCGTTCCTGATCCTCGCGATCGCGCTCGCGGCGTTCCTGGGGCCGAGCCTGCGCAACGCCATGATCGCCATCGGCATCACCACGACGCCGATCTTCGTGCGGCTCACCCGCGGCCAGGTGATGGCGGTGAAGGTCGAGGACTACGTCGAGGCGGCGCGCGCGGTCGGCAATCCGCCGTGGCGCGTCGCCTTCGTCCATATCCTGCCCAACATCCTGCCGGCCCTGATGGTGCAGGCGAGCCTGTCGATCGCGGCGGCGATCATCGCCGAGGCGGCGCTCTCGTTCCTCGGCCTCGGCCAGCAGCCGCCGGCGCCGTCCTGGGGCAGCATGCTCAATGCGGCGCAGCGCTTTCTCGCCAACGCGCCGTGGATGGCGGTTTGGCCGGGTCTCGCGATCTTCCTCACCGTGGTCTCGTTCAACCTGCTCGGCGACGGCCTGCGCGACGCGCTCGATCCAAGGGAGCGATAGGCAATGACTCTCCGCACGTCATGGCCGGACTTGTTCCGGCCATCCACGTCTTCAAATCGACTCGCACTTTTAAGACGTGGATCCCTCGCGGCTGTGGCCGCTCGCCCGGCACAAGGCCGGGCATGACGAAGGGTCCTCACAGCCGCTCTTCATTCCGCTCGTCTGCACGGCCGCGTTCGTCGTGCCATCCCCGCTCGCGCCAGCGATCCTGCCGCCAACGGTTTCCCTCCGGCTCGCCCCAGCGATCGCCCCGGCGCTCGCCGCCGCGCCCGCGATCCTCGCCGAAGCGCTCGTGCCAGTCGCGCCAGCGCTCGTGCCACTGATCCTGATTGCGGCCGGGACCACCCCAGCCTCCGCGCTCCTCGTCGCGCCGGTGCTCGTCGCGCCAGCGATCCTCGCGATCCCCGCGGCCCTGCCAGCGTCCATCGTGGCCGAAGCGATGGCCGAGCATGGAGCCCGTGCTCCAGCGGATCTTCTGCTCGTCGGACAGGAGCTTGTAGAAGGATTCCAGCGCCGGCCGCACGGTCTTGACCGCCTGCAGCCTGGCTTCCAGCCATTTCTCGGCCATGGCCATCCGCGCGGTCGGCGTCAGCGGCCGTTCGGTCGGGCAGGCGGCGCGCATGATCTCGACCGCCTTCGCGGACGCCGCTTTCAGCTCTTCGAACGCGGCGCGCTGGTCGTCGGTCGGGCGGACCAGGCGCGCAATGCGCTCCAGCCGCCACTGCGCGACGCGCGCGAGGCGGTCCTGGCAGAGCTCGGCATCGCCCCGCGGTCCGGTGATGTCGGGATCGTTCGGATCGACGCCCCGTCGACCCATCATGCCCGGAGGCGTGCCGCCCATCATGCCGGGTCCCATGTCGCGGCCGCGGCCCATCGGGCCCGGCCCCATCATGCCCGGTCCGCGCATGCCCGGACCGTCCGGCGGCGGCCCACCGGGGCCGCGGAATCCATCCGGACCGGAAGGCAGTGGCCCGCCGGGGCCGCGGAATCCATCCGGACCGGAAGGCGGCGGCGCGCCCGGTCCCTGCGCGGCGATCGGCGCGACGAACATCACCGTTGCGAGCGCGAGCGCGCCGATCGCCGCCCCCGCGAGTCCCGCCTTCATCATCGCCATGAAATCCTCCCGTGCGACGCCCGCGCGCCGCGCTTGCCGCCGGCTGGCAGCCTTTCTGTCGCCGCCCCGCTCGATCAACCGTCGCATCGACTTAGCTGGTCATCGACCATCATCAGGCCGAATTGTGGCGCGCTCGCGCCGCAATCCTCGATCTGCCGGGGCGTGGTAAACGGAGCCAATCTAGCGCGGATTCCGCTCATTCGAGCGGATACATCGCTGATTCCACGTGAGCGGAACACGCTGTAGCAGCGCCCGGCTTGCCGGATTGCGCCTCGGCTCCCTATAAATCGCCGCCCATCCAATCGGACCCATCCCGCATCATGACCAGTGCCTTGTTCACGCCGATCAGGCTTGCCGATCTCGACCTTGCCAACCGCATCGTCGTCTCGCCCATGTGCGAATACAGCGCCAACGACGGCTGCGCCACGGACTGGCATCTGACCCACCTCGGCATGCTCGCCAATTCCGGCGCCGGCCTGCTCGTGGTCGAGGCGACCCACGTGGAACGGCACGGCCGCATCACCCACGGGTGCCTCGGGCTTTATTCCGACGCGTGCGAAGCGGCGCTTGCCCGCGTCATCGACCATTGCCGCCGCATCGGGACGGCGAAGCTCGGCATCCAGATCGCCCATGCCGGCCGCAAGGCATCGGCGCGGCGGCCGTGGGAAGGCGGCCAGGCGCTCCAACCGAACGAAGACCCGTGGGAAACCATCGCCCCCTCGGCGATTCCCTTCGGACCCGGCTGGCACGTGCCGCGCGCGATGACGGGCGACGATATTGCGCGCGTGCGCGAGGCGTTCGTCGCGGCCGCCCGGCGCGCGGTCCGCATCGGCTTCGATTCGATCGAGTTGCACATGGCGCACGGCTATCTGATCCACAGCTTCGTGTCGCCCATCTCCAACAAGCGCAACGACGCGTATGGCGGCCCGCGCGAGGCGCGCATGCGCTTCCCGCTCGAAGTGGCGAGCGCGGTGCGCGCGGTGGTGCCGCGGGGGATCCCGCTCGGCGCGCGGATCACCGGCAGCGACTGGATGGAGGGCGGGCTCGACGCCGGCGATGCGGTCACATTCACCAAAGGCTTGCAGGGCGCCGGGTTCGATTTCGTGTGCGTGTCCTCCGGCGGCGTTACGTCCGACACCCGCAATCCGACCACGCCCGGCTACAACGCGCCGCTCGCCGAGAAGGTGCGGCGCGAGACCGGCATCGCCACGCGCGCGGTCGGTCTCATCGCGGCGCCCCGGCAGGCCGAGGCGCTGGTCGCCGAGGGCAAGGCCGACATGGTCGCGCTCGCCCGCGCGATGCTCCACAATCCCCATTGGGGATGGCAGGCCGCACTCGAGCTCGGTGCCGACGTCGCGCGCCCGCCGCAATACCAGCGCACCGCACCCAAGCTGTGGCCGGGCGCGGCGTCCCTTGATTAGCCGGAAGCTCAGAGCGGATTTCGCTCACGATGATTCGGCCCTGGCAAATCCGCGTTCCTCGCATGAGACCCCCACCCTATCCTCCCCCTTTCAGGGCCTTTCAGGGGGAGGGAAGAGCAAGCCGCGTCTCTGCAGCTCAGGCCTCGCGGCAAGACTGTGCCGCTCGCTCCACCTCCCCCTGTGTGTGCTATAATGTCTTTATGACGAACAAGACTGCGACCAGCGACAAGCGTCGGCGCACGACCACCGTGCCCGTCACCACCATGGAAGAAATCCCCGTGCTCTCGGAAAAGGAGCGCGCCGATTTGGCCGCCTCATTGAAAGAAGCCGAGGCGCGCGTCAAAGCCGGCAAGGGCATCGACTACGATCCGAAGACATTCAAGAAGCGGCTTCTCGACATCTACCGAGGTGCCAAGCGATAAATCGCCATGACATTTCGCGTGCGCATCGATCCGGTCGCGCAGCGCCATATCGACGAATTCGCCGCCTACCTCCGCAATTACAGCGAGGAATTCGCGATCGAGCAGATCGATCGGCTCGACCGGATCATTTCCGTTAATCTCGGAGAGTCGCCCCTGACCTGGGCTTACTTTGCCTTCACAGGTGCGCCCTACCGCGCCTATCTCTTTCGCGTCGGCCGCCGCACCCAGTACTGGATCATCTACACCGTCGATGAGGAGAGCCGCACAGTCGACATCCTTCATTTCTGGAACGCCACCCGCGATCCTGAGACGCTGGATTTGTAACGCTCCGTCATGGCACTGCGGCGGCAATCAGCCGTCAATTCTGACCACTCGACAATTTCTTGTAATTTTCTGTTTGCGGCCCCATTGTACAGCACTCGATTTCCACATCAGCTACGACGCATACGCAAGTAGTTCTTCTTCAAACTTCGGATTTGAATAATCCCGGTGCTCAAAATTGTCCGCGTCGATCCGTGAGAATCGCGCTCGCAAGATGCGGCATGTGGCCGCCATAGACATAGAATGCGATGAATGCGAATTTGCGACGGCCGAATCAACTCAAGCCGACCCCTCCCGAATCCTCATCCCCTCGATGCGCAGCGGCTGGTGCGGGATGCGCCCGGCGAAGTCGTCGTCGTGGGTGACGAGGATGACGCCGTAGCCGATCGCGCAGAGACGCGAGACGATCGCCGCAAGTCCGATGCGCGTGTCGCGGTCCTGGCCGATGGTCGGCTCGTCGAGCATGATCCACGGCATCGCGCCGGAAAACGGCCACAGCCAGCTCAGGCGCTTGCGCGCGGCGAGCGGCAGCTCGTAGAGGTGCTGGTCGCCTGCGCGGACCCCAAGTTTTTGCGCGAGCGAGGCCAATAGCGCGTCGGTTGGCGGCAGGATCGCGGGGTCGGTCGCGAGCGCCCGGCGCCGGCGCGCGATGTCCTCGCCGAGCGTCGCGCCGCACCATTGGTGATCCGGGTTCTGCGTGGCGAGCGCGAATACGCGATTGCCGCTGCGGCGCGGCTCGTAGCGCGTCCCGTCCAGCAGGATCAGGCCGCGCGAGGGGTTAAGCACGCCGACCAGCAGCTTGAACAACGTGGTCTTGCCGGCGCCGTTCGGGCCGACCAGGCGATAGGCTTTGGCCGGTTCGAGCGCGAGGTCGAGGTTGCGGAAGATCGGCCGCCCAGCCGGATAGCTGAAATCCATGGTGCGGACGGCGATGACGGGCGCTTGGCGCGGCCGCAGATCGCCCAGCACCCCGGCAAGGTCGCACGCATAGTCCGGGTTCGTGTCCGTGGCCGCGTGCCGCGCCCATCGGACGTCGTCGAGCCGGTTGTCGATCAGGAAGACGTCGAATGGATCGCCCGACTGCAGGTAGTCGAGCGCGGATGCGCGATTATGCGCATCCAGTTGCTCGAGCGCCGTATCGATTCCGATGGTCTTGTAGGCCGAGCGCGAAAAGCAGTGGAGCGCGAGCAGCACCTGCTCGCCGCCGGACAGCGTGGCCGGCTTGCGCGCGCCGAAGGGCGCCCAATCGATCGGCGTGAACGCGCGGCGGCCGCTCGCGTGCGCATAGATTGCGATCTCGTCCGCCACCGTGCTGGAGAGCCCCGACAGCGCCGCCTCGGCATACGGACCGAGGAAGAAGGCATGCTCGGCGGCGTCCTGTAGAAACGCCCGCAGCATCGCGCTGCGCCCGGAAAAATTGCCGCCGGCGATCGCCTCGCGCCGCATCAAGCGGCCTTCGCGATCACGATCGCCGCGGCGGCGGCCGATATCCACATCCAGTCGCGCATCGCCAGGGGCTGCGGAGCTGCCTTAAGGGCCGCATCGAGCCGCGCCAGCGTGTTTTCGACCGGCCACTTGTCGCGCAGGCGGCCGATCGCGATGGTGATCACCGAGAGCCACACGGTCTGCACCAGGATCCAGCCATTGCCGGCGTTCCGGAGCGACAGCCGCGGCGTGATGACGCCCGCCGTGATGAGCGCCGTGCGCGACCGGTCGACCGCGTGCAGGATCGTGTCGATCCACGACAAGGTCAGCACCAGCAGCTTCTTCAACGTGAGCGGCACCGTCATGGCGCGGATGAATTGCAGCGACGTCACGTGGGCGAAGCGCAAGATCACGAGCTGAACCACCAGGGCGACCAGGAACAGCCGCAGGCAAACGATCGCGACGTGCAGGAGCGCGGCCGTCCGCGTGCCGGGCAGGCCGGCGGCAATCTCGGCCGGCGAACGGCCGACCACGCCGATCCAGACGAGGCCCATGAACACCAACAGCGGCGCCACGATGCCCGCCGACCAGGCCAGCGCCTTGATGGTCCGGCCTTGGATTTCGATGGCGCCGAAGCCGACGCACACGGCAAGCAGGACGGAAAGACCGGCAAGATCGCCTAAGATCATGGCCCCGCCGATGACGATCAGGCCGAAAAGGATCGCTCCATTGGGGGTCATTGCGGCTTTGCACGCACGGCGCCTTCCGGTGCCTGCAGCATCGCGATGAAGTCGCCCGGCGTGGCGCGGTACAGCAGGGCGGCGAACAGAACCTGCAGCGTCTTGTCCACGGGTTCGGCGGTCAAACCGGAAAGGAGCGCCGCGCTCAAGACCTGCTGGCCGGCCTTCAGGAACAGCGCGACGATGAAGGCCGATCCGCTCCCGGTGACGCCGCCGAACAGGTAGGCGACGACCGGCGCCGACACCACGGCCGCCGCCAGCCCCGTGAGGATCCCGTATACGAGCACGCGGGCGGCGAACGCGCCGGTCGGCATTGGCCGGGCGCGAAAAACTAGGGCGCCGTTGGCGGTGATGAACGCCGTGACGAGCGCGATCGCGACCACGGTCGCCACGAACCACGGAAGAAACGGATTGAGCAGGAGGCCACTGATGAGAATCCCGATTCCGCCGGCGAGGCAGGCGCAGACGAACGCCGCCTTGCGGTCCGCAGCGAGCAGCAGCGCGCACAGGATGGTGCCGATCGAATCGAGATAGATCGGGAGCTTGATCAGGTAGACGATGGTGCCGACGGCAAAGTTGAGCGCCGCGCACAAGGCGATCACGATCAGTCGCGGCGTGGTGAACATGCGGGTCCTCTTGCCTGCGCACAGATAGTCGAATGCACGTTGGTGCAACACAAGATTTTTCCGTGGAGGCCGCGTAGGGTGGGCAAAATCGCTTTGAATCATCAATGGTGGGCGAGCCGCCAAAGCGGCGAGGGACGGCGCGCCTTTCGATTTTGCCCACCGCTCGTAGGCCGCGCGGGCGCGCCTTTCCCTCGCCGCTTTGGCGGCTCGCCCACCCTACGGAAACGGTGATGAGGGCCGATGGACCCGTTCGTCTTTGCCGCCGTGCTGTTTGCCGCCGCCTGCCATGCGGGCTGGAACGCGGCGATCAAGAAAGGGCTCGATCCGCTGGCGACGACGGTGCTGATCTCGATCGGCGCCGCGCTCGTCGCGGCTCCGTTCGTGCCGGTGGTCGGATTGCCGGCGGCGGCCGCGTGGCCATGGGTCGTCGCCTCGGTGCTGATCCACCTCGTCTACTTCGCGGCGCTGATCGAGAGCTACCGCGCCGGCGACATGGGCCAAGTCTATCCGATCGCGCGCGGCTCGGCGCCGCTGCTCACGGCCGCAGGAACCGCGCTCCTGATCGGCGAGCGGATCGGGCTCACCGCCTGGATCGGCGTGCTGCTGCTCGCGGCCGGCGTCGTTTTCATGTCGGTGCGCGGCGGCCGCGACCTTGCCAGGCTCGACCGCCGTGCGGTCAGCTTCGCGCTCTTCACCGCCGTGACCATCTGCGCCTATTCGTTGGTCGACGGCATCGGCGCGCGCCGTGCCGGCAGCGCGCACGCCTATTCGGCGGCGCTGTTCGTCGGGATCGGCCCGGTCATGATGGTCTACGCGCTGGCGCGGCGCGGTGGCGGCGTCATCGCGATCATGCGCCGCCATTGGGGCACCGGCCTTGCCGGCGGGGCGCTTCAGCTCGGCTCCTACGGCATCGCCATCTGGGCGATGACGGTCGCACCGATCGCGATCGTCGCGGCCTTGCGCGAAACCAGCGTGCTGTTCGGCGCGCTGATCGCCGTGATCGTCCTGGGCGAGCCGCTCAAGGCGGTACGCGTCGCGGCCGCGACGGCCATCGTCATCGGGCTAGCGCTGATCCGGCTCCATTGAGCCTGTGATGCCCGGCGCAGATATCCGGTAAACTTAAGCGAATCGCGGATCACGACTTGAGAGACACCGATGCAGCCGAGCGACGTCAAGACGGCCGCCGATGCGCGCAAGATCGTCGAGGCGCGCAAGCTCGACCACGTCAAGCTCGGCGTGTTCGACGTCGACGGCGTCCTGCGCGGGAAATATCTCCACCGCGACAAATTCTTCTCCGCCCTCGAAGCCGGCTTCGGCTTCTGCGACGTGGTGCTCGGCTGGGATTCCAACGACCAGCTCTACGACAACGCCGCCTTCACCGGCTGGCACACCGCCTATCCGGACGCGCAATGCCGCATCGTGCCGGCGACCTGCCGGGCGCTGCCGCTCGAAGGCGACATGCTGCTCTTCCTGGCCGAGTTCGACGGCGCGGCCGAGGCGCTGTGCCCGCGCGGGCTCCTGAAGCGCGTGCTCGCGCGCGCCGCCGACATGGGATATGCGGCCTGCGCGTCCTGCGAATACGAGTTCTTCCTGTTCGAGGAGACGCCGCACTCGGTGCGCGAGAAGGGCTTCAAGAACCTGCGCAATATCACGCCCGGCTTCTTCGGCTATTCGCTGCTGCGCGCCTCGGTGCATGCCGAATTCTACGCCGATCTCCTGAAACTCTGCGCCGACATGCGCTTTCCCCTCGAAGGGCTGCACACCGAGACCGGCCCCGGCGTGATCGAGGCCGCCATCCAGTATGCCGATGCGCTGGATGGCGCCGACCGCGCCGCGCTGTTCAAGACGTTCGTGAAGGTGCTCGCCGAGCGGCGCGGCTGGATGGCGACCTTCATGGCCAAGTGGTCGCGCGACTGGCCCGGCCAATCGGGGCACTTGCATATCTCGCTCAAGGACAAGGCCGGTCAGCCGGTCTTTTACGACCCCGACAAGCCGCACCGCATGTCCGACGCCATGCGCTGGTTCATCGGCGGCCAGCAGGCGCTCATGCCGGAGCTGCTCGCCATGGTGGCCGCGAACGTCAACAGCTACACCCGGCTCATTCCCGGCTTCTGGGCGCCGACCGACGCCACCTGGGGCATCGACAATCGCACCTGCGCGCTGCGCGCCATTCCCGGCTCGCCCGCCTCGCAGCGGGTCGAGTACCGGATCGCCGCGGCCGACATCAATCCCTACGTCGCGCTGGCCGCGGCGGTCGGCTCGGGGCTGTGGGGGATCGAGCGCAGAATAGAGCCCGATGCCGCCATTGAGGGCAATGCCTACGCACGGACCTATCCGAAGAAGCGCCAGCTTCCGCGCACGCTGTGGGACGCGGCGCAGCGCCTGAAGAATTCACCGGCCGCACGCGCGCTGTTCGGGGATGCGTTCGTCGCGCATTACGCCGCGACGCGGGAGTGGGAGGAGCGGGAATTCCGCAAGGCCATCACCGATTGGGAACTCGCGCGCTATTTCGAGATCATCTAATACCACCGTGCCGCTGGCACGGCCGGCTCCCTCCCCCCTTGTGGGGGAGGGTTGGGGTGGGGGGTTCAAGCATTACCGATCGGTATGGAGCCACAATGCAGTTGCGCGCCAATTGGAGCTATCCGACCACCGTCCGCTTCGGCGCCGGACGCATTGCCGAGCTGCCCGACGCGGTGACCGAAGCAGGCATGCGGAGGCCGCTGTTCGTCACCGATCCCAATCTCGCCGCTCTGCCGATGACGAAGAACGCAATGGCCTCGCTCCGCGGCGCGTCGCTGTTCTGCGACATCAAGCCCAATCCGGTCGAGGCGAACGTCGTCGCCGGCATTGCGGCGTTCAAGGCGGGCGCCCATGACGGCGTCGTCGCCTTCGGCGGCGGCTCGGCGCTCGATGCCGGCAAGCTGATCGCGTTCGCGGCCGGCCAGATGCGGCCGATCTGGGACTTCGAGGATGTCGGCGACAACTGGACCCGCGCGGATGCAAGCGCGATCGCGCCGGTGGTTGCGGTGCCGACCACCGCCGGCACCGGCTCGGAGGTCGGCCGCGCCGGGGTCGTCACCGATGCGGCGACCCGCACCAAGAAGGTGATCTTCCATCCTGGCATGATGCCCAAGGCGGCGATCTGCGATCCCGTGCTGACCGTCGGCATGCCGCCGGTCATCACCGCCGGCACCGGAATGGATGCGATGATCTCGATGCGCGCGCGCACATGATGGCCGCCGCCGCCATGGGCGCGACCGCGTTCCAGAAGGCGCTCGGCGCGATCCACGCGCTGTCGCATCCGGTGGGCGCGCTCTACGACACCCATCACGGGCTCACCAACGCGGTGTTCATGCCCTACGTGCTGGCCTTCAATCGCAAGGCGATCGAGGACAAGATCAAGCGGCTCGCCGCCTATATGGGTCTCAAGCCCTCGTTCCGGGCGTTCTTCGACTGGGTGCTGGCGCTGCGCGCCGAAATCGGCGTGCCGCACACGCTGGCCGGCTTGAACGTCGGCGACGACCAGATCGATCGCATCGTCGCCATGGCGGTGAAGGATCCGACCGCCGCCGGCAATCCGATCCCGCTCGACAAGCGCGCGGCCCGCACCATCTTCCGGCGCGCGCTGGAAGGGCGCTTGTGACGCGTCCACGTTGTGCTGACTCCACTCGGCCTCATCCTGAGGAGCGCCCCTAAGGGCTCTCGAAGGACGAGGCCGCCGCTGACTGGCCACTTGGCAGCGGCCGCCCCATCCTTCGAGACGCCCCTCCTCATCCTGAGCAGTCACCCTATCCTTCGAGACGCCCGCTTCGCGGGCTCCTCAGGATGAGGGTGACTGTCGAAGGACGCTCGGCTCCTCAGGATGAGGGCGGAAGGAGCGGCTCATGGGTGGTCCGCATGAGTTTGTAGGGTGGGCAAAGGCGCGGAGCGCTCGCACCATGCGGATCTGCAAGGTGCGGGGCCGCGCCTTTGCCCACCCTACCCGCTTTACACTTCTTTACATTGCGGACAATCCGCCGAAACGGCGCTGCTCTAGCTTCCGTGGCAAGGGTCGACAGCCACCTTAAGGAGCAGGATTCATGAGCACGATCGAGACACCATCGGCACCGCCGTATCGCAAGCCCAGCCGCTGGCAGCGGTTTTTCGTCGGCAGCGCGCTTGTCCTCGCCGGCGTGATCGTCGGCGTCGGCAGCACCGCCCTGTCGCAGGGATACGGCCGCGGCTGGTCCGATGACGGACCCGGCCGCCACGACCGGTTCGACGGCCCGCGCGGCTTCTTCCGCGATCATGACGGGCCGCGTGGCGGGCATGGCCGCTGGTTCGGCAGGGATCGCGACGGCGACGGCGGTTGGCACCACGGTCCCGGTTTCGGCGGTTTCGGCGGACCGTTCCTTTCGCCCGGACGGATCGAGCGCATGGTCGATCGCCTGGGCTGGGCGGTCGATGCGAGCAGCGAGCAGAAGCAGAAGATCGCGGCCGTCGTCCAGCGCGCGGCCGACGATCTGCGGCCGTTGCGGGAGAAGCACCTGGAGGGCCGCCGGGCGATGCGTGACGTGCTCGCCGCGGCGACGATCGACCGCGGCAAGCTCGAAGCGCTGCGCACCGAGCAGATGAAGCTCGCCGATGAGGCCTCGCGCCGCATCGCCGCCGCGGTGACCGAAGCGGCCGAGGTGTTGACGCCCGAGCAGCGCGCCGATCTCGCGCGGCGCCTGGAGCGGTTCGGCGGCCGCCGCGGGTGATGCGATGCGGCTTGCTCCACCTCTCCCCTGTGGGGAGAGGTCGCGCCGAAGGCGCGGGTGAGGGGGCAAGTCAGCCCCGCATCACGACAACTTTGTCCCCCTCACCCCGACCCTCTCCCCGCTGGGGAGAGGGAGAAGGCTGAGCTTGCAGCGCGCCCATTCCCTGAACCGGATCGCATCGGGTGAAGCGCGGCAATGATGAGCGGATCAACGGTGGATACCACTGATATACTTCGCCGATGACCCAGCGGATCCTGCTCATCGACGATGACGTAAGCCTCGGCGGAATGGTCGCCGACTATCTCGCTGGGGCGGGCTTTCGCGTCACCAACGCCGCGACCGCGCGCGAGGGCGAGCAGCGCCTCAAGCGCGAGAGCTACGACGCGCTGATCCTCGATCTCATGCTGCCGGACGGCGACGGCCTCGACGTGTGCCGGCGCATCCGCCTTTCCTCCGACCTGCCGATCCTGATGCTCACCGCGCGCGGCGACGCCATGGATCGCGTGGTCGGGCTCGAGGTCGGCGCCGACGACTATCTGCCGAAGCCCTTCGA
>WNGA01019451.1_pt1 | contig 14436 bp, 18 predicted proteins | sample 5400061 | NCBI WGS metagenome assembly WNGA01 (sample SAMN13153366, study PRJNA577476) | soil metagenome | isolation source: 100 cm soil or saprolite under grassland replicate 2 | place: USA:California | collected 2016-06-15 | reverse complement strand
CCCCGCGTGCGATATGCCGCACGGGGTGAAGGTGAATCACGCCGGGACCCGCGTGTACGTGAGCTGCATGAACTCTGACGAGATCCTCGAGGTGGACCGCCAGACGCTCGCGATCACGCGCCGGCACCGCACCGGCGTGGGCACGATGCCCCAGATGCCGATGACCCACGGCGGTGCGGAGGGCGGGGTCGTGCACGACGCCTGCATGCCGACCTTCGTCTCGGTGTCCCCGGACGACAAGACGCTGTACGTCGCGTGCAACCACATGGACAACCTGCAGGTGCTCGACGCCGGCACGCTCGACCTCCTCAAGACGGTTCCCACCGGGCACGGGGCCTATAACGTGGAGCCCTCCCCCGACGGGAGGTGGTTGATCGTCACCAACAAGAAGGACCAGAGCGTGTCGCTGATCGACGCGGGCACGCTGTCGGAGGTCGCCCGCATCCCCACCGCCAAGCCGCTCCCGCACGGGGTCGCGTACGCGCCGGACAACCGCTACGCGTTTGTCTCGCAGGAGAGCAAGGGCGTCGATCCGGGGGCGGTGGACGTGATCGACCTGACGACGCGCCGCGACATCGCGACGATTCCGGTCCCACTCCAGCCCACCGGGATCACGATGCTGCGGCTGCCATGATCCACACGGTGACCGTCGCGCTGCCGCCCGCCGAGGTGCTGGCCCGGGCCAAGGCGTTCTTCGCCGAGCGCGTGCCCCAGGCGGCGGCGTTTCCCGAGCGCGAAGGCCCGGGGTTCCTCGTGCTGCGCGGGCAGGGTGGGGAAGAGGTGGTGGTGAGCGCCGCGGCTGACGGGGCCGCCAGTCGGGTGCGGGCGTCGACGTTGTTCTTCGATCAAGCGGTCGATCGTTTCCTGTCCACGCTGCCGCTCGCGTCCCCGGTGGAAGTGGCATGACCGCGGTGGGCGAGAAGTTCGCGGTGCGGGTGATGGTCACGCCGGCGTGGGATCAGGTGACGGTCGCCGTCGATGAGGCCACGCCGGTCGCGGAGCTCAAGCGGTGCGCGTTGGAGCAGGCGCTGCAGCGGCCGGTCCGGGCGGAGGAGTACATCGTCAAGTTCCACGGCGCCCAGGTTCTCGACGAGACGGTCTCGCTCAGCGCGCTCGGCGCCGGGCCCAACGCCCCGTTCATCGTCCTGCCCGCCCGCCGTCAGCCGGTCCGATGAGTCAGCCCGGGCGCACCCTCACCATCGCGGCGGTCGGCTTTCTGCTGCTCGACGCCGTGTTGCTGGCCATCGCCGGACTCTGGGCGAAGCGCCCGGGACTGCTTGTGGGTGCGGGCGCGTGCGCCGTGGCGGCGGTGGGCGTTGTCGTGGCGTGGCGCCGCTATCGCCGCGCGATGGAAGAAGTCGCCGCGGCCCGCCGCGCCATGAAGTCCGAAGTCGAATCCATCCGGGACCTCCTGCACCAGGCGCACTTCCACAACTGACGGCATGAGCACGGACGTGGATCCCGATGCAGAAACGCGGGTAAACCCGCGGCTCGGCACCGCGTCAGTGAACTGACGGGGTGCGCCAATCTTCTCGTCCGACGATCTCGTATTCGGGAGAATCACCATTCCAGTCCTCGATGGCCTCGCCGGCGTGTCTCCGCGGCTGGCTGCGGAGGTACTCTCGGACGGCCTCCAACTGCCGAGGCCCGACGGTTACGATCGAGTATCCCCTAGCCCACTTCAGGGCCCGGCCCGTGCTCGAATGCTTCTCCTTCCCGGCGAGATAGGAACTGCCGCCCTTGAGGCGCTGAAGCAGCCGCGGTAGGCTCGTCCCGTGGTCAATTCGCATGAGAAGGTGGACGTGGGTCGCCACCATCCCGATCTCCAGGATGTGGGCGCGTTCCTGGCGCGCGATGGTGCGCAGATAGCGCGTCAAGAATCTCGCGAGACCGGAATCGATCAGCGGTTCGCGCTCCCGCGTCGTCCACACGATGTGGCAATAGAGGCGGTGATACATCGACTTCAGAGTAGCGAGGGTGCCTCGTCGATGCGGTACCAATTTCACGCAACGCGTTCCGCTTTAGCGGCGGATGCCGAGCCGCGGCTTCAGCCGCGTTTCATACGGGCGGGTTCGACGGCATGAGCACGCCCGTCGTCTGGCACCCCGCGTGTCGTCTGCATCAGGCCGGCGCGGGGCATCCGGAGCGACCGGAGCGCGTGGACGCGGTGCTGGAGGCGCTGCGGGCGCCTGCGCTCGCGGCCGAGGTCGAATGGGTCGAGGCGACCCCGGCGCCGCGCGAGGTGTTGGAGCGCGTGCACCAACCCCGCTACCTCGACGCCCTCGAGGCGCTGGCGGCGCAGGGAGGCGGCGCCTTGGATCCGGACACCGTGCTCGGGCCCCGCAGCTGGGAGGCGGCACTCGCTTCCGCTGGTGTGGCCCTCACCGCTGTGGAGCGCGGAATCATGCGGGACGGAGGGACGGCGTTCGGCGTGACGCGGCCGCCCGGCCACCACGCCCTGGCGGATCGTGCCATGGGGTTCTGCTTCCTCAATAACGTCGCGCTCGCCGCGCGCCATGCGCAGCACCTCGGGCGGCGCCACGTGTTCATCGTGGATTGGGATGTGCACCACGGCAACGGCACCCAGGCGATCGTCGAGCGGGATGCGACGGTGCGCTTGGTCTCGATGCATCAATACCCATGGTATCCGGGCACGGGGGCCGCGGACGAGCGCGGCGTCGGCAACATCTTCAACGTGCCGCGGCCCCCCGGCCTGCCGCGCGCGACGTACGTGCACGACCTGCTCGCCGCCGTGGGCGCGGCCCTGGACGGCTGGCGCCCGGACGTGGTGCTCGTCTCGGCGGGGTTCGACTCGCTGGCGGGTGATCCCTTGGGCGGGTTCACGCTCGAGCCGGAGGATCTGGCGCAGTGCGCGACGGAGCTGCGGCGCCGCGCCGCGCCGGCGCCGGTCATCGCGGTGCTGGAGGGCGGTTACCGGCTCGACCGGCTCGCCGCGGGCGCGGCCCTGGTCGTGCGCGCGCTTGCCTGAGCGGACGCGCTCTCTATACTACAGTCGTGACCATCACCGCCACGCCACCGCAGGCCTCGAAGAATTGGCCCGCCTCACTATACCGCCGTCCCGACGGCACGGTGGAGCACGATCTCGCGCCGAGCCGCATCCGCGAAATCGTGCAATCGGGCGACGGGGAGCTGTGGGTGGACATCGACAGCTCCACCATGCACCAACACGCCTTGCTGGAGAAAGTCTTTGGCTTCCACCCGCTCGCGGTGGAGGACACGCTGTCGCCGGGCACGCGGGTCAAGCTGGAGGAGTACGACCGCTACATCTTCGTGGTGATGGCGGGGCTGCGTTTCGACCACGTAACCCCCGATCCGTTCGACCTCGCGACCTTCAACCTCCACTTCTTCCTCGGCAAGAACTTCCTCGTCACCGCCCACGCGGTGGCGCCGACGAGCTGCCAGGCCGTGCGCGAGCGCCTGATCCGCAACCCCGACCTGCTGGGCCGCGGCGTCGAAATGACGATGCACAACATCATCGACCAGGCCGTCGATGCCTACTTCCCGCTGGTCGAGCAGCTCAATGCGCTGGTGGACGGGCTCGAGGAGCGGCTGTTCGAGAAATTCGACGAGAAGCTGATCCACGAGATCTTCAAGGCCAAGCGGTCGGCGTTCGCGGTGCGCCGCCACATCGGCCCGCTGCGGGAGGTGCTGAACACGCTGACGAACCGGCCCTGCGGGTTCATCCGCCATGAGACGCAGCTCTACTACCGCGATATCTACGACCACACGATCCGCATCACCGAGTCCGTCGACACGACGCGCGACCTGCTCGCGGGCGTGCTCGAGACGTATCTGTCGCAGACGTCGAACCGGATGAACCGCGTGATGAAGCAGCTGTCGATCGTCGCGACGATCGCCCTGCCGCTGATCGTGCTGGGCGGAATCTTCGGGATGAACTTCTCCCGCATGCCGCTGATCCATCACCCGCTCGGTTTCGTCTGGGCGCTCGGCATCATGGTGGCGGCGGCCGCGGCGATCCTGTGGTGGCTCAATAAGCGGCAATGGCTCTGAGGCTGGTCCTCGAAGAATGCACGCTCACCACCCGGCACCCGTTCGCGATCGCGCGAGGGAGCACCACGGGCTACCGCCGCTGCTGGATCCGGCTGGTCGATGACGACGGCCTCGAAGGCTGGGGCGAGGCCGATCCGTCCAACTACTACGGCGAGAACTACGACACCGTCGTCGCCACGCTGAAGAAGCTGGAGCCGTACCTCCCCGACAACCCCTTCGACCTGGAGACCGCCGAAACCCGGTTCGCCCAGGTCGTGCCCAGGAACGGAGCCGCGCGCGCCGCCCTGTCCGCCGCCCTCCACGACCTCGTCGGCAAACGCCTCGGCCAGCCGCTGTGGCGGATCTGGGGCCTCGATCCCCAGAAGGCGCCGGTCTCCTCGTTCACGATCGGCATCGATACGCCGGAGAAGATGCGAGAGAAGGTCCACGAAGCCGCGGCGTATCCGATCCTCAAGATCAAGCTGGGCACCGACCGGGATCCCGAGCTGCTGCGGACGATCCGCGACGCGACGGACAAGCCGATTCGCGTCGATGCCAATGCCGGCTGGACGGTAGCGAAGGCCCTGGAGATGCTGCCGCTGCTCAAGGAATTCGGCGTGGAGCTGCTCGAGCAGCCGCTGCCCCCCGACGATCTCGAAGGGCTGGCGCGCGTGCGCGCCGCGGCGGGCGAGCTGCCGGTGGTCGTGGACGAGAGCTGCCTCGTGGCCCGCGACATTCCGCGCGTGGCGCAGGCGGCCGACGGCGTCAACATCAAGCTCGCCAAGTGCGGCTCGCTGCGCGAGGCGCTGCGCATGATCGCGACCGCGCGCGCGCTGGGGATGCTCGTCATGGTAGGCTGCATGATCGAATCGTCCCTCGGCATCACGCCGGCGGCCCACTTCACCCCGCTGGTGGACGCCGCCGATCTGGACGGCGCGGCGCTGACCGTCGACGACCCGTTCGTCGGCGCGACGATCGACGGCGGCCGCATCCGCCTGCCCACCGGCCCCGGCCTGGGCGTGCGCCGGCGATGAGCGATGCCGGCCGGGGTCACGGGGGGGGGCGGATCGCCGAAGTCCTCCTCCCCGTCCCGGTCTCTCATCCCTACCGCTATGTCGTTCCCGACGCGCTCGCCGCCCGCACCGTCGTGGGCGCGCGGGTCGTCGTCCCGGTGCAGCGGCGGCGGGTGATCGGCGTCGTGCTGGGGGTGGGTGAGGGGCCTTTAGACCGCGCCCTGAAGCCGGTCGTGGACGCCCCGGACGCCGAGCCCGCGCTTTCACCCGCGCTGCTGGAGCTGGGGCGCTGGATCAGCCGCTACTACGGCGCGCCCCTAGGGCTGGCGATGCGCGCGGTGCTTCCCGGCGCGCTGTGGGGAGTGCGGCGCCCCGCCGGCCCGCCGGAGCGGGTCGAGCGCGTGGTGGTGCTCGCGGGCTCCCTGCCGTCGCTGCTCGAGCGCGAACATGCGTTTCGCCGGGCGCCCAAACGCCGCGCGGTGTACGAGGCCCTGGAGGCGCTGGGGGGATCGGCGCCGCTGCGCCACCTGCGCGAGCGGCTGCAGTTGCCGGCGAGCGCCGTGGACGGCCTCGTGCGCCAGGGGCTGGCGCGCTACGAGCGCGTCGCCCGACCGCGGGATCCCTTTGCCGACCTGTCGTCTCCCCCGCCGCCCACGCCCACGGACGACCAGCGGCGCGTCGTGGCCGAGGTCGGGGCCCTTCCAGCCGACACGCCCGCTCTGATCCACGGCGTCACCGGTTCGGGGAAGACGCTGGTGTATCTCCAGGTGCTGCGCCGCGTCGTGGACGACGGGCGGGGCGCGATCCTCCTCGTCCCCGAGATCGCCTTGACGCCCCAGACGGTAGCGCGGGTGCGCGGCGTGTTCGGCGACCAGGTCGCGGTGCTGCACTCCGGGCTCTCCGACGGCGAGCGCGCGGACGCGTGGCGGGCGCTGCGCAGCGGCGAGCGGCGCGTCGCGGTCGGGGCCCGGTCGGCGATTTTCGCGCCGGTCCAGCGCCTCGGCGCCATCGTCGTGGACGAAGAGCACGAAGCGAGCTACAAGCAGGGGACGGCGCCGCGCTACCACGCGCGCGACGTTGCCGCTGTGCGCGCGCGCCTCGAGGGCGCCCTGCTGCTCCTGGGGAGCGCCACTCCTTCGCTCGAGGCTCTGCACTGGGGTGAGACCGGACGGCTCCACGTCTTCGCGCTGCCCGAGCGCATCGGAGATCGTCCGCTGCCGCCGGTCGACGTCGTGGACCTGCGCCAGGCGCCCCGCGTGCCCGAAGCGGGTGCCGTGCCGTGGACCGAGGCGCTGGACGAGGCGGTGCGGGGCGCGCTGGAGCGCAAGGAGCAAGTGATCCTGCTCCTCAACCGCCGCGGCTTCGCCACCTTCCTCCAGTGTCCTCATTGCGGTGACGTGCGCCAGTGCCCCCGCTGCGCGATCGCGCTCACCATCCACCGCACGCCCCCGGCACTCCGCTGCCACTATTGCGGCCACGAGGAGCCGGTGCCGACCGCCTGTCGCGCCTGCGGGCACGACACGGAACGGATGCGCGGCATCGGCACCCAGCAGCTCGAGCACTTCCTCGAGCTGCGGTTCCCGGCGGCGCGCCTCGCGCGCATGGATCTGGACACGACCAGCAGCAAGTGGTCGCATCACCGCATTCTGGAACGCGTGGGCCGGCGCGACGTGGACATCCTGCTCGGGACCCAGATGATCGCGAAGGGGCTGGACTTTCCCCACGTGACGGTCGTCGGTGTGGTGGACGCGGACACTGCCCTGCACCTGCCGGACTTCCGGGCCGCCGAGCGCACGTTCCAGCTGCTGGCGCAGGTGGCGGGCCGGGCCGGGCGGGGCCCGCTCGGGGGCCGCGTCATCGTGCAGACGCGGGCGCCCGGGCATCACGCGATCCGCGCGGCCGCGCACCATTCGGTGGCGGAGTTCGCGGCGGCCGAGCTGCCGCTGCGGGCCCCGCCGCAGCCGTCGTACCCGCCCCATGTGGGACTGGCGCGGTTCCTGGCCGCGGCGCCCGAGGCGGCGGCGGCGCAACGCGCCGCCGAGCGTGTGGCGGCGTGGCTGCGCCGCGCCAACGCCGAGAAGCTGGCAGGGGCGCTCACGGTGCTGGGGCCCGCCCCGTGTCCCATCACGCGGCTGCAGAGCCGTTGGCGCTGGCACGTGCTGGCGAAGGCGGCCGATCCCAAAGTCCTGGGCCGGGTGATGCACGCGTGGCGGTCGCTGGGACGGCGTGCCGGGCCAGTGGCCGTGGACCGCGATCCGGTGTCGTTGTTGTGACGCCGGGCCCCTGCCCCCGCGGGGGCGGGCCGCATAGCTTTGTCGCTCTGCGATGGCAGGGGAGTCTGCGAGCGTGAGCCGACCACGGTTCCAATACCGGCCGCCCAATTTCGACGCGCCTCCGCTCTCGCAGGCGTCGCAGGCGCGTTTCGATCCCGCCCCCGGCGATGGCGTCCTTCCTGACGGCTTTTTTTCCACCAGCAACCTCCCGACCTACGTGAAGGTAGGCGGGGAGTGGCGGCGTCCCCGGCTGCCGCGGATGGATTGCGTCATCGTTCAGTCTCCCTCCGGGGATCTCGTCACGGCTGAGCCGCGCAAGGTGCGCAACGGCGATATGGTCGCTGTCGCGACCGCCGAGGACGGGAGCGAGGGCGTCTTCGTGCACACCGAAGGCTTTCTCGGCGGGCGGCACAGCGCCAACGAGTTCCGGTTCATGCAGACCGAAGTATCGCGCGAGCGGCCGGTCGACTACGCGGTCCTGGCCGAGCTGCTCGGCGAGGAGAAGGAGCGGGGCGGGCGGATCGTGTGGGTCGTGGGACCCGCGCTGGTGCACGCCCGGGCGCGGGAAGACATGGTGTGGTTCATCGAGCACGGTTACGTCGGCGCGCTGCTGGGCGGGAACGCGGTGGCGGTGCACGATCTGGAGGCGGCGATCTTCGGCACGACGCTGGGCATGTCGAGCTCGGGTGAGGGCGTCGAGGGCGGCCACGCGCTGCACATGCGGGCGATCAACGCGGTGCGGCGCGCCGGGTCGATCGATGCCGCGGTGCGGAACGGGCTCGTGAAGGGTGGCATCATGCATGCGCTGGTGCCCGCGACGACGGGCCCCTGCCGGAGGTGCTCACCGATACGCTCGCCGCGCAGGACGCGATGCGCGCGATCACCGTCGAGGCGACGTTCGCCGTGTTCGTAGCGACGGCGCTGCACGCGATCGCGGTCGGCAACATGCTGCCCGCGTTCGTCGACGCGGCGACCCCCGATGGGGTGCGCCCGCTCACAACCGTGTGCGTGGACCAGACGGAGTTCGTGGTCAACAAGCTGCGGGACCGTGGCACGCATCAGGCGTACGGCGTAGTCACCAACGCCCAGGATTTCATGCACGTGCTGCGCTTTTACGTGGAGCGATGGGAACAGGCCCGGACCCCCGCCACCCTGGCGCGCTGACGCCGGACGGGGGCGGGCCCGGCTGGGCCAAGTTGGCGGCGGCGGTCGCGGCCGAGGTGCCGCCCGCCGAGATCGAGACCATTTACCTCTTCCGTCCCATCAAGCGGGAAGGCCGGGAGTGGGGCACGGCGGTGGTCACACGCCGCAACCCCGGCGGCCGCGTGCGGGTCTACACGGCGAAGTACATGCTCGTCGTGCGCGGCAAGGAGCGGGGCCAGTCGCGGCTCGCCGTCGAGGAGGTGGCGCTCACGCCCGCGGAGGTCGTGGCGCAGGTGATCCAGGCCACCGCCGACCGCACGGGCGACACGGACCCGCCGGTAGCGGTCGGTCCCGGGGTGTGGTATCAGTAGTCCAACCTTCAGCGCGGACGAGGTGGCGGGTTGATCGACGCAAAAATGTTCGTGCCGACGAAAGCCTTCCTCACCAAGGGCGTCGGCCGGCATAAGGAGAAGCTCACGAGCTTCGAGATGGCGCTGCGGGACGCCCACCTGGCGACGTACAATCTGGTGCGTGTGAGCTCCATTTTCCCGCCGCAATGCGAGCTGCTGGACCGTGAGGAGGGAATGAGCATGCTGCGGCCCGGCCAGGTGTTGTTCACGGTCGTGGCTGAATCGTCGACCAACGAGCCGAGCCGGCTCGTGGCCGCCTCGATCGGCCTCGCCATGCCCGCCGACCCCACGCACCACGGCTACATCTCCGAGCATCACAGCTACGGCCAGAACGAGCTCGTCGCCGGCGAATACGCCGAAGACCTCGCGGCCTCGATGCTGGGCACGGTCCTGGGCGTGCCGTTCGATCCCGAGAAGGCGTGGGACGAGCGGCGCGAGCAGTGGCTGCTGTCGGGCGAGATCGTCCGTACGCTGAACGTCACGTCCACCGCCGAATGCGGTGAGGATGGCCGCTGGACGACCGTCGTGGCGGCGGTGGCGTTCTGTGGATAAAGCGCCCCACAAGCTGCCCTGGGGCGCGCCGGTCAACTTCCTGGGTTTGCCCGAGGCGGACACCCAGCTCGCCGGTTCTCACGTCGTGATCCTGCCGGTGCCGTACGAGGCGACCGTCTCCTACATGGGCGGGACGCGCTTCGGGCCCCGGCGCATCCTCGAGGCCTCCCGCTACATCGAGCTGTACGACCACGAGCTCGACGCCGAGCCCCACACGATCGGCGTGCACACCCTCCCTGACCTGCTGCTCTCGGGTGGCGGGCCGGAGCTGGCGCTGGCGGAGCTGCGCGGGGCCTACGACACCCTGCTCGAAGGCGGCAAGTTCGTGATCATGCTGGGCGGGGAGCACTCCATCTCCGCGCCGCCCATCGAAGCGCACGCGCGCCGGCTCGGCAAAAAGCCGTTGTCCGTCCTGCAGCTCGACGCGCACGGCGATCTGCGCGCCGAATACGAGGGGACGCCGTATTCGCACGCCTGCGTGATGTACCGGGTGCACCGCAAGGTCAAGCTGGTCCCTGTGGGGATCCGCGCGATCACCGGGGAGGAGCGTCAGCTGATGCGGACCGCGAAGATCCCCACGATCTTCGCGCACGAGCTGGACGCCGAAGAGCGCTGGATCGAGCGGACCCTGCAGGCCCTGGGCCCGGACGTCTACATCACGATCGACGTCGACTTCTTCGACCCGTCGCTCGTGCCCTCGACGGGCACGCCCGAGCCGGGCGGCGGGACGTGGTATGCGACGCTGCACCTCCTGGAGCGGGTGTTCGCCGAGCGCAACGTCGTCGGCGCGGACGTGGTCGAGCTGGCGCCAATCCCCGGTCTCGTGGCCCCGGATTTTTTCGCCGCCAAACTGGTCTACAAGCTCATCGCGTACTATCAGCGTGCTCACGCTGCCAAGCGCCCTCCCAAGCGACGCCGCTGACGGCGTCTCCCTCACCGTCGCGTTCGCGGCGGGGGTGTTGAGTTTCCTGTCGCCCTGCGTGCTGCCGCTGATCCCCAGCTACGTCGGCTACCTGACGGGGTTGTCGGCGGAGCAGGTGGTGGAGCGGCGGGGGCTGGCCCTGCGCCACGCGCTGTGGTTCGTGGCCGGCTTCGCGGCCGTCTTCGTGGCCCTCGGCGCTACGGCGTCGGCGGTGGGCCTCCTGTTTCGCGACTCCCGGGTGTGGCTGAGCCGAGCGGGCGGCGTGCTCGTGATCGTCCTGGGGCTCTCGCTGCTCGGCGTCGTACGGTTGCCGTTCCTGATGCGCGAGCGCCGGGTCGCGCTTGCCCGGAAGCCCGTGGGGTACCTGGGCTCGGCGGTCGTCGGCATCACCTTCGGAGCCGCCTGGACGCCGTGCATCGGACCGATCCTCGGCGCGATTCTCACGCTGGCCGCCGCGCAGGCGAGCCTGGGGCAGGGAACCGCGCTGCTCGCCGTGTACGCCCTGGGCCTCGCCGTACCGTTCCTGCTGACGGCGCTGGTGCTGGAGCGCTTCCTCGAGTGGTTCCAGAAGTTCCGGCCGTACCTGGCATGGGTGGACCGCGTCACGGGGGCGGTGCTCGTGCTCCTGGGGATCCTGCTCGTGACGGACCGGTTCACCCTGCTGGCGAGTTTCCTGCAAGGGCTCACGCCGGAGTTTCTGAAGAGCCGGCTGTAGGGGAACAAGGGAACTTTTCGCTGCGAGTTGTGTCGGATGGCTCGGCGTATCCTACATCAATGCGAACCGAGAGGGAGTGACGGTATGCGCCTGCGCAACGCAGTGTCCACGTCCCTGGCCGCGGCGGCCGTCTTGAGCCTCGCCTGCGCCAAGGGTGAACAATCCAACGCCGCGGTCGATTCCACCGCGCGCAACCTGACGCTGGCGCCGAGCGAAACGAGCGCGGCGCGGCACGACGTCCCCGCGCCGGAACGGGCGCCGGTCGAGACGAAGAAGGCGCCGACGCCGGTCACCCGGCCGCCTGCCACTCGGCCCAAGCCGGCGACGCCGCCCGCGCCGACGATGTACACGGCCGCCGCCGGGACGCACCTCGACATGGCAGTGACCGACACGATCAGCTCACGCACCAACCACGCAGGTGACGCGTTCTCCGCCAGGGTCGTCGACGATGTGAAGGACGCCCAGGGACATGTCGTCATCCCCGCGGGCGCCGTAATCGGCGGGACCGTGATGGCGGTCAAGCCGGCGCCCAATCCCAACGAGCCGGGCACACTGACGCTTGCGGTCTCGACCGTCACGGTGCGCGGGACCAAGTACGACCTCGACGCCCGCATCGACTCGCTGGAAACGGTGCGCCACGGCCGTGGTATCACGACCGGGGACGCCGCCAAGGTGGGCGCCGGCGCGGCGGCAGGGGCGATCCTGGGACGGGTCGTCGGCGGCAACAAGCGCGGGACGATCATCGGTGGCATCGTGGGCGCGGCGGCCGGCGCGGGCATCGCCGCGACGTCGAAGGACGCCGACATCGTGCTCCCGGCGGGGGCGCACGTGATCGTGACGCTGAACAAGGCGCTGGAGGTGAAGGCCACCTAGCCTCCTAGAACACCCAGCCGACGAGCACCCGGCCGGCCAAGCCGGTGCTGGGCGCGTACAGCCGACTCCCGCCTTCGCCGAGCGAGCCGTACACGCCCAGCCCCACGTCCACCACCATCCCGCGGTTGCGGGCGGGGAGCACGCGGCTGCCGGCCAGCAGGTTCCACTGGCCCCAGCCGACACCGGTTCCGTGGCCGCCGAAGCGGTACCCCACGCCGACGCTCAAGTACTCATAGGCGGTTACGGTGATGGGCGCCCGGTCTTGTTGCCAGAAGAGCTCCATCATCGCTCCGGCGCCCTTGTCACCGAACTGGACGCCGGCCGCGTACGGCCCGTCGTCCGCGAAGGTGAGCGCCGTGACCGACCAGCCGCCGGCGGTGAGGTCGGTCGTGCCGGCGAGGAGCCCGAAGCGCACCCCCTGGGCGGGCGCGGATGTGGATGCGAGAACGGAAACGACGACCACCGCGGAGAGACTCGAACCAGTGTGAGCCATGTGACCTCCACTGCTCAGTGCGGCCACATCCATCCGAGGATGGCGGCCGTGACCAGGGCGTAAATCACCGAATCCACCGTGGCCTTGATCGTCGCGAGCCAGGCGCGGCCGTACCAGATCGACATCTGCCACAGCGCCAGCGCGTAGCCGACGAACGCCGTGACGCCCGCGAAGCAGAGCACTTGGCGGAAGCCCGCACCGGGGGGCAGGGCCCGCCCCGCGATGTACGCGGCGAAGAGTCCCACGACCACCGAGTAGAGAAACCAGCCCGCGAGCCGCTTGCCCATGGGCTGCGGGCCGCTGGGGAACACCGTCATCACCACCACCGGCCCCTTCTTCATCTTCTCGGCGAACTGCGGTGAGCGCATCTCTTCCCGGCTCGACGGGCGCGGGATGAAGTAATCGCCCGGCGGGATGTTGAGCGCCCGCAGCGCGTCCATCGCCCTGTCTTCGTTGGCGAGCTTGGGGTAGTCGCTCTTGTGCCACGGCGACATCATGTGGATCATGGAGCTGACGACGAAAACCGCGACCGACGACAGCAGGATCGGCAGCCACAGCGCACCCAACCCGGTCATGATGCCCCCTCTCAGTTGGCTTTGAGGACGTCTTCGATGAACGCCAGCGTCTTGGTCTCGACCCACTGCGGTGAAACGGCATCCACCCCGATCGTCCCGATGCGGTCCCCGCTCGCGGTCACGACTCTCCCCTTGGTGGGAGAAGGCTTGACGCTGCGCTGCACCAGGATACCGCGCCGCGGCTCGTACTTGAAGATCAGGGCCGAGGCGAGGGCGGTTTCAGGAGTGCTGACGGCCCGCGCCCGGGGGGTGAATGACAGGGCCACGCTCGGGTACGCGTCTTCCTTGTCGGTGTGGTCGCGGGTCGACGCGTCGTGGCCGGCGTTCTTGAGCTCGGTCATGAACGCCTCGAGCACCGGCCGCACGACGTTGCGAAGCGAGTCGGCGCACGCTTTGCGCTTCCGCTCCGCCGCGCCATGCCCGGCCGGGGGTTCCGGCTGTTCCTGCGCCTTGAACTCGGCGTAGGCCGCCAGGGCGGTGCGCAGCTTCTTGACGGTCGCCTCGGTCACCAGCCGGCCGCGCCGCCCCCACGCCGCGGGTCCGGCACACCCACCCACCGGCCCCCCACCCGCTGGATCGCGGCGATGTCGCCCGAGTAGCCGCCGCGCATCCGTACCTCGTGGCCCATCGCTTTGAGCGAATCCACGACCGCGGGGAGCAGGCCGTTGCGCTCGTATGCGATGATGTCGGGGAGCGCCTGATGATGGATGCGCGGCGCGCCCACGGCGTCCGCCAGCGTCATCTTGAAGTCCACCACGTTCACGATGACCTGGAACACGCTGGTGATGATCGTCGGCCCGCCGGGCGTGCCCACCACCATGAACAGCTTGCCGTCGCGATCCAGCACGATGGACGGCGTCATCGCCGAGAGCATCCGCTTCTTCGGCGCGATCGCGTTGGCTTCGCCTTGCACCAGGCCGTACATGTTGGGCTGCCCCGGCGCGGCGGCGAAGTCGTCCATCTCGTTGTTCAGGAGAAACCCCGCGCCCTGCACGGTGACCGCGCTCCCGAAGCCACCGTTCAGCGTGGTCGTGACCGACGCCGCGTTGCCGTCGGCGTCGACGACCGAGTAGTGCGTCGTTTCCTGGCGCTCGTCGCCACCCGCGGCGAACGGCGGGGTGGGCGTGGCTTTGCGCGGATCGATCTCGGCGCGCAACTGCGCCGCATAGCTCTTCGAGAGCAGGCGGTCGAGCGGCATCGAGACGAAATCGGGATCGCCGAGCCAGTGGTTGCGGTCCAGGAACGCGCGCCGCATCGCCTCGGTCTCGAGGTGCACGTAGCCCGCGCTGCCGAACGGCGGCAGCGTGTCGTAGCCCTCGAGAATGTTCAGGATTTCGCCCATCGTGACGCCGCCCGAGCTGGCGGGCGGCATCGAGTAGACGGTGTAGCCGCGGTAGGTGACCTGGATCGGCGCGCGCCACTTGGCCCGGTAGCCGGCCAAGTCGTTCCTCGTGAT
>WNGA01017574.1_pt1 | contig 14436 bp, 16 predicted proteins | sample 5400061 | NCBI WGS metagenome assembly WNGA01 (sample SAMN13153366, study PRJNA577476) | soil metagenome | isolation source: 100 cm soil or saprolite under grassland replicate 2 | place: USA:California | collected 2016-06-15 | reverse complement strand
ACAACGTTATAACGCTTCTCTATCGTTACGGAGATCACGATGGAGTCGTTTAGCGAGAGTTCCTGGAGGGGGCGGCTCAAGCCACTACTCCCACCCCTGTTGTTGGATATCTACAGGGGCGTCCGGTACGGAAGCGCGTGTCGTCGGTCCCTCATGGGCACACAAGACGGAGTTGGTACCGATACAAAAGATGTGCAATTCACTTTACCTTCACGGGCTCTGAATGAACTGTTTCCGGGTATCGACTCGGTCCTCGTAACCGCGCCGGTTACGGAACTCTACCGGCCGCGCGACATGGTCGTGCCTTTGGCCGAACTGCTAACACTTGCGGCAATCTGCCGGCATAGTCGCCCGCGTCGGGTATTCGAAATCGGCACGTACACCGGCTCTTCCACCTTGGTGATGGCGATTAATGTCTCTGACCAAGCTGAAATTCTGACCCTCGATTTGGAGCCTTCCGAAACGGTCGGCGCGGCGTACCGTGGTACGCAACACAGTTCGAAAATCCGTCAGCTCTACGGTAACTCTTTGACGTTTGACTACTCCCCCTTCCTCGGTAGTGTGGATTTTGTACTCGTCGACGCTAATCATACTTATGACTGTGTCAAGTCGGACACGGAAAAGGCCTTTGAGCTACTGCGACCGGGCGGCGTAATCGTATGGGATGATTATCGTTGGCTTGAGTGTCATGCGGAGTGCGCCGGCGTAACGCTCTTCTTGAACGAGTTGCAGAGGAGGCGCTCGATTTTCAGTATCACAGGAACACGTTTCGCCATTTATGTCGACAGGGAGCTGGGCCGCGATAGACAGTCTTAAGATTTGCGTTGTTAGCAACTACTACCCGCCGTTCTTCATAGGCGGCTATGAGTTGGGGTGCAGGGACGTAGTGGAAGCGCTCAAGGCCCGAGGACACCAGGTCAAAGTTCTAACAAGCACTTACAATGTGGAGAAGCCGCAGGACGACGGGGAAGTGTACCGATGGTTGAGAATCGGAGAGTGGTGGACGCCGAACTCTCTCTGGGGTTTAGCGGCTTTGCTCAAGAAGGAGACAGCCAATCTCCGAGCCTTCAGGCAGCTCTGTAGTGACTTTAATCCTCATTTGATCTATGTCTGGAACCCGGTGGGAATTTCCTTATCTGTCGTTTCGGTCTCCCAACAGTTGGGATTGCCCGTCTGCTATTTCGTCTCAGACCATTGGCTCGAGGAATGGGAGACGAACCCCGGTTACCGGATGTGGCAACAACAGCAGGCGGGCCTCCATCGAGGTTTGCTTTGGAAGGGGGTGCTGTCACTCCTGAGCGCCCTGAACGTCTCACACCGCCCGTCGCCCCCGGACTTACGCAACGTCCAATTTGCCAGTCAGTGCCTTAAGCGTCAGGCGCTAAGCAAGGGAAAGCTGGTTTCCAAAGCGAAGGTAATCCACTGGGGAGTAGACGCGCAAAAGTTGCGGTACATAGAGCAGTCGAAGTGCTCGAAACGGCTGCTATATGTAGGCCAAATAGTACCGCACAAGGGCGTTCACACCGCTGTCGAAGCACTGAAGCTACTGGTACGAAGCGGCCATGTGTCGGCGACACTCACGATTGCCGGCGGTAGCCTCGTGCCGGAGTATGAAGCCCACATTCGGCAAATGATATCTTCATGGCAACTGGAACGACATGTCCGCTTCACTGGGCAAGTACCGCGTGAGCAGTTACTGTCTATCTATCAAGAGCATGACGTCCTGGTTTTCCCTTCTATTTGGGATGAACCTTTCAGTATCACCGTCCTTGAAGCAATGGCGGCTGGCCTGGCCGTCGTTGGAACTGCGACCGGCGGAAGCAACGAGATACTGCAGGATGAGGTCAACGCACTGGTATTTCAGAAGGAAGACGCTCAAGAGTGCGCCGCACGCATCGCGAGGCTGTTTACTGATGAGCGACTCTTCGCTGAAATTCGTCGAAACGGCAGGTTCACTATCGAGCAGAAATATCGTATCGAGCAGATGGTAGATAACATCGAAAGGTCATTGAAAGAGGCCGTTTCCGACACTCTAGATCTGGGCCTCAATCCTACACTGCGTTCGGTTTAAAAACGTGCAAGGTCAGCTCGACCATGGGGCTGATCAAGGCGGGAACATTTCAGAATTTATGAGCACAGTCGTCAGAAAGTTGACGCCAAGGGCAGTTCGGCCACTGCTCGGACAAATGTGGCGTCGTATGAAACACACTTACCAGACGCGTAGACTCTTTGGTCGCCGGGCGGCGTTTGTCCCGCCATTGCACCTAATGCACGACGGCCCCATTGGCTATCAGGAATTCAAAGACAACGGCGAAGAGTTCATGCGTTATTACGTTGAGATCGGAGGCCTTAAGCCTGACGAAAGGATGCTCGGTGTCGCGTCAGGGATTGGTAGGAAAACCTGGCCGCTGGTCGCCTATTTAAGCGGGCGTGGTAGTTATGACGGCATCGATATCGTTAAGAGCGGCGTCGACTGGTGCCGCGAGAGGTATACGTCGGAGTACCCGAACTTTAGATTTCAACATATTGACGTATACAACAAGCATTACAACCCGGAAGGTTCCTGCCAGGCCTCAGAATACGATTTCCCTTTTCCCGACGAGCACTTCGACTTCGTAGTTCTCAATTCAGTCTTCACGCACATGCTGGCCGAGGAGGTTGAGAATTACCTTTCCGAAATTGCCCGAGTATTAAGACCTGGGGGACGATCGCTTATCACCTTCTTCCTTTTGAATGCTGAGTCATTAGAACTCATCGAATCAGGCCGGAGCACGGTCGACTTGCGAGAGCAGTTTGGCCCGGCGCGCACTATTTCCAGGGAAACTCCGGAGTTGGCGGTTGGCTACGACATAAACTTTGTGATTTCTCTCTACGAAAAGAACGGACTTGAAGTTAAGCAACCGATCCACTTCGGCTCTTGGTGCGGCAGGAGTGACTATCTCAGCTATCAGGATTTAGTCATGGCTATTAAACCCCGGCCGCTTCCTGATAGAGATTGATTACCGCTGCTAGAAGACACGTGCGCACGAGCTCCACAACATTCTTAAGTCCCATTCGCTGGACCAGGCTAACCCTTGGAAGCCTGATTTTTACTCTCAGAAAAAAGGGACTCATTTGGACTCGGCAGCTTTTCAAATTGAAAGTATCTCCCCAATCCAGGAACATCGCCCCTGGTGTCAACCTGGCTGGTTATGTTCGGGCTGAGATGGGTCTGGGCGAAGCCGCACGCGGAATCGCAGCCTCGCTTGAATCCGCGGCGATTCCCTTCAACATCATAAATTTTGAGTATTTAAACCCGGCTCGCCATAGCGACACCTCGTGGATTCATAAAGAAAAAGTGAAGGATCACTATGACGTAACGGTGTTGGCTGTTAATCCAGACAATATCGTTAATGCCCGGCTGCTATTGCCGAAAGAGATATTTGCCAAGCGTTATGTGATTGGTTACTGGTTCTGGGAATTGCCTGAAATTCCTGATGATTGGTCAACGGCATTCTCATTGGTAAATGAAGTTTGGGCAAGCTCACGTTTCACGCAGGATGCTTTTTCAGCCAAGTCTCCGGTGCCGGTGATTCATATTCCTCCTCCAATTGTTTCGCGCCGCAGCGCCGGTTTTTCCCGGTCATATTTTAATCTGCCGGCAGGGCGCTTTCTGTTCTTGATGATGTGCGACGCGAATAGCTTCCTGGAAAGGAAAAATCCTGTTGGCGTCATTCGGGCTTTCAAGCACGCGTTTGCAAGTGAAGACCCAAGTGTCGCGCTCGTCTTAAAAGTTACCGGGCTGGAAGACCGCAGACCACAATTACACGAAATACGGGAAGAGATTTCCGGTTATAAAAATATCTATGTATTGAATCGAATGATGGCGCGTGAAGAAATCGATTCGCTTCTGGCTTGCATTGATTGCCTTGTCTCACTGCATCGTTCAGAAGGTTTCGGTCTAATCCCGGCCGAGGCAATGAGCCTGGGCAAACCCGTCATCCTTACGAATTGGTCCGGCAATACAGATTACATGACGGCAGACAATTGCATTGGGATCGATTATAAGCTTGTGAGACTCGATAAAGACTACGGTCCTTACAAGGCTGGTCAGTACTGGGCCGAACCGGATGTGGAGCAGGCTACTTCCTGGATGAAGAGATTGGCCCGGGAGCCGGAAGGTGCGAGAAGAATTGGCAGAGCGGCGCAGGAAACAATCAGTCTAAACTTTTCGCCCGAGGCCATCGGTAAGAAAATCGAAGACCGACTCAAGCAAATTAGACAACGCATTTGATTTGACAACCAGAGCGCAACCTGCTGACTGCTAAAAAATTTGCACAACTACACAAGCGACCCATGATTCTTACTGAAACCAAACTTGCAGGCGTGTATCTCATCGAACCCCGCCGCTTTGAAGATGAGCGAGGATTTTTTGCCCCTTCCTTCTCGGCCCGGGAATTCGCCGCGCGGGGAATGGCAAGCGACTTCGTTGAGAACAATATTTCCTACAGCAAGAACCGCGGCACACTCCGCGGAATGCATTATCAGGCTGCGCCCTACGGCCAGGCCAAACTGGTACGCTGCACAAAGGGGGCAGTGTTTGATGTAGTCGTGGACTTGCGTCCCAATTCACCTACGTTCAAACAATGGACCGGCGTGGAGCTGTCGGCTGAAAATCGGTCTATGATGTACTTGCCTGCCGACTGCGGCCATGGTTTCCAAACGCTGGTTGACGACACCGAGGTTTTCTACATGGTATCGTCGGTCTACGTGCCCGAAAGCGGTCGCGGGTTTCGTTGGAACGATCCCGCCTTTAATATTGATTGGCCAGATATTGGCGCGCGAATTCTTATCGAAAGAGATCAAAAATACCCCGATTTTAGTCTATGAAAAAAGTCTTAATTACCGGCATCACTGGCCAGGATGGAAGTTACCTGACCGAGCATTTGCTTGGGCTCGGCTATGAAGTACACGGGCTGGTTCGGCGCGTCGCCCTCGAAGACCCAACGCGACGATTCACACGCCTTGAGCACGTTATCGATCAAATAAAGCTGCACCCCGCGAGTCTCGAAAGCTATCCCTCGATCTTTCATGTTCTGGCCAAGAACAACTTCGACGAGTGTTATCACCTCGCCGCGCAGAGCTTTGTGGCCGAATCGTTTGCCGACGGCTTCTCGACGATGAACACAAACATCAACGGCACCCACTATATGCTCGCAGCGCTGCGTGAGTTGCAGCCAAAATGCCGCTTCTATTTCGCCGGTTCTTCGGAGATGTTTGGCAAGGTGCGCGAGGCTCCGCAGAACGAGGAGACACCCTTCCACCCGCGCTCACCTTACGGCATCAGCAAAGTCGCCGGTTTCGATCTCACCCGCAACTACCGCGAGGCTTATGGCATGTATTGCGTGAGTGGGATTCTTTTCAACCATGAGTCGCCGCGCCGGGGCTACGAGTTTGTGACGCGCAAAATTACTTCGACTGTGGCGCGCATCAAACTGGGACTGGCCACCGAGCTGCGCCTCGGCAATCTGGATGCTAAGCGCGACTGGGGCTATGCGGGTGACTACGTGCGGGCAATGCACCTGATGTTGCAACAACCCGAGGCAGACGACTACGTCGTAGCCACGGGCGAGACACATACTGTGCGTGAGTTTTGCGAGCGGGCTTTTGATAAAGTTGGACTCGACTACCAGAAGTATGTGAAGACAGACGAACAATTCTATCGCCCGGCGGAGGTAGATCTGCTTAGAGGCGATGCCGCAAAGGCAAAAGGAGTGCTCGGCTGGGAACAGAGTTTGACGTTCAAGCAACTGGTAGATGAGATGGTTGAATCCGATCTGGCTGCAACCAGCCGCTCGGCGGATCGGCCCCGGTCGCTTGACGGCGGCAGCGCCTGAGCTTGAGCTGCCTAAACGTCATAAGTTGAGGCCATTTCGATAAAGTCGATACCAGGTTAGCCGCTAACTCGGCAATCTGGGCAATGTTAGCTAGCTGCATCCGGTACGGGAGCACAGGTTTCACGCTGATGAAGATCTCAGTGGCAATGAGTACCTACAACGGAGCGCGCTACCTGCGAGAGCAACTCGATAGCATTGCCACGCAAACGCGCCCGCCTGATGAGCTAGTAGTGTGTGATGACGACTCGGCCGACACGACCCGTGAAATTGTCACCGCCTTTGCTGCCTCGACGCTTTTCTCGGTTCGCCTTCACGTCAACGAACGGAATCTCGGCTCAACAAAGACTTTCGAACGCTCAATTGCCTTTTGTGAAGGCGATGTGATTGTGCTTTCAGATCAGGACGACGTCTGGCTGCCAGAAAAATTGCGAGCGATCGAAAGCTGCTTTATTCGTAAGCCATCTGTGGGATTGGTTTTTAGCGACGCTGAGGTGGTAGACGAAAAGTTGCGGCCGCTCGGATATCGTCTTTGGGAAAGCGTCGGTTTCGACAATACTCACCGGCGGCTCGTGCGTACCGGGCGCGTGCTCGATGTGCTCTTACCCGGTTGGACCGTAACCGGAGCGACTATGGCTTTTCGTGCTGCTTTTAAGGACCTCGTGCTCGACATTCCGACTCAGGTCGCATTAATTCACGACGGTTGGATCGCCCTGATGATTGCTTCGGTGGCCGACGTGTCGTTCATCGAAGAGCCACTCATTAAATACCGGCAACACGATCACCAGCAGATCGGCGCCAAAGAGAGGAAAGCGGAGCAGAGCGCGTCTGGACTGGGCGCCGTTAAGGACGCACTACAACGCAAAAATTCCTACCAGGAGATGATCGAGATCGGGACACAGGCCCAGCAACGTTTATCGGAGCGCCGGGACGTTTACAAAAGCGAAGACGCCCTCTCCAGGCTGGCGGCCAGACTGACTCATTTGCGCACGCGCGCAAAGTTACCTGAGCACCCACTCCCGCGCTTCATATATGTAGTCAGGGAATTGTTGACCGGGCGCTACCATCGTTATTCACACGGTGTTTTCAGCGCCGCGAAAGACCTGCTGTATCAAGGCAGGGAAAATCCTTCCACCTGAAACAATTCTTGAACTGTTCTCAGGACGCCAGCATTGATTCGATATTCGCTCGGAGCGCGCGGGAGTCCACCTTCAGGTCAGCGGTGTGTGGATCTTCAACACGGCCTTCAGGCTCGCAACTCTGGTAGAAGTAATTGAGATTTAGCGCGGAGGCGAGTGTGAAGTAGCAGTTATTGATGCGGTCGCTAGCATGACGCAGCTCGAGCACACTGGTGCCCGGGCTCATAAATAGCATGTTCGTCAAACCTGCGCCGTGATTGGAAACCAGGTAGCTGGCCCTAGAAGCGATCCTCACCTGCTGTGCCAATGAGTAATCCTCGGCATGGAGTACGCAAAAGTTAAACTGCCGCAAAACTTCAATCACCTCCTCTTCGTTGGAAATCCTGCGCTTCGGCGCCAGACTGCGGCTGATATAAACCCTATCGCCGGATGTATCGCGCGGCCCGGTCGCGTAGAATTCGACCAGAAGGTTTCTCACCTCCCGGATCAGCTCCTCGTTGTAATGTCCCGACGGCGCCGTCCGCAACGGCACAATGAGTTTCTTGCAGAAGAGGACTTCGCTCGCGTCGATGTACTCTACGCTCCCGATGATGAAGGGCTTCAGCGATGCTTGCACGAATTCCAACTCTTTGTATTTGTGAGGAAGAAGCAGAACCAAATCTTTCAAGCGCTCCCTAATCGTGAATAATCTCGGGAGCACATCCGCGAGCCAGTGGAAATATCCATGACTCCAATCATCAATCACCCAGGTGCTCTCTTGCTCAAACCGTCTGCGTCTTCTTAAGAGGTAGTTGCTGAGCACGAATTTCAATACACTTCTTCGCTTCCAGTTGTCCCGGTTCGTTGGAAAGGCAAAAGATTCCGGCAGCATTTTCCCTCTCTTAAAGAGTATGCCTTCAGCGCTTACTCCCACGTTATGGAGTTTGAGCAGTTTGGTTTGCGGAATCACCCGCTCCAGTTCGTGACTGAATAAGCTTAGATCGTCGGGGTTAAGATTAACCGGCAACTTTCGTATCGAAATGCCTTCAGGACGAAGCACGATCTCTTCCGTGGGTGGCGAGGTATGAAGACTCATTGTTACAGCTTGCGCGATGCAGGGATTTGTAAGTCTCGTTTTTTTAAGGCCAGGTAATTCGTCGTCAAAAATATTTCATGGTGTTCCCCGTAACAATAAATCGGCGCGATGCCCTGCGGAACTATCCGGAAGATGTCATACATCCCGGACAGCAGCGACCAAAAATCGAAGAAGTAGGTGCGAGAATAAATATTGGCCGGACCGAATTCGAACTGAATCATTGAGATCAAGCCAGCCGTCAACATCCGTTGGGCCCCGCGCAACACTGACAGTTCGTGTCCTTCAACATCCAGCTTCAAAAAATCAATGCGGTCAATCCCGTGCGCTGCGCAGAAACCGTCGACAGTCTGGACCTCAATCTCATCGCTGCGGTGAGTCCTGACGTCAAGGACTTGGGTCGGCAGCCGTTGATCAATCAAAGACATCCTTGAGGTGGTTGCATACTTGGTCCTAGTACAAGCGTCGTTAGTCACAGGCTGTCAGAGCGAAACAGGAAGCCATCCTCGAGGGTTCGTCTCGCTACTGAACGCATATGGACGATCATTCTATGGGATTTTGGGGCGAGGTCAAGCGTGATGCCAAACCGCAAGCGCAATAATAAAGTGATAAAACCTGGCCGTGCCTTTGGTTTACTTCAGAGGATTGTTTCTGCAACAATGCGCAGCCGCTCTGCCGCAGATCTTAAGACTGGAGCGATAGGTCAAGCGCAGTTTAAGACGTCCGGTGATTATGGCGCGGGTTGTCTAGATTCAGGCAAAGGATCGGGAAGTGGGAGTTGAGTTATCCATCATTATCGTCAATTGGAACGGCGGCGAGCTGTTGCGAAGCTGCTTCAGAAGCATCGCCCAGGCGCCGCCTTCTGTTGCCTATGACGTCGTGGTCGTGGATAACGCATCCTCCGATGACAGCGTCGCCTGGCTGCGCTCAGCCGAAGTCGCCGCACTGCTGCCCGGGATTGCCGTGCACGTGATAGAGAATCTCGATAACGCCGGTTTCAGCAAAGCCAACAACCAGGCCATTGCTTTCAGCCGGGCGCCTATGCTCTTTTTGCTCAATCCGGACACGGAAGTAACCCCGGGGGCGATTGACACCCTAATAGCTTGCCTCAACTCCGACGAACGCATCGGTGCTTGCGGCCCGCGACTACTCAACACTGACGGCTCTTTGCAGCACAGCGTCTGGCGCAATCCGCCCACGGCATGGGAAATCGTTGTTTCAGGAGTTGGTCTATGGCGGCTGATCCCGCGGCGTCTGCGCGGCGAGTTGTTGCTCGGCGGGCATTGGGATCACACGACGCGTCGGGCGGTGCCCATGCTTTTCGGAGCTGCGGTTCTGGCCAGGCGCGCGATGATCGATCAGGTCGGCGGTCTGGACGAACGTTTCCACATGTATGGCGAGGACGACGAGTGGTGTCTCCGCATCACGCGAGCAGGATGGCTGTTAATGTTCGAGCCCGCCGCGGCCGTAGTTCACCATGGCGGACAGTTTTCACTCCTACGCTGGGACAGCCAGGAGAAATTGCGGGTGAAACTCAATTCATCTTTTGAATTTCAGCGACGCTGTCTGTCACGCCGGCAGGTGATCGCCAACCTGCTGGCCGGCTGTGCCGTCATGACGGCGCAACGCGTGTGGCGTAATCTGCGCCGCCTGCCGACTCAGGACGTAACAATCACTCAGGAAATGTACTGGCTTGAGCTGAAACGCGCGGTGAGAGAGAAATGACCCTTGATGCTATCATTGCAACTAAGGTAACTAGCATCGATGTGAGTTTTTGAAACTGAGCTGCTTGAGGACGGGATGACGAAAGCACTAGGTCTAATTCTCCTCATGGAGCGTTAACTGAGAACACTGTTTATGGCCGAATTGAGCGAAAGTTTTCCCTACAAACGAGTGGTCGTCACCGGCGGCTCCGGTTTTCTCAGCCGCTACATCGTGAAGCGCTTGCAGCAGTTTCGCGGCCTGGAAGTTCTCGTTCCCAGCCACCGCGAATACAACCTGGTTGAGGCCTCCGACGTTGTGCGCTTACTTTCGGCAACGCGTCCGGATCTGGTTATCCATCTGGCGGCGGTGGTTGGCGGCATCGGCGCAAATCAAAAGAACCCCGGAAAGTTTTTTTACGACAACTTAATGATGGGCACTCAGCTTATTGAACAGGCGCGCCTGCATGAGGTACAAAAATTTGTGGCCCTCGGCACCGTTTGCGCTTATCCCAAATTCACGTCGACACCTTTTCGCGAAGACGAGCTTTGGAATGGTTACCCGGAAAAAGCGAATGCTCCTTACGGTTTAGCCAAGAAAATGATGCTGGTGCAGTCGCAAGGATATCGGCAGCAGTACAACTTCAATTCAATTTTCCTTTTGCCGGCGAACCTTTATGGACCGGGAGACAACTGCGACCCTGAATCATCGCATGTGATTCCAGCGCTGATTCGTAAATGTGTCGAAGCCAGGGAGAGCGGCGCGAAATTTGTCGAGGCTTGGGGAACTGGAAATGCTTCGCGTGAATTTCTTTATGTTGCGGATTGCGCCGAAGCAGTGGTGAATGCGGCCGCGATTTATAACGAGAGCGAGCCCGTAAACATAGGTACAAGTAACGAAATCAAGATTTCCGAGCTGCTGAATCTGATCGCGCGCCTAACTCGCTTTGAGGGCGAGATTCGCTGGCAGATTGACAAGCCTGATGGCCAGCCCCGGCGCCGGCTTGACGTCTCGCGGGCATTTGAAAAGTTTGGGTTCCGCGCGCAGACGTCCTTCGAAGAAGGCTTAAAGCGCACCATTGAATGGTATGAGAGAAGTCGGGTTAAAAGCAGCGAGCCGAAAGAGTCAACCCCGAAAGCGCAAGGGAGTGGCAGGGTTCGCTAAGGCGATGACCTCGCCCGGAAGACCTCTCGCATCATTAAACCTTCTCCGAAATTTCCAACCACAAATGCACTATCACCTTATTGGAATCTGCGGCACAGCGATGGCCGCGCTTGCAGGAATGCTGCAAGCACGCGGACATCACATCACTGGTTCCGATGAAAATGTTTATCCGCCGATGTCTACGATGCTCGCATCGCTGGGCATTGAAGTGAAGCAGGGTTACCGATCTGAACATCTTGAGCCAACACCCGATTGCGTGATCGTCGGCAATGCCATTCCGCGAGGGAATGCCGAGGTTGAAACGGCGCTCAATCGCAAGCTGCTATATCGCTCGCAGGCTGAAGTCGTAAAAGAAGAATTCATTCGCGGCCGCCGCTCGCTCGTTGTTGCCGGCACACACGGTAAGACTACAACTACAGGTATCGCTGCCTGGCTGCTGGATCAGGGTGGTCTGAACCCGACTTTCCTGATTGGCGGCGTGGCGCAAAACTTCGGCGTTAGTTTTCGCGTTAGAAACAGTGAGTACTTCATCATCGAAGGCGACGAGTATGACACTGCCTATTTCGATAAGGGTCCCAAGTTTATGCACTATCTGCCGGAGATCGCGATTGTAAACAATATCGAATTTGACCATGCTGATATTTATAGCGATCTCGCGGCGGTAAAACTGGCGTTTCGCCGGTTTATGAATCTTGTTCCTGGCAACGGCTGTTTAATTGCCGGTTGGGACAGCGCGAATGTTCGCGAGGTTGTGGCTTCCTTGGGCCAGAGACTCTTTACGCATCTCGAAACTTTCGGTACCAGCGAAGATGCGAAGTGGCGCATTTGCGAGATGGACTTCACCGGCGACTTGAGCACGTTTACCGTTACGCGCGAGGGGAAGCACTGGAAAACATTTGAAACATCCCTCATCGGGGAATTCAATCTGCTTAATTGCCTGGCTGTGATCATCGCCGCCGATACCTGGGGCATTGACCGCGATGCTATTGCTGATGCGCTCAGAACTTTCAAGAATGTTCGTCGCCGCGCCGAGATCCGTGGCGAAGAACATGGTGTGATCGTCATCGATGATTTCGCGCACCACCCAACGGCGGTCCGCGAAACGCTACGCGCGTTGCGCAATCGCTATCGTGAACGACGTTTGATTGCGGTGTTTGAGCCGAGGTCGTGGTCATCGCGTTTGGCAGTTTTTCAGGATGATTATGCTAATGCGTTCTCGGCTGCTGATTACGCAGTCATTGCGAGTGTCTTCGAGCGCGGAAGAGTTGCAGAAAAGGGGAAGTCGCTCGACACTGACAAACTAATCGAGGATATTGCCAAACAAAATAAACCCGCGTTCGCACTTCCCGGCGCCGACGAAATCATTGCGCACCTGCTGCCGCAACTTCGGGAAGGCGATGTCGTCGCGATTATGTCCAACGGCGGCTTCGGAGGTATTCACGAGAAATTGCTGGCAGCCTTGAGAGAGCAGTGAGCGGTGAGCAGTGGCCAGTAAGCGGTGAACGGTGAACAGTAATTGCTCTCAATGACCGATGAGAATTGAAAGATGATGAATGGAAAATTCGGACAGTTTCCATTTTTCATTTTTCATTTCCCATTTCGTCAGGATGGACAGGATTCCGACCCGCCCACTGCTCATTGCTGCTCACCGGTCACTGCCCACTGCTCCACTGCTCACCGCTCACCGCTCACTGCCTCAGGTTCAAACCGCGCCACCAGCAGAGGTTTGGGAAAATCTTTGAGATCCTCAAGCTTGCCGGGTGCAACTTGCACGCGGGCGGTGAGTACACGGCGAATTCGCTGCGGTAAGAATTTGGCGGCGAGCAATGCCGCGGCGCCGACGAGCTCTACCACGTCGCCACCACCACTCCAATGGTCGCGCACCACCTTTGGATCCGTCCGCTCCATCAATCGCAGCAACGTCAGCGCAATCAGATAAGCATCATCAATCTGTCCGACAAAAGGGATCATGTCGGGTATCAGATCAAAAGGAATGATTGCATAGATGATTGCTCCGGCAACCAGAGTCCGTTCTGTTGCCGGCACCCGCGAATCCATCAGTAGACGCACACACAACACAAGCATATTCGGAATGAATAGCAACAGGTTTTTTAAGCGCCGCCTGGCTAGAGGTGCAGACATCAGATTCTCCTGAAATGATTCTGGCTACCGGGTCCGACTGGAGTCGTAAAGTTATCACGACTTCAACCTGCTTGTAACGCGAACTGTTGGTTTGTGAACTGTTGGTTTGCCGCGGCGCGGTCAGCGTCACTGTGGGCGTAAGACCTTCGCTAGCGGGTACTGGTTCAATTTGATAAGTAAGAGCAGCACGCATTGAATGGTCGGAGATTCAACAAGGGACCACAGTCAAATACAGAACCGATCTTCGGTCGCGGCTGTGTAATGGCGCATCCGTCACGCCAACTTCAATCTGCACCACTACCCTCCTATCGCTCCGGCTTGTTCTCTCCGCGCGCGTTCGCTAGACTCACCGTTCTCGTACAAGTCCACCACCCCCCGAGGCCCAGACTTTTTTCATATGGAAATTCTCGAACGAATTCGCCAGCGTGCTGCTGCCAAGCCTCAACACATTGTCTTACCTGAAGGAAACGATCCGCGCACCGTGATAGCCGCGGCAATCTGCGCGCGAAATCGGCTGGCGCGGATCACATTGCTGGGCGACGAGGCAACGGTCCGCGGAACGGCGCAACGCGAAGGCGTCGATCTCGGCGGTGTTGAAATCATAGACCACCGCCATGCTCCTGATTTCGAAAAGATGGCTGCGCTCTCTACTACGGAAATCTCATGGTGCGGCTCGGCAAAGCGGATGGTTCGGTAGCCGGAGCAACCAACACCACTTCTCATACCGTGCGCGCAGCGCTTCACTGCATAGGCGTGCGCGCCGGATTCAAACTCGTCTCGAGTTTCTTTCTGATGGCTTTGCGCGACGTTAGCTTCGGCGAGCATGGCGCTCTGATGTTCGCCGATTGTGGCGTCGTTATTGATCCGTCTCCGGCAGAGTTGGCCGAGATTGCGATTGCTTCGGCGGATTCGTGGCGCGCGTTGTTGGGGACGACACCGCGTGTGGCAATGCTTTCCTTCTCAACCAAAGGAAGCGCGAATCACAAATTGGTCGATAAAGTGGTTGAGGCAACCAGGACAATAAAAGCGAGAGCACCCCAACTTGAAATTGACGGAGAGTTGCAGGCTGACGCTGCGCTCGTGACTGCGATTGCGCAATCGAAAGCCCCAGGCTCCACAGTAGCGGGTCGGGCAAATGTTTTGATTTTTCCGGATCTTCAATCCGGCAACATCGCTTATAAACTCACCGAAAGATTAGCCGGCGCAACCGCGATCGGTCCAATCCTACAGGGACTCGACAAGCCTGCTAACGATCTCTCTCGCGGCTGCAAAGCGGAAGACATCGTCGATGCCGTCGCCATTACGGCCGTGCAATCCCAGGCGCGACAAGCCACGGGTTGACCCA
>WNGA01008129.1_pt1 | contig 14438 bp, 10 predicted proteins | sample 5400061 | NCBI WGS metagenome assembly WNGA01 (sample SAMN13153366, study PRJNA577476) | soil metagenome | isolation source: 100 cm soil or saprolite under grassland replicate 2 | place: USA:California | collected 2016-06-15 | reverse complement strand
CGATTATTTGGAGTATCATGTCCGTTCTTCACTGGCGGAAGGCTCGCGCTTTGATTTGATTGCTATGGGACGTGGAGAGGGCCAGGGATGCTATTGCGCAGTCAACCATAATTTGCGCGAAGTAATTGACAGCATGAGCAAGCACTATCCTTATGTCGTGATTGATAACGAGGCAGGCATGGAACATCTCTCACGGCGTACAACACGTGATGTGCAACATCTGCTGATCGTGAGCGATCCAACGCAACGCGGCTTAGTTGCTGCACAAAGAATTGCAGACATGCGTAAGGAACTGGATATTCGTGTCGAAAATGCTTATCTCATTATCAACCGTCTACCAGGAGAATTACCTTCTGAACTGAGAGAATTTGCGGAAAAGATCGATGTGCCATTGATAGGTACAATCCCCGCAGATGAAAATCTGGCTGCATATGAATATTCTGGCAAGCCCCTTGTGGATCTAGGCGACGCGTCGCCGGTTTACCAGTCAGTAGCGATGATGATGAATAAGTTAATATAATCGAAGAAAATCACACAAAATGAAATACAAAAAGTTCGACAGGCTTCATAAACCTGTCGAACTTTTTGTTTTGGATGCTACGGCTGCTAAAGCTCGATCTGCGCTTTGAGCATCCCACTCTGGGGATCTATTTCGGATGTAAAACCGACGTCCTGAACCAGTTTGCGCATGGCCGTATTTTCCGGCGACATCATCGCAATGATGCGATTGATTTTCTCATCCCGGCCGATTTCAACAATGCGTTGGATCAATTCCTTGCCGAGTCCCTGCCCTTGATAACGGTCGCTGATCAGCATGGCGAAACGGGCCTCTTCGTTCGTACCGCGCAACTTGCTCAGGCGTGCGACCCCGAAGATCGCTTTTTCCCCATTCTCTTCGCCCTCAACCACTAATGCTATCTCCCGGTCATAGTCATTATGGGTCACGCGTGCCAGGCGCTCGTGTGTGATGCGTGTGCTTAAGATCATCGGCGATAGGTAGCGCAGATAAACGGTCCGGTCAGAGAGCGATGCGTGGAATCCGCGCATCAGCATTTCATCTTCCGGGCTGATCGGACGAATGATTACATTTCGTCCATCCTTCATTTTCCAGGGTGCAACATACTGGATTGGATAGGGCCGAATAGCCAGCTTGGGTAGGCTGTTAATATCCTCACATTCATGAATTACAACGCGCGCATCAAGTGCAAGTAAACCTTCATGGGATGCGATTAATGGATTAATATCCAGCTCTTTGATCCAGGGCTGTTCAACGATTAACTGGCTAAAGTGAATCAGCAGGTTTTCCAGGGCAACTAAATCCACCGGTGGGCGGCCACGGACACCTTTTAGCGCTTCGTATATTTTCGTCCTTTCCATCATACGTCGGGCTAGTGTGCTGTTAAGCGGTGGAAGAGCCAGAGATCGATCTTTAAAAACTTCAACAAGCTGACCACCCATGCCAAACAAAAGTACCGGCCCAAACTGTGGATCAATACTAGACCCTACAATTAATTCATAACCTTCCTGTTTGATCATCGGCTGGACAGTTACGCCGAGAAAATGTTCCGCGCCAGCTTTTTCACTGAGCGATTGTTTAATCTCTTCGAAGGCGGCTCGCACAGCTTTATCATTTTCTAAGTTTAATTTCACTCCACCTACATCTGTCTTATGTGTGATCGTTTCGGAATGAAGTTTCAGCACCACCGGATAACCTAATTCCCTTGCTTTTGTAGCTGCCTCATTGGCGCTCGCAGCGATTAGAGTGGGAACAGTCGGGATGTTGTAAGTGGCCAACAATTGTTTGGATTCAGCTTCAGTAAGCAGATAACGTTTGGCCTTGCGTGCACTGTCGATAATTTTAGAAGCTGTTTCACGGTCAACATCTCTTTCATTGTTGCTCTCTGTCAGACTCACAGTCTTGTAGAGCAACTGCAGATTATCGGTATACTTCCACATATAGACAAATGCTTCGGCAGCAGTATCTGGGTATTGAAAGGTGGGGATGCCAGCTTTATTGAGAATCGCTTCGCCAGCGGCAATGTCCTTTCCACCCGACCAGGAAGCAAGTATAGGCTTTTCATAACTTTTGGCATAATCCTTCAATGCTTCGGCGGTCTCGGTAGGATCTGTCATCGCTTGAGGTGTAAGAATCACCAGGAGTCCATCGCTGTTTGGATCTTGCGCAGTGACTTGCAAGGCCTTCGCATACCGTTCAGGTGATGCATCTCCGAGAATATCTACTGGATTGTTGTGACTCCATTGCGGAGGCAGTATTTCATTCAGTTTTTGCATGGCTTCAGGTGAGATATCAGCTAGTTTACCGCCGCGAGTGATCAGAGCATCGGTCGCTAGAACTCCTGGGCCACCGGCGTTGGTGAGAATAGTCAGATGCGGACCATTAGGGCGCGGTTGTTTCGAAAGCACTTCTGCCATAGAGAAAATCTCACCGATGCTATCCACACGTAAAACGCCACAGCGTCGGAAAGCCGCCTCGAGCACCTCGTCGGAACCGGTCAGTGAGCCGGTGTGGGAGGCAGCTGCGCGCGCCGCGCCTTCAGTACGTCCTGGCTTGATAACGATAATAGGCTTTGTGAGAGCTACCTCGCGCGCAGCAGACATAAACGAGCGCGCATCGCCGATCGTCTCCATATACATAACAATACTATTGGTATGGGGATCATCTCCGAGGTGATAGATCAGGTCGCCCCAGCCGACGTCAAGCATCGAGCCAATAGAGACAAATGCCGAGAACCCGACTTGTGCCTTGAAAGACCAATCTAAAACCGCAGTGCAGAGTGCCCCTGATTGGCTAATAAAGGCCACATTCCCTGGAATCGCAGCGGCCGTGGCAAAGGTTGCGTTGAGACCCGTGAGTGGATTCATTACACCCAGACAGTTCGGGCCGACAACACGCATCTTACCGCGCCGGGCATAATTGAGGATCTGCCCTTCGAGTTTTGCGCCTTCCGGACCAATCTCTTTAAAGCCGGCTGAAATGACGATCGCACCTTTTACTCCCATTTCTGCACATTCGGAGATCAGTTCTGGAATGGTCGGTGCAGGAGTGACGAGCACGGCTAGGTCTATTTGATCTGGGATATCTTTGATGCTTGGATACGCTTTAATTCCCAAAATATTGGGACGTTTGGGATTGACCGGAAAGACCGTTCCACCGAAGGGACTGCTGATCAGGTTCCATAGGACAGTTCGTCCAACGCTGCCGGCTTTTTCTGTCGCACCGATCACGGCGACGGTCTTAGGGGAGAAGATTGGTTGAAGTGATCGAGGGGTGTAGCGATATACATCGTGTGCGGGATCGAAGACGTTTTCAGCCCGCGGGATTACTGTTGTAGTCATGATTGTTTCCTTAATTTAGTGTTGACGACATCTAATAGTGTACTTGGGAATTATAAGTCTTAGTATCGTGATTTATGCGCAAGATGTCATATTTTGTGTGTGTGGTTCTTCTTGGTTTTTTCAAGTAGAATTGGCAAAGTTTATGGACTGAGGCATTGATGAAGCGTTTAGATCAATTGACATTTACAAGATTCTTAGCAGTAGCGTTGGTCTTGATTTATCATGGTGGGGGAGGGGTTTATATCAAGGCATTTGATAAGTTTCCAATCTCATCCATCTTATACGCTGCACCGACTGCCGTAAGCTTTCTATATGTGCTTTCGGGGTTTGTCATGTCCTTGGTGTATTACCGGCCAAAGGAACAGTTTGATGTGCGCGGTTACTGGATTGCCAGGTTTGTCAGGATCTATCCACTTTATATTATTTCCTTCTTGCTGGTTTGCCTCTATTACTTTGATTTCATGGGACGGATCAAGGCACCGAAAATCCTTGCTAATATTTTCGTTTTGCAGGCATGGTATCCGCCATATGCACAATCATTTAATTACGCCTCATGGTCGATGACCGTTGAATTCTTTTTCTATTTCCTGTTTCCATTTTTTACAATGTGGGCTTACCGTCAGCCAACGCGCCGATTAATTGCCTTGTCGCTTGTCTTGTGGGTGGTAAGTCAAACTGCCCATAATTTTCTGTGGATGCGTTATTTTCCCCAATGGGAAACATTCGTTGTCAATAACCCGATCTTCCATTTGAATTCTTTCATTCTTGGCGCAGTCGGCGGAATCTGGTTTTTGCGTGAAGGGCAAACGCATGAAATCAAACCGATTGTCAATTACGTAATCCTAGCTGGTAGTCTGCTCTTATTCGCATTGTTTATGATCGCGGGTGACATGTATCCGGATGTGGTGCCGAATACTCTTCAACCAATGCAAGGAATGTTATCGCCGGTCTTTGTATTAACGATTGTCACGCTTGCACTGGACAAGACACGACTATCGGTTGCTCTCAATCATCCCTGGCTGGTTATGCTAGGCGAAACTGCATATGCACTGTATATCCTGCATGTGCCAGTTCTTTGGTTTTCTAAACGGTTTTTGGAATCTTCAGGCCTGAAGAATCCACAGGCAGCCTTCGATGTGATCTATTTGCCGTTGATGATTTCTATAGGTTTGATCAGCCATTTGTATATAGACCGCCCACTCCGCAGGTGGCTTCGAGATGTCATGACGCGTGTCAGCATTCCGCTCCTTCTCCTGGACCTGGTAGCTGCTGCTGCTTCGATTTATCTCAGTTTCCAGTTTAGATTTTCTTCGGGAAAAGAACTTTTGGAATTCCGCTCCGCGGCGTATGCCATGTTCTGGTGTGCTTTCGTCATCAGGATCGCTGTTCCGTTGATATTTAACGCAACTAATCCGTCCATCCTAAAACTTCCCTTTCCCCAATTGGCGCGGACTGTCTTACTGTCAGTGACAACCGGTTCGGCTCTGCTAGGCGGGTTAATGTTGAGTTTCGCATCGCTCGGCTGGTTGGAAGGATTCCCGCGTAGTGTTCTAGTAATTGATTGGGTTTTGATGATTGTATTTTCGACGCTAATTCGTTTGGCTTTGAAGAATATTAAACCCTATCGCGTTATCCCAGAACCTGCGTGATTAGGTATCCTTGTAAGGGAGAAAAAAACAAAATACCATCCGCAGATTTCACAGATTACGCAGAAAAGGGAAAAATCTGCCAAATCTGCGGATGAAACTAAACTGGAGGACTTATTTATGTAAATTCTGCGCAGCGATGAAGCTCAGTCCGGCTTTTGTCAAATCCACCGCAGTGTGGTTTGCTGCTGCGACTTTATTCATGAAGTTGTTTTTGAGTGCATCCCAATCGCCTGTGTCAATCACTTCTTTTTTTTCACGGAAGTAATCCAAGAGATCGGAGGGGCGGGCGAGTTTGGCTTCGATTTCAGGGTCACCGCCTTCATGTTTTGCAGAAATGTTTGGTACATGATCGGCGATCTCGACAAGTTCGGCACGGCGATCATATGGTTGAATAACGATGGACTTCCACGGCTCAGTGATGTGGTGCTCAAAGCGGATGACATCTTCAAAGCCAAACTGCTTTCTAAACTGGGCTGTAAGTTCCATGGTCCCGTTGTTGATCGAGTTCGACCAGTTGAAGCCAATCAATGGTGAAGTGCCGTCATCACGGCTGAAGAGCTTCGCAGCCATCATGATCCATAGAGCGTGATAGGGATTGTCGCTGCCAAAAAACACAGAGATCTTGAACTGGATGTTCACGCCAATTTTGTAAAGCATGAACCCCAAAAGAATTGTCCCCGCGTTGAAGTTGAGCACGTGTTGCACGCCATAGTTGGTGTAGTAATACAGGAATTCATCCAGCCACATTAACGCATGTTCGTTGGGTTGGCCGATCCCGCCGAAATAACCGGTGATGGTTTCCGGTCCGCCCAGATGTGGGTTTGATCCGTCAGTGCCTTTTGTGTCCAACGTCTCAACGAATGACGCGCCAATGATATCCAGCGCGGCGACAATCGCAGGCAAGTCGCCATCTGCTTCCGATTCCTTCATCCGGCGGACAGCGATAAACCGGCCTGGTACAAGTGTTTTCTCCTGAATTGCGCATTCCGCCATTTCGCGCACCCAGGGGAAGTATTGCAAAGCCGAAACTTCCAACGTGACAGCCGATTCATCTTTGAACGTCATCCTATTTGCCGCGTCTCCGATGACCTTTTGCCTGTAATCTGCGACCGAAATGAATCTGCGCTTATCGCGTTGTTCTTCGAGCCATTTCAGATCTTTGATGTAGTCCGCGTTTTTGGCTTTCACATTTTTGAGCAAGTTTTCGAGCTTGCGAGATTCGATGTGCTTCCGATTGATCTCCTCCGGTGTGCCATACTTCGCGACAACATCCAGAAATGCCTTGACAACCTTTGTGTCTGCATTTAGTAATACCTCATTAACCGCATCGAGACGATTATTGGGAATGGCGAGTAATTTTCGCAGGTTGTTGCTCATTTTTCCTCTGACTGTTTAACCATGCCGAGCATCTTCGTCAATTCATCATACTCTTCATCTTGCATGCCGAACCAGTTTTCCTGTTGTGGGAATTTCCCGGCGATCACCTCATCATGGTATGCTTTCAAGCCATTTAATATGACTTCGCCGGCGTTACCAAACACCTTCGCCATTTTTGGTTTAAATCTCGGATACAAACCAAACATATCGTGATAGATCAACAGTTGTCCATGTGCGTGGGGACCCGACCCAAGCGACATGATGATACAGTTTTCCGCTCGCTCTGTAATCAATTTGCATAGCCTATCAGGAACCATCTCCAGTAATATCATGAATGCGCCAGCATGTTCGAGTGCCTTAGCATCGTCCATGATTTTCTTTGCGAGTTCGGCGGATTTTCCCTGTACGCGGAAACCACCCAAGGCTGAGACGGATTGGGGAGTTAACCCGAGATGACCAATTGCAGGGATACCCGCGTCCACGATGCCTTTAATGCGGTCTGCCATGGCGGCACCACCCTCTAATTTAATGGCATCACATCCGGCCTCGGCCATGAAGCGTCCGGCATTTCGGATAGCAGTCTCCACGGAAGGCTGGTAGGTCATATAGGGCATGTCACCAACTACAAAGACAGTCGGCGCGCCGCGGCGGACGGCTTGGCTGTGCCGGATCATATCGTCCATGGTGACAGGCAACGTGGATTCATAGCCGAGCATGGTCATACCCAGGCTATCACCGACAAGGATCATTTCGATGCCAGCTTGTTCCTGCAGATAGGCAGTTGGATAATCGTAACAGGTGAGCCATGTGATTGGTTCGCCGTCTTCCACTTTCTTGATAAGATACGGCAATGTGATCTTTTTACGGGGTTCGGACATTTTTCCTCCGGTTCAAATTGGGAGCTACATTACTGTCATTACGTACTCAAAGAGAATTCACCACGGAGCACGGCCTGTCGTGGACGGACAGTCCAGGGAGTTCACGGAGATTTTCCAAGGGTTTTTCTCCGTGTTCTCGTTGTACTCTGTGGTAAAAGAACGTGAGTCGATTTGCATGATTAGTATAGAAGGATTTCATCCATCGCGCAAATGACGAAAATCATTTGTTCGCAAATGGATTTCCAGTTACAATCTTTATACTTTGTCCGCCAAAGCATACTTATTGCTCTCTCGTCGTCAGAGATTCGTTTTGCTCCTAGTGTGTATGATTCTTACAGCTTGTACTAATCTGGCTCCGATAGAATCTACACCGACAGTTCCAGTTTTGCCTTCAGAGACGCCTACCGCAACGAGATCACCAACGCGACTCCCGATTCTCCCAACAATAGATATTGAAGACTCGGATGAAGCAGATCCTCGTTGGACGAGCGCGTTCCGAACGGAACACCATCCTTTTCTTGCGCCATTTGCTCCGACCGGTATGTTGGGCCTTGTCACGAAGCGGATCAATGTCCGCACAGGCCCTGCACAGTCGTATCCATCTGTTGCAGTGTTAGATTGTAAGGCTCTGGTCAAATTGACGGGGCGTAGCCTGAATAACCTTTGGTATCAAATTGAATACCCTAATGGAACCGATGGACATGGCTGGGCGGCTGCGAGCTTTATTACTGTTCCCAATGGCGACCCCCTGACCTTGCCTCGGTTTGATAATCGAGGCAGGCCTATACCTTAATTTTCCCACGCCAAGCGATGGGGATATCCTTTTTCTCTATAAAAATAAAAATTGAAACATCTTCTTCGTACCGCCACCTTCCTTAAGCCATATTTATGGCAGATTTTCGCGAACCTGATTGTCCTGTTGACGATCACAGGACTCAGCCTCTTGATTCCACGAATTATCCAACGAGTAATTGACGATGGCATTTCACGCCGCGATACTGCATTTGTTATCCAGTCTGCTTTATTGTTACTAAGCCTGGGCTTGCTGACTGCCTTGTTCTCCGGCGTTCAACGTTTTCTATCAGAGTGGATCGGCGGTCACATTGGCTACGATTTGCGAAATCGCCTTTATGATCACATCCAGAATCTTTCCTTCACTTATCATGATCACTCACAGACCGGACAACTCATCTCACGTTGTATTGAAGATGTTCGTGCGGTTCAAAGCTTTATAGGTAGCTCTATCGTAGATCTGATTCAATTATCACTTTTACTTTTTGGCGCGCTGGCATTGATGCTACTCGCTAACTGGAAATTGGCATTAATTGCGATCGTACCTATTTTCCCGCTTGTTTTCCTGACCTTTATTTTTGGAAATCGGATTACCGCTTTGTTCTTCCACGTCGATAATGTTCTTGGCGATCTCTCACAGCGGTTACAGGAAAATGTCACGGGAGTCCAAGTGATCCGTGCCTTTGCGCGCGAGCCATACGAGATCGAGCGGTTCAACAAAACGAATCATGCCTATTATCAGGCTCGCGTGCGCGTTATTGGAACTTGGGCAAAAGTGATGCCCACCACCGATTTTCTCGTCACACTTTGTACTATTCTGATTCTCTGGTTTGGCGGTTCAATGGTTCTAAAAGGTACGTTGACGGTTGGTGAACTTGTTGCGTTCAATGCATACGTGCTGATACTCGCCTCGCCCGCGCAACAGCTAACTTGGCTGGTCAATGCTGCGGGTGAAGCAGCTGCTGGCGCGCGCCGCGTGCTTGAAGTGCTGGATACCCAGCCTGAAATCACATCGCCTAAAAATGCAATTCAGCTTACGCAGATGCACGGTCAAGTGGAATTTCGCAATGTCAATTTAATTTATCAGGACGAAAAACACGCCTCGCTCTCGGACCTCAACCTGCTCGTACAACCCAATCAGATCATTGCCCTGATAGGTCAGACCGGCTCTGGGAAGACCAGTCTCGTCAATCTGATTCCACGTTTTTACGATGTAACGAATGGTGAGGTCTGTATCGATGGGCATGATATCCGTACGCTAGATTTAATTTCATTACGCAAACAAATTGGCATTGTCCTGCAAACCTCCTTGCTGTTCTCAGATACGATCAAAGCCAATATAGCCTATGGCCGCCCAGATGCTCAGGAAGCGGAAATCATCACTACCGCGAAAGCCGCGCAGGCCCACGAATTTATTACTGGTTTTCCGGATGGATATGAAACCCTGGTCGGCGAGCGCGGTGTGACCTTGAGTGGAGGTCAACGCCAGCGTGTGGCGATTGCACGCGCTTTACTCATGGATCCACGCATCTTAATCCTTGATGATTCCACATCCAGTGTGGATACCCAAACGGAAAAATTACTTCAGGAGGCGCTTGATCGCCTGATGGAAGATCGCACTACATTTGTCATTGCGCATCGTTTGGCAACTGTCCGCCGCGCAGACCTAATCTTGGTCATGGATAAAGGCCGAATCGTTCAGCAAGGGAGACATGAAGAATTATTGGCTCAAGGTGGCTTGTATCGCGAGATCCATGATTTGCAGTTGACTCAGCATGCTGTTTTTGGCGATGAATTGAAAGAAATAGAAGTGACCGAAAAGCCGATATATGACACGGAGGATTTGGAATAAACCTCCGCGTTTGCCGGGTTGAACGCAGTCGAAGCGCGCAACGTGAAAATATAAGGTTTACTTAAAACCCGTCCTTCGACTGCACTCGTAGCAAAATCGCTCCTCGTTCCGCTCAGGACGAAAGTTATCCTTCGCGCTGAGCGTAGGGACTGTGTTCGTTAGTCCCGCAGTCGAAGTGCGCACAACATAAAAAAGTAAACTTCCCACATAGCCTGTCCTTCGACTACCGCTTCGACAAGCGCTCAGCGTCCGCTCAGGACGAACAAATAACATGACTCAAACAACCATTACTCCTCCCTCATACGTTACCCAAACCGAAGAGCTGTATGATAAGCCGCTCGATCCTGCTCTCGCGCGGCGATTGTTAGGATTTATTGCACCCTATAAAAGGCTGATGGTTCTATCAGCTTTTCTAATGATGGGCGCAACCCTCACAACTGTCGCAGGACCCTATCTCGTAAAAGTCGCTATTGACTCTGGACTCACCGCGCACAACCCAGCAGCACTTCGAAAGAGCGTTTTGCTCTATGTTGGTCTGGCTTTAATCCGCTGGGCATTTATCTACTTCCGCGTCAACATCATGGCGCGCGTAGGGCAATCTGTAATTTACGACATGCGCAAGCGACTCTTCGAGCATTTGCAAAAACTTTCGCTTGGCTTTTATTCCCGCTATTCAGTTGGCCGCGTGATTACCCGCGTGATCAATGACGTGGAAACCATACGTGAATTCGTGATTTGGGCCGTGCTGGCGATTGCACGCGACCTTTTTGCTATCTTTGGGATTGTCTTTGCGATGCTGGCGCTCAATGTTAAGCTTTCGCTGATCACATTTATTACCATTCCGCTCATGATCGTTGCAACAAGGATTTACAGACATACCGCGCGCATGGCGTATCGCAAGGTCCGTGCAGCAATCTCGTGGGTGAATTCGGTGCTCGCTGAGAATATCAATGGTATTCGCGTGGTGCAGGCCTTCAGCAGGCAAAACTATAATTATGAGTCGTTCCGCGATTACACAAACCGATATCACTTGCAAACTGTTATTAACGCCGCTAAAGTCGCCGCGTCCTTTTTGCCAGTTGTAGATATACTTGGCGCTATTGCGACGGCTTTGGTTGTTTGGCTGGGTGGAACGGCGGTACTTGGTGAGTCAATCACGGCGGGTGTGCTGATCGCATTCATTCTTTACATTGATCGTTTTTTTGAGCCAATCCGCGATCTGAGTAAGCGCTTTGACTCGATGCAATCTGCAATGGCGGGCGGGGAGCGGATCCTTGCACTTCTGGATACCGAGGTCGAGGTTCAGGATGAGGTCAATGCACGTGTATTGGGAACGATTTCCGGGGCGGTCCGATTCGAGTCCGTCTCATTTCATTATTCTGATGACCCAACCTTGGTTCTCAATAATATTGATTTGGACGTCCGCGCGGGTGAGACGGTCGCGTTGGTGGGTGAGACAGGTGCGGGTAAGACTACCATTGTCAAACTAATGGCACGCTTCCATGACCCGACCTCGGGTTGCGTCAGGGTAGACGATGTTGACCTGCGGATGGTGACTCAAGAATCGCTTCGTAAACAGATGGGTATGGTCTTGCAAGACCCGTTCCTATTCAATGGGACGGTGAAGGAAAATATTCTCTTCGGTCGGCTGGATGCGACAGATGAGGAAGTGATCGCCGCGGCGAGGGCCGTAGGCGCGCATGATTTTATTGTCCATTTGAAAAACGGATATGACTCCACGGTGGAAGAGGGCGGCATGTTGCTCAGCGTTGGGCAACGACAATTGATCTCGTTTGCGCGCGCCTTGCTGGCCGACCCGCGCATTCTGATTTTAGATGAGGCTACTTCCTCGGTGGATACTCAAACGGAACATGTTATTCAACGCGCCCTCGCAACTCTATTGAAAGAACGCACATCGTTTGTGATCGCACATCGTCTCTCAACTATCACGAATGCAGACCGGATTGTGGTTGTGGACGGCGGGAAGATCGTCGAGCAAGGAACACATAGCGAGTTGCTGGCGAATCAAGGAATGTATTATGAGTTGTATAAGACCGGGTTTCAAGAATGAAAATCGGGGAATTGTAATGGCGTTGGCTGAAGAGATGAAATACAATTTGATCTAGAGTGCAATATCGTTTTTCTTTCTTGTTTTAAAAGGTAACGAGATGAATAGATGGTTCCGGTTTCGTACAGCTATTCTAGTGGTTTTGCTTGTGATAATTATGGGGTGGTTATCATGGAAATTGCCAATCGTGCGGCAGGCTTTTATCCGGGTATTCTTCCCACCAGTCTCAATCTCTCCGCCGACCTTAAGTTCACCGAATGCAATCCTGCCTGATAATTTGCAGAATGTTCAACTGCTGAACCATAGGGGCAATGGAGAGTTCAGGAGTATGGCCTGGTCCCAGGATGAACGCTATTTTGGAATCGGGACGACACTTGGTGTTAATTTATATGAGGGCAACTCATTTCGGCTATTGCGCTATCTTGAACTACAGGTAAGCGAAATAGATTCCCTTGCGTTTTCACCAGACAATTCATTGCTGGCTGCGGCGTCTGATGGGCAAGGCATTTTTGTTTATGATCTTCGCGCAAATCGCGTCGTAAACAAGCTGGAGATTCAGGGTGCAGTATTTGCGCTTTCTTTCCTACGAGATGGTGCTCTAGTCGCTGTCTCGTATACCTTTAGGGATTATCATGTCTGGGTCATGAAAGAGGTGAACGGCGAATGGGAAAATGCGGCAGTGATGAATGTTCCCACGAATAGTCTGCGCGCTGTTACTTTTGATCAAGACTCTCAATTGTTTGTAATGGAGCTTTCTGATTCAATAGAACTTATAGATCCGCTTACCGGTATGAGACGGCCAGTTCCTGATACTGATTCGAGTGGCGCTTATCTGCCATCCAGTGCTTTGTGGATTAAGCCTGATGAAGATTACCACTCACTTGTTGTTCACTCCAGGGGGAAGTTGCTGGATACCATTTCATTCGATGATTATTTTGACCAAGTCTTAATATCGCCAGATGGCAAGTTTTTTGCCGTCCTGGATCGCTTCACAGACAATATGATGGGTGGGAGCATTGCGCTTTGGCGGTTTCCTGAGTTAAGGCAGATTCGCAATATCCGAGTCCCGGACCTCACTCAGTATGTCCAGGACTTCAGCCCAGACGGTAAGACCCATCTGATGTTTTCTCCAAGCGGGGAGCGGCTGGCTTTATGGACATCGCCTTCCACAGTCAAGGTGTTTCTGGTTGCAGAGAATAGTTTTGCAGATGTCGTTATCTCAGATCCGTATGCGGGAATTGCCGATATTGGAATCACACCAGCAGGAGAAATACGCGGGATCAGTTGTACTGGTAACAGTGTGGATTTCGTGGAACTGCCGGCTGCCATCTCAATCGATCAATGGTATTTTGATGTACCAACCTGTGGTCAAATACTCAAAGATGGCCTGATGGTCGGCATAAATGAGGCCGACATACATACGCTTCTTTACGAAGTTGGTGAAAATAATTCTCCAATTGCTACCATTAACCTACCTTGTTGTGATGTTTTTTCATTTGACGGGAGTGTGGGCGCGGGCAGTGGAGGGGCTTATTCTGGAGATCCCGTCACGGTTGGGATCTGGCAAAAGGGCATTGGTTTCCATGAATGGAGGTTTTATAACTCAGGGCTTGGAGGCTTTGCTATGGCAGTATCGCCATCGGGGCAATATGTGGCTTCCGTGGGCGGCGAACGAACGCGTCTGTGGGTGCATGGCATCGAGAGTGGACGTTATTATCCTGCCTTATCTCGCTGGCCGAAGATTGCTTTCTCGCCCGACGAACAGTATCTTGCCTCAGCCGATGCGATCATGAATCTTGAAAGCGGTAGCCAGATCGTTTTCGAGGGTATGGATGACGTCTTCGAGCGTATGGGGGATAAGTGTTATCCATCGATCCTTACTACGCCTGCATTTTCACCGGATGGACAGTTGATTGTCGCGGAAGTATGCGGTGTGTTGAAATTCTGGTCTCCAGGTAGCGGCAAATTACTGGCTGAGATACCAGATCCGCAGTTCAGTGCTAAGCTCATATTTTCGTCCGATGGTACTTCCTTGATCGGCTTTGCTCCCGGTTCCATTGTTATTTGGGGGCTACCTGAGCAATCTCGCTAAACTTCGAATGATTTATGAATCAATGATTCTCATACTCGATTGCAACATTAGCGTCTAAGAAGGCACTCAGCCGCTCTGCTTCAGCTTCAATACCTTTCCGATCCTTTGCGGTGAGTGATGAGAACATGTCAACCTTGACGATGGTTTGTGAGCGTCGGGTTTTATATCCCCAGACTCCTTTCATATACCCGTCAACCAATACCATAGCTGAGATCCAACCTTGCGGACGAAAGACACGGCTCTAGATGTACGCAGGGCTAACGCAGGCCAACCCTCGACCGTGTGTGATGTAGTAGAATGATTTTCCAGTGAAAAATTCCAAAACCCTCTTCCGCATCCATGCCATCCAGCGCATGTTTGAGCGCGGAATCTC
>WNGA01009210.1_pt1 | contig 14439 bp, 14 predicted proteins | sample 5400061 | NCBI WGS metagenome assembly WNGA01 (sample SAMN13153366, study PRJNA577476) | soil metagenome | isolation source: 100 cm soil or saprolite under grassland replicate 2 | place: USA:California | collected 2016-06-15 | reverse complement strand
CCGCGTGGTGCCGCCTCGGGGGTGCGCTCCCGGCGGGGCGGATGCCCGCCAGCACAATAGCCTCGGCGCAGTTATCGACGGAGATCAAGGGGATGCGATTGGTGCCCCCGAGATGAAGAAATCGGGCATTAGATAGTTCTTTCTGGTTGTCACAGAAGAGAAAAAGAGAGCCATTCCTGACTTGTTTGTTCCTTTTAGGAGACGGAGAGTTGTACTGATCGCACCGCGTAGCTCTCCTTTAGTGTCTCCGCGATGTATTGTACTTCTGCTTTGTTGAGCTCAGGGAAGAGTGGAAGCGACAAGATCTCCTGTGAAGCCGACGTCGCCTCGGGACAACGCCTCTCTTCCTCACTCAAATGACTATAGGCCTTCAAGTTGGGCAGTGCGATCGGGTAGTGGATACCAACAGCGATGCCGCGCCGGAGCAATTCCTGGGAGACTAAGTCTCGTGTATCATTCCCGAGGCGCACCACATACAAGTGATAAACAGATCGAGCGTTCTCAATCTCCACCGGCGTGACAATTTCCGAGTCAGCCAGAAGATTGTTGTAGAGATAAGCAAGTTGCCGCCGAGCCTCAGTCCATTCCTCCAGATACTTCAGCTTGACGCTTAGGATGGCTGCCTGTAGGCCATCAAGGCGACTATTCATACCCTCGATCTTGTGATCGTACTTGTCTACCCTCCCGTGGTTGGCAAACATCCGGATCTTGAGCGCCAATTCGTCATCATTGGTTACGATAGCGCCACCGTCGCCATAGGCACCGAGATTCTTACCGGGATAAAAACTGAAGCAGGCAGCGTCACCCAGCGAACCAACCATTTGCCCCTTGTAGCGCGCGCCATGCGCCTGAGCAGCGTCCTCTACAATCTTGAGCCCATACCGACACGCCAGCTCCAGGAGCGGGTCCATGTCGGCAGGCTGACCATAGAGATGGACCGGTATGATTGCTTTCGTCTGCGGCGCGATCTTTGCTTCAATCTGGCTGACATCAATGTTGTAGGTCTTCGGATCGATGTCGCAAAAAACGACCTGGGCTCCAGTCATAGTGATGACTTCGGACGTCGCAATAAAAGCCTCTTCAAAAGCCCTGACATAGGGGCCTCCAATGAAGGCGGATGTGGCAATTACCTCTTGAATGGCCGCGTTGATTTCATCTTTGATGCGCTCATACTGGGCCTTCAGGTCTACCAAGGGAATCTTCATAAGTCCTTCTTCCCGAGAGTATAGAGAGGGATAGAATTTCTGACTGATCAGTAGGGCAAATCCGAGAGCTGGCGGATGAATCGCGCCGGGTTTCCTGCCGCCACTGTCCTGGCGGGAACGTCCTTCACGCCTACAGCGCCAGCACCAACGAGAGCATTCTCACCAACGACCACACCTGGCAAGATCGTGGCATTCGCACCAATTTTGGCGCCTCGCTTAATTCGAGGCCCCTTCAGCGACTCCTTGCCACCTCGTGAAAGCGGGTACTTGGCGTTGGTCAGGACCACATTCGGGCCAAGCCATGAGTCGTCTTCAAGGACAGAAAACTCTGGAATAAAGGCTTGACTATGAATCCGCACGTTGTTACGGATTTCGATGTGGTGCTCGATCACAGAAAGGCTGCCTACGCTGACATTGTTACCAATGCGGTTCAACTCGCGGATATTTACCTTATTGCCAGTCTGGAAGCTATTCACGATGACATTCCCAGCGTAGATTACCGTGTGCGAACGCACGTGAGCCTCAGAGCCGAGGACCGTCTCCATCTCACCATCAGATGCTCCCCGAGGGGGACCCCGCTCACACAGTAATCCTCAATGATCGACTGGGGCCCCAACTGAACCCCTGAATAGCTCCGATAATTGCTCCATGATACCAGTCCCATTCTGTGCTCCGTGTCATCCCTCATAAATGGACGATTTTCCCACGCTTCTTCAGTGACCTATCGGCCGCTTCCAGCAGCTGGACAATCCGCCGACCAGCCTCACCATCGTTCACCGGCTTTTTGCTGTGCAGGATGCAGTCGATAAAGTACTTGGCTTCGACTTTGAGGGCTTCGGTCTGCTCGACCTTCGGGGCCCACATGTCGCCCGAACGATAGCTGACAAGCAGATCATAGACGCCGTGCTTATTTGTGACGCTGACCCCCTTGTCGTAGACTTTGACCTTCTCGTCGGCTTCCAGGTCGTTCCACATCAGCATCTTTTGTTCGCCGCCGATCAGGGTCGTTCTGACCTTCACCGGTGACAGCCAGTTCACGTGCATGTGCGCAATAGTATTGTTCGGAAAATAGATCGTAATATACGCCACGTCCTCCAAGCCATTAAAGTGTGACGCACCTGTGGCGACAACGGCTTCTGGAGGTGTGTCGATCAGGTAGTCCATGATAGAGAGGTCGTGGGGCGCCAGATCCCAGAGGACGTTGATGTCGTGTTGAAAGAGCCCCAGATTGACGCGGACCGAGTCGTAGTAGTGCAGCGTTCCCAGCGTTTTCTGTTCAATGAGTTCTTTCATTTTCCGGACGGCACCCGTAAACAGAAAGGTGTGGTCGATCATAATCGTGAGTTTCTTTTTGTCTGCCCGCTCTATAAGCTCCTCGGCTTGCGCCACGGTCGCGGTAAAAGGCTTCTCGACAAACACGTGCTTACCGTTTTCAACGCACTTTCGCGCCAGCTCATAATGCGTGGAGACTGGTGTAACAATTGCTACGGCATCGATTGCTTTCGACGTGAAAATATCACTTGCGTCGCGCGTACACTCGATACCTGAGTACGTGGCCAACACATGCTGAAGCGCTTCCGGACTCTTATCGCATACGGCAATAATTTTGCAGTCAGTGAGCCCATAAAAGTTTCTGACAACTTTTGGTCCCCAATAGCCATAGCCGATCACACCAATGTTGACCATATCCTCTACTTTTTTTTGCAGTTGGTTGGAAAGTTTAAAATTATCTCTACAGGGTAGAGGTTGAATGTAGAAGGAGCAAAAGAGAGTACGAGGCAGCGTGGAATCAACGGGCACCTTCACATTTGATCACTGTCCAGAGAGTTTGGAGCAGAAGCTTGAGGTCAGTCCAGAGAGACCATTCGTCTATGTACTGCAAGTCGAGGCGTACCATGTCCTCGAAGGTGGTGCGGCTGCGCCCCTGCACCTGCCAGAGACCTGTAATGCCAGGCTTCGCTTCGAGCACGCGACGCCTATGCCAGGTGTCGTAGTATTTGATTTCATAAGGGATAGGCGGCCGCGGGCCTACCAAGGACATGGTTCCCACGAGCACGTTGAGCAGCTGCGGGAATTCGTCAAGACTCGTTCTGCGTAAGAAATGGCCTAGAGGGGTGATTCGTGGATCTTTACTCAATTTGAAGAGCCCATCTTGTTTTAACCTATCAGGCGCACCACTGCCATTCTTGCTCTGAAGAATGAACTCCTGGACATACTGCTCATGCACTCTGGAGTCGGCATCCGTGTACATGGAGCGAAATTTCAGGAACATGAATGGTTGGCCGAACTGGCCAATTCTCGTTTGTTGAAACAGGATCGGGCCTTGCGACGTGAGTTTGATTGCTACCCCGATGCAGACCAAAACAGGCGAGAGCAGCACAAGCAGACCGAAACTTCCCAGAATGTCAACTATTCTCTTCACAAGGTACGCCAGTTTCTTCCGGGTGCGGTCAGGATAGAGCTTGGCATTGGTTGAAGTGTCCGACGATCCAGCATCTTGCTGGGGATACAAATATATGGAGAGCGTGACAGCATCGATCTGTTCCGGTGTCAGTCGGGCTTGGAGTGCTGCATTGACTCTCTCCAGTATTATGCCGATAGAGGGCTCCTCGTGGCATAACTCCGTAAAGATGACACCAATGACGGCATTGTGCTTGTACCACCCTATCACATCCGTCTGGCGGGCACAGTTTTGGAGAGATTGAATGACGTTTGTGACGAGACTGCGCCGCCACTGTTGTCCGTCCCGCAGGAGGAGCCTGAGTTCAAGGAGGAGCAAGAGGAAGGACCTCTGTGAGCGGTCCGTTCGCTTTCGCTCGAAACACAAAATCCTGGTGAACGATGCTACGTCAAAAATTGTCTTGCCCAGTGTAGAGACCATGGCCAACCCGTGAATGCCGGTAGCGGTTATGTTGCCCTAGCGTCGGAAAGGACGCCACCCTTTGTGATGCCCATTGGGAGATTGGGCATAGTAGCGGTATGCGTGGTAATATTGCGGGGCCAGATGGTCATCCTTGTTCAAGACCAGGCCAACGAGCTTGGCAGAGTCCATGACATGGAGCGCTTCCGCAAGCAGCTTCGGGGACGTCTTGTGCGCCGCCACGACCACAAGGAAGCCGTCGATCCACGGTTCGACAAGCCGGCAGTCCGCGAAGGGGATCAAAGGCGGTGTATCGACAACAATATAGTCGTAGTGTTGCCGTGCTTCCTGCAGGAGTTCTCCAAAGCGCGGCAACTTGAGCACATCATACGGGGAAGCCAGGGAGTGGCCCGCTGGCAAGACGTGGAGGTTGAATGGCAAGCATGGGTGCACTACCCTCTCGAGGGAAAGCGCTGGCTCCAGGACTGCCCCTATCAGGCCTTTCCCACCAGCGCCGCTTATCCCGAGGTAGGTGAGCAGAGAAGGGCGGCGTAAGTCAGCCTCAACGAGAAGCACACGCGCCTTGGGCTCCTGGGCCAGGACTTCAGCCAAGTTGATCGCGGTGCTCGTTTTCCCATCGCCCGCGCTCGGACTTGAGATGGCCAGGATGCGTGGGCCGGCGTCTTTATACATCTGCACTACCAAACGGCCAAGCACTCGGTATGGCTCAGCCTCGAAGGCCGTAGGGGTAACAATGGTCACCAGGTGTGGCTCCACCTCGTCTGGGTACTCGCCTTCCGGCCCTGCAAGGGGTGTTACAGGCAGCGAGGGGGCCACTTTTTCTAATGCCTTGAGGTATTTGCTCATTGCTTTGCTTTTCATTTCATTTCACTTTCGCAGGCGCTGCAGCTGCGCATATAGTTCAGCCAACGGCACTGGCCCTTTGATCGCGACATACGAGGAACCCGCGATGAGTACCAGGCTGAGTATCGCGGAGAGAGCTACCAGGCCGAATCGCCACCGTCTGCGACGGAGATCAGCCCTGGTGACAATGCAAGGGAGACTCACCAAGACTGGCACGTGGGAGAATGCGTACAGCTCATCGACCGTGTGGAAGGAGGGGTGCAGTTGCTCGGCCAGGATGACGGTACCTACCGCGAGTCCGATTGCACAAACAAGGCCCATAAGGATGAGCTTGCGGCGATCTGGCTCTTTGGGCCGCACAGCAGGCAATGCTGGCTCTAAGAGTCGGAATTGCTCTCCCTTTTGACGTTGTTCCAGCTGCTCTGCCAGTTTGGCTTCCTCCTGCCGCTTGAGCAGAGACTGATAGAGCCCCTTGACAGTATCGTAGTCCCGTTGGAGGACTTGCAGTTCTTGATCTCGCCGCGGCGTGTTTTCAACGCGTTGTTGGTAGAGCGCGATGGAATGCAGTACACTCTGTTCCTCAGTGTGCAGGGCCTTGAGATCTGCCTCCAACGTGCCGAACTCTTTCTTCAGCTGCTGCACGTAGGGGCTCTGCAACGCCCCTGGGGCTTGCTCTGGGTTCTTTGGATTCCTCTTCGTGCTATTTGGTTCGGTCAGGAGCTTTTCAAGAGCGGCTATCTCCGTTTTGAGCGAGACGATAGCCGGATGCTTTTCGCCATAGCGCGTACTGAGTTTGGCAAGCTCTTGCTGTAGCTTTTCGTGCTGTGTCACATGCCTATCGGACTGAGGATCGGATGTCACAACTATCGTGTGCTTGCTGGGCACTTTGAGTCCTGCGAGCTCCGCCAATTGCTGTGCCAATGCTGCTCGCTGCTCACTCGCCCGTGCCCGTTTATCACCGTTCAGGCGGAGCTGGGTATTGAGATTCTCCAGGACCGCGACATTGGCCTGGAGTTGTTCAGGCAGTTCGCCCATATAGCGCTCTTTAAACTGGCGGAGGCGTTGTTCCTGCTCCTCCAGTCTTTGCTTCATCTCATCAAGCTGCCCTCGTAGGAAATCCGCCGTTCCCGCTGTTTGCCGTTCCCGAATCTTCAGGTTTTCGTCGATATAGAAGGACGCGAGGGTATTGGTGACTTGCGCCACCTGCTGTGGGTTTCTGCCTTTGTAACTAATAGCGAAGGCGACGGTCGTTTCGCCCTTGCCCCCTTTCTGCAGTCCCGTTTGATCCAGGACGATGTCCTGGCGCATGCGCTCGATCACTTGCTCAAGCGGCACCCGCTGGCGCAAATCTTGATAGAGGCCAAAGCGGTCAATCAAGTTTTCCAGACGCGAACGGCTCAGAACCTGTTGTGTGATAGTTTGCAGTCGGAAGTCAATACCACTGGTGATGGTGGATTGGACAAACGCTTCGGGAACCTGTTGCCGCTCCACGAGTATGGTCGTGGTTGACTGATAGATATCGGGGAGGAACATGGTCACACTCACCACCGCCGTGAACACTGTGATAAAGACGAGGATGGCCAGCCACCTGCGCCGCTTCCATATCTCCCAAGCCGTCTCAACCCCCTCATGCCTTTGGGTAACCTGTATGCCATAGGCCCTAGAGACACTGCGGAGTTCTAAGGAAACATTCCCCTCGCTGTGAGCTTCTATGGTCAAGAGTGAACCTCCTATTAACACTATCAAAGTCTGGTGAGGAGCAGGCATCACAGACAGGCTTCGCCCCTCTCAGTCACATGGGCTTCTCTCGCTTAAAAAATGGTCGGTATGCTTTTGATACAATTTTTATGTTTTTTGATCAGGAAAATATCAAAAGTGAACTATAGAGAATATTTTTTTAACTTTCTATAGAGCGTTTTTCTATTTATCTTCAAAAAGTATGCTGTATATAATTTATTGCCGTTAGTAGACTGAAGAACATGATCGATCATATATTTCTCTAATTGGCTTATAACATTTTGCACAATTTGGCTGAGAGTGACACCATTATTGATAGCTTCTAGAATGACTTCTAACCGAATTGCACGCGCGATTTCTAAGGGCTGCAGTGTCTCCTGCAAAGCGTTGATCAGTCCTCCTAGCGCTGAGGTATCAACGAAATGCTGACTATCACTAAGTGCGGAGTGCATTTCTGCTTTTCTTTCCCATGCTAAAAAAGTCGAGACCCTACAGGAGTCTCGTGCGCTATGAGGTCTACCAGTTCTGTCGCAAATTTCGATTATGCGGTTTCCCACCAAACAAAAAAGGCGCCCTCAGACCTCCCCGTGAGACGGAGATGGTCCAAGGACGCCTAACAGCGCGGAATAACAATTGTCCCGGCCTTGGATTTCTGTTATAGTTGCAGAAACCATAAGGATACTCCTTGTGGTAGTGTGGGCTGGCGATGGTGGCCCTGGCAAGCTCAATCGCCAGCCCTCTCTTTTTCCCTGTTCTATTCTGACAGGCAGCGAGGTCTCTGCCTCTCCTCTCGAAAGGATGAATAAAACAAGGCGAGTATAGATGATAAGAAGGAATAGTACAACGGGAACAAACGATTTTCCTTAGTGGAGTTGACAGGATGTGCCATCTGAGCGATACATCGTGTGACCTACATAGGGGAATCCGGTCTAAAAGGCTCTCATCCGGGTAGTGCTGAATAGGGAATGCTTGGCCCTCGTGAGATTAGAGTCGCACATGCAATAGGTGAGAGTCCCGATGTGCCAGCTTTGTGGGGAACGCTAGGGTCTCCCGCACCAGACGGGAAATGCGTTGCCTCAGGGTAATGTTGAAGCGTCCGATGTGCTTGGTTTTCCGAGTTTTCTTCGTCATGGTTTTGTGCCGCTTGCGAGAATCACACCTTCGAATCCTTGCTGCCTATACCTGGATGTGGCCCGTACTGTAGTGTCAGACAGACGGCTCAGTCCGAAGGGAGATGCGTCTTGTGGAGGCATGCCCACACGACAATGTCTCTGGGGAAAGCAGCTCCTCAGGCGTGACCAGTAGCTCGCGCTGCGTCGACCAGCACATCCACACTGCCACACCCAACGCTTTGGCTGCATCAAAGACACCCCGCCCAGAGAGCGTAATCAGTATCCCCGCGACGACGGGCGCACAGGACATGACCACATCGCCCCGGTTGTGCACATACGCCAGCTGAATAGCGGCATGCTCCTGGCCTGGGCCCCACAGCAACCACGCCACGCCGCCATTGCCAACGGCGGCCGCCAGCCCCGTCACGACCGGTACGAGTCCTCCCAGCGGCAACGGGTGCTGCAGGCGCAGGATGGCCTGCCAGCCGAAGAGGCCACTCACCGCACAGAGGCCGAGGGCGTTGAAGCCATTCGTAGCGCGCAAGAACGTACGCGATTGGGGGCTTGGCACAAAGAAGGCCAGCCCACAACAAGACGAGCGCTAGCTCGTCTGACAGGTTGTGGACGCTATCCATGAATCTATCCCACTAATATTGAATTTATGCTATCCTGTTCTCTAGAGATATAGGAGGGCAGTATGGCAGGACGATTTGAAGGCGTCAGGGATTGAGAGTGGCGCTTGTTCGAAGACCTCTTTCCACCGGCACCGCCGACACTGCCGAAGCGCGGCCGCGGGATGCCCCATGCGCCTTTCCGCAAGGTATTGAATCCCTTGCTCTATGTTTTAATCACCGGCTGCCGCTGGTGCGATGTCCCGCGTGGGCCGCCATGGGCGTCGAAGCGCGCGACGCATCGCTGGTGGCAGTGGTGGCAGGCGGAGGGCCCGCTGGCCGCGATGCAAGCGCGGATGCTGGGGATGGCTGAGGAACGCGGGATGATGCATGGGGAGTATGGCGCCGTCGATGGCGCTTTTGCCCCCTGGGAAGGGTGGCGGCGTGGGCGGCGCGCCCGGGGGGAAAGGCCAGGGGATCCTCATCCACCGCCGCACCGAGGGGCGCGGCATGCCCTTGGCGCACCGCGTCACGCCAGCCAAGGGGGATGCGCGTGCTCAGGTGGTGCCGTTGCTTGCTGCTGTCAAGGTGCACCCGGGCAAACGCGGTCACCCCCACAAACGTCTCAAAGGGATCGCGACGGAGCAAGGGTAGGATGCGCAAGCGCTGCGGCAGCAGCTCCGGCAGCGGGGTATCCGGGCGCAGATCCTGCAGCGCGTCTGGCAGACTACAAAGACCCGGGGCAGACCGATCAAAAAAGCCGTCCCACGATTGCAAGCTGAGCGCACATTTGCCTGGTTCCAGAAGAAGTATCGCCGCTTGGTGGTCCGTTGGGAGCGCATTGCCGCATGCTTTGAGGCGTTTCTTGCTCTTGCGACGGTCCACATCTGGCTCCATAGGCTAATAGTGGGATAGATTCATGAGCAGACTGAGGCTCTGGGCGTGCAGGCCAGCGAGGGCTTCACCGAGACAAATAGCCGTATTCAGAGCTGCAGCAGCTCCCACCAGTTGCCGATGATGGGCCATATGAGACGCCTTTCTCCCTCAGAGGTACGTGTGCGAAGCCTTACGGAGTAACGCTGTACAGGCTAGGGTCCTCAGGAGCTGGGCGCCACCTGCGGTTAAAATTTGTACGTCAGGCACAAACGCACCGTGCGTGGCTCCACGGGATGAAAGTGTATATCATTCATCCCCCTCTGGCGGCTCTCCTGGCAGGCGTGAAGGATAAAAGTAGTCTATGTCGTGGCCTTTCGTATTGCACAGATTGAGGACATCGAGCCGCGCATTGATTGGCTTTCCCGCTGCCTCGGTTCCAGGGTCTGGGGGGCTCAGCAGACGGCTGCCGCTGGGCCGTTAGGGGCGGGGTTTGGGCTACCAGTAGCCGCGGGGCATGGTAGTCGAAGATGAGGCAGCAGCTCACAACCATCACAACAGACCGGACAATGTCCATCAGGGCCTCCTTGCCAATTCAGTAAGACGAAGCGAAAAATTTTCATACGCCAGAGGCCATCAACTGATCATGGATCAGTCGTACCAGTTATCATGGAGGCATCACCTCTAGAGAAATACGCCTTGCACCTGAAGAGCAATGCATATACGTTACGGAAGACATATTAAGACCATAGCGATACGTGCCTGCCGGCAACGTTTATAGACTGGCGCTGTAAGAAAGGGGACTCGCTCATGGAGAAACACGCCGCACTCCGCTCTGGCTATACCACGGGAGCCTGTGCCACGGCTGCCACCAAAGGCGCTTTGTATGCCCTCATCTACCAGCGCTGTTTGCCTGATGCCAGCATTCGTCTGCCCATGGGGCAATTGGTCGCTTTTCAGCTGCATTCGTGCTCCTATACAGCGCACGAGGGATATGGCAGTGTGATCAAAGATGCGGGTGATGATCCCGATGTCACACACAAAGCTGAGATCTGTGCGCGGGTAACGTGGAGCGAGCACCCCGGAGTGCATTTGCCCCGTGGCGTTGGCGTCGGATTAGTCACCAGGAAAGGGCTGCCTGTGCCCGTTGGAGAACCGGCGATCAACCCCGTACCACGCCAGATGCTGACGGAAACGGTGCACGAGGTGCTTGCCAGTACGCAGTACGTGCATCGGGGGGTAACGGTAGAAATATCTGTCCCGAACGGGGAGGCACTCGCACAGAAAACCCTCAATCCACGCCTGGGGATCATTGGTGGCATTTCTATCCTGGGCACGACCGGGATCGTTGTGCCCTACTCCACCGCGGCCTGGGAAGCGAGTGTGGTACAGAATATCGATGTGGCCGTGGCGCAGGGCTGCGCGCACTTGATTTTTACCGTTGGCGGGCGTGGCGAGAGCTTTGCCCAGCGGCTCTTTGCCCTGCCAGAGATTGCTTTCGTGCAGATTGGCGATTTCTTCGGTAAAGCTTTACGCCATGCGGCGGAGGCTGGCGCCCAGAAAGTGACCCTGGCATCGATGATTGGCAAACTGGCGAAGTTTGCAGCTGGCAATGAGTCGGTACACAGCAGGCAAAGTAGGCAGGATTTTGTGTTCCTGGGCACGCTCGTACGTGCCGCAGGGGCTGAGGAGTCCCTGGGACGACAAGTCGAGAGTGCGAACACCGCCCAGGAGGTCTTGGAACTCATGGAGGAAATGGGGCTTACTGCCTTTCATAACCTGCTCTGCTGCACCGCCTGGCAGTATGCGGCCTCCATGACCCAAGGGGCCTATCCCCTGGAAATCCTGCTGCTCGGCAGGGCGGGCGAGGTATTGGGAAGATATCCTGCAGAGTGATACGGGGCTACACGCAACATGGCAGGGTGCATGCCTGGAGGCTCGTTGAGAACGCATCTTAAGAGGTGTACGCCTGGGAGGAGCGCTGTGATGATTCTGGGCTTGCCTGCCTGGGTAGGGAACTCTTATACTGCAACCCATTGGCGAATGTAGCGTGGTCGAGGGCTGTGGAGAGGCTACGCTGGCAATGCCGAGACCTAGCACATGCAGCACAGCAGGGGGCATTATGGCAGAGATACTCTTAGGCAGTGGCAAGTATACGTATGAACCCGTTGAGGGCTGGGGCAAGCTTCCAGAGGGCTGGCGATATGTTGAAGTTGCAGGCGTCGACGTAGACTCCAAGGACAACGTCTATCTGATCACGCGCGGGGAACATCCGGTCATCGCCTTTGACCACGAGGGCAATTTTTTACGGTCGTGGGGCGAGGGGTTGTTCAGCCGCCGCACCCATGCTATTCACCTTGGCCCAGATGACTCCGTCTACTGTACGGACGACGGTGACCATACCATTCGCAAGTTCACACCAGAGGGCAAACTCCTACTCACCATCGGCTCGCCCAATCAGCCTGCGAAGCGCTTTAGCGGTATTCCTTTCAACCGCCCCACGCATGTGGCGCTCTCCCCCTTCACCAACGACATCTACGTCTCCGACGGTTATGGCAACTCGCGGGTGCACAAGTACTCCCCCGATGGCCGGCTGCTGTTCTCGTGGGGAGAGACGGGCATTGGACCGGGGCAATTCAACATTCCACATAACATTGCCACTGATGCGGAAGATCGGGTCTATGTCGCGGACCGGGAGAACCATCGCATCCAGGTCTTTGACGCCAGAGGCAAATTCCTCACCATGTGGAATAACGTGTATCGCCCCTGTGGCATCCACCTCAGCAGAGGGCAGGAAGCGCTGTTGTATGTCGGCGAACTGTCCGCCCCGCTCCCATACAAAGATGCGCCAGGCCTGGGACATCGCGTCACCATCTTGAACCTGGATGGTCAGATGGTGTGCCAGTTTGGGGATCCCTATGAGGGTGAAGGCCCCGGGCAGTTCATCGGACCGCACGGTGTTTGTGTGGATTCCCGAGGGGATATCTACGTCGGCGAGGTCTCGTACACCGTCCGCGGCTCGCACGAGAATCCCCCGCGCGAACCGCGTTCCTTCCAGAAATTCATGCGTACAAGGTGAGACCATATCCAGTCCGCAAAGGAGAGGCGTGAGGGCATAGCCCCTCACGCCACCCTATACCTCCTCCATGCGCCTCTCTCTAGAGCCCCAGGAGCTGCGCCAGGTTCTCCCAGAGAATTTTCGATTTTTCCTCTGGGGTTAGACTCGGGAGTCCCTGCACCCAGGCCACTGGTGATGGCTCCCATTGCACGAAGGGCCAATCGCTCCCGAGGACGACACGGTCCACGCCCACCTGGTCGATCAGAAAGCGCAAGGCCGCCTCACTGTTCGTAATGCAGTCGTAATAGAGACGACGCTGATAGGTGCTCGGGGGCTTATGGATATGGCGGCGGGCCTCAGAGCGCACCTGCCAGCCCCGGTCAAGGCGGCCCATGCCAAAGCAGGCAGGCCCGCCCCCGTGGGCAATGCAGACCTTGAGCGCGGGGCAGGCGTCGAGAATCCCCCCGAAGATGAGCGTGGCCACCACCAGCGCGTCTTCCACTGGTACGCCAATGCTGTTAGCCAGGCCGTATTTGTCCGTCCGCCGCAACAGCAGGTTGTCCTGAGGTTGGGGGTGAAAGAATAACACAGCACCCAGCGCTTCCGCGGCCTTGAACAGTGGTAAGAACTGTGGCTCATCCCAGTTATGGCCCTGCATCACGGTGTCTAACTCGGCGCCTTTGAGGCCAAGTACGTGCACTGCCCGCTCCAACTCCTCTACGGCGGCCCTAACGTCCTGCACCGGCAGGGTGGCCAGCCCAGCGAATCGGGTAGGCCACTGGCGGGCCATGGCGGCAATCTCGTCATTGACATCTCGTGCCAGTTGCCGGCCTTGAGCGGGCTCCAGATCATAGCCGAAGAGCGGCGTATGGATAGAAATCACTTGCACATCCACCCCCTGCGCGTCCATGTCCTGGAGACGCTCTTCCGGTGTGAAGCGCAATTTGGGGCTTTGGATGGGAATGCGTTTGCCGTCACGGACGACAGCTCCCAGCCCGGCTCCTGGCTCATAGCGGCTGCCATGCCAGGGCTGTCCGGCGTCAACGGTCTTCCAGAGACATTGCGGCATCAGATGGGCATGGATGTCGATGGTCCGCATGGCCACACCTCCTTCTCGCTCACAACCGCGTGGCGGATTTAAAGACCCACGTCGATGTCCTAGACATGCCGTGAGCATACGGGACTTTGCACAAGGTCTCAACGGAAGAAAGATGAACCACCCGCTGCAGACCATGTATGATTATGCCTGGCATGGCAACCCAGCACGCTATGCCGTAAGAAGCTAAACTTGAGTTAGCTCTCTATTGATATGTAACTCCAAGTCAGGAGGAACGCCCTGTGGCTGTGAAGCACCCCTCAGTAGAGGAACTCGCCTGCATCGCGCAGGCCTACCACCTCAGCCCCACGCGTCAGGATCTGGAATCCTTCAGTGCCTTGATGACGTCGACTTTGTTCTCCTACGCCCGCCTCGACCAACTCACTGAGCCAACGCTGCCGGTACACTACCCACGCCGCCCTGGCTATCGTCCGCAGCCCCAGGACAACCCGCTCGGTGCCTGGTACTGGCGCTGCGAGATCACCGGCGTCACCAGCGCCCCGAGCGGCTTATTGGCCGGTAAGACCTTAGCAATCAAAGATAACGTGTGCGTCGCCGGGATCCCGATGATGAACGGCACGAGCGTGCTGGAGGGTTACGTACCTGATGTCGATGCCACTCTCGTCACCCGCATTCTTGACGCTGGTGGCACGATTCTCGGCAAGGCGGTCTGTGAAAGTCTCTGTTTCTCAGGCGCAAGCCACACGTCAGACACCGGACCGGTGCGCAACCCTCACGATCCAACACGCACGACCGGTGGGTCGTCCAGTGGCAGCGCGGCGCTCGTCGCGGCTGGTGAGGTTGATATGGCGATTGGTGGGGATCAAGGTGGGTCGATCCGCATTCCCAGTAGCTGGTGTGGGATCTATGGCCTCAAACCCACCTATGGCCTGGTGCCCTACACTGGAGTCTTCCCCATCGAGCTGACCCTTGACCATACGGGGCCCATGGCCCGCACAGCCGCTGATGTGGCGTTGTTACTGGAGGCCATCGCTGGACCAGACGGCCTGGACCCGCGGCAGC
>WNGA01008128.1_pt1 | contig 14439 bp, 11 predicted proteins | sample 5400061 | NCBI WGS metagenome assembly WNGA01 (sample SAMN13153366, study PRJNA577476) | soil metagenome | isolation source: 100 cm soil or saprolite under grassland replicate 2 | place: USA:California | collected 2016-06-15 | reverse complement strand
AGGTCGTACTCCCGGAGCCGGTCGGCTTCAAGTCCGCGATCCTCACGCTCGTCGACGCCGAGGAGCCGCCGCTGCGCGTGTTCTTCGGGGAGGGGCCGACTCAGATGGCACCGCAGGTCTACCAGCAGCGCCTGGCCGAGTGGGCCGAGTGGGCGCACGTGTCCAAGGCCGCGGAAGGCAAGTAGAAAACGCCCGGCCTGCGGGCCATGACACGCCCACACCACGGCGTGCACCCGCACCGCCGGCACCTGAGAGAGCCCGGGCGGCACACCCGCCCGGGCTCCCTCACCCCCGCAGGCAGCAGGTCCTTCTCCAGCGAAATTCGACGTCACCTGCTTCCGCAAGCGCCATGCCGCCCCGCAGCCCATCGCAAGCAGGAATTCCAGCTGCCTGAACGCCACTTGGAACTAGTTTCAGTTCGTGGGCGCTCGGACTGGTTGTGCGGTACGGGGCTTCAGGTTCGCTCGTTGAACGGTCATGGCGAAGCCATGGGAGATCGACGAAGCGTTGTGGAAGCGGATCGAGTCGCTGCTGCCAGTCCATCGGCCCGGCACGCCCGGTCACCGCGGTGACGGTCACCTTGTGCGGGGTGTATCCGCTGCCGGACTCGATGTCCTTGGCGCGCATCAGTTCTCCGGTTCGTCGGGGTCGCGCAGTGGGCGCAGCTGCGACCCGTCGCCGGGCTTGGGGAAGCTGTAGCGGCCCAGCATGTTGATGTGTGCGTATCCCAGCGGGGACAGGCGGGCGGCGTCCTCGTCGCGCACCGGATAGCCCTGCGCCCGCAGCAGGTTCACGGCCAGGTCGATGTAGCGGGTGTTCCACAGCACGATCGCATTGAGCACGAGGCCGAGCGCGCCGAGCTGGTCTTCCTGCCCGGCCCGGTACGCCTGGGAGATCTCGCCACGGTTGCCGTGCAGGATCTTGCGTGCGAGGGCGTGGCGGGACTCGACGATGTTCTGCTGGCGGGTGACGGTGCGCCGGTAGGTCTCGTCCACCGGGTCGATCATCGCCAGCAGGTGCAGGGTCTTGGGGATGCGTCCGTACTCGGCCAGGGCCTGCCCGAGCGGGGTGGGGGTGCCGTCGCGGGTGAGCATCCGCAGCAGGTCGTAGGCGCGGACCCCGTTGGTCACCAGCGATCCGGCGATGCGCAGCATGTCCGGCCAGTGCGGGACGATCCGGCCGAGGTTGACCTTGTTCCGGGCGATCGCATTCAGCGGCCCGTAGTCGCCCGGCTCGGCGCCGGGCAGGTCGACGCGCCAGAACCCGGTGCCGCCGATGTCGGCGATGCGCGGTGAAAACCGGTAGCCCAGCAGCCGGAACAGGCCGAACACGATGTCGGAGTACGACGCCGTATCCGTGGTGATCATCTCAGGGCGGGGTCCGGCATCGAGGTTGAGCAGCGTGTCGAGGATGTGCAGGCTGTCGCGCACGGTGCCGGTGATGATCGTCGCGCCGAGCCCGGCGAACCGGTCGTTGACCGCGTTCAGCCAGGTGATGCCGCGTTTGTAGCCGAAGAAGCGTGGGCTCGGCGCGGCCTGGATGGTCTGGACCGGCACGACGAACCGCAGCCCGTCGACGCCGGCGACGAGGCCGCCGCCCCATAGGTCGGTGATGCCGATCCTCGCCTGGTAGGCGACCAGGCGCGCGTTGGCGGCGGCGTGGGTGTCCGGGCGGATGTAGTTCTGGTCGACGTGGGAAAGCCGGTCGCGGGTCAGCGCCGGTTCGGCCGGGTTGATGACCGGGACGAGGCCGACATTGCAGGCGTCGGCGACCAGCAGCCCGGCCACCGTCAGCGGCAGGTCGTCCATGCTGGTGTTCAGCCCGCCGACATGCTGGTAGGCGTCGAGCATCCCGGTCCAGGAGTGCACGTGCATCAGGATCTCGGGGATGTCGGTCAGCGGCGGCATCGCCGCGACCCGCTTGCGCAAATCGACCAGCGACGGCGGATCGCCCAGCTTCTCCAGCTTCGATACCGACAGCCGCATCCGGCCGGCGTCGCCGGGCACGACGCGGACGCTGGCGTCCGGCCCGGCCTCCTCGATGCGCTGGGCAAGCTGACGCCAGCCACCGTCAAGGGCGGCGGCCATCTCGGCCAGGTGCTCCTCGACCGCCGCGGTCAGGCCGAGACCTGCCAGCACGTCATCGCGCACGCCGATCCACTCCGGGCCGTCGAGCAGCTGGGCGCGCGGGTCGCCCCAGCGCAGCGACGGGTAGGCGAAGATATCCCGCCGCCGCAGCGCCGCGGCGAGCTGGGTGAGCAGGCACATCACGTAGGCGTCGCGGTCGGCCGCACCCTCCAGAGCCGGGTTGGCCAGCACCGCACGCCGCCACATGCCGGTCACGAGGTTCATATTCAGGTCGGCCTCGGTCAGCGGCTTCTGCGAGGTCCGGCGGCGCAGCAGCTCCGGCAGCCGGTGAATCTCGCGCAACAGGTCCCGTCCGGCCGGTGCGGCCTGTAACGGCAGCACGGTGGCCAGCAGCCGCACGAACGGGCGCACGACGCCGTACCGGGCGGCGATCGCGGCCCGGTTGTCGGCCTCCCACGAGTCCTCGTCGGGCACCAGCTCGGCCACGGTCGCCACCGCTGCGGCGACCTCTTCCCGGGAGGCGACCTCCTCGATCGCCGCCCGCGCCGAGGCGATGTCGAGCGCGCCTTCGGCCTGGGCGAACAGCTCCAGCATCACCCTGGTGACCGCAACAAGCGTGGTCGACGCCTTCTCCAGCTTCGGCATCGCCGCCAGGCGGGCCTTGTCCGTGGCCCGCCGCGCCGGACTGATCAGCCGGGTCGCCATCAGCGAATCGAACAGGTCCAAGGCGTCATCGACGGCGGCGGACTCCAGATGCCGGGCGGTCATCAGCAACATCGCGGTACGCCGAGGCTCCGCGAGATCCTTGAGCAGCGGCGCCTTGCTGGCCATGCCGTACTTCGCCAGCGCCGACAGCCGGTTGGCCGGAACCGCCTGCACCTGGGCGGCGCGGGCGCGCAACGACAGGGCCTTCTCCACCCGGGCCAACGCGCGTTCCATCCCCGGCCCCGAGTCGCGGCGCTCCAGCTTGCGCAGCTCCTCCAGCTTCGAGAACCGCTTGCCCTCCGGCACCTCCAACAGGTCCAGCAGCAGCCTTGGCAACTCGATGTCCACGCCGGCGGCCGCCTCCGCGAGAGTCTGGTACATACGCTGGTTGGTGTCCTCCCGGGCGGACATCACCAGCCGGGTCAGCGTGCTCGCCCCCGGCAGCAGCACCCGCTCCCGCCGCAGCCACGCCGTGACCTGCCGGAACAACGCCAACGCTCCCTCGGCGTGCGTCCACGCCCGGGCCGCCAGGAACTCCCCGAACCGGGCGAGAACTTGCTCGTCGTGGAAGTCGCGGTAGCCGTAGGCGTCGCGGACCTCCCACGAATGCTCGTACGCGGTCGGCTTCCGCTCGGTGTACCGCTTGATCGCGGACGGGTCCGCGATCTCCAGCTGCGACGCTACGTACTCCACCGCCGACCACGGCACATCCAGCGGGTCCTCGGTCAGGAAATGCCCCAAGTAGCGCACGGTCCCGATCTGCACCGCCACACCAAGCCGGTTGTGATCACCACGCTTGTTCGCGATCAGATCCAGGGCAGTCCCATCGAGCAGGAAGAAGCCCTCCAGCTCCGGCCGAGTCAGATCACCGACGAACCGCTCATACGACGCAACCTGGTCATCGGTAAGGAAATCGAGGGGCACAGCCCGACAACCTACGACCCCTCACACCCCAATGTGGACTCGACCCCCATCATCGAACCAAGATCGCCCTTAGCGTTAACCGCCGCACGAATCTTCCTCGGCCCCGGACTCCCATCCGTGACGGGTGTCCGCTGGAGATTACGTCACTCGGCTTGGACTCCGTGGGTGGACAGTTCGGATCCGCACACGAGCAGCACGGCGTTGCCATGCTGGCACCGTATGGCCAGCGGCAACTCCTTGGAATGCCGCTGTCGCGGATCCGCCTGAAGCCTGGACAGAGATCATTTAGACGTAGTGATAAGGCGGGTTATCTCCGCACGAAGGCAGCCAATTGCGTTTGCTGCGAGAACTCGCTCGTCGTTGATACTTGCCCGCTGACCTCGGGATTCAGGATGGCTGGGCGGCGATGCGGCGCGCTTGGGCACGGCCTGGAAGTGTCGGCGCAGTGCCCGTGACCTGGGCGTACGTGGTTTCGTTCTCATCTGATGAATGATTCGTGCGTATCTGTCAGGTGGGAGGCGCTCCCTGGTGAGTCGCTCGTGGGACGTTCCTGGCGCCGCGCCGGCGCTGTTCGTGCTGGACGGCGCGCCGCTGCTGCGGCCGGAGGAGCAGGTGTTCGAGGCCATGCTCGCTGGGTGGCGAGACCAGCAGCTGTCTCGCAACCTGAAGGCGGACACGATCGCGGCCCGGGTCGCGGGGGTACAGCGGTTTCAGCGCTACACCAACGACTGGCCCTGGTCGTGGCGGCCGGTCGACATTGAGGAGTTCTCCGCCGAGCTGCGCAGCGCGGATGGCTCGGCTCGGGCGTTGTCGACCGTTCGGGCCTATCACGGTCACGTTCGCCAGTTCCTCGAGTACGTCGCGGATCCCCGCTACCAGTGGACGTCGGTGTGCGAACGGCTGTTCGGCGGCCACCCGGCCCAGGTGTGTTTCGAGTGGAACAGCCCGCGGCATGTCGCCGACTACGAGGGCCGGCCGGGTCGCCGTGCCTTGACCAAGGTGGAGTTGCAGAGGCTGTTCGACTACGCCGACGACCAGGTGGCGGCCGCGCGTACCTCCGGCCGGAAGGGCTGGCTGGCGGCGCTGCGAGACGCCACGGCGTTGAAGGTCACGTACGCCTGGGGGTTGCGACGGCGCGAGGTCATCATGCTCGACCTGGCCGACTTCGGCGCCAACCCTCATGCGCCGGAGTTCGGTGATCAGGGCGTGCTCTACGTGAGGTGGGGCAAAGCCAGCAAGGGCAGCCCACCCAAGCGCCGCAGCGTGCTCACGGTTTTCCCGTGGTCGGTTCGGGTGGTGGCCCAGTGGCTCGACGGCTACCGCGATCTGTTCGACACCGCGGCCGGTAACTCTGCACTCTGGCCCAGTGAACGGTCTCCGCGGTTGTTCATCGGCGCGGTGGGCGACAGGTTCGCCGAATACCGGGACGCGGTCGGGCTCCCGCCTGAGCTTGGGCTGCACTGTCTGCGGCACTCCTACGTGACGCACCTGATCGAGGACGGCTATGACCCGCTGTTCGTCCAGCAGCAGGTCGGGCACTCCTACGCGTCCACCACCGCCCTCTACACCTCGGTGTCCTCCGACTTCCGGACCCGCACCCTGCGGCGGGTCCTGGACAGCAACATCGCCCGCGCACTCGACCAACAGAAGGGATCGTGATGGCGCGGCGGCTGAGCTATCACTGGCATCTGCGGCGGATCATGGCCGCCCACGACATCTGGAAGACCACCGAACTGGCGCCGCTGCTGCGGGAACGTGGAGTGAACCTGTCCACGGCCCAGGTTTACCGGCTGGTCACCGACCGACCGGAACGGTTGTCGTTGAAGCTGCTCGCCGCGCTCTGCGACATCCTCGACTGCACGCCCGCCGATCTCATTGAGCCCTACGTCGAGGCCGGTGGCCGTCGACGGGTCGCTGGCCACGGCACCGTTGTGGATCTCAACCCCGAGTTCCGTCCAGAGCGGGCACGGATCCTGGACGACGACAGGTGAGCAGGTCCCGCAAGCCCCGGCCACGGTCGCAGACTCCAGATCCGAATCGGTGGCCGCCGTGTGCCCGTTGTAGAGAGTGCTACGAGCCGTTCGCTCGCCGCTGGCCGGAAGGGCCGATCTGCCTCTACTGCTACAACGCCGCACGGGTTCGGGAAGGCACCTGCGCAGACTGTGGTCACGTCGGCATGGTGCCTGGCCTCAACAGCGACCGGCAGCCGACCTGTGTGACGTGCAGCGGTGTCCCGCTCAACCTGACCTGCCACCACTGCGGCGTCGAGGCGCGGATGGCTCGCGGCGGCACATGCTACCGATGCCAACTCAAACACATGGTCGAGGAGGTGCTGGCGGGGCCGGGCGGCGCAATCCCCGAGTCCCTCGTACCGTTGGCCCAGGCCATCTGCTCCATGAGGCGCCCGGCCAGCGGAGTGACCTGGATGCGTGCCAACCCCCGCGTCCCAACTCTGCTGCGCGACCTCGCGGCCGGTCGGATCGCGCTCACCCACGACGCGCTCGACAGTCTGCCCGCGTCGCGCACGGTCGAGTACCTGCGGGAACTCCTGGTCGGCTGTGGTGCGCTTCCCCCTAGGGACCGGCACTTGGCCACCTTCGAACGTTGGCTCAGCCACAAGCTGAGCGGCATCGAGGACATGGAGCAGCGGCGACTCATCGAACGCTTCGGCCGGTGGCACCTGCTGCGCAGGCTGCGTGATCAGTCCCGCCACGGATCGGTGCCGACCGGTGCCTTCCTCCACGCCAAGCAGTCGACTACTGCCGCGATCCAATTCTTGGCTTGGCTGCAGCAACGGGGCCGGGCCTTAACCGACTGCACCCAACACGACTTCGACGCCTGGGTCGCCGCCGGCCGCTCGACCCGCGACCACGCCAACCGGTTCCTCTACTGGGCGCTCGACCATCGCATCGTGCGAGGCCTCACGGTCAGGCGATCCAGCTACGCAGGTCGGACTCTCACCGCGGAGGAACGACTCACCCTCCTCCGCCAGCTCCTGCAGCACGACAGGCTGCCCATCCGGTACCGCTTTGCGGCCGGGCTCATCCTGCTGTTCGGGCAACCCGCCCACCGCGTCGCGGCGCTTCGCCTAGAACAGGTGCGAGCCGAGTCGACCAGCGTCCGAGTCCGACTCGCTGGCGACTGGCTCGACGTTCCCGAGCCGTTCGCCGGCCTCGTCCGTGCCCACCTCGCCGACCGCGTGAACATGAACACTGCCGCGAACCCCAATTCGCCCTGGCTGTTCCCGGGACAGATGCCAGGCAAGCACGTCACGCCGCAGAGCATCGTCGACGTCCTCCGCAATGCGGGCATCCCGCCCCTCGCCGCGCGAACCGGCACCTGGCTTCAACTGGTCCGCGAAGCACCGCCATCGGTTCTCGCCGAGGCGCTCGGCGTTAGTCCCAACACCGCCATGCGCTACGCCCACTTGGCCGGCACCGACTACCTGGCCTACGCCACGCTCAAACGACCTCGGGGCCCTGCCTGAGGCAGGCGGGTTCGCTGCTCACGAATGGCAGCTATTACCAACTTCGGCAATCCTCGCCGCTCGCCGTGGGTGACGCTAAGGGACGTGGACGAGGTACCTGGATACCGGGTGTGGGATTGGCTGGTTCACCATCCATGGCGAGAGCTCCGCCAGCTGAACAGGCAGCTGCGCGTCGGGCCGTCGTTCCCGGTCTACGAGGTCAGGCAGCCCCACCTCGGTGCCGGTGCGCTCGCCGACGCCGAGGGCAGCGACGCAGGGGTGGACGCGGTTGGCCTGGCCTGGGGGAACGTGGTGTCGGTTTCTGGGCCGATGCTGCACGTGCGGACGGCTCGGATGCCGACAAGTGAGGAGGGCGGTGCCGTCGAGCCGGACCTCGAGGACGTTCTCGCCGACGAGCGCGACCGGCTCTACGACCACGCCGGTATCGATGAGCCTGAGCCGGAAACCCGAGAGCAGTACACCGGGAGCCTGCCGATCAATGACCGTCAGGTCAGCGTCACCGTCCGGCGCGAGGATGGTCTGTGGGCGGCCCGCGCGGTGATCGACGTCGAATCGGGTGCCAGGGCCGAGGCGGTGATGGTGACCGTTGTGGCGCGCGGGGTCGCCTTCGATACCGTGCGGCTCGGCCGAGTCGCCGACCTCGCGGCATACACGGCGGCGCGCCGTCGGTTCCTCCGCAGGGTCCTGGGGCACCGGCCGGTGCTGACGCCGCCGGAGCAGCTGGACCTGCCCCCCACGCAAGGGCTGCAGGCGCATCTAGCCGTGGTCGAGCTCGCGCTGTCCGACGCCGACGACCTACGCCGCGCCGTACGCGAGGGACGCCGGTGGCGGCCGCCGCGGGACTGGGGAGAGCGGTACGGCATGCTTCTGGAGGCCGCGGTGCGTGCCCAGATGACGTTGGGTGCCGACACCCGCAGCCAGGCAGAAGATGCGGTCAGCTCGCTGGTGAACCACCTGGCCCAACTCGCCGAGGAAGCCGACTGGTTCGCTTATCCGGCGCTACGGCAGACTGCGATCGACGAGACGATCCACTACATCGTCTTCGACGCGGACGTGGCCAGCCGGCCCGCACAGCAGGCATGGCACCGAACCTGGGCGGCCCGTCGACGTCTGCCGCCTCGCGGCGGTGCGGCAATGCGGGATCTGTTCACATCGATGGAGCATGACCGCTTCGAGTGGCTCGACGCCTGGCGCCGCTGGGCCGGGGCGCAAGGGCGGTAACCAACCGCGTCGGCTGGCCTGTTGGCTGACCATGCTTCTTCGGAATTCGCTGCTCCCGAATAGCCGTGGTTACCAGTTCGGGTGATCTAGGCGCGCGGATGCCTTAGGGTCGTCGTCCGGCTCGAGCTGCTTCCTACAAAGCCCGGAGAGCCCTCCGTACCTCGAACGACAACTGCGTGGACTCGTCCAGAAAGGCGGTGGCGAGTTGATCCGCGTCGACCCAGGTGTCGATCAGGTTCGTGCCGTAAAGCGTCGCGGCGTTCAGGTCCGCGCCGTACAGCTTTGTGCGGTACAGCTCCGCGTAGATCAGCTGCGCGTGCGTCAGGTTCGTGCCGATCAGGTCGGCTTCGGTCAGGTTCGCGTGAACCAGGTTCGCGTGGGCCAGCTTCGCGCCGCTCATGCTCGCATGGCTTAGATCGGCGTGTCTCAGGTCGGCGTGTCTCAGGTCGGCTTCGGTCAGGTTCGCGTGAACCAGGTTCGTGCGGGCCAGCTTCGTGCCGCTCATGCTCGCATGGCTTAGGTCGGCGCGGGTCAGGTCGGCGCGGGTCAGGTCGATGCCGGTGAGGTTCAGGCCGAGAAGGTTCGCGCCGATAAGGTTCGCGCCGGTCAGGTCGACCGGATTGCGTTCCGCCCGCTGCGGGCGTCGACCCAGCACAGTGAGCGCGGCCAGTACATCGGTGCTCGGACGAGCCGCGTCGAACGGGGGCTGTGAGGAATGCGGTAGCTGCTCGGCACCGATCGGGCCCACCGACGTGGTGGCGTTGGGGATTGGGCAGCGTTCGCGGATGAACGCGGCGAGCACGGCGATGACGGTTTCGTGATCGCGTTCAGACTCGAGCATGAGGTGCTCGAGCGCGTACACCCCGCCGAGGCGCTCGGTCAGCTTGTCGGAGCCCAACTGGGTGATCGCCTTGCCGTACCGGTCGGTGAGCTGCCCGCGGCGGGAGAGGAAGAACGTGCGGCCGGTGAACCCCAAGCCGATGACGGCGGCCAGGCCGGCGAGGAACGCCAGTAGCAGCTGGCGGGTGGCCGTACGCGCATCGGCGAGATCCTTCGGCTCCAGTCCCTTCTCCGGAGTGGCCCAATGGGTCAACGGGTCGAACACCAGCCAGAACAACGCCGCCGCGGCCACGATCCCGAGCAGCAGCAGCAGGATCCGTTGCCACCTGCGTCTCACGAGCGCGCGTACTGTGCGCCAGCCGCGGCCGGTGTCGATGGCCACGGCCTGGCGTACCAGGCGTACCCGGAAGTCCCGGCGTACTCGAAACCCCATGGCTGCATGGTCGGGGATTGGTCCACAGAAGACCATCTGATTCCCGACGCCGTCGTGATCCGGATCCGGCCGATGCGGGGGGCCTCGTCGCCAGGGGAGGACGGACAAAAAGAAGACCCGGCCCTCGACGGGGGTCGAGGAGGATCGGCGCAAGATTGAACGCTAAGCGGGGCAGCGAGATCGCCGCGTAGGCCGTACGTTGATCGCCCGTGCCGGTGGAGTTTCTCAGTGATGAGCAAGCGTCGGCGTACGGCCGGTACCAGGGTGAGCCGTCGCGCGCCGAGTTGGAGCGGTTCTTCTTCCTGGACGACGCCGACCGGACGCTGGTGGACAAGCGGCGCGGCGAGCACAACCGGCTGGGGTTCGCGGTGCAGCTGGGCACCGCGCGGTTTCTGGGGACCTTCCTGAGCGACCTGCTGGATGTGCCGTGGGCGGTGGTGGGCTACCTGGCCGTGCAGCTCGGCGTGGTCGATCCGTCGGTGGTGAAGCGGTATGCCGAGCGGCTGCCCACCCAGCACGAGCACGCCCGGGAGATCCGCGACGCCTACGGTTACCGGGAGTTCTCCGACCCACCCGTCGCCGCGGAGCTGCGGGAGTTCATGGAGGGCCGGGCCTGGACACACGCCGAGGGTCCGCACGCGCTGTTCGAGCAGTCGGTGGCGTGGCTGCGGCGGCATCGGGTGCTGCTGCCCGGCACCAGTGTGCTGGCGCGGCTGGTGCTGCGGGTGCGGGAAGCGGCGGCGGATCGGATGCACCGTGCCTTGGCCGAGGCTGCCGCGGCCGCCGATCCGGACTTGCCGCACCGGCTGCGGTCGCTGCTGGACGTGCCCGAGGGCCACCGGTTCTCGCACCTGGAGCGGCTGCGGCGCGGGCCGACCCGTACCTCGGGGCGGGCGATGAGCGAGGCGCTGGACCGGGTGTCGGACGCGCTGGCTGTCGGCGCGCGGGCCGCGCAGGTGCAGGCGGTGCCCGCCAACCGGTTGGCGACCCTGGCGCGGCACGGGTTGACGGCCAAAGCCCCGGCGATCCGGGACCTGGCAGAACCCCGCCGTACCGCAACGCTCCTGGCCGCGGCCAGGAGCCTGGAGGCCGCGGCGGTCGATGACGCGCTGGACCTGTTCGACGTGCTGATGGTCACCCGGCTGGTGTCGGCCGCGCGGCGGGCCTCGTCGGCGCAACGGCTGGCGGCCATGCCGCGGCTGGAGAAGGCGTCAGCGACCCTCGCCGCGGTGGCCCGGTCGCTGCTGGACGTGCTGAACGCCGCCGAGGACGGGCGGCTGGATGTCGCGGCGGCGTGGGAGGCCGTGGAGCGGGTGGCTTCGCGCGAGCGGGTCCGGGCCGCTGTCGCGGTAGTGGAGGACCTCGTTCCCGACGATGACGCCGACGAGGCCGCGATGCGGCAGACCCTCGCGGGCAAGTACGGCGTGGTGCGGCCGTTCCTGGAGTTGCTCGCCCAGGCGCTGCCGCTGGACGTGACACCGGCCGGCGCCGACCTGCTCCGAGAGGTGCGCCGGCTGCCGGAGTTGGCGCGCCGCCGCGCGAAGCAGAAACCGCTGCACCCGGACGAGATCACCGAGGTGGCGGTATCGGCGGCGTGGCGGCGAGCCGTGTACCACAACCGGTCGCTGCCAGAAGGCGCGGTGGACCGCGACGCGTACGTGCTGTGCGTCCTGGAGCAACTGCACCGGGCGCTCCGCCGCCGGGACATCTTCGCCGTGCCCTCGCACCGGTGGGCCGACCCCCGCGCGCACCTGCTCGACGGCGCCGAGTGGCTCGCGGTCCGCGACGAGGTCACCGCCGGCCTCGGGCTCACCGACCCGGTGGACCGGCACCTGGCGGACCTGACCGCCACCCTCGACGTGGCGTGGCGACTGCTCGCCGACCGCCTGGAGGAGGCCGGGCCCGACGCCTCGGTGCGGCCGCAGCCCGCCGGCGCCGACGGGCGCGCGAAGCTGTCGGTGCGCGGCTGGAAGCTATCGGCGAACCGCCGTCGCTGACCGAGCTGCGCGCCACGGTCGACGCGATGCTGCCCCGGGTGGACCTGCCAGACCTACTGCTGGAGGTGCACTCCTGGACCGGGTTCCTCCACGAGTACACCCACGTCGGCTCTCGACTCATCTATCCCGGCGGTGCAGGTACACACCCGTTCGGTGCGGGACGCCATTCCCGAGGCGCGTGACGTTGAGGTGTTGGAGTGGACATCAGATGGGGAGTTCCTGGCGCGGTTCTGGATCGACACGCCGCGTGGCTCCTGCAACATGCTCATTGACCGGCGCCGGTACAGCCAGCCGCCATACGAGCTGACTTCCGCCCACCTGATACGCACCGGGGGCGACGGGTGGTGTGTGTCCGTAGATCACGGCCCGGAGCTGGACGAGCGATTCAGGCGAACCCTTGGGAGAAGGTTGGAGCATCAACCCATCGTGGTGCCGGAGCTACACGATTAGGACTAGAAGGGACGCAGAAGCACCGCCTTGGAGGGGGCGGTGGTCATCAGCTGGCACGGGTGGGATTTCCTGCCGTTCATGGACGGGATGGCCCCCGTCATCGGCGTCACCGGCCCCTTCGGTGAGTCCGACGCCTCAGCCGTCGCCGACCTCGTCCGCGACGTTCTCGCCGGACAGCACGGCAACCCGTTCCGCAACCGGTGAAGGCGCGCCCTGATGGAACTCGGTTACGCCCGCGTGTCCACCAGCCACCAGGACCTGGACCGGCAACTCGACGCGCTTGCCAAGCACGGCATCCCCGCCGAGCGGATCTACGCCGACAAGAAGACCGGCGCCACCATCGACCGGCCCGGATTCACCGAATTGCTCCGGTACGCCCGAGCCGGTGACACCATCGTGGCCACCAACCTCGACCGACTCGGCCGCAACATCCGCGAGTGCCTGAACGTCATCCACGACCTACGCGAGCAGGGCATCGGGATCAAGACCCTGCACGACATGATCCCGGTCGACACCACCGACGACTCGCCCCTCGCCGAAGTCGCCGTGGCGCTGCTGGCGCTGTTCGCCCACATGGAGCGGGTCTTCAAGCGCGAACGGGCCGCACACGCCCGCGAGGTCGCTGCGGCCAAAGGCGCCCGGCCCGGCCGCCCCCGCAAGCTCACTCCCACACAGATGGCGGCCGCCCGCGCGGCTCGCGCCGCCGGTCAGTCCGTCGAACAAGTCGCGTCCGCCTTCGGCGTCTCCCGCGCCACCCTCTACCGCCACCTCAACAACAGCAGCGAGAAAGGCGTGCTCTGATGGCGAGATTCAAGCGGCTCACCCGGGACGACCTCAACAACCTCACCCGCGAGGAACTCCTGCCGCGTCTGCAAGCCGAGCAGGCGTACTGGGCACGCAAGGAAAAGCGCGGGCTCAGCGACGCTGACCAGCAGGCGCGCAAGGAGTTCACCGACATCCTCTTCACCGCGCTCAACCCACCCGGCCTCGCCAAATCGATGGCCGAGACCACGGCATGGCTCCAAGGGGAACGGTCAACGGAATCGTCGTACTGGAACGAGCAGCCGAGCCGCAGTAGTCACGCATGAACCAGAAGCCACTGCTTACCACCCGCGTTACGAGGAAGGACAGCCGCATGGCCACCACCGCCCCGCCCAGACCCAGCGCACACCCGCCGATCTCCATCGAGCACGCCCTGGACCAGATCACCGACCCGGACCGTCTGCGCGCCCTCGCCATGCAGTTCCGGGACGCGATGTTCGGCCAGCACGAGATGGCCACCCACATGCTGCAAATCGCTGACTGTCAGCAGTGCAGCCGCCCGCCATGGCGACGACGCGTACGCCTGCGACCGGTACAAAGCGTGGCAAGCACAGTACGAGGCCGCGCTCAACGCCATCTGACCTCTGACGCGAAGGAGTACCCAATGCCACCAACTGCCACCTCCCCGGCTCCGACCCTGGCCGAGCTGCGCAACGCGGTCGAGGTCCTCACCCGCGCCTGGGCACCGCCACCGCCGGCCGCGCCAGCGCGGGACAACGACCCGGACAACCCCGGCTCCAACAACTACGACCCCGAGGCATCAGCCGCACTGCAACTGCGGCCCCACCTGCGTCTGCCGATCCTGCCGGCACCACGAGCACGCCCAGAAGAAGGCCTGCTCGCTGCGCGAATGCCACCAACCCACCCGGTACAAGATCACACCTTGGTGCATGCACCGCGACGGCGTGCACCGCGGTGCCGACCCCGACGACCCGAACGTCGACGACCTCGGCCACGTGGCCCTGGGCGACTCCCGACAGATCCACCCGCCGATGACCGCATGCGGCACCGCGCATGCCCGGCAACTCATCGACGCCGACCGTGAACGCCGCTCGGCCTACCCGCCCGACAGCCAGCTGGCGGCCAGCAACACGTACTACCAGGTAGACCGCTGGGACTACGAACCCGACGACGTCGACGTCCCCGGCCCGCTCCACCTGCTGCCCGGCCACCTCGACTCGGCCCATTGGTGGGCGAAAGAGGCGATCAAGGCGGTCTATCGCGAAGACCTCGACCGCCGCGACTACGACCTCAACGGCGTGCAGCGCCACCTCGCCTGGGCCGGGTCGACGTTCGTGGACTACCTGGACAAGCGGCAACAGGCCGTCGGCGAGGAGGTCGACGCCTGACCGCGACACACGAACGGCCCGCACCACAAAGCCAGGTGCGGGCCGTTCGTCTGCCGCCGGTCATGCGTTCCAACCGCACCCCCCGCTAGCGTTCAATCCTGCGCCGATCCTCCTCGACCCCCCA
>WNGA01008125.1_pt1 | contig 14442 bp, 16 predicted proteins | sample 5400061 | NCBI WGS metagenome assembly WNGA01 (sample SAMN13153366, study PRJNA577476) | soil metagenome | isolation source: 100 cm soil or saprolite under grassland replicate 2 | place: USA:California | collected 2016-06-15 | reverse complement strand
CCGGAAGAGCTCCAGCTCGGGGTCGTGTACGACGACGAGCACCTGCTCGTCGTCGACAAGCCGGCCGGCCTCGTCGTCCATCCTTCTCCCGGCCACCCGACGGGAACGCTCGTGCAGGGACTTCTCGCCCGCGGGATCGCCGGCGGTGAGGTTCCGGGCCGACCCGGCATCGTGCACCGTCTCGACCGCGATACCTCCGGCCTTCTCGTCGTGACCCGCTCCAAGGAGGCGCATCGGGGGATGCAGCAGCTCATGCGGAGCCGGAAGCTGCAGCGCATTTACACCGCGCTCGTTCGCGGAACGCCGCGCTCCCGATCGGGACGGATCGAGGCGCCGATGGGACGTGATCGCAACGATCCGACGCACCACTCGCTCGACACCGCGACCCCCCGCGAGGCGGTGACCCATTTCGAGGTCGGCGAGCTGCTCCCCGCGCACGCGCTGCTACGCGTGCGGCTCGAGACGGGAAGAACCCATCAGATCCGGGTGCACCTGGAGGCGATAGGCCTCCCGATCTCGGGAGATCCTGTCTACGGCGTCGCCGGCGACCTCGGCCTGAGCCGTCAGTTTCTGCACGCTTCGCGCCTTGCGTTCACGCACCCCGTTACGGGGGCGGCGATCGAGGCCTCCTCTCCGCTTCCACGGGATCTCGAATCCGCGCTGGAGAAGGCCCGTCTCGGCTAGGATGCACCAATTCCAACTACCCGGCGGGTGAGCCGGATGGGGGTGCCGGCGCTAGGCGCCGGTTCCATCTGGGGCCGCCGGAGGCAATGTCAACCAACCAGAAAGGGGAAGCCGTGACCGCCGTCTCAATGCGAGACCTGCTCGAGGCGGGCGTCCATTTCGGCCACCAGACGCGGCGCTGGAACCCGAAGATGAAGCGATTCATCTTCTCCGACCGCGACGGCATCTACATCATCGACCTCCAGCAGACGCTCGTACTGCTCGAAGAGGCGCAGGCGTTTGCCCGCGACCTCGGCGAGCGCGGCGGGACGATGCTGTTCGTGGGGACGAAGAAGCAGGCTCAGGACGCAATCGCCGCCGAAGCCACCCGCGTCGGCATGCCGTACGTCAACCAGCGCTGGCTCGGAGGGCTGCTGACGAACTGGCGCACGATCTCAGAGCGCATCGACAGGCTGCACGAGCTCCGCCGGCTCCAGGCGGAAGGCCAGCTCGATCTCCTGCCCCCCAAGGAGCGCCTCGGAATGCTTGCCGAGCTCGAGAAGCTGGACCAGAATCTCGGCGGCGTGGCGGACATGCGCAGGCCGCCCGAAGCCGTGTTCGTCGTCGATCTGCGCAAGGAGCAGCTGGCAGTTCGAGAGGCGAGGCGCCTCGGATCGCCCGTGGTCGCGATCGTGGACACCAATGCCGATCCCGACGAGTCCGACTACGTCATTCCCGGAAACGACGACGCCATTCGCTCGTGCGAGCTCATCATTCGTGCGATTGCCGACGCGATTGAAGAGGGGAAGAGTCACGCGCCACAGCAGCTCGCCGAAGCCGCAGCCGAGGTGCCGGAAATCGAGGCCGAGGAGGCTCCTGCGGCTGAGGAAGTCGCCGAGCAGCCGGAGTACGAAGTACTCGGGCAACACGAAGAGACGGTGGAGCCGGCCGCCGAGGAAGCGACCCCGCAGGAGGCCGAGACGACATGACGGCGATCGCGGCGAGCCTCGTCAAGGAGCTGCGCGAGCAGACCGGCGCGGGGATGATGGACTGCAAGCGCGCATTGGAAGAGGCCGGCGGCGACATCGAAGCTGCCGTCCGGCTCCTACGGGAGCGCGGAGCTGCGCAGGCAGCGAAGCGCGCCGGACGCGAGACACCGGAGGGAATCGTCCTCGCCCGCATCGAGGGAGGCGTTGGCTCCATGGTCGCGATCGGCTGCGAGACGGAGCCCGTCTCCAAGAACGAGGAGTTCCGCGCATTCGCCCAGCGCGTGCTCGACGCCGCCTTTAGCACGCACCTGGCGGAGAAGACCGACGAGCTGGAGCAGGACCGCGCAGACCTGGTCGCCAGGATCGGCGAGAACGTCGAAATCGTCGGCACGGTCACGTTCGAAACGATCGAGGGCGGCGTTGTCCAGGCGTACGTGCATCCGCCCGCCAACAAGCTCGGTGTGCTCGTCCAGCTCCGCGGCGGCTCGGAGGCCTTCGCACGCAATGTCGCCATGCACATCGCCTGGGCGGACCCTCGCTGGAACGGGCGTGAGGACGTTCCCGACGAGGTCGTCACATCCGAGCGGGAGATCTACGCCAATTCCGACGAGGTCCAGAGCAAGCCGGAGCAGGCGCGTGAGAAGATCGTCGAAGGCATGCTGAACAAGCGCTTCTTCGCGACCTGGGTGCTCATCGAGCAGCCCTGGATCCACGCTACGGACAAGACCGTCGGCCAGGCGCTCGAAGAGGAGGGCGCCGAGGTGCTCGAGTTCGAGCGCTTCCAGCTGGCGGGATGACCAGCACGGGGACAGAAGCGGCACCGAAGGCGGCCGAGAGCCGGACCGTCTTCCGCCGGGTGCTGCTCAAGATCTCGGGCGAGGCCTTGATGGGGGACCGCGAGTACGGGATCGACCCGGAGCGGATCGAGGCGATCGCCGAGGAGATCGTCGACGTGCAGAGCACGGGTGTCGAAATCGCACTCGTCAGCGGCGCGGGGAACATCTACCGCGGAATGGCGGCTGCGGCCGAGGGGATGGACCGGGCGACCGCCGACTACGCAGGAATGCTCGCCACAGTCCTCAACTCGCTCGTGCTGCAAGACGCGCTCGAGCGGCGCGGCGCCCACACGCGGGTCCTGTCCGCCCTCGTCGTTTCGGAGGTCGCGGAGCCCTACATCCGCCGCAGGGCAATCCGCCATCTCGAGAAGGGGCGCATCGTCATCTTCGCGGCCGGCACCGGCAATCCGTTCTTCACAACCGACACCGCCGCGGCGCTGCGCGCGCTCGAGATCGGCGCCGACGCAATCCTCATGGCCAAGCATGCGGTCGGGGGCGTCTACGCAGGCGATCCCAACGTCGATCCGGGCGCCGAGTTCCTCCCCGAGCTCACCCACCTGCAGGTGATCGAGCGCGGGCTGCGCGTCATGGACACGACGGCGCTCTCCCTCTGCATGGACAACAACCTGCCGATCTACGTCTTCGAGCTCGCCGACGGGAACATCGGGCGCGTCGTCGGCGGCGAGCGTGTTGGGACGCTGATCTCCACCCCCGAGCCGAGGAGCTCGTCGTGATCGACGACCTGATCTCCGACGCCTCGGGAAGGATGGACAAGTCGGTGGAGTCTGCGCGCAACGAGCTGAACACCGTGCGCACAGGCCGCGCGTCGGCCGCCCTGCTCGACCGGATCCAGATCGACTACTACGGGCAGCAGACGCCGCTTCGCCAGCTTGCCACGATCAACACGCCCGAGCCGAGGATGATCACGATCCAGGCGTTCGACCCGAGCTCACTCAAGGGGATCGAGCGCGCGATCCAGGAGTCCGATCTCGGCCTGACGCCGTCGAACGACGGCAAGATCATCCGCCTTCCGATTCCTCAGCTCACCGAAGAGCGCCGCAAGGAGCTCGTCCGGATCGTCCGCCAGATCGCCGAGGACGGCCGGGTGGCCATCCGCAACATCCGGCGCGACGCGATCCACCACATGAAGGAGCTCTCGGCTAAAGGTGACGTCGGCAAGGACGACGAGCACCGCGCCGAGGATCAGGTGCAGAAGCTGACCGAGAAGCACACCAAGACGATCGACGAGATTCTCAAGCACAAAGAAGAAGAGATCATGGAGGTCTAGCTCGCGCCCCTGGCAGCGCCCCAGGAACGCGAGTGGCTCCGTTGAAGTGACGCTCGTATGAGACAGCGCTTTCTTTTCGCCCAACTCGTCGCCGAGCTGGTCCCGGCCAAGGCCGTGCTGGAGAAGATCCGCGGGCGCCGCGCGCGCGAGCTGCCCGACGTCCCGCGCTCGATCGCGATCATCATGGACGGCAACGGGCGCTGGGCCAAGAACCGTGGCCTTCCCATAGCTGAGGGACACCGGGCCGGCACACGCTCGTTGCGCAGTACCGTCGAGGCGGCAATCGACCTCGGCGTCGAGTCTCTGACCGTGTACGCGTTCTCGACCGAGAACTGGTCGCGTCCGTCGAAGGAGGTCGAGGCGCTGATGGAGATCTTCGAGGAGACGATCGAGCGCGAGCTTCCGGACCTGGCGGCTCAGGGCGTCCGCACGCGGTTCGTAGGCCGGCGTGACCGGGCTCCTGAGGCTCTCCGGGCCCGGATGGAGGCGATGGAGGAGGACACCGCGGGCAACACGCGCATTGACCTCTGGATCGCGTTCGACTACGGTGGGCGCGCGGAGCTCGTCGAGGCCGCTAAGCGCCTGGTCGAGTCCGGGATCGACCCCGAGAAGGTCGACGAGGACGCCTTCGCGGCGGCGCTGTACGAACCCGAGCTGCCGGAACCGGACCTGCTGATCCGGACCTCCGGCGAGCAGCGAATCTCGAATTTCCTCTTGTGGCAGCTCGCCTACTCCGAGCTCGTCTTCGTCGACCGGCTGTGGCCGGACTTCGGGGAGCGGGAACTGCACGCGGCGATCGAGGAGTATTCGACCCGCCGCCGCCGCTTCGGCGGCCGATGAGTCGCTCGCCTGCGGCTCGCTCCCGCGGGGGAAACCATGTTTCCCCCGCGAGCCCCCTTCTTAGAACCTGGTGTGGGGGAACCTCCCGGTTGGAGCACGGGGGAACCCCTGGTTCCCCCGTGGACCCCCTCCTCAGAAGCAGATGTGGAGCGGGAAAATGCCGAGGGTTCCCCCACACCCCCTCCACCGCTCATCGGCCAAGGGTTGACCGATGAGCTCCTTTTGGTCTCGCATCGCCGTCGCCGTCCTCGGCCTGCCGCTCGTCATCGGGTTCTTGTGGCTGGGCGGCTGGTGGCTGTTCATCCTCATCCTCGCGGCTGCCTTCATCGCTCTGCACGAGTTCTGGGTGATGACGCGCTCACTGCGCCCCCTTGCGCTCGCGGGTTATGCCGGGGCGTTCCTGGCGCTGATCGGCGCGCAGCTGGGAGGCCTGCCTTGGATGCTCGGCGGCTTCATGGCGACCCTCGCACTGGCCTTCGTCCTCAAAGGGCTGGCCGACACGAGACAGCCGACGACCGTTTCTGTAGCGGCGACGGCGCTCGGCGCGGGCTGGATCGCCCTCGGTCTCGGGCACGTCCTGCTCATTCGCGACATCCCCGTTCATGCGCAGCTCGCAGCCCTGACGGTCGTCATCACTGTCTTCGCCGCCGACACGGCTGCGTACTTCACGGGCCGGCTGGTCGGGCGGCACAAGCTCGCGCCGCTGACGTCGCCCGGGAAGACGTGGGAGGGATTCGTGGGAGGAACGATCGTCGCCGTGCTCGTCCCCTTCTTCGCCTTCTATAAAGCTGGGTTCATGAACATCCCGCGCTCACTCCTCTTCGGAGTGGTGATCGCCGTCGTCGCGCCGCTCGGCGACCTGTTCGAGTCCGCCCTGAAGCGCGATCTGGAGATCAAGGACACCGGAACGCTGCTCGCCGGCCACGGCGGTGTCCTCGACAGGATCGACGCGATCTTGTTCGCAGCCGTGGCCGCGTTCTACTTCCTCCTGGCGTTCGGCCTCGCGTAACCTGGTCCGATGAAGCGTGTGGCCGTCCTCGGCGCGACCGGCTCGATCGGCAGCCAGGCCCTCGAGATCATCGCGGCCCATCCCGATCTCGAAGCATGCGCGCTCTCGTCGGGCTCGACCGACCTCGCAGAGCTGGCGGCGGAGCACCACGTGGAGCACGTACAGGTCGGCGGCGACCTGACCGAGCTGCTGGAGCGCGCAGAGCCTGAGATCGTCCTGAACGCCGTCGTCGGCTTCGCCGGGCTCGATCCGACTCTCTGGGCGCTGGAGCGAGGCGTTCAGCTCGCGCTTGCGAACAAGGAGAGCCTCGTCGTCGCCGGCGAGCTCGCGCTGGCCGCGTGGGAGCGGGGTGGGGGGCTGCTGCTGCCCGTGGACAGCGAGCACAGCGCCGCCTTCCAGTGCCTCGAAGGACGGGCAAAGGAGGCAGTCCAATCGCTCGTCCTGACGGCTTCCGGTGGGCCCTTTCGCGGCCGAAACCGCGACGAGCTCGGCGCCGTAACTCCGGAGGAAGCGCTCGCGCATCCAACCTGGACCATGGGCCCCAAGATCACGATCGACTCGGCGACGCTCGCCAACAAGGGCCTCGAGCTGATCGAGGCGCATTTCCTGTTCGCGCTGCCCTACGAGCGCGTCGAGGTCGTCGTGCACCCGACCTCGATCGTGCATGCGTTGGTGCGCTTCCGGGACGGCGCAGCCCTCGCCCATCTCGGCTATCCCGACATGCGGGTGCCCATCTCGTACGCGCTCACGTATCCGGAGCGCGCGGCGACGCCGATCGAGCCGCTCGACCTCGCGTCCGGGCTCGTGCTCGAGTTCGAGCCCCCGGACCTCGAGACATTCCCGATGCTTGCGCTCGCCCGGCGGGCCGGCGAGCAGGGTGGAACCTATCCCTGTGCCTACAACGCAGCCAACGAAGTCGCCGTCGCCGCCTTCCTCGGGGGACGACTGCCGTTCCTCGCGATTCCGGCCGTCGTTGAGGAAACACTCGAAGCTAGCGAGGGCGCTCCGGCGCGTGACCGCGACGATCTGGTCGAGGTCGACGCCCGAGCGCGCAGTGCAGCCGAGCAGGGAGTGGGAGTGGCCTCGTGAGCGTCGCGTCAACTTCGGCCGCCTGCGCGCTTCTCGGGCGCCGCTGGAAAAGGAGGCAAGCCCAAGGCGCGAGGACAGTACGCCGAGGTACGGACTCGCGCCGAGGGCGCAGCGTCCTGCAGCCAGCGGCGTCAGGCGTCTACGAAGCCGGGCTTCGCCCGGCGGTAGGCGACGCCGGCGAGGAGCGCGCATGAGCGTTTTGATCGCGATTCTGGGCCTGGCGCTTCTCATCCTCGTGCACGAGGCAGGCCACTTCGTCGCCGCCCGCGCGGTCGGCATGGCCCCGAGCCGTTTCTACCTCGGCTTTCCGCCGGCTCTCGTCAAGGTGACCCGTAAGGGAACCGAGTACGGAATCGGCGCGATTCCGCTCGGCGGCTACGTGAAGATCCCGGGAATGCACCGTCCGGCTCCGTCGGACGTGGACGTCCACTTGGGCCAGGCCCTGGAGGATGCGCCGAATTTGGTCGGTCCCGTCGAGCGCCTCAAGCGCCTGCTCGCCGAAGGAGACATGGACGGCGGCCGGACCGCGCTGGAGGACCTCGAATGGTCGGTCGACCATGCCAGCCTTGCGCCCGGCGCCCGTCGTGGGGCCGAGCGGGGCATCCGCGAGGTGCGTGAGGGGCTGATCAGCGGCGCCTACTGGCGCCAGCCCGTCTGGAAGCGCATCGTGGTCATCTTCGCGGGGCCGGGCACGAACCTGCTGTTCGCAATCGTCCTCTTTGCGGCCCTCTACATGTCGGGCGGGGGGGCGGCGACACGGACGGTTCAGGCCGTCATACCGCACAGCCAGGCTGCCAAAGCCGGTCTCCAATCAGGCGACAACCTCGTCGGGATCAACGGCCGCGAGATGACCCCCGCGGAGCTGCGGCAGGCGATCACCGGCTCGCACGGGAAACCACTGCTGCTCTCGGTGGAGCGTGGGCGACATCACTTCGTCCTCACCGCGCGGGCAACCAAGGAGGACGGCGTCTACCGCCTCGGCTTCGTCTTTCGCGGCAGCCGGCTGGGAGCGCCGGCGGCCGTCTGGCGCTCGATCAAGCTCACCGGGATTGTCACGAAGGAGATCGGCTCGTCGTTAGGCCGGCTCGTGCACGGTTCGGGCCGGAAGGACATCGCCAGCCCGGTCGGGATCGTCCAGGGCTCTTCGAGCGCCCTCCACCAGGGCATCCAGAGCTACCTCTGGGTACTGGGCCTCATCTCGCTCTCACTGGCGCTGCTGAACCTGCTGCCCTTGCTGCCGCTCGACGGCGGCCACATCGCCTTCTCCATCGTGGAGGGCATTCGCGGGCGCGCGGTGCGGCGTGAGATCTACGAACGCGTTTCCGCGGTCGGGATCGCACTCGTTGTCCTGCTCTTCTTCGTCGGGCTTTCGAACGATCTTTCCCGTATTGGGGGTTAGCTGGCCTACAATCGGTGCGTGTCCAGCAGGCACTCGATCACCGTAGGCAACGTCGCGATCGGCGGAGGCGCGCCCGTCGTCGTCCAGTCGATGACGCTGACCCCCACCCGGGACGTCGAGGCGACGACCGCGCAGATCGCCGCGCTCGCGTCCGCGGGCTGCGAGGTCGTGCGCTGCGCGGTGCCCAAGACCGAGGACGCCGAGGCGCTGAAGATGATCGTGCGCCTGTCACCGATGCCGGTGATCGCCGACATCCACTTCAACGCGAGCCTCGCGCTCAAGGCGATCGACTCCGGAGTGGCAGCCGTACGCATCAACCCCGGCAACATCGGCGGCCCCGACAAGGTCGAGCAGGTCGTGAAGGCCGCCAAGAAGGCCGGGATCCCCATGCGGATCGGCGCCAACTCCGGCTCACTTCCGAAGCATCTCGGCGAGCTGGCGCAACAGGACCAGGCGGAAGCGCTCGTCGCGGCGGCGATCGAGGAGGTCGAGCTACTCGAGAAGCTCGACTATCGAGACTTCAAGATCTCGGTGAAGTCGAGCCACGTGCCGACGATGATCCGCGCCTACCGGATGCTGTCCGAGAAGGTTCCCTATCCGCTGCATCTGGGGGTGACCGAGGCGGGGATGCCCTTCGCCGGGTCGATCAAGAGCGCCGTCGGAATGGGCGCTCTACTCGTGGACGGAGTGGGGGACACGCTGCGCGTCTCGCTCACCGCCGACCCGGTCAAGGAGGTCGAGGTCGGCTTCGAGATCCTGAAAGCCCTCGGCCTGCGCGAGCGCGGCCCGATCATGATCGCCTGCCCCTCCTGCGGGCGCGACAACGTCGGCGTCCAGATACTGGCTGAGAAGGTGGAGGAGCGACTGCGCGAGTACCCGCAGCACTTCGAGGTCGCCGTGCTCGGCTGCGCGGTCAACGGGCCGGGGGAGGCGGGCGACGCCGACTTCGGGATCGCCGGCGGACGCGACGTCGGCTTCGTTTATGCGCACGGCCGCGTGCTGAAGAAAGTCTCCTCCGACATCCTCGTCGAAGAGCTCTTCCACGAGATCGACAGCTGGATCGCCGAGGGGATGGCCCGGCCGGAGCGCCTCAAGATGGCGAAACCGGCGGCGCTCGCCATGGCCGAGGCTTCTCTGATCCCGCTGGGCAGCGAGTAGTCTCGGGCGACAACGATGATCGCCCGGGCCTCACAGCTCTTTCTCCCCACGCTGCGCGACGACCCCGCCGACGCCGAGGCGGCGAGCCACAAGCTGCTTGTCCGCGGCGGCTTCATTCGGCAGGTGAGCGCGGGCGTGTGGACGTTCATGCCGCTCGGCTGGCGCGTTCACCGCAAGATCGAGCAGGTCATCCGCGAGGAGATGGACGCGATCGGCGCCCAGGAGATGCTGATGCCTCTCCTGACTCCAGCGGAGCTCTGGGAGGCGACCGGCCGCATCACAATCCCGGAGATCTTCCACCTCGAGGACCGCACCGGCCGCCGCTTCATTCTCCCGTTTACGCACGAGGAGACGGTCACCTTCCACGCCCGCGAGATCCAGTCCTACAAACAGCTTCCCCAGCTCTGGTACCACTTCGCTGTCAAGGATCGTGACGAGCCGCGGCCCCGCGGCGGCCTCCTGCGCGTCCGCGAGTTCATCATGAAGGACGCGTACTCGTTCGACCGCGACGAGGACGGGGTGCGCCGGAGCTTCGAGGCGAATCGCGAGGCCTACAAGAAGATCTTCGAGCGCTGCGAGCTCGAGACCTATGACGTGCAGGCGGAGAGCGGAGTCATGGGGGGGAAGTTCAGCATCGACTTCCTCGCGCCCTCCGGCTCCGGTGAGAACACACTCGTCCTTTGCGAGAACGGCGATTACGCGGCGGATCTCGAGGTCGCCCGGGCGATTCCCCGCGATCCGAGCTTCCCGGATCGACTCGACGGTCCCGAGGAGGTCGAGACGCCGGGCGTGACGACGATCGAGGGGCTCGCGGAGTTCCTGGGGATCGACGCGACTGCGACCTCGAAGGCGATGCCGGTCGTCAAGGACGACGGGACGCTGGTGCTCGCGCTGATCCGCGGTGACGACCACCTGAGCGAGACAAAACTCTACGACGCCCTCCCGGGCGCGTCCCGGCCCGCGACGGACGACGAGATCCGGACGGCCTTCGGCGCCGGTGGCGGCTCGCTCGGCCCGATCGGCTTCGAGGGCGAGATCCTCGCCGACGAGACCCTGCGCGAGGGGCAGTTCGTCGCGGGGGCAAACCGCGACGAGTGGCATCTCCGCGGGGTCGAGGCGGGCCGCGACTATACGCCGCGATTTGCAGACCTGCGCGAGCCGGCCGAGGGCGATCGCTGCCCCGAGTGCGGCGGCGCCCTCCAGTTCCAGGTCGCGATCGAGGTCGGGCACATCTTCAACTTCGGCAGCTTCTACTCGACGCCGCTCGAAGCGACGTTCCTGGACGAGGACGGCAAGGAGAAGCCGCTGCTCGGCGGCAGCTACGGGATCGGCCTCGCGCGCACGATGGCGGCCGTGGTCGAGCAGCACCACGACGAGCAGGGGATCGTCTGGCCCGCCTCCGTCGCGCCATGCGACGTGCACGTGGTCGTCTTGACGGGCCTCGAGGAACAGGGGGAGCGGGTCGCGGCAGAGTTGGATGCGGCGGGGAAGGACGTGCTCCTGGATGACCGCGATCTGCGACCCGGGGAGAAGTTCGCCGACGCCGACCTGATCGGCATCCCCACACGAATCACGGTTGGGAAGAAGACGCTGGACGACGACGCTGTGGACGTGCGCGCTCGCGCGAGCGGCGACGAGCGGCGGGTGCCAATCGACGGCCTCAGCCTCGCCGTTTGACATTCGAACAGAGGCTGCGTAGGGTCGTCTGACAGTGCGGCGCACCCATCTTGCGATGTTTTCTCTTGGAGCGGTCCTGCTCGCGCTTGCCGCGGCCTGTGGAGGCACCTCCACGCAAGCCTCCGGGCCGGCACCAGCGCCGGCTCCGAGACGTGCGTTCGGACCCGAGGACGTCGGCAAATCGATCCTGAGCGGCGCCGCGTCCGCCGCCGTCGAGCAGGCGATGACCCAGCTCGGGCTTCCCACGACCGCAAACCAGCTGGCTGCCCTCCAGGACAGCCTCAATCAGATCAACAACCGCATCACCCAGATCCAGAGCTTCCTCGCCGACGCCCAGCTCGAGGGCCGCTGCGAGGCGGCGCGGAACAAGGGCGCGGAAGTCCTCTCGCTGATCGAGGACGGCCAGAACAAGCTGAAGGAAGCGTCAGCTCCCTCGGATCCCGCCGTCCGGGAGTCGCGGCTGAAAGACCTCGATAGCTACATCTACAACACGCTCGACTCGAGGCAGCAGCGGCTCCACAACCTGCTCGTCGGCAAGAGCGAGCAGTCGCTGATCACCGAGTGCGGGAAGTACCTGGAGAGCAAGACGCCGCGAATGTTCGCGCACGACGACAGCCTGAAGCTCTGGACGTTCATGGCGAATTACGGCTACGCGGAGTCGGTCTTGAACGGGCTCCGCAAGGGTTACCGCATCCGAAAGGGATACACGAACGCCGAGGTCCAGGACATCGAGACCAAGTTCAAGGCCCAGGTCGCCGAGCAGGACGCCCTGGTGAAGCCGGTCGTGCCCGACAATGCGTTCGTCAACCGCAATTTCGTCGTCCAGGACAGGCTGTGGCGGATGACCCCGGCGCAACGCCTGACGGTCAATACGCTGAGGAGCGGCTCCTCGTTGCCGGCCTGGGTGACGAAGGACCGGTCCGAGGGCTGGAAGATCAGCGGCTTCAAGGAATCCGAGCCCACATGCTCCGACATCAGCCAGACCGGGCGCGGCGCGCCGAACGGAAGATTCGGCGACTGGCTGCGCGCGGGGGGGATGCTCAACACGAGCGGCTCCACGCCGGAGCGGATCGCCTGCTGGCGCGAGGTGTTCAGCGACGATCCCAACATCACCGGGTACTTGAAGATGATCGACACGAACGCGCTCGACAACACGTTCGCACCGCCCGAGCCGGTGTCGACCCAGGTGAACGTGATCGAGCTGAAGAATACCGCGGACGGCCTGTACTCCTACCTCCGCTAGCACGACGACCGGCGAGTCGCGGTCGAAGATTTGGAACTATCCAGTTGACGTGGCTAAGCGGAGGCGGCGATTCAGCGAAGAGCCGTTCGGCGCGACGGTCGAGCGGCTGATGGACGAGACGGGCGTCACGTACCGAGGCCTGGCTGCCAAGACCGGGCTCTCCGCGGGCTACCTCAACCATCTCGTCCACGGCAACCGGCCGGTTCCCTCCGACAAGGTCGTCAAGCGCCTGGCCGGCGCGCTCGGCGTCGAGCCCGAGCACTTTCTCGAGTACCGCCTGCGCGTGATCACGGAGCAGCTCGAAAAGATGCCGGAGCTCGTCGATCGCCTCTACAAGCGTCTGGGCTAGAGGCGCTTGCGCAGCGTCCCCCTCGCATGGGTCGCAATCGCGGCCGCATCTGCGCTTGTCGGGGCCGGCGCGATGGCTGCGGCGTGGGCGCTCAGCGGCAATGGGGGCGGAAAGGCCGGACACAGCGGCAAGATCGACATCGCCTTCGAGCCGGGGCCGTCCGCTGCTGTCCGGCTACTCGAGCGCTCGGGCGCGCTTGCCCGCGCGGTCCGTAGCGCCAACTACGAGATCACGCCTCCAACCGACATCCACGTCCGGATGGTCGGACCGGAGACCGCGGCCCGCGTCGGGACCACGGGGCCGGTGTACGAGCCCACTCGGCGAACGGTGTACATCCCCTGGTCGTTCGTCGAGGAGTCACGGCAAGACCTGGGTCACCTCGATCTCCTCCAGGCGGCACGACCGGATCAGCTGGACGACGTCGAGACGAGCGCGATCGTGTTCGTGCTCTACCACGAGCTCGCGCACGCCTTGATCGACGTTCTCGACCTTCCGGTCGTTGCGAGCGAGGAACAGACCGCCGACAGCTTCGCCTCCGTGTTCGCAATCGAATCGAGGAATGGCGGCGAGATCGTCCCGCTCAGCGCTGCAGCGATGTCCGAGGCGGCGCACCGAAAGAGAGGAACTCCGACACTCGCCGACTACGCGGACGACCACGGCTTCGACCGGCAGCGGGCCCTCGCCCAGGTCTGCCTCGTCTACGGCTCGAATCCCAATCGCTTTGCCGTCTTCGTCCGCAAGGGTTACGTGCCTTCGCACAGGGAAGAGATCTGTCGTTTCGACTACCAGCGGACGTTTCGTTCCTGGCGACGTCTCCTGGGTCCCTGGTTGACCCACGAAGGTGGCCTGCAACCCCTTCGGCGCTGATCGACCCTCCTTGACACCCGGCCGAGCGCCCGGGTAGCCTCGTCCAGCTTGCTTCGGCGAACCCTCCTTTCGATTGCGGCACTCGGCGCGCTGGCGATTCTTGCCGTCGGCTGCGGCGGCTCGGCAACCAGCTCTCCCGACACGACCACGTCCACGACGCCGAGACGCGGGTTCGAACCGGAGGACGTCGCCGAGACGATCGTCAGCGCCGCGGCCTCCGCCGCGATCGACCAGGCGATGACCGCGCTCGGGCTACCCACGCCGTCGAACGAGCTCGCGGAGATCCGGGCCCGGCTCGACAAGATCGACCAGTGATCGCGATGTACAACATGCTTGCGCTCCACTCAACAACGGAAATCCTGGGCGCCCCGGGCGACGACGTCTACGCGAACGTCGTCGAGTCACGGAAGCCGGCTGCACGCGAGTTCTCGTACATCTCGCCCGGCGAGGCGCCCTGAGTGGTCGCCTAATGGACGATTAGGACATCGCGGTGCGAACGGCGTGAAACCGCTTCGCTGACGTCGCCGCCGAACAGCCGGTCGAGAAAGCCGGGGTGGCGAGTGCCGACGACGATGAGGTCGGCATCGCGCGACTCTGCGGCATCGACGATTGCGTCTGCTGCGTCTCCGATGGTCGAGACGTACTCGACTTCGATGGCACGCTCGGCGAGAGCCTTCTTCGCCTCGTTTAGCTCCCGCTCCGCCTCCGCGGTGTCCGGCAACGACGCGATTCCGGGCGCTGTCATCCCGATGGCGTCGCCGGGGACAATCGGCTCGGCCGCCATTGGCATCGGCTCCGCCACGCTGATCACCGCGAGCTTCGTCCCGAGCGTTTCAGCGAGCTCTGCGGCGCGCAGGAGCGCCCGTTTGGAGGCGTCGCTTCCGTCGTAGCCGACGACGATCGACTTCACGGCGCGGAGTATGCCTCAGAGCTGGGCTCCGATATCGTGTCCACCAACGGGGCGTGGCGCAGCCTGGTTAGCGCGCTTGTCTGGGGGACAAGAGGTCCCCGGTTCGAATCCGGGCGCCCCGACTA
>WNGA01010021.1_pt1 | contig 14444 bp, 14 predicted proteins | sample 5400061 | NCBI WGS metagenome assembly WNGA01 (sample SAMN13153366, study PRJNA577476) | soil metagenome | isolation source: 100 cm soil or saprolite under grassland replicate 2 | place: USA:California | collected 2016-06-15 | reverse complement strand
CCTGAAACCTTAGATGTTCTTCCGCCTTTTTCCTGTCGGTGATATCCCTGCCGTACAAATTGACGTATCCACACTCCACAATTGGAACCAGCATGATCGAATACACTTTATCGTTACAAGGTATATCCACCGTCGTGCCTGACCCGGTCTCCGCCGCTGCAGCGATCAGCTCCTTCAATTCTGCAGGGAGATAACCGTCAATTTTACAGCCCCACATCGCCAGTAAATCCCGGCTGGCCGCGTTTGCGTAGGTTACTTGTCCATCGTTCTGCACGCGCAGGATGGGATTGGGATTTTCCGTGGGGAATTTGGAGAGGCTATTGATTTCTTCTTCCGCTCGCTTGCGCTCGGTAATGTCCGTTCCGAGAACCGTAATTCCCTCTGCTGAAGGAAAAGCAGTCATTCTGTACCAGGCGGCGGTATATTTCCCGCCTATTTCAAACCGTTGTATCTCCCTCTTTTCCATTGCCGCACGGAAGTTCTCTTCAAGAACCGTTCCCACGTGTTTTGGAAACATCTTCCAAATGTTTTTCCCGACGAAATCCTCCGGTTCTTTTCCTATCTTCGATGTGAACAGCCTACTGGCATAGACAAAATCCCAGTCACGGTCAAGCACGTAAAAATCATCTTGGATACTCACCAAAATCTCATTTAATTTCTGGTTGCTTCGTTCGAGCTGTTCCTCGGCCTCCTTGCGCTCGGTGATATCTTGCGCCGTCTGAAGTATATATTTTTGCCCGTAGATGTCCACCGAATCTATGTTTACCAAGAAAATACGTGCGCCGGTTTTCGTTTGTAACTTTAGTTCTAAGTCGTGCGCTGAACCTCGCGCTTGAAGTTCAGCGATAATGCGCGCTCGGCCCTCAGAATCGGGATTTATACCCAGTTCCAGGGAGGTCTTGCCCACCGCTTCTTTCTTGCTATATCCAAACACTCGCTCGAACGCCTCATTGACATCGAGAATAACGCCGTCATGCGGCCTCGACAGTACACTGGCAAACGGGACCTTGTTATATATGATAGTGAATCTCTGCTCGCTCTCCTGTAAGGCTTCTTCTGTCTGCTTGCGTTGAGTAATGTCTCGCTCCAGGTCGCCAACTAGCCGCTGATTGACCATCAGCAACAAGCCAAAGGTCAGGATGACGAACAGCATCTGGTTTGTCAAGACGGCCAGCGCCTCGAATGTGCCTGATTGGAAGAAATCATTTCCGGGACTCATAACCAGATCCACGATAATGCGGGCAATGGCGGACAAGCAAAAGGCGAGGAAAATAAAACCAACCCCGCGCGTGATCGGACGCATGTAAGCATCCGCTCTGTATATCAGCAGCCAGGCACACTGGGAGCCAATGAGGATGATTCCTATAGATAAATTAAGGGTGCGAATCAACAGGCTGGGTTGAATATATAGAAAATAGATTTGAACAAAGACAAAAGTGGTTAACAGAAAATAGTTATGAACTTGTGAGGTCCGCTTATCAACAAAGCGTTCCAGCCCCATGTACAGCAGGATGATCCCCGCAATCACGAGAGCATTGCTGACTACAATGGATAAGAAATCTGGCGCGACGCTACGCATGGCAACCAGTAATATCATCGCAGACTGCATCGCAAAGTCGGCCAGCCAAAAGCCTAGCCCGTCAAAGCGATTGCGGTTGCGCAACCATAGAAATGCCATCACCATTAAGCACACGCCATTGCTGCTAAAATAGCTAAAAACGATAGTTCTCATGTCGAATAGGTTCATCGTGTACCTTCCACGAACGGGAACGAAATTATGACAAATTTACTCACTTACACCATAAAACAGGGAATTTGTGAATGACGAAGGTAACGTACTACCATAATCAAAAATCACGAAATTCTGTTTTTACGCCAATCTCATGCGACCCTTTCATGTTCGTCTGTTTTTATAAAAATTTTAATTTCCCCATTGGCTCGCAAATCAAATAAGAACTAATTTTAATGGAGAATTTTTGGCCGTCCAGCGCTTCAGAATGATATGATAATTTCAAAAATGCACTGAATGACTGGTGATAAAATGAATCATCATTTATTCTGGAGCCCAAGATGAATCTCCCCGGTTTACGCGGTCGTTATCGCAGGATCGTCTTTTTCTTTGCAGGCGTAATTATTCGCTTTATCTGGTGGGAATTGACAATCGCTCGGCTGGGTTTGAGAAAATGGGTGAGAAGTACACGCCCAAGTCGTTACCGTAATGAAGCCATTCGTTTCCGTGCGCTTGCCATTCACATGGGTGGGGTAATGATCAAGGTTGGGCAATTCCTGTCCTCACGACTCGATATCCTGCCGCCTGAAGTTACTTCTGAGCTTTCAGGCTTACAAGATGAAGTCCCTGCCGAAAAGTTTGAAGACATCCGAAATTTGGCTGAGGCTGAATTAGGTGCGCCTCTCTTGGAAAAATTCGAATGGTTTGACGAGAATCCTCTTGCGGCAGCCTCATTAGGTCAAGTTCACCGGGCCAGATTATACGCCAGGGATGAAGCGGATGGGTTTAGGGACGTTGTCGTCAAAATACAACGTCCGTATATCGAGCAAATTGTCGAAGTGGATTTATCAGCCCTTGCCTTAGTCGGCAAATGGTTGATGCGTTATCGTCCCGTCCGTGAACATGCTGACGTCCCTGCGCTGCTGCGCGAGTTTTCATCCACAGTGCGTGAAGAGATTGATTACATTCATGAAGCCGAGAATGCAGAAAAGTTTTTCGAAAACTTCAAGGATGAACCGCGTGTGCACGTGCCGCGCATAGTCCGAAGCCGTACCACCCGACGAGTGCTTACGCTTGAAGATGTTTACGCGATTAAGATCACGGATTATGCAGATATCACCGCTGCTGGAATTGACAGAAGTGAAGTGGCTCGGCGCTTATTTGACATGTATCTGAAGCAAATTTTTGAGGATGGCTTCGTTCACGCGGATCCTCATCCTGGCAATTTGTTCGTTACACCTCTCAGCATCGACGGACCATCAGACGCGACTCCTGGCTCACGCCGCTGGAAATTGACCTTTGTGGATTTTGGCATGACCGCCACTGTCCATCAGAATGTCCGTGACGGCTTGCGTGAAATGTTGATTGGTGTGGGAACGAAAGATTCGAGCCGTGTTGTAAATTCTTATCAAAAACTTGGAATGCTCTTGCCAGGTACGGATCTTAGGTTGCTCGAGCAGGCAGAATCACAGGTATTCGATCGCTTTTGGGGCATGTCTATGAGTGAATTGCGCAGGACGAATCCAGCCGAACTTCGCAAGTTTGCTCATCAGTACCGAGATTTGATGTTCAGCATGCCGTTTCAGATTCCACAAAACCTTATTATGTTAGGGCGCACCATGGCAATCCTCTCGGGCATGTGTACAGGCCTTGACCCCAATTTCAATTTATGGAATCAAGTTGCACCCTACGCGCGTAAACTAATCGAACAAGAAGCAACGAAGGGAATTGACTATTGGCTGGAACAGATTGGGGAAATGCTGCAAACGCTGCTGGCTTTGCCTTCGCAAACAAGCCGAGTGCTGGCACGTGTCGAGAGTGGTGGACTAAGTGTCCAGGTACCGCAGATTAGTCGAGAATTGCGCGTACTGACAAAGTCAGTGGATCGCGTAACGACGAGTATCGTTTTTACCGCTCTCTTGCTTGGCGGCGTGTTTTTATATAATGGGGGAAATATTCGATTTGGCGAAGGCTTTCTTGTTGCTTCGAGTCTGGTCTTGTTTTGGATGCTGTTCGCTCGCAGAAATTAATCCCCCTAAAATTAACCACGGAGACACGAAGGCATGGAAAAGATAAACTCCGTGACTCAGTATCTCTGTAGTTTTTATATGTTATTGCGAGACGGTGTACTAACGAGTAATCTCCGATTACATGACAGGAGATTGCTTCATCGCGAAGAGTGCTCCTCGCAACCCCGCCTGAAAGCCCCGCACCTTTCATTGCCGATCAGATATAGGTGCGGGGAAGCGGGCGGGGCAATGACGGGATGGATTTACTCTTTTTCATCCATTCGTTTAATTGCAGCATCAAGCATACTGCGCCAGGCCATCAACATCTCGCGGCGAGCCGTGCGACGATGGTCAAGGAACCCTTCGGGCAAGAGTCTTTCAAATGCTGAACGCATTTCGTCGCGCGCTTTCTTGAAATGCTCACGCGCTTCTTCAGGAATCTCGCGCTCAAACCTCTTCTCATGTTCGGAATTCTCTACCATAATTAACTCCTAGTGCCGCAACCATCTTGTTGCGTTACTGTCTATTTTTATTATAGCACTTTCAGCTAAGCATTATGGCGTAGTAGCAGTTGCCGGAGTTGTTGCGCCCGTAGTAGCCGTCGGAGCGCCGGGTGTACTGCTTGCTGATGCTCCTCCAATAACAATTACCACCGTGAGCGCGTCTCCAAAAAAGACACCTTTATCATCAGACATGCGCCACGTTCCTGAAATGGTGCCTGTCTTTCCAGTGGGAGCGGTCATTGGAACAGATAGCTCTGTCGTTGCACCGGCTGCTACTGCCTGTGAAAGGGTCAGTGCTTGTCCGCCCATTGCATCGCCGCCCACAAGGCTGAATTTGGATCCTGGTGCCCAGGCGCAGCTTCCAGAGTTTTGGACCTGCCACGTTTTTGTAAATGTTTGACCCGGAGTCATTTGTGTATTGTCAGGGATGGTTACATCCTTCACGTAAACGAGGTTAGCGCAAGTGGCAGGCGCTCCAGCTTGTGAAGTGGTTATCGTACCTGGTGTAAGTGATGTTAATGGCACAAGTGTGATTGTTGGTGAAGGCGGCACAGTAGAGGTACTCGTCGGAGCGGCCAACGCGGTTTGGGTCAGGGAGGAAGCGAATGTAGACACTGCTTCAGTGCGAACCGCATTCGGGTTCACAGTTGGAGTCAATTCTGCTTCACTGGGTCCGCACGCTGTAAGCAGCAAGCTGATGATGAGTAAAACAAGTGTGATTACTGGTCTTCGTATAGACATTATATGTTGATTCTCCTTTCGTCTTTAGACAAAGGGCAATTGTACCTAATCTTCTATGTTCCAAAGACGAACAAAGCCCCTACAAGTCTCCTACTTCCCTGCGAAACATTTCTTTCATTAATACGTCTTTTAGCTTGATATATTACGAAAGGAGATCGAATGAGACTTTATCACCTGTTGACCTCTCTGATTGTCATGACTGTTATCGTTACCGGATGCGGACAGCTTTATCCTTCGACCCTTCGACCAACACCCCGGCCTGGCTGCCAGGACAGGCAGGACAGCGCTCCGCTCAGGACGCCCCATCAGCCTGTGGCAACAGAAGAGACATTTCCTCAGCCCTCACTTACTCCATTACCGTCTAACATAGTTCCGACCGAACCGGTTCAAGCTGCAAATATCTGGGTTGAATACCGCGACGCGCGATATGGTTATGCTATTGCCCTGCCATGTTATTGGAAATATATACCTACACCTATGGAGGGGATGTTCGGGACGATGACCGCTCGTAGCTATAGCGATGAATTCTTCGAGGCACATTCCGAGCGAGGGGATTGGAAGAACAACATCTGGCCTACAGGCGCGCTGAAACTGGATGTACTTGTAATTGAAGGCATTGATCCCGCCCTCAATTTGACAGATGCTGTGAACCAGTTTTATGCAGAATATGCAACTGAGCAGGAAATTTCTTCTCTTGAAGAGGTGACGATTGGAACGCATCCGGCCCTGCTGGCAACTGTGATAGGAGGCCTTTCTGGAGCAGAAACAGTTCGCATTATATATGTTCGTTTAGCACCGGATAAGCTCCTGTCATTTTTGTTCTATCCGAATACTACACTGGATTCACCCGATGCGCAGGCGATTTTGAATTCATTTGTGCTTCCATCAGAAGGAAACATCACACTGCCTTTGGTTGCTCCAAGCGGAAGGCCAGACGATGGATCACTTTCTTGTTCGTAACATATTTGAAACGAAGTAGACTCTCTCGTTACTGGTACGATTTATCTGCGTATTCAGCTAAAATTGTAGGTGGAGTTTGGCTCTTTCCCGTTAAAAACGGTAGAACCTGATTTTATAATTTACCGAATGCTATGCCTTTGTACTTCCATCCACTCGACGTGACAGCTTCCTGAATGGGTTTCTTGATTTCATTTGTATTAAATCGATAGTTATAAACAACCCCCGGCTTCAGCTCCTCGGTGAACGCGTAGGCTGTGCCGAATTCGACCGAAGTCATTTGTCCCTGGAACTTGCTGGCTGCCATGGAAAGTGAAGGAATACCTGCTTTCCATGTGACAGTGTATTCCTCGTCTTTTGCGCGTACCTCATTTTTTGCAGGATCAAGCTTCATGTAAATGCGAAAAACTTTTGTTAGGTTGCCTTTGGCAAAGATTTCATACCATTTTGCATCCACGATCTTCCATTCGGCAATTAAGTCTACACCTTCAGCTTTGCCGTCAATGATCCGGTAGGGAGCTGAGTCGCGGTTAAGACCTAAGATTTTTTGTGTCACTTCCTCTTGCGAGACGACGGGTACATTCTTATCGGGTTTCTTTCCGAAGAGTCCCATAACTGCCTCCTTTAGTAGCAAATATTTTTTCTTTTATGGTATGGTAGATCCCTATAGTATAACCCGTTAGTTTAGTGTACAATTGTTCTAAGATACCATCTCAGAGAGAATCCAATGCAAGCAATTGAAGTCAATCATTTGAAGCGCGTTTACCGCGCGGTCATTGGCATCATTAAGCGCAGTATCAAGGAAGTAGTCGCGGTAGATGACATTTCCTTTAATATTGGAAAAGGCGAGCTATTTGGCTTGCTTGGACCGAACGGCGCTGGGAAGACGACAACCGTCAAAATGCTGGCGACATTACTTATTCCCTCCGGCGGGTCGGCGGCTATTCTTGGATTCGACGTTGTGAAACAGGCCAATGAAGTGCGCAAACGGATTGGTTTTATCTTCGGGGGTGAGCGGGGATTATACTGGCGGCTTTCTGGCAATGACAATTTGCGTTATTTTGCAAGCCTATACGGCGTAGACCCGGAAGTATCAAAGAAGCGTATTCCTTATTTGCTTGAAATGGTTGGGCTAGAAGGACGCGGCAATGAACGTGTGGAAGGGTATTCGCGCGGTATGAAGCAGCGTCTGCATGTGGCGCGCACGCTCCTGCATGACCCTGAAGTGCTCTTCCTCGATGAGCCGACCATTGGCTTGGACCCCGTAGGTGCACGCGAATTTCGACAAGTGATTCTCAATCTGCAGAATGAGAAGAAGACTATCCTTTTGACCACGCATTATATGTTTGAAGCAGATTCACTTTGTGATCGGATCGCTGTAATTGATAAGGGACTTATCGTAGCACTGGACACTCCCAGTGGCTTGAAGCAACATGTAAGCGATCTATCGATCGTTGAGATGGAAACCTTCGGTGCGCCGCAGGAGTTGCTGGATAGGATTCGCGCCTTGTCTTTTGTCGATGCGTTGTCTGTTGAAGATCAGGATCAGCGTCAGATGCTGAAAGTGCAGACCGCTCGCGGGGCGGAGGCTGTGCCCGATTTGATGGCAGTCCTCGATGGTCAACGCGTGGGGCGGGTAATTGTCCGCGAGCCAACGCTTGAAGATGCTTATGTTCGGCTTGTTGGAGGCAAAGTATGAACTTTCGCAATATCTTCAAATATTGGCGCACCATGTTGATGGTGGCTGAAATGAGTATCCGTCACCAACTCAACGATAGTTTTATTGTATTTGCCGTGCTCATCCAGCCGATGATCATAGCCATTTTGGCTTTATTCATGCTAAAGGATAAAGGCACGGATTACGCTATGTTTGTAGTAGTCGGAAGCGGCTTGACCGGATTATGGAGCAGTCTCTTATTCGTTTCCGGCAATAGCATTAATACCGAACGTTGGTTTGGAACATTAGAAGCGCTGGTGGGCGTTCCAACGCCATTTGAAGTCATTGTTTTCGGCAAGAACCTTGCCAGTGTGGCACAGTCTTTGCTTTCCATGATTGTCTCGTATACTTTGGCTGCCTTGCTTTTTGGTTATTCGCTCCATGTTGACCAACCCGTGCTTTTCATTTTATCAATCATCCTAACTGTGTTTGCTTTTGTCAGCTTTGGTTTGATCATCGCGCCGATTTTTGTGATGTATCGAAGCGTGCAGCAATGGCAGAATGCGATGGAGTTTCCGGTTTATATTTTGGCAGGTTTCCTGTTCCCAATTGCAATGTTACCCGGGTGGAGTGTGCCCATCAGTTACATCCTGCCGCCATATTGGGCAGCGGTTGCCTTACACGGTACCACAACTGGTGCGGCGCCAATTAGCAATACACTCATGGCTTGGGGCTTGATGGCAATTTTTAGTATTGTGGATCTGATCATTGCCAGCCGTTTATTTAAATTTATGTTGTACAAGGTTCGTGTGGACGCGACATTGGATACAACAGATTAGGAACTGAGATGAATACTTTAGCTAAAAACCTACGTCTTTTCTGGCAGGGGACTATCCTTTCATATGTCGCCTTATTTGCATGGTTGCGGCCAGTAACATACGCTGCCTCGAAGATCATCATGCCGCTGACACAGATGCTTTTCTTCGTCTTTCTAGGATCGTATGCAACTAACAGTAACAATGTCGATTTTTATGTCATCGGCAATGCCGTGCAAATCGCGGCGGTGAGTGGCATCTTTGGCGTGACAATGAGCGTAGGTGGTGACCGCTGGGCCGGCACTTTGCCTTATCTCTTCGGGACACCTGCCAACCGCGTGATGTTGTTTTTTGGCCGCGCTTTCATGCACGTTATTGATGGTGCCATTGGTGTCGTGATTGCCTTCCTGTGGGGTGTGACTCTCCTAGGGCTTGATCTCTCGCATACGAACTTACCAGCGTTAGGTTTGACGATCATCGTCACCACATTCAGCACCTGTGCCCTGGGACTGTTAATGGGTTGCTTGAGCCTGATCACTTCCAACGTGATGTTCGTAAATAACACGGTCTATTTTCTGTTATTGATCTTCTCAGGCGCAAATTTAGCAATCAATAAATTACCTGCTTGGATGCAAGCTCTTTCTAATATATTGCCTTTGACACGCGGCATTGCAGCTGCGCGTGCTTTGGTCGCTGGACGCGGGCTGGCCGAGATCGGGCCAATGTTGTTAACTGAACTTGGGATCGGTTTCATTTACGGAATACTTGGCTATTTCATGTTCCACTGGTTTGAGATTGTTGCCAAACGCCGCGGCACCTTGGAGACTGTATAATGAAAAATGCACCCCAATTTTGATGGGGGCATTTTTATTTAATCTCCTTGTTATTTTCCGCCCAAAAATTATAATAAAACTTGAATTGGCGTTTTATAAAATTGTTTGGTAACCTCTTTTCTGCTATACTAGTACTGGATAAAACCCACCGAGAATTCCATGGCAAAACATCTGGTACTTGTGGCAGGCAACATCGGCGCAGGGAAAACATCCTTGACAGAACGAATCGGTTCACGCTTGGGATGGTGGACAGGTTATGAATCGGTAGCCGATAATCCCTACCTTCCGGATTTTTACGCCGATATGCACGCCTGGTCATTCCACTTACAAATCTTTTTCCTAGGCCATCGTGCTGAACAGTATATGGAAGCTTCGCTCGATGCACGTTCAGCAATTCTCGATCGCAGTATTTATGAAGATGCCCATATCTTTGCACGTGCGCTACATCATATGGGTAACTTGGCCGAGCGTGATTATCTAGCGTATCGCCAACTCTTTAATCTTGTAATAAATGGCTTGCCAAGACCTGATTTATTGATTTACCTGAAAGCTCCAGTGAATGTTTTGATGGATCGGATTCGCAGGCGCGCTCGCAATATGGAAACAGGCATCTCAGCAGACTATCTTACCCTGCTCGATTCATTCTACGACGAATGGTTGACCGCGTTTGATTTGTGTCCTGTGCTCACAATTCGAACTGACGATCTGGATTTTGTCCACAAGCCAGGACATCTCGAAACGGTGGTAGAAAGAATTCAGGATAAACTTGCTGGTAAGGAAGTGATGGATTTAACGAAGAGTTGATGTTTTATCAAAGACAATGCTATGATTGTTAGGTTATGAATAATATTCAATTTAAGAATATCTGGGAAAATTTCTATTGTTAAAGGGTATACGTTTAATGCCAGCTAACCTGCTTGCCAGAATCCCTCTATTTTCAGACCTTCCTGTTGAAGAACTGGAAAGACTTGTATCCACCTTGGATACAAAAGAGATGGAATCCGGAGAGATCCTCTTTCACGAAGGCGATCCCGGAGAGCACCTCTACGTTGTGATGAGCGGCGAAATCGAAGTGTTTATGGGTGAAAACCAATCTGAGGAATTGATCCTCAATGTTCTGCGTGAAGGCGAATATCTTGGTGAAATGAGTCTGATCGTACCAGGTGGTACCCGGACGGCCAGTGTAAGGGCGCGCGGTCAGACAGTTCTACTTTACATGAGCCGTAGTCAATTTTTGGATATCACTGAGCGATATCCAATACTTGCTACCTCTATGGTACGCGTTCTCAGCCAGCGGCTGGATGCAACCAACACGCAAACTTTCCACGACCTCACCGAAAAGAATCGCCAATTGCAAGCTGCTTATGATGAGCTGAAAGCAGCGCAGGCTCAAATAATCGAAAAAGAACGTCTCGAGCGTGAACTGCAAGTTGCAGCGGATATTCAATTAAGCATCCTGCCGGATGAATTGCCAAAGGTATCAGGGTATAACTTCGGCGCGCGCATGCTGCCTGCCCGTCAGGTTGGAGGCGATTTGTATGATGTCTTTCAAATCGATAGCACCCGAATGGGTGTAGTGATTGGCGATGTTGCAGATAAGGGCGTGCCATCTGCACTTTTTATGGCCCGCGCCCACGCGTTGATCATGGCAGAGGCAGATACAGGCCTTACGCCGGGCGAGGTGCTCGGCTTAGTCAACCGTCACGTGACAAGGCTTCAAAAGTCTACTCAGTTTGTTACCGTTTTATACGGGATTCTTGATCTGCTCACAGGCGAGTTCAGTTATGCGCGCGCTGGCCATGAGCCGCCTCTTGTGCTTCACCCAGATGGAAGTGTGGAACGTATACCATACAGTGCAGGTATGGCCCTTGGATTATGGAATGCTATCACGTTAGACGAACGAATGATCAATCTGTCTCCCGGCACCACTCTTCTCCTGTTTACAGATGGTATGACAGATTGCCGCGACCCGAACGGTGAAGCCTTCGGGCTGGAACGCATCAAACAGACCTTATGTCGCTACACCAATCTGACGGCGCAACAGGTCTGTGACGAATTGTTGGATACACTCAAACGCTACCAAAATGGGGCAAAACAGGATGATGATGTAACGCTTGTTGCAGTGCATGTGGAATAGTTCATCATCCTGCCTGCACCTGGTGCCGGCACAGTGAGCGGAGGGTCAAGTGCTTGTCGAGAACCGCAGTCGAAGGACAAGTTTCAGATGACTTATAGCCAAAAACACCTTGCCGTGAGTAAGAATCGGCTATACAATCATCCTACATCATGCCCACCATTCTGAACATTGGACCCTATCGGTTTTTCTTTGGCTCACTTGACCAGGGTGAACCGCCTCACATTCATGTTCAGCGTGAGAGATTGGTGGCAAAATTCTGGCTTGACCCGATGGTATTGGAAAAATCCGGCGGGTTTAAACCGCGTGAGTTGAATCGCATCGCGGAAATGATACAGGAACATCGTCAATTGTTTTTGGAGCGTTGGAATGAATACTTTAGCTCTTGAAATTCAGGAAGCCCGAGCGCAAGAGGTCGAGGTAAAAGAAGATGTTATGATCGTTCACCTCGTGGACGGGCGCAGTATTAGCGTACCGCTCGCCTGGTATCCCCGCCTGTGGTATGGAACGCCAAAGGAACGCGCTAATTTTGAGATCATTGGCGACGGTAGCTACATTCACTGGCCTGACCTGGATGAAGACCTTACCATCACGGGCATCCTTGCAGGACGACATTCGGGAGAAAAACCCGAGTCATTGAAAAAATGGCTGGCAGCAAGAGGAAAGAAGTAGGCCTGCATGAAGCGATGGGAGGGTAGAGAGACTGAGACCGAATCTCGCGGGAAGGTCTGGCAAACTAAGATAGTAGTTAATAATGAATCAGAAACCTGTTTATTCTTACGATAAAGAAGCCGATGTTTTATATATTTCCTTCTCGCCGGGCGAAAAACCGACTGCCGCGGTTGAGTTGAATGAAAATATTCTTCTGCGCTTCAACCGCGCCGAGAAGCGTGCCATCGGTTTGACCCTTATGGATTTTTCTGTATTGGTCCAGCTCACGAAGCTTGGACCCCGCAGCTTTCCTTTATCAGGCCTTCAAGAACTTGAACCGGACTGGCAGGAGACTGTAGTTGAGATCATTACCGCGCCGCCTGTCTGTGGAAAAGCCGCCCATACCAGTAGCGGCATAGAATAACGTGTGGGTATATGAGAATTTTGCAGAATAGACCCTAAAGGTTCCATTCGTTTACCAGCGCTAAGTCTTGCAGACATGTCTGGCAAACCGGGTGAGAGTCAATGGAGAAAACCTTTAGGGTCTTCACTCTTTATTTAGACTTTTTCCAACGCTTGCTTCAAATCTTCCAACAAATCATCTTTGTGTTCAATCCCCACAGATAACCTCACCAAACCGGGGTCAACCTCCAATTGCGAACCTGCGACGGAGAGATGGGTCATCGCGGCGGGGACTTCGATCAATGATTCCACGCCACCGAGCGATTCGGCTAATGTGAAAATCTTTGTTGCCTCCACTACCTTGATTGCCGCGTCGCGCCCGCCTTTTAGAATGAAAGAAATCATTCCGCCACCATTTTTCATTTGCTGTTTGGCGATATGGCATTGTGGATGAGAGGCATGGAAGGGATAAAATAATTTCTCCACTTTGGGATGCTTCTCAAGAAATTCTACAATTGCTATTGCATTCTCAAAATGCCTGTCCATGCGCAGAGGGAGAGTTTTGATGCCGCGCAGGACTAGGAAGCAATCCATGGGCCCAGGTACCGCGCCGACCGCGTTTTGCAAGAAAGCCAGTCTTTCAGCGAATTCTTTATCCTTAACAACGATTTCGCCACCGACAACATCCGAATGGCCGCCGAGATATTTAGTCGTGGAATGGACAACAATATCTGCACCTAGTTCGAGTGGTCTTTGTAAGTAAGGCGTAGCAAACGTGTTATCTACAACCAGTAAAGGTTTGTTTTGATGAGCATGTACGATTTCCGCGACCGCGCGAATATCTGTTATACGGAGGAAGGGATTGGTGGGAGTCTCAAGCCAGACGAGCCGCGTCGACGGAGTCAGGGCCTCAGCAACAGATTCAGGGTCTGTCGTGTCGGCAAACGTAAAGTCCAGGCTGAAACGGCGGAGAACCTTGTCGAACAAACGAAATGTACCTCCGTATACATCATTTCCAGCTAGCACATGTGCATCCGCATTCAATAAGCGCAGAACGGTATCCGTCGCAGCCAGTCCAGAGGCGAAAGCTAAGCCATAATTTCCACCTTCAAGCGCGGCAATACAATCCTGTAATGCCTTGCGCGTGGGATTCTGAGTGCGCGAATATTCATAACCTTGCCGCGGCTTACCAACGCCATCCTGCATATATGTGGAGGTAAGATACACAGGTGTCATCACCGCACCGTTATTGGAATCGGGTTCCTGCCCCGCGTGGATTGCGAGTGTTTCGAATTTCATCCGGTCTCCTTTGTTTATGGGAGGGAGTTTACTTTCAATTGTGCTTTGATTATACGAGAGAATTGGAGTAGGAATTTTCAAAGTGGACATTCCCACACGAGCTTATTGAAAGAAATTGAGAGCCAAGCGGATCTATTTTAAGTTTCTACTTATCGAGAGTCACTATCATCAAATCATTCTAAAGAGGTTTGGAATGATTAAAAATAAATCTTTGCTCAATATTCTATTGATTATGATCTTGTTGCAAGCTTGCAATTTGTCTGCTTCACAAAACATTGTACCGGAACCCTCAGCTTTACCAGTTTCAAAAGATCTCAGTATCGCGAGAACCAAGATTAAACACATTATTATCATTATGCAGGAAAATCGCTCTTTTGATGAGTACTTTGGCACTTATCCAGGTGCGGATGGTATTCCAATGCAAAATGACGTGCCAATTGTCTGTGCTTTCGATCCGCAGACAAACCAGTGTATTAGGCCATACCATGATCCAGACGTTGTAAATGTGGGTGGTCCTCATACATCTTCTGCGGCAACTACAGATATCAATGATGGAAAGATGGATGGATTCATCACGGCCTTCCGCAATGCACAGAAAAATTGCTCAAATCCGGATAATCCAGTTTGCGTTCCCGGTGAAGAACCTGATGTAATGGGTTGGCATGACGCACGCGAAATCCCGAATTATTGGGCCTATGCACAGAATTTTGTTTT
>WNGA01008686.1_pt1 | contig 14445 bp, 16 predicted proteins | sample 5400061 | NCBI WGS metagenome assembly WNGA01 (sample SAMN13153366, study PRJNA577476) | soil metagenome | isolation source: 100 cm soil or saprolite under grassland replicate 2 | place: USA:California | collected 2016-06-15 | reverse complement strand
CCCTTTTCCAGCACGGCCACGGTCTCCTCCGGCGACGCGAACCCGGGTCCCTCCGTTCCCATGACCAGATACTTCATGACGAGGGTCCTTCCTCAGTTATGGGTGTAGATCGGACCGGCAGCTCGTTCCCGACTGAGTGTACGTTAGTCGGTTTCTGTCAGGATAACAGTGCGACCATCCGGATCTTTGATCTGAGCATACTCTCCTCCGGCGCTAGCCGATCGCCCCTCGAAGGGGCTGATGCCGAAGGCGGCCAGCTTGGCGAGAACGTCTTTCACGGACGTAACCTTCAACCCGATGACTGGGTCGCTTCCGCCGGGCTTGTGCCTCTTTCCCGCGGCGAGATCGACGCATAAGCGAAGGCCGCCAGCATTGACCATGAAGAAATCGCCGGGCTTCTCCTCTGTCACGGGGAAGCCCAGGGCGTCGGCCCAGAAGCGACGCGCTCGCGCCAGATCGCGCGTTTTTACCGCCACGAAGGAATAACGTTCAAACATTGCTCACACGGACGCCCAGGTAGAGTGAATCATAACGGCCCCGACGCTCCGCCACGTGAACGGCGGCTTCGATGTGCTGGCCGATCACGGGGCGATGAACTGGACATCATGGGCCTGGGCGTCGGTGGCGGCAAAGGTGAGCAGCCGGGCGCCCTCCTCGGCCAGGGCGGTGCGGTCGTGCTGGCTGAGCGGTTCGAAGGGCTCGATGAGCAGGGTGGCGGCGCCGCGCTGCCGCTTGATCTTCCATGTTCCGCGGACGAAGCCGTCGACGAGCACGGTGGGCTGGCCGATGAGGAGGAGCGGCTTGCGGTGCTCGTCGGGAATGATGCGGGAGCGGTCGGCGTGGCCGAGGAGCGCGTTGTCGTAGTCGGGGAGGAAGCGTGGTGGGGCCGGGCTGTCGGGGTGGGGCCGCGGGGCGTCGAGCAGGTCGAGCAGCTCGTTGCCATGCTCGTCGCGGAAGGTGCGCAGGCGTGGCCGAAGCCGCTCTGTCTCCTCGCGCAGACGGGTCAGGCCCGACCAGGCCTGGATGTCCCTGACGCTGGCCGGGCCGAACGCGGCCAGGTACCGCCTGATCATCTCGTCCGGCGAGGAGTCGGCCCCGAGGTGATGGCCGAGCCAGGCCTCGGCCGTGGTACAGGTGGCCCGCCCGCTGGCGCCCCAGATGCCGCGGGGTGGCACCTGGACCAGAGGCACCATGTTGCGGATGGCGTAGGCGAGGGAAGTGGCGTCGCGATCGGGCCACTGCTCCTGCAGCAGCCTGCCGAGCTCTGCCATCGTGCGCGGCTGCTCCTCGATGAGTGCCCGAGCGGCCGCCACGAGCGCCGCTGTGTCCATTCCGACGACAGCCCGGCCAAAGGGGCTGCCGACGTACAGGTTGCGGTCCAGGACCGGCTGCAGCACGGGGCGCAGGGCCAGGCAGTCGCGGGCGGTGACCAGATGGATGGTTGAGCGCATCAGAGCGATGCGCACCGCGGCCCGGTCGCGGATCAGCTGGGCCAGCTCGTCGTGGTCGAAGCCGGCCAGTCGCGTCCACAGGCCGACGTAGGGCGAGCTGGGCGCCTGAGCCTGCATGCCGACCAGCCACTGGATCGCCTCGGCGGCGGACAGCTTCCATCGACGCAGCAGCAGCTGGCGCTCGAGCAGTGCGCGGTTGAGGGCGCGCGGCCCGAGTACATCGCTGTCGCCGCGCGCGATTGCGGCGCTCCTTGACGGTCGCGTTGGCATACCTTTCCTGCTAGGCTCCGAGGATCGCTGCTAGCTCGTCGAGGCGGTCGGACGGCTCCAAATGGCGGACGTCGACGCGGCTGTGGGCGGCGTCGGCCGCCTTGGTGACCAGCAGGTGGGCGTCTTCTCCTTGTGGGCTAGGCGTCTTCAGCGGTGGTATCGCGTTCCCAGAAGGCAGGCGGCGCACACACGGGTGCGCCCTACCTCTGCTTCGGCCGACGTTTGGAGCGTTTCCAGGCCGCGGCGCGCTCGAGCAGCTCTTCGGCGTTGCGGCGGGCGCCCTGGCCGCCCCCCTGGCCGCCGAGGATCGCTGCTAGCTCGTCGACGCGCTCGGCCGGCTCCAAATGGCGGACCTCGACGCGGCTGGAGGCGGCGTCGGCCGCCTTGGTGACCAGCAGGTGGGCATCGGCGTAGGCGGCCACCTGCGGCATGTGGGTCACGCACAGGACCTGGTGCTCGGCCGTCAGGCCCCACAGCTTCTCGCCCACAACGGGCGCGCTGCGCCCACCCACGCCGACGTCGATCTCGTCGAAGATCAACGTCTGGCGGCGATCGACGCGCGACAGGATGGCCTTGAGGGCGAGCGAGACGCGGGCCAGCTCGCCGCCGCTGGCGATCCGGCCCAGCCCCTTTGGCTCCTCACCGGGGTTGGCGGCGATCAGGAACTCTACTCGGTCGACGCCGCTCTGATCGAAAGCCAACGTCCGCTCATGGCCGCCGACTGCCACCGCCACGCCGCCCTCGTCGTCGGACTGTTCGATCTGCACGACGAATCTGGTGCCGGACATGTTCAAGTCGGCCAGCTCCGACTCGACCGCGCAGCACAGGGTCGCGGCGGCCGCCACTCGACGCGCCGAGAGGTCGGCTGCGCGGGCGGCAACCGCCTCGCGCAAGGCGGCCTTCCGCTCGGCCAGCTCGGCTAGCAGCTGGTCCTGGCGCTCGACCGCCAGCAGACGGCCGCGGGCGTGGTCCGCATAGACCAGCACGTCGGCGATCGTGTCGCCAAACTTGCGCTTCAGGTCGGCAATCGCCAGCAGCCGCTCCTCGACCGCCTCGAGCTGCTGAGGATCCTCCTCGACCGTGTCGAGGTATTTGCGCAGCGTCCGAGCCGACTCGCTCAGCTGGGCGGCCGTGCCGCTGAGCACTTCGGCCTCGCCTTCCAGGGCCGGGTCGAAGCTGATCGCGTCCGAGCAAGCGGATGCCGCCTGCTGCAGTAGCGCGGCCGCGCCGGCCTGGTCCTCATCACCGTTGATAGCCGCGTAGGCGGTCGAGACGGCCGCGCGCAAGCGCTCCACGTTCCGCAGGCGGCCGCGGGCTGCCAGTAGCTCCTCCTCCTCGCCCTCGGCCAGGCTCGCAGCCTCGATCTGGGCCACCTCGTGGCGGAGCAACACCTGCTCACGCTCGGCCCGCCGCGCCTCATCGCGCACCTGGGCCTGTTCGCGCTCGACGCTGCGCAGATCGGCCACCACGTCTGCCAGCCGGGCCCGTTCCTGGCCAAGCCCGGCGTAGCGATCCAGCAGCTCGAGGTGCTCGCGGGGTCGGAGCAACGACAGGTGCTCGCTCTGGCCGTGGATGTCCACGAGCTGCTCCCCGACCTGCTGGAGCACCGAGGCCGGCACTGCCCGCCCGTTGATCCGCGCGACGCTCCGACCGCCCGCCGCCGCGACCTCGCGGGCCAGGATGAGGCCGCCATCTTCCAGGTCCAGGCCGTACTCGCCCAGGGCGCCTTGAAGCTCGGTGATGTCCGCCGCGCCCGACAGGTCGAAGACCCCCTCGACCAGCGCGCGGTCGGCGCCGCCACGGACGAAGTCCGGCGAGACGCGACCGCCCAGCAGCGTTCCGACCGCATCGATGATGATCGACTTGCCCGCGCCCGTCTCGCCCGTCACGACGTTCAGCCCGGCCGCCCAGTAGATGGCGAGACGGTCCACGATCGCGAAGTCGCGGATGGTTAGCTGCGACAACATCGCCAGGAGTGAGGGATGAGCGATGAGGAACGAGGAGTGAGGGCGTGCAACATCAGTCGCGGCGGAGTCTGGTGGTGAGGTGGGCGTAGAACGCTCGGCGGTCGCCACGGCGGGCGAAAACGGTCCGCTCTGTGGCGAGCCGAATGCTGACCGGCCAATCGACGGGGAGGTCGCCGTCGACCTGCCCATCCACGGACAGGACGCCCGGCTGGGTGCGCACGAGCCGCAACTCGATCTCCACGGACTCTGGCAGGACGAGGCTCCGGACGGCCGACAGGTGCCCGGCGATGGGCACGACGACGATGTCGCGCAGGTCAGGGGCCAGGACCGGGCCGCCCGCCGCGAGCGCGTAGGCGGTCGAGCCGGTCGCTGTGGCAACAACGACCCCGTCTGACGTGAAGCGCGTGACGCGCTGGCCTTCGACGGCCAGCTCGATGCTGACCGCCCTCAGGGCCGCGCCCCGCGCGACCACCACGTCGTTGAGCGCTCGGTGGGGCGCCGAGCCCTCGACCTGCACGTGGAGCATCGCTCGCTCGTCGCGCCAGTAGTCGCCGGCCAGGTATGGGCCAAGCGAGTCCTCTACCTGGCCTGGCACGAGCTCTGCCAAGAAGCTGAGCGTCCCCATCCCGACCGGGACGATCGGCAGACCGGCGCCAGAGGCCCAGCGCGCCGTGCGCAGGGTAGTGCCGTCGCCGCCGAACGAGAGGGCGAGGCCGAACGGGGTCGGGTCGTGGCGATCGAGCTCGAACGCGGACAGCAGCTGGGACTTGCAGTGCTGCGATTCCAACCAGCCGGCCGCGTCACGGGCGCACTGGCCGGTTTCCGGCCGATACGGCTGGTGAATCAAAGCTACGCGCATCATGGGCGAGTCGCGAGTGGCGAGTCGCGAGTCGCGAGTGGGGGTATTTCCCCGAGCGCTCGTCGGACCGCCTCCTCTGCCTCGCTGTCCGCGCCCAAATCCATGACTCGCGGCTCGCGACTCGTGACTCGCGACTGGTTGGTTAGCCAGAGGAGGAACTCGGCGTTGCCGGCCGGTCCGCGCAGCGGCGAGGCGGTGAGTCCGCGAAGGTCGAAGCCGTGCTCGGCGCACCAGCGCCACAGGTCGAACAAAACGCGGCGATGGACCCGCGGATCGCGGACCACGCCGCGCTTGCCAACATCACCCCGGCCGGCCTCGAATTGGGGCTTGACGAGCGCCACGATCGGCGCGCGCGGCCGCAGCAGTCGACCGATTGGTGGCAGCACCAGCCGCAACGAGATGAACGACACGTCGACCACAGCCAGGTCGATCGGCTCCGGCAGCTCGGCCAGGTGGCGGACGTTGGTGCGCTCCAGCACGACCACGCGCGGGTCATTCCGCAAGCCCCAATCGAGCTGGCCATACCCCACGTCGACCGCGTAGACGCGTCGCGCGCCGCGCTTGAGCAAGCAGTCGGTAAAGCCGCCCGTCGAGGCTCCAACGTCCAGACAGACGCGGGCGTCGATTGGGATGCCGAATCGCTCGAGGCCATGGTCCAGCTTCAGGCCACCCCGACTCGCGAAGCCGCCCGCGGCTTCGACGGCCAGCCTGGCGCCGGCCTCGATCAGCTCGGCGGGCTTCTCGGCGACGCGGCCGTCGACGGTCACCGCGCCGGCCAGCACGAGGGCCTGGGCCTTCTCGCGGCTCGGCGCCAGGCCGCGCTCCACCAGCAGGAGGTCGAGCCGGATGCGATCGGCGCGCGCAGCACGGCGAGCCGATGGCGTAAACGAGCGCGGCAAGGTGACTCCTGGGGCGCGCGATGTAGGGGGCGCGCTACTCGACGAACTCGCGCAGGCGATTCCTAAGGCGCGGATGGCGCAGCTTGGCGAGCGCCTCCGATTCGATCTGGCGGACTCGCTCGCGGCTGACGCCGAGCTCTTCGCCGATCTCGCCGAGGGTGCGGTCGCGGCCGTCTTCCAGTCCGAACCTCATCCGCAGCACCTGGCGCTCGCGGGGGTTGAGCTCCATGAGGGCACTCTCGACGTGGTCCTTGAGCATCGCCTCGTCGGCGGCCTGGGCTGGAGCGCGAGCGGAGCGGTCCGCGATGAAGTCGGCGATGGTGCTGCCATCGTCTTCGCCGATAGGGGTCTCCAGGGAGATCGGTTGCTTGGCCGCGCGCAGGATCTGGCGCACCTTTTCGGGCGTCGTGCCCATCTTGCCGGCGATCTCTTCGGCGTCCGGCTCACGTCCCAGCCCCTGCTGCAAGTCACGCGAGGCCTTGTAGACGTCCCCGATCAACTCGATCATGTGGACAGGCACGCGAATCGTCCGCGCCTGATCGGCGATCGAGCGAGTCACGGCCTGGCGAATCCACCAGTAGGCATAGGTGCTGAAGCGGTAGCCCTTGCGGTAATCGTACTTCTCAACCGCTCGCGACAGACCGATGTTGCCTTCTTGAATCAAGTCGAGGAGCGGTAGACCGCGGCCCATGTATTTTCGCGCGACCGAGACGACCAGGCGCAGGTTCGACTCGGTCAGCTTCTTGCGCGCCTCGGCCCCTGCCACCATCTCGGACCGCAGGCGCTCTTCCCCGCTTGGTCTGTAAGCCCCGTGGGCCAGCCTTTGATTCGCGGCTTCGCCTCGCTCGAGGGACCGAGCCAGATCGACCTCTTCCTCGGCGGTCAGGAGCGGCACTCGGCTGATATCACGCAGGTAGATGGCGGCCGGCGTGTCAGGCATCAGCTCTTCGGCCTCGAGCGCAGCAGCGCGCAGGATGTGCGCGCCGATCACTTCTTCCTCGACCTCGGCCTCGGGCTCGGGCTCGGCGACTTCGGGACCCCAGGCAAGTGGCTGTGGCGAGTCGGTCTCGTCCTCGTCGTCGTCGGCCGATTCGACCAGCTCGAAACCCGCTTCCTCGAGCGTCTCACGCAGATCGTCGAGATCGACTGGCTCGTCGAGCACGGCCCGCGCGACATCCTCCAGGGTGACGAATCCGCGCTCGCGGGCAAGCTGAAGGAGCTTCTGCTTCGTCTCTTCTCGCGCCACTAGACGCGCCATCCGCTGTCCCCCCTGGGTGGTCGGGAAATGCTGCGAGCGGTGAGTCTCGTGCCGCTCGGAAGGAGGGCCCGCCGCCCGCCTCAGGCGGGGCTGTGTATAGCCCGGGGCCCCGTGGTTGCTTGCCCCCCTGTAAGGGCGTGTTGTCACAGGAAGCGCGTGGCGACCTCGGACCAGCCCGCGCCTCACGTCGCTGGCACCATTATAGAGAGGTTACCAGTCTATTCGGGCGTTCTCGAGCGCCCAGGATCACAAACTTGGGCGCTCCGAACCTGGAACGACCCTAACTTCTGTCAACGGATGGGCCTCCGGGTGGTCGCGCCTCACCCCCTGGCCCCCTCTCCCAAGCGTGGGAGAGGGGGAAAATCAGCGGGCCCCAAACGGGAAGCCGCGCGGCATTCGGCCGCGCGAGACCATCTTCATCATCTTCTGCATCTCGCGAAACTGGTTCAGTAGCTTGTTGAGCTCAGCCGGCGTCGTCCCGCTGCCGCGCGCGATTCGTCGTTTGCGGCTGCTGCCGATGATCTCGGGATGGCGTCGCTCGTCCGGCGTCATCGACTGGATCATCGCCTCGATCCGCTTGACGTGCTTCTCCTCGAGCTGAAGGTCCTGGCCGCGGACCGCCTGGCCCAGCCCGGGGATCATCCCCAGCAGCTGGTCGAGCGGCCCCATCTGGCGCACCTTGCCCAGCTGATCGAGGAAGTCCTCGAGGTCGAACGTGGCGGTGCGGAATTTCTTCTCGAGCGCTTTGGCCTGGTCGGCGTCGGTCAACTGTTGAGCGCGCTCGACGAGCGTCATCACGTCGCCCATGCCCAGGATGCGCGACGCGATCCGGTCGGCGTGGAACGGCTCTAGTCCATCCAGCTTCTCGCTGACGCCGATGTACTTGATGGGCACGCCGGTCACGGCCCGCAGCGAGAGCGCCGCGCCGCCGCGCGCGTCGCTATCCATCTTGGTCAGGATGACGCCGCTCAGACCCACCTGTCGGTGGAACTGCTCGGCAACCCGGACCGCATCCTGGCCGGTCATGGCGTCGGCGACCAGGAGCACCTCCGGCGGGTCGATGCGCTGCCGAATCTCAGCCACTTCCCGCATCATCGCCTCATCGATCACGTGTCGCCCGGCCGTATCGACGATCAGGTGGCTGACGCCCGTCTCACGGCCGTGCTGGAAGGCGTCCTGGGCCAGTTCCGGCGGCCTGCGACCCTCCTGCTGGTAGATGGGGATGTCGAGCTGGCGGCCCAGGACCTGTAACTGGGCGACGGCGGCGGGGCGGTACGGGTCGGCGGCGACCAGCAGGGGGCGCTGGCCCTGCTTGCGCAGCATAAGCGCCAGCTTGGCCGCGGTGGTCGTCTTACCCGAGCCCTGGAGACCGACGAGCATCACGGCGGTGGGCGGCGCCGGGGCCGCAGCGAGCCGCGCGCCACCCTCGCCCAGCATCTCCACCAGCTCATCATGGACGATTTTGATGACCTGTTGCGCGCCGTGGAGACCGTGCAGCACCTCGGCCCCGACCGCCTTCTCCTGAACGTTGGCCACGAACTGCTTGACGACTCGCAGGTTGACGTCGGCTTCGAGGAGTGCGATTCGGACCTCTCGCAGTGCAACTTTGAGGTCCTCTTCACTCACCCGACCGCGGCTGGTCAGTTTCTGAAAGACGCCCTGCAGGCGGTCGGACAGGCTCTCAAACACGGCCGTCTCCGACGAGTGCTTCGACGAAGTCGTCGGGGTCGAAGTCGCTCAGATCACCCAGCTTCTCGCCGGTCCCGACGAACAGGACCGGAACCCTGACCGCGCGGGTCACGGCGAAGATCACGCCGCCCTTCGCCGAACCGTCCAGCTTGGCCACGATTAACCCATCGAGGCCCGTCGCGCGGGCGAACTGCTCCGCCTGCGCGACCGCGTTCTGTCCCGTCGTCGCGTCGACAACCAGGACGGTCGAGACCATCGGGATACCCTGCTTGTCGATCACCCGGCGGACCTTCTTCAGCTCCTCCATCAGGTTGAACTTGGTGTGAAGTCGTCCGGCCGTATCGATCAACACGACGTCCGCTCCGCGTGCTCGCGCTGCACTGAGGGCATCGAAGACGACTGATCCCGGGTCGGCGCCCGGCTGGTGAGCGACTACCGGCAGCTCGGCCCTCTGGCCCCAGATCTTGAGCTGGTCGATCGCCGCTGCGCGGAACGTATCCGCCGCCGCCAACACAACGCTGTATCCCTGTTGGCGCCAGAAGTCACCCAGTTTGGCGATGCTGGTCGTTTTGCCTACCCCGTTCACCCCGACCACGAGAACGGCCGAAAGCGTACCCTTCTGGACCAGCGTCCTCGGCGAGGCGACCTCCTCGAGCGACGTGGCGAGCGCGTCGCGCAGCGCGCCAAACAAGTCGGCGGAGCTCTGGATCTCGCCGGCCCGCCGCTCGCCGCGCATCCGCTCCATCAGCTCGTCGGTGAGCTGGACGCCGACGTCCGCCTGGAGCAGAAGCTCCTCGAGATCGTCCCAGAGCTGATCGTCGATCGACCGCTCGGCGGGCAGGAGCGTCCGGATCCTGCCGAAAAAGCTTGCCCGCGTCCTCTGGACGCCCTGATCGAGCTTCTCTTTCCTGAACAGTCGATCGAGCATCCTTACATCTGACGTCGTGAGGGACTCCGCGCTGATCGCAGCCGCGGGACCGAATTATGACAAATTTCGCCCTCACCCCCCGACCCCCTCTCCCTCACGTTTCGCCCTCACCCCCCGACCCCCGGTCCCTCAAATTTCGCCCTTACCCCCGACCCCCTCTCCCAAGCGTGGGAGAGGGGGAGGAAGCTCTGGGGCCGAGGGCGGGGACAAGCCCCGCCTCTACGGCCGACCGCCCATCTAGCCCTCACCCCGACCCTCTCCCAGAGGGCCCAGAGGGAGAGGGGGGTTCTCATGGGACAAGCCGTCGAGGACGGCCAGCAGATCGTCGGTCGATGGGAGAGGTCCGACAGGCGAGGACACGTGGGCCAGACGAATGACTCCCTCACGGTCGATGACGAAGAGGCCCTGTTCCATCGGGTGCTCGAGCATTTGTCTGAGCTCGACCATGGGTGGCCTGAGGCTGAGGCTCTCGCTGGCCTTGATGCGCTCGGCCTCGGCCTTCGCTCTCAGAAACTCGGCGGCGTCGACATGGCGGAGGCCATACAGCCGGTGCACCCCCCAGCCCTGATCGCAGAGATATGGGAATTCCAGCTCGCGTCCGCCCAGATACTGTCGTAAACCGTCCACCGCGTTGGCCGGCACATTGGGGCCGACCTCGACGAGCTCCCCGCCGCGGGCCCGGATGTCGGGGTACATGCGTCGCAACTGCGACAGGTGCACACGGCAGAGCGGTCAATAGACGCCCCGCGAGAGCCAGAGGACCAGCGCCCGACCACGAAAATCGAGCAGCCCCAGCCGACGCCCGTCGATCGAGTCGAGGATGAACTCCGGAGCGGACTGGCCAAGCTGCACGCGCTCCCGATCCGCCGCCGATCCGCTCATGGCCGGTCGCCCTCCGCGTCGATTGGTTACGATCCTGTTTCGACTGAGCTCGGGGCCCCGCCTGCCGGCCCGTCCTCCAGCCCGGCGACCAGGCGCTGCAGCTCCGCGTTGCCCGGCAGCAGGTTTGCGCCGAAACCGGTCCGCGCGTGGCGGACGATGCCCTGCTTGTCGACGACGAAGATGCCGTCCACCCTGCCGTGCTTGACGCCTGGCGTACCCTCGTCCGTTTTACTCCGAAAGCCGGGCGGGGCCTTGATTATCTGCTGCCAGATCTGCGGGCTCGTCAACAGGCCGCCAACCAATCCGCGCATAGCCAGGCCCTTGTCAATCGGAATCCCGTACCGCTCGGGGGTCTCGCCGGTTGGGTCACACAGGTAGGGATGGGCGAAGTCGAAGAGCTGATGATATTGGGGGCCCCGCTGGGGGTCCGTGAGCGTGACGGCCAGGACCTCCGTATCCTTGGCCTGGAGGTCAGCGTATCCGAGTCGCAACTGCGACAGGTGCCGGCGGCAGAACGGTCAGGTCGCGCCGTGGACGAACAGCAGGACGACGTTGCGCTTGCCACGGTAGTCCGAGAGCGCGACCTCGCCGCCTTGCGCGGCCGGTAAGCGGAACTCGGGCGCCTCGTCGCCGACCTGAACTAGCCTGCCTTCGAGTCCGGATGCCATGCTAGATCACCTCGGCCCTCACCCCTGGGTGGGGCGATGGCCCAAACGGAGATATGCGTCGACGATACCTCTCGCTACCCCCAGGCCGCCCGCACGGCGGCTAGCAGCTCCTCAGCTGATGGGAACTTGCCGGCCTCGGCCAGGCCACCTCTGCTAGCCTCGACGTTGGCCCAGCGCACGATCCCGTCGCGATCGATCAGGAACTGCCCAACCAATTGGGGGAAATGGCGCTGCTTGTCGGCCTCGTCAGTAGCACTTGGCACGAAGCCATCGAGTCGGGCCATGGCCGTGCTCGCCTCGAGCACTGGGAGCGGTTCGGGGAGGTCACCGGTTGGGTTGATGTGAGTGGTGGCGAACTCCTGCATGAGCTCTGGCGTCACCGCCGGGTGGGGCAGACCGTAGGCGAGGTGAGTGGTCAGGTCCGGATCGGCTCCCAGCGGGACGCGCACGGGATGGAAGCGGTAGTAGAGGCGTGCGCGTTCGGGGTGGCTGGCAACGACTCCGACCGTCTCGACTCCGACCGTCTTGAGCCTCTCGCGCGTGACGCCCAACCGGGCGATGTGCCGGCGGCAGAAGCCTCAATACAAGCCACGGAAGAGAGCCAACAGCAGCGGGCTCTTGCCACGGTAGTCCGACAGCGACACCGTCCCTTCGGCATTCGCGGCCGGAAGTGCAAAGTCGGGCGCAGGCTCGCCCGGCTGGACCGGTCTGGGGGCTTCCACGCTCGCCAACGTCCGTTCAGTCTCTCGGTGTCATCGGATGTGAAGACGGGCCGCTCGCGGTCTCAGGCCAGCGTCCGCGCGACGGCCAGCAGCTCCTCGTCGGTTGGAAACTGGACCAACTCGGCTAGGCCTCCACGGCTGCCCTCCACGTTTGCCCAGCGGACGATCCCGTCCCGGTCGATCAGAAACTGCCCGTTGGACTGGGCGCCTGTGCGCTCGGAATCGCTTCGATCCACTTCCTGCCACTCGTACGGATGGGCCCGATGGAACTCGTCGGAGACGGTCTCCAGTGTCGCCGGTTCAGAGCGCTCGGGCACCCTCACTTCAACAGTCTGGACGGCCCTACGAATCGCCTCGGTGAGCGGAACACTGGGCAAACCGTATGAGCGGAACGTAGCCAGCTCCGGATCGGCCACGAGTGGCATGGGCGCCGGACGAAATCGGGTATAGATGCGGGCTCGCCGGACATTGCCAGCCACGATGGCCAGCGGCTCGACACCGGCACTCCGAAGCTTTTGGCACGTCCCGCCCAGGCGAGCGATCTGACGCCGACAAAACGAGCACCACAGCCCGCGAAACATGGCCAGCAGGACGGGGCTCTTGCCACGGTAGTCGGCTAGGGAGATGAAGCCGTCGGCCTGGACGGCGGGCAGCGTGAAGTCGGGAGCGGGCTGGCCTGGCTGGAGCGGCATAGGGCGTTCGACGGAGATCATGCGTCGTTTTTGATTCTGAGGTCAGGGAAGAGTCTTGTCCGCGTGAGGCGAATGCTCCTGAGCATGAGATCCTTCGCTTCGCTCAGGATGACCCTGAAGGCAGCCCGGCCAGCGAGTCCGCTTCGAGACCGGCCTGCTCACCCTCGGGCATATACTGCTCGACCTGCGCCTCGTGACCATTCGAGGCGCAGAGTCGCGAGTCAATCATAGCACGGCGGCTGGCCCTGTCGCTCTCACCCCCTCGCCCAGCCGGGCCCCTCGCCCCCCTCTCCCTCGCGGGGGAGAGGGGAGCCGTGCCTTTCTCCCCTGGAGGGAGAAGGGGCCGGGAACAAGTGCGCTTCGCGGGGATGAGGGGGACGTTTGCCGGCTATCGGCCCCGGACGCCGTGGGTGGCGAGCGGCCAAGTTCTGGATGGAGCCGGCCGGGAGGACAGTACAATTGCCCGTTATGGCCCGCGCGCCGGGGTGCGTCGTTGCGGAGATCGAGTGGGATGGAACTCGTCTACCGGAAGAGCTGCGACAGCTCCCGCCCGGGCGCTATATCCTTGCGCTGGTCGACGATGGAGATGCGCTAAGCGACGACGAGGATGCCGCCGTCCGCCGCGGGCTTGACGAACTCACGGCCGGGAGGATGCTGCCTCTCGATGAGGCGGTCCGGGGGATCCGAGCGCGCGCTCGCCCCGAATGAGGCTCGTCCTCACCCCCTCGGCCAGAGGCGATCTCGCCGAGGCCTATACCTTCATCGCTCAGAACAACCGTGAGGCGGCAGAGCGAGTGCTCGATCAGCTCGTCGAAGCGATCCGACGAGTGGCGGCTGGGGAGTTGCAGGGTCCCCAGGTTCGCCTCAGCGATGGGCGGCGCGAGCAACATAGCCGACGATCGGTGCACGGCGGGCAGAGAAGTCGGGGGCGGGCTGGCCCGGCTGGACGGTTGAACCGAGCTGGCCTATCGCCAGGGCGTTTCAGGGCGGCAACTGTCGCGCCGCCGCCAACAGCTCTTCGTCGCCCGAGAACTTGACCGTGTCGGCCAGGCCCTCACGGGTACCCTCGACATAGGCCCAGCGGACAACGCCCTCGCGATCGATCAGGAATTGGCCGTTCGCCTGGCCGGCTCCGCGCTCGAACTCCCGTTGGTCCGTCTCGGTGTGCTCGTACGGATGCTGCTGTCGAAGCACGGCGTAGGCCTGCTCGAACGGGAGTGGCGCCGGCTGGCCCGGCAGGCTTACTTGCAGCGAGCGAATGGCCTGGTCTAGCTCGGGCGTCATGGCCGTATTCGGCAAGCCGTACAGCCGATGCGTGACCAGATCCGGCTCGGCTGCCAGTGTCGTCGCCAACTGGGCGATGTGACGTCGGCAGAAGCCGCACCACAGGCCGCGAAAGAACGCCACAACCACCGCGCTCTGCCCACGATAGGCGGACAGCGACACACTCCCCTCCCGATGGAGGGCCGGCAAGGTGAAGACGGGCGCGGGCTCGCCCGGCTGGACCGGCGTGGACCGTTCGACGGTGGTCATGCGTTCTTTAACCCCTCACCCCGCGAAGCGCACTTTTTCCCGGCCTCTCTCCCAAGCGTGGGAGAGGGGAGACCCCTACCCGGCCTGGTGTCGCCATTAGTAGAGGAAGGGCAGCACGGCCAGCGAGTCGGCTTCGAGCCCCGCCTGCTCGCAAACCTGCTGGCCCTTGAACATGTATTCCTCGGCCTGGGCCTCGTCGCCCATCTCGAGATGCAGAGTTGCGAGGCCATCATAGCACGGGAATAGAAGCTGCGGCTCCTGCATCTCCTCGGCTAACCCGAGCGCCTCCTGGTAGCACTGGAGCGCAAGACCCGGCTCGCCGTGGCACTGATAGATCTGGCCGAGGACGATCAGCGGTACGGCCAGGTGGTCGAGCTGGCCGAGCTGGCGGTCCAGCTCGATCGCGGCCTGGGCCGCGGCGATGCCCTCGTCCTCGCACTGCCCGGTAAACGTACAGTAGGCGCCGGCCAAGTTGGCGTAGAGCCACGGCTGGAGGCCGAGATCGCCGATCTTCTTGGCCAGCTCGAGCCCGGCCAGGCAGGTCTCGATCGCCCGGCCCGGGTCGAGCATGCTGTACAGCACGCCGAGGTTGGTGTAAGCGCGGCAGGCCACCTGAGGCAGCTCGCG
>WNGA01010651.1_pt1 | contig 14447 bp, 12 predicted proteins | sample 5400061 | NCBI WGS metagenome assembly WNGA01 (sample SAMN13153366, study PRJNA577476) | soil metagenome | isolation source: 100 cm soil or saprolite under grassland replicate 2 | place: USA:California | collected 2016-06-15 | reverse complement strand
GCCTAGGACGAATCTCATTCTGGGTTCCGCCACCGGCCCGCACGGACCGCCTTTTCTATCTCGGTGCCGGTGTCTTTGGACAGACGACGGATACCACACACGTCAAGTTCGAGGATGTGTTCGAACCGAACGACACCGTTCCGACGAACATCGATCTCGACGTTCCCGGGCCATGGCCGGGAACGATTCTGGCCCCGATCATCTTTACAAACCCCGCCTTGGCATTTGAGCCCGTCGAGCGGTCCAAGAGCGGTGAGGACTGGTATCGCTTCCCCACCGCCAATGCCAATCAGGCGTTGACCTTCTTCATCACGTATCCATCGATCTCTGGCGATACCGGGACCAGGATATTCCTGATCGATTCGCTGTACTACATGGCCAATGGTGACCCGACGCTGGACCCGATCGAGAAATTCGCCGGCCGCGATTCCGCCGATTTCATCGGCACGGCGTTTTATCGCTGCAAGGGCGTCACGTTTGGGCCGCCGCAGGCGTCGCGCGAGTCCACGACCATTGCCTTGAAGTCGTTGCCAAGCCGCGCGCTGCACCTGCTCACGAACTTTACGCGGCCGCAGCGTTATGGTCTTACAGTCGCCAGCGGGTACTTCACCGCTGACCCGCGGATCGGTCCGGATAAGTTCGAAGAGAACGACATGTGCACCTATGCCGATTCCGGTAATCGCCGAATTCCCCTTGACACCGCGGGTCCGCCGTTCTCCGATACGCTCACGATCGATAATGCTCACGACATCGATTGGCTCCGGATCGATATTCCCGGCAGCGGACCTGTCGTCGTTCGCTTGCGCACCCAGGCGCGTCCTTTGCCCGGTGCTGCGGCGACCGACACCTCGGATATCGACCTGTACGTTCTCACCACACCCAATCCGTCAACGGGGCAGACGCTTTCACTGGTCGCCTTTGATACGACGGCCGGCTCGACCAACGACATTACCACGACCTTGAACGCCGGCTCCAGCTACTACATCGCCGTCGTCGATTTCGCCGGCGTTCCGACGCGCTACTCCCTGTGCATCGCGCGCGGTCTCTCGGTGTGCGCATTGGTTCCCTCGGCCCCTGTGCCGATGTCGCCCAGCATGAACGTCTCGCCGCGGCCGCGCGTTGCGGTTCCACGGCGCGGTCCAATTGTCGAACCGGGGCGCGCCGGGAGACCTGAGCTGTTCCGCCGAGCGACGTCGAGTCCATGACGGGAGCCGCCGGATCGACGATGGAATGCCTCAAGTGCCACACGCCGCTGCCGAACGGGAGCAAGTTCTGCTACGCCTGCGGAGCGGACGTGACGGGTGGCGGCACGCTCGGCGCCAGTGCCAGCGGGACCGAAGCGTTGATGCAGCGCCTGCAGCGACTCGTGGAAGGGAAGTACAAGATCGAGCGCATGCTCGGCAAAGGCGGGATGGGCGCGGTCTTTCTCGCCCACGACCTGACGCTCGAGCGCGAAGTCGCGATCAAAGTACTGCCTCCCGATATCTCAATGGACGAGCACATCGTCAAACGCTTCCAGCAGGAAGCGAAGACGTCGGCGAAGCTCGACCACACCAACATCATCCCGATCTACCGGGTCGAGAGCGAAGGCGGCCTCAATTACTTCGTGATGAAGTACATCGCGGGCACGTCACTCGAGGATGTACTCGACCAGAAGCAGTCACTGACCATCGATTACATCCAGCGTGTGTTGTGGGAAGCGGCGTGCGCGCTCGGCCACGCGCACCAGCGGGGCGTCGTCCATCGCGACGTGAAGCCGGCCAACATCATGTTCGACCACGACGGCCGAGTGATGCTGACCGACTTCGGCATCTCGAAGGCGCTGCAGGCGGCGAGCGGCTTCACCGGCACCGGGATGATCATCGGCACCCCGCACTACATGGCGCCGGAGCAGGCGAAGGGCGGCACGGTGGACGGACGCGCCGACGAGTACTCGCTCGGCGTCGTCGCCTACCGCATGCTCACCGGCGAGCTGCCGTACACCGGCGATTCCGTTCATACAATCCTCTATAAGCACATTTTCGAGGAAGTGCCGCGGGCCAGCGGCAAGCGACGCGACTCGCCGGAGTTTCTGACCTCGGCGATCGCACGCTCCCTCTCCAAAGAGCCCGACCAGCGGTTCGCCACGATGGAAGAGTTTGCGACCGCGGTGTGGCCGGAGCAGCCGGTAGCCGTGCCGAAGACGGGCTCCAAGAGCCCGCGCCGGCCCCCCCCGCGGCCGCGCACGGCCACCGCCGATGCTCCGACCGAAGTGACCAACGCGCCGACGACGCCCATCCCGCGCGCTGGGATGAAGATTCCGACGGAAAAGAAGAAGCGTTCGAGCGTCGGAATCGTGGTCGGCGCGCTGGTGGTCGTTGCCGCCGGTGTCGGCGGGTATCTGGCGCTGGGCAACAAGGGCGCGCCGCCACCCACGCCGCCGCCTCAGGCCTCGCTGCCTCCGGCGCCGCCGCCGGTCGCGGTGCCGGTCGCGACACCCCCGCCTGCGCCGCGGCGCGGAAATGACAATCGTCGGCAGACGGCGCCGCCCCCAGCACCGCCGACCGCGCCGGTCGCCGCTCAGGGCTACGTCTCGGTGAACTCGAATCCGCCGGGAACGCTGTTCATCGACGGGCGTGATCTCGGATCGGTGCCCGTGATCGAGCAGCCGGTTTCCGCGGGCCGGCACACCATTCGCGTCGAGCGGGCCGGATTCAAGACCAAGACCGAGACGATTGACGTGCCGGCCAACACGACGGTGCGCAGGACCTGGGTGCTCGAACAGGAGGGCTCACAGTGATGCGACGCTCGACCTGGCTGCTCCTCGTCGTTCCGCTGATCTGGACGCCCCCCCCGGCGCTTACCGCACAAACGGTTCAGAACGCGACTCTGCGCCGCGCGCAGCAGGCTTTCGAAAACCTCGATTACCGTCAGGCATTGTCGCTCGGTCAGGCATCACTGCGTGAGCGGCTCACCGGCTTTGAGCGCGGCCGCGCGTACGAGCTGCTGGGCTTCACGTACAGCGGCATGGACTCGATCCTCAAGGCTGTAGACGCGTTCAAGCAGGTGGTGCTGATCGAGCCGGAGCGTGAGCTCGATCCGAATCGCACGTCGCCCAAGGCGCTCAGCGCCTTCCAGGTGGCGCTCACTCAGATCCTCGTCATCCGGCAGCTGCGCGTCGACAGCGTCGAATTCATCGGCGGCCAGGGCGCGGTCGGCATCCGGTATACCGTGACCCAGCCCTCGCGGGTCGTCACGCGGATCACGGGCGGTACGCTCGGCAGCGTGCGTATCGATTCGACCGTGGCGAACGGGCAGGTGAACATCCGCTGGCCGGCTCGCATCGCGAGCGGCGATCCGGTGCCGGCCGGGAATTACAACGTCGTGGTCGAGGCGACCGTCGGACAGAACAGCTTCTCGGCGTCGCAGCCGATCCGCGTCACGCACGGCGTCGTGGACACGCTCCCTCATCTGACGAGCCTGCCCGGCTACACGTATCTGCCGGAGACCGAAGTGCCGCCCAAGAGCTGGCGACCGATGGGTCTCGCGCTCGTGTACACGGGGATCGCGCTCGCCGGTACGTCGGCGCTGTCCAACGGCAATCTCGGATCGGCGTCGATGCGGGAGGGCGGGGCGATCGGCGGAGGGATCGTGCTCGCGGGATTCGTCATGACACTCAAGAAGCCGGCGCCCCAGCCCGCGCGCGGCAATATCCTGTACAATTCGCTGCTGCGTGAGCAGATCGCCCGCCGCAATACCGAGATCGCGCAGGAGAACACGCGGCGCCGCCAGCAGGTGTCGCTGAGTGTGGTCCCGTTGCCGAGGGTAGGGGGTGGGCGATGAACGGCGGGCGGTTGGGCGGTTCGGCGGTTTGTGGGCTCGTCGTTCTTCTAACCGCCCAACCGCTGAACCGCCTAACCGCCCAGCATGTCAGCATCGGCCCGCAGCTGGTCTTCGGAGACTATCGCGAGGTCTCGTCCGATCTCCACTATCGTGGCGGCGGTATCGGGGCGAAAGCGACGGTGGAGTGGAAGAAGTTCTCAGCCGATGTCGTGCTCTCGAAGGTGAAGTACAAACCGACAGATCCTGGCTCGACCAACACGGAGTTCGACGCCTCGGAGGTCGAGGTGCGGCTCCGCTACTACATCACGGGGCCCGTCTCCGGCGAGCTAGGGTTTATCAATCGCAAAGCCGACCCCGAATTCGAAGCGCAGTCCGTGGGTGCGATCACGGCCGGCGCGCAGATGGCATACCTCCTCGGACCGGGCGTGCGGATGGCGCTCAGGGGCGGCTTGATGTTTGGCGCCAAGTATTCGGGTGGCGGCACGACATCGGGGCTCGGCGCGCTGCAACTGGGACTCGGCCTGACGGTTGATGCGCTGCACGGCCGCGTGCGAGTGACGGGCGACTACGGATTCCAGCGCTTCTCGCGCAAGACCGACGACGGCAGCGGCGCGCTGCCGGCGCCGATCCAGCAATCGCTCGGTCGTATCGGGTTCGCGATCGCGTTCTGATCTGTGGCTATGCGCCAGCCGCGATTCGAACGCGGGACCTTCGGCTCCGGAGGCCGACGCTCTATCCAGCTGAGCTACTGGCGCGCGACGAACTGCACGTGGTGAAGGTTGGTGGAGGACGGTCAAGGATGGTGGAGGTTCTCAACCTTCAGAACCTTCACCGACCTCGACCATCCTTCACAACCTCCCGTAGGTCGGGGCGAGAGGATTTGAACCTCCGACCTCCTGGTCCCGAACCAGGCGCGCTAACCGGACTGCGCTACGCCCCGTGACTTCTCCCTAACATAGGTGTGCAGTGCGCCCAGGAGGACTCGAACCCCCAGCCTCTTGATCCGTAGTCAAGCGCTCTATCCAGTTGAGCTATGGGCGCCGGTAAATGCCGATGGTGGAGGTTCTGAAGGATCGTGAAGGTTGGTGGAGGTTCCGCAACCTCGAGAACCTTCACCAACGTTCACCAACCTTCACCAACCTTCACCAACCTTCACCAACCTTCACCAACCTTCACCAACCTGCTGCTGCCAGTGGGCGGTACTAGACTCGAACTAGTGACCTCCACGATGTCAACGTGGCGCTCTAACCAACTGAGCTAACCGCCCGGACTGAAATGCGGAATGCGGAAGTCGGAACGCGGAATTGAAACGTAAAGCGTTGATTCCGCATTCCCAATTCCGCATTCCGCACTGCAGTAGCGGGGGTGGGATTTGAACCCACGACCTCCGGGTTATGAGCCCGGCGAGCTACCAGACTGCTCCACCCCGCGTCGCTTTATTCAACCTTCCAACTGGAGAGCGGGAAACGGGACTCGAACCCGCGACCCCAACCTTGGCAAGGTTGTGCTCTACCAACTGAGCTATTCCCGCGCGCCGCCAAAATCTAACTGCTCAGTGAGAGGGTATCTACCACCCTGCCAGCGCCTTACCGGTCAGACTGTCCGACCGTCCCACTGTCCGGCCGATGGAGGCGAGGGGGATCGAACCCCTGACCTCGTGAATGCCATTCACGCGCTCTCCCAACTGAGCTACGCCCCCGGTATATTGCGCGCCCCCCCGCCCCCGCGCCCGCGCCCCCGCGCCCCCGCGCCCCCGCCAACCCCGAAGGGCTAACCGTTCGGTGGGAACACGGCATCTTATCGGGGCGTTTAGGCCGTGTCAAGCGATTTCACGCCTGTTTCATGAACATTTTCGCTACGTCTGGCGTACTACACAGCACCGAAAATAGGGCGAACTCATGTCTCGCACCCGTAAAAAGAACAAAGCAGCTCCTCCGGCTCCAAAGGCCAAGGCGAAGGCGCCCGTCGCGCAGACCGAGCGACGGGTCGTCAAGCGCCGTGGCCGGCGCCGCGGCCTGCTCACGGGTCTGGGCCATCACGAGCACGAGCGCGACATCCTCGACCAGTACCTGCACGAGGTCTCGAAGACTCCGCTGCTGACGCAGAAGGAGGAGATCGCGCTCGCGCGGAAAGTCCGCGCCGGCGATCAGGAGGCGATGCAGGAGCTCGTGAAGCGCAACCTGCGCTTCGTGATTTCGGTCGCCAAGAAATATCAGAACCGCGGACTGCCGCTGACCGATCTCATCGGCGAAGGCAACGTCGGGCTGCTCACGGCTGCGCGCAAGTTCGATCCCGATCAGGGCGTCAAGTTCATCTCGTATGCCGTGTGGTGGATCCGCCAGGCAATTCTCGCCGCGCTCGCGCGGCAGGGACGTACGGTGCGCGTGCCGCTGAATCGGACCGCCGATCTGTCTCGCATCGTGCGTACGGCGGAGTACCTGCGGCAGACCCTGCGCCGCGAGCCGACGCCGGAGGAGATCGCCGACGCCACGAAGCTGTCGCTCGAAGTCGTGCAGTCGCTCGCCGCGCTCAACACGGGCGACGTACGGCTCGACGCGCCGCTCGATCCTGACGGGGATCGCTCGCTGATCGAGCGCTTCATCGCCGAGGATCTGCCGGACACGGAAGATCAGGCGATGGATCGCTTCCTGTCCGACGAGATCGAGCAGGCACTCAACACGCTGCAGCGCCGCGACGCGAAAGTGCTGCGGCTCTACTTTGGCCTGGACGGTGGACGTGAGCACACGCTGGAAGAGATTGGGGGAATGCTCGGCGTGACTCGCGAACGCGTGCGTCAATTGCGCGACCGCGCGCTGAAGCGGCTGCGCGATGGAGATGTAGGCAAGGCGCTCGCAAGCTTCGCGGCGTAAACCGACCGGGCGGTGAAGGCGTAGGGGCGCAGCATGCTGCGCCCCTACTGTTTTTGGTCTAGTTTTTCTCCCCGTGATTCAAGCCATAGGCCGCCGCTCCATCGCTGCTGTCGAGGCTGTCGGCCGGGTGGGCCACTTCGTGATGGACATGGTGCGGGCCCTTCCCGACGTCCGGACGTGGGTGCGGCCGGCCATCGTCCAGATGCGCCGCATCGGCGTGGACTCGATCCCGGTCACCTTGTTCATTGCGGCGTTCACGGGCGTGGTCCTCGCGCTCCAGGCCTCCTACACCTTCACCGGCGCCGTACCGCTCTACTTCGTCGGCACGCTCGTCGGCAAGACGATGATGCTCGAGCTGGGGCCGGTGATCTGCGGCCTCGCGCTCGCCGGGCGTGTGGGGGCCAGCATGGCCGCCGAGCTGGGCACGATGAAGGTCACGGAGCAGGTGGACGCGCTCGAGACGCTGGCCTACGATCCCCAGAGCTATCTCGTCGTCCCTCGCGTGCTCGCGGGCACCGTGATGTTTCCGATGATCATCGCGTTCGCCATGGTGACCGGCATCGTGACCGGGTGGCTCACGAGTCTCGTCCTGCTCGACCTGTCGACACCGGACTTCTTGAAGGGCCTCAGACTGTTCTACCGGTTCAAGGACGTGTGGTTTGGACTGTTTAAGAGTGCGAGCTTCGGCTTCACGATCACAGGCGTGGGATGCATCGTCGGGCTTGCGACACGGGGAGGGGCGGAGGGTGTCGGGAAGAGCACGACCCGCGCCGTCGTCTACTCCGCCGTGCTGATCCTGCTGCTGGATGCCTTCTGGGCTGTGGTGCTGTTGTGATCGAGTTCCAGGATCTACACAAGGCGTTTGGGGACAAACCGGTGTTGCAAGGCCTGTCATTGAAGATCCAAGACGCCGAAACCGTTGTGATCATCGGCTATTCGGGAACGGGCAAGAGCGTGGCGCTGAAGCATATCGTCGGGCTGTTGCACCCCGATGCCGGCGACGTCATCGTTGACGGCCAAGCGGTGTCGACGCTGGACCGCGATGGCTTGACGGCGCTGCGTGAGGGGATCGGCTATGTGTTCCAGTTCGCGGCGTTGTTCGATTCGCTGACGGTGGCGGAGAACCTAGCCTTGGGCCTGCGGCGCCGCCGTGTGACAGCTGAAGAAATCGAGGACCGGGTCCGGGAAGCACTCGCGCTCGTGGATCTGTCGGGCACGGAAGATCGACTGCCCGCCGAGCTGTCGGGCGGTATGCGCAAGCGCGTGGGGATCGCGCGGGCCATCGCGCTCCGCCCCCGCTACATCCTCTATGACGAGCCGACGACCGGTCTCGATCCCGTCACGTCGGCAGTGATCGACCGGTTGATGGTTCGAACGCGGGAGCACCTTGGCGTGACGGGTGTGGTGGTGACGCACGACATGCGGAGCGCGTACACGGTCGGCGACCGGATCGCCATGCTCTATGAGGGACGCATTCGGCAGGTGGGGACGGTGACCGAGATCCAGGGGACGGAGGACTCGGTGGTACGGCAGTTCATTGAGGGACGCCCCGAGTGAAGCGCGAGAACGAGTTCGCGGTCGGCCTGGTGGTCATCGCAGCGCTCGCCGTGGTGGTCGTCGGCGCGCTGTGGCTGTCCGGCGCGCACCTCGGCAAAACCGAAGCGACGGTCACCGCGCGCTTTCGGACCGTCGGGGGGCTCGGCGTCGGGAATCCGGTCGTGCTGCGTGGGGTGCGGGTGGGTCGCGTGGAGGCGATCCGGCTGGCGCCCGGCAACTGGGTCGAGGCGGATCTGAAGATCTACTCCGGTGTCACCCTGCCCCAGAAGCCGGCGGTGATCGCAGCCTCGGCGTCGCTGTTCGGCGAGTGGGCGGCGACGTTGATCTCGAGCGATCCACTGCCCAACGATCCCAACGTGCGGCAAGCGCTCGTGGAGGCGCAGGAGGCGGGCGGCGGGAAGTGGCCCGGCGCCACGCTGCCCGACATCGGCCAGCTCACCGCCCAGGCGAGCCGGATCGCGACCGACATCGGGACCGTCTCGGCCCGCATCCAGACCGCATTCGACTCAACGGCGGTCACGGACCTGCGTCGCTCGATCCGCGACTTCGGGCAGATCGCTGACCGCCTGGCGCGGGTCACCAACGAGCAGGCAGACGTCATCGGTGACGTCGGGTCGAATCTGAGCAAAAGCTCGCAAGCGTTGTCGCGCGCTGCTACAGACTTACGGACGACCCTGGGGCGGGTGGATACGGCGACGAACCAGGGACAACTCGCCACTATCCTTAATAACACCGCCGCCACCAGCACCGACCTGCGCAATGCATCGCAGGACTTTCGCCAGCTCATGGCCGCGGCGAACCGGAATTCGGAGAGCCTCGTGCGGGTACTGCAGAACGCCGATACCATACTGTCGCGCATCTCGAACCGCAGCGGCACGCTCGGACTCCTCGTTGCCGATTCGGCGCTCTATCGCGAGACGACGCTCACGATGATCCAACTGCGGCAGTTACTGTCCGATATCCAGGCAAATCCGCGGAAGTACTTTACGTTTAGCGTCTTCTAGAACAGGAATGCGAAAGTGGGAATGCGAAATGCGGAATGTTAAGGCGAGTTCGTGCCCGCTCATGAAGCACGAAGCCCCACCCGGCAATTTCGCATTCCGCATTTCGCATTCCAAATTCTCATGACTCGTCGCCGCTCCAAGGCCCGCAAGTCCCAGCCCCGCGCCCAGCGCGAAACGAGCGCCGGCGGCGTCGTATTCCGCCGTGGGCCCGACGGACAGGTACGGTTTCTCCTGATTCGCGACTCGTACAAGAATTGGGGATTCCCCAAGGGGCACCTCGAGGCGGCCGAGCCGCCCGCCGAGGCGGCGCGGCGGGAGGTTGGCGAGGAAACGGGTCTCAACGAGCTCGTGCTCCACGGGCCGATCAAGGTGATCGATTGGTATTTCCGCTTCCGCGGCAAGACGATTCACAAATACTGCCACTTCTTTCTCTTCGAATCGCGGCGCGGCGAGCCGGTGCCTGAAGAAGCCGAAGGGATCACCGCGTGCGTCTGGCATCCGCTCGATGAAGCCCGGCAAACCGTGAGCTATGACAACGCGCGTGACGTGCTGCGGCAGGCGGCGGAGATGCAGCAAACACTGGTGCAGACATGAGCGGCACCGGAGCGGCCGCCTACCCCGTCGTGCCGGTGTTTCATCCCCGCCGGGAGGCCCGGCGCGCCGTACAGCGCGGGTATCCGCGGGGCACCGGCAGCGTGCGTTTGTGCCGCACCATGCAGGCGGTGGAGCGACTCCTCGAGCAGCGGCTCGTCGATGCGGTCGTCCTCGACGTGCGTCACTGCGATGGCGAGGGGCTGACGCTCCCGGCGCGTTTTCCCCGCATTCCGATGTATGCGCTGTGCGCGGTGCGGCCCGACGACGGCGCGCTGCTCGCCTCGTGCCGCGACGCCGGCTTCACTGGCGTCCTGGTCGAGGGCGTAGACAATGCGGTTGCCGGTGAATTGATCGCTGCGCGGACGGCGCAGGTAGGCCGGCGGATGGCGCTCGCGGACGCCCCCCGGCTACTCCGCCTCACCGATCGGCTCCAACTCGCGGCGTGGGAGGAGGTCCTGCGGCGGGCGGGCACGCCCACCAAGACGGGGCACGTCGCTCAGGCGCTGCGCGTGACTCGAGAGCATCTCTCGCGGGAATTCGGGGCCGGGGGAGCTCCCAACCTGAAGCGCGTCATCGATCTGGCCCGCGCCGCCTGCGCCGCCGACCTGCTCGGCAACCCGGGATACACGGTTCGCTGTGTCGTCCGCATCCTCGGCTATGCGTCCCCCAGCCACCTCGCAGGGGCGGCGCGACGGGTGGCGGGTGCGACGCCGGTCGAATTGCGGGAGTTGGGGCCCCGAGGTGTGCTGACCAGATTCCTACGAGGTAGAACGAGGTCGCGAGTGTAGGGTCGAAGATGGGTCCGAGTGTAGGGGCGCAGCATGCTGCGCCCCTACCTACCACCATACCGCGGTTGCCGCGGATTGGATTGCATGTGATATTTTTCACAATCTCTCAACCGGTACCTCAATGGCCACCGATTCCATCCTCCGACCAGGCGAGCTGAAGAACCTCCTCCTCAAGGAGATCCAGGCCGCTGACCTGGCGGACATCGACGTCCGCGAAGTTGGCACGGTGCTGGAGGTAAAGGACGGCATCGCCCGGATTTACGGACTGACGTCCGCCATGGCGGGCGAGATGCTCGAGTTCACCGTCTCGGCGACCGGCGAGAAGATCACCGGCCTCGCGCTGAACCTCGAGGAAGACAACATCGGGGCTGTGATTTTCGGCGACTATCTCGCGCTGCGCGAGGGCGACGAGGTGCGCCGCACCGCGCGCGTGCTCGAGGTACCCGTCGGCCCGGCGATGGTCGGCCGTGTGGTGGATGCGCTGGGCCGCCCGGTGGACGGCCTCGGCCCGATTCACACCACCAAGAGCCGGAAGGTGGAGATCGTCGCGCCCGGCATCATCAAGCGGCAGCCCGTGAAGGAGCCGCTGCAGACCGGCATCAAGGCGATCGACTCGATGATCCCGATCGGGCGTGGCCAACGCGAGCTGATCATCGGCGATCGCGGCACCGGTAAGACCGCGATCGCGATCGACACGATCATCAATCAGAAGGGGCAGGGCGTCATCTGCGTCTACGTCGCGATCGGGCAGAAGAACTCGACCGTCGCGGCGGTGGTGGAACGGCTCAAGGAGCACGACGCGATGGAGTACACGATCGTGGTCGTCGCGTCCGCTTCGGAGCCGGCCCCGATGCAGTACATCGCGCCGTACTCGGGCTGCACGATGGCCGAGTACTTCATGTACGACGAGAAGAAAGCGACGTTGTGCGTGTACGACGACCTGTCGAAGCAGGCCGCAGCGTATCGGCAGCTGTCGCTGGTGCTGCGGCGCCCGCCCGGCCGCGAAGCATACCCCGGCGACGTGTTCTACCTCCACAGCCGGTTGCTCGAGCGCGCCGCCAAGTTGTCCGACGAAATGGGCGGTGGCTCGCTGACAGCGCTACCGATCATCGAGACGCAGGCGGGTGACGTCTCGGCGTACATCAGTCGTGGAAGTGTTGAAGCAGCCGCAATACCAGCCAATGCCCGTCGACCAGCAGGTGATCGTGATCTTCGCGGTTACCAACGGGTTGATCGACGACGTGAACGTGCCGGAGATCAGAGAGTGGGAGAAGGGGTTGCTCGAGTTCATGGGGGCGCAGCATCCCGGGATCGCTGACGAGATCCGTACGCGCAAAGCGCTGTCGGACGAGCTGAGCGGCCGCCTGAAGAAGGCGATCGAGGAGTACAAAGCGCTCTAATGGCGAAGCCCCGCGAGCTGAAGCGGCGCATCCGCTCGGTGCAGAATACGAAGAAGATCACCAAGACGATGGAGCTTGTCTCCACGTCGAAGCTCAAGCGCGCGCAGGATCGCGTGGTCGGCGCGCGGCCATACGCCCAGGCGCTCGCCGAGGTGATCGGCCAGCTGTACTCGCCGGAGCTCGCCGAGCGGTTCCCGCTGCTGCGCCAGCCCGCGTTAGGGCGCACCACGCACCACGCACCACGCACGGCTTTACTCTTGATCACGTCGAATCGCGGGCTGTGCGGCGCCTTCAACGCGAATCTGATTCGCGAAGCGCGCCGGCGGCTGGAAGAGCTGGAGACCCAGGACGCCCACACCGAGCTGCACCTCGTCGGCAAGAAGGGCGTCAGCTACTTCAAGTTCACCAGGCGCAATATCGTGTCGCAGCGCGTGGATATCGGCGATCGCCCGACGCTCGACCACGCCGCCGAGCTGGCGAAGCCGCTGATGGAGCGGTTCTCGAAGGGGGATCTCGACGCCGTCGATGTGGTGTTCGCGAAGTTCAATAGTGCAGTGAGCACCCCGCCGACGACCCTTCGGATCTTGCCCGTCGCACCACCGGCGGCGAAGGGCGGCGAAGGGCGGCGAGGGGCGGCGAACTACATCCTCAAACCGTCCGCCGAGGAGATCCTGCACGAGCTGCTTCCTTTATATGTGCAGAATCAGTTCTACCGCGCGCTGGTCGAGACCGCGGCCGCGGAGCATGGCGCGCGCCGGACGGCGATGAAGAACGCGACCGACGCGGGCACCGACATGTTGAACATCCTGCAGCGCACGTTCAATCGGGCAAGGCAAGCTCAGATTACTCAAGAATTGGCGGAGATCGTCGGAGGCGCGGAGGCGCTCAAAGGATAGGTGTCAGGTGTCGGGTGTCAGGGAATCGAATCCCAGACACCTGACACCTGACACCTGAAACCAAGGAACGGAATCTCAATGGCAACCAAGACCCAGGCGAAACACAACATCGGCAAAGTTGTCCAGGTGATCGGCCCCGTCCTCGACGTCGAGTTCGAGCCCGAGCAGCTGCCCGAGCTGTATAACGCGGTGACCGTAACTATCGACTCGCGGCAGCTCGTGGCTGAGGTCGAGCAGCACATCGGCCGCAATCAGGTACGCGTCGTCGCCATGAGCTCGACCGACGGGGTCGTGCGGGGCATGGACGTCGTGGACACGGGGCAGCCCATCACCGTCCCGGTTGGCAAGCCGGCGCTGGGCCGCATCCTCAACGTCATCGGCGAGCCAGTAGACGAAGGCCCACCGATTCCGAAAGACGCGGAGCGCTGGCCCATTCACCGCGGCACGCCGAAGTTCGTCGACCTCGAGCCGAAGACCGAAGTATTCGAGACGGGCATCAAGGTCATCGATCTGATCGCGCCGTTCGTGAAAGGCGGCAAGATCGGATTGTTCGGCGGTGCGGGCGTCGGCAAAACCGTCGTCATCATGGAGTTGATCAACAACGTGCAGAAGGGGCACGGCGGTCGGTCGGTGTTCTGCGGCGTCGGCGAGCGCACGCGCGAGGGGAACGACCTCTACCTCGAAATGAAGGAGAGCAATGTTCTCGACTCCGTCGCGCTCATCTACGGACAGATGAACGAACCGCCCGGCGCGCGTTTGCGCGTGGGTCTCACGGGCCTGACGGTCGCCGAGTACTTCCGCGACGTCGAAGGCCAGGACGTGCTCGTCTTCATCGATAATATTTTCCGATTCACGCAGGCTGGATCTGAGGTGTCGGCGTTGCTCGGCCGAATGCCCTCGGCCGTCGGCTATCAGCCGACGCTGGCGACGGAGATGGGCGAGCTGCAGGAGCGCATCACGTCGACGAAGAAGGGATCGATCACGTCGGTGCAGGCGATCTACGTGCCGGCCGACGATCTCACCGACCCGGCGCCGGCGACGGCCTTCTCTCACCTCGACGCCACCGTGGTGCTCGACCGCGCCATCGTAGAGCTCGGCATCTATCCGGCAGTGAACCCACTGTCGTCCTCGAGCCGCATCCTGGACGCGCAGTACCTCGGCGAACGTCACTACAACGTTGCCGTCGAGGTACAGCGAATCCTCCAGCGCTACAAGGATCTCCAGGACATCATCGCGATTCTCGGGATGGACGAGCTGTCGGAAGAGGACAAGCTCCTCGTCGCCCGGGCCCGGCGCGTGCAGCGCTTCCTATCCCAGCCCTTCTTCGTGGCGGCGCAGTTCACCGGGCTCGAAGGGAAGTACGTGAAGCTCGAGGACACGATCGCGTCGTTCGAGCGGGTGGTGGCCGGAGAGTTCGACCAGCTCCCGGAGCAGGCTTTTTACATGCAGGGGGGCATCGACGACGTCGTGGCCCAGGCCAAGAAGATGGCGACGGCCTGATGCACGTATCGGTCAT
>WNGA01008120.1_pt1 | contig 14448 bp, 7 predicted proteins | sample 5400061 | NCBI WGS metagenome assembly WNGA01 (sample SAMN13153366, study PRJNA577476) | soil metagenome | isolation source: 100 cm soil or saprolite under grassland replicate 2 | place: USA:California | collected 2016-06-15 | reverse complement strand
GGTACTGGCGGGTGTGGCCATTGGCCTAAGCGCGGCCTTTGCCGCCACGCGCCTTGTTACCAGCCTGCTCTTTGGTCTCACCGCCACCGACCCGCTGACGATCACGCTGGCGGCGCTAGTAATGCTGACCACCGCCTTGGTGGCTTGCTGGATTCCGGCGTGGCGGGCGACGAAAGTTGACCCGATGATCGCGTTGCGCTGTGAGTAGCTGCCGGGCGAATCCCCGGCCAGCAATGCAACTATGCCTGACTGGAAACCAGAAATTAGACGGCGGCTGGCTGGCTTACAGCTTGCGCCGACGCGCGAGGCCGCCATCGTCGAAGAACTCGCGCAGTACTTGGATGATTACTGCGAAGAATTGCTCGCCAGTGGCGCCGCGCCGGCGGAAGCTGAATGCCAAACCCGGTCGGAATTGAGCGGGAGTGAGTTGCTTCAGCGGGAACTGCGGCGCATGGAGCGGCAAGTCCCGCAAGAACCCATCGTACTCGAAACGAATCGGAGGACAAATATGATTGCAGACTTGTGGCAAGACTTGCGCTTTGGCGCGCGATTGTTACGCAAACAGCCGGGGTTCACACTGGTCGCAGTGCTGACGCTGGCTTTTGGAATTGGCGCAAACACCGCCATCTTCAGCGTGGCGAATGCGCTGTTGTTCCGTCCTCCGGTGGGCGTCGCCAAACCGGGCGAACTCGTAGACATTGGGCGCAGTCGTGGCGGCGGCGGCTTCAGCCCTAACTCGTATCCCAACTATGTTGACCTTCGTCAGCGCGCCACCACGCTTGATGGCGTGTACGCCTATCCGCTCTTCCCGCAGGCGCTGAGCCTCGGCAATGCCGCAGGCGCTGAGCGTATTTATGGCGCTTTCGTCTCGACCAATTACTTTACAGTACTCGGCGCGATGCCTGGCGCCGGGAGGCTTTTCAGCGCAGTGGACAGCGAGCGACCGGGCGCAAGCCCCTATGCCGTGCTTAGTCACACCTGCTGGACACGCCGATTCCACCGCGGCCCGACCATTGTTGGGCAGACGATCACAATTAATCGGCAGCCGTTCACCATCATCGGCGTCGCTTCCGCCGGATTTCAGGGGACGGGCGTTCGCGCCGTAGATGTTTGGCTGCCGCTCGGCATGGTTGCAAGCGTGACTCCGCAAGGAGCCGGAATGCTCACGAATCGAGCCGCCGCGTGGTTGTTGGTCGGAGGGAGATTGAAGCCGGGCGTCGCGCTGTCTCAGGCGGCGGCGGAGATAGATACCATCGGCCTGACGCTGGCTCACGAATACCCGGAGCAAAATCGTGATAGAGGGCTGCGCTTGCAGGCGTTGTCGCCGTTGCCGGGCAATAGCGAAGCGGTCGCCGCCTTCCTTGCGATGCTCATCGGGCTGGTCGTAGTCGTCCTGTTTATTGCCTGCGCAAATCTCGCGGGGGTGTTGCTGTCGCGCGCAGCCGCGCGGCGTCGTGAAATCGCCGTGCGGTTAGCGCTGGGAGCAGGGCGCGGGCGATTAGTACGACAGCTTCTCGCTGAAACAATGCTGCTTTTCGTGCTGGGTGAGATGGTTGGCTTGTTACTGGCCCCAGGTCTTAACTCACTGCTCTCAGGGCTGCTCCCTGCGCTTCCATTTCCCATTCAGACGTCACTCGCGCTTGATAGCCGCGTGCTCATTCTGACGACAGGTGTAGTGCTGTTCGCGGCGTTGCTTTCAGGACTTGGGCCTGCGCTACAGGGATCAAAGGCCGAGGTCGTGTCGGCGCTGAAAGATGAAGCGCCTGCGCTGGGGCGGCTGCGACTGCGGCACGCATTCATTGTGGCTGAAGTGGCGTCCAGCATTTTGCTGGTCGTAGTCGCCGGCCTGTTCGTTCGGGCGTTGCAACGCGTAGGCGCAACGAATCCGGGCTTTGACCCGCACGGCGTTGAACTCATGTCGCTTGATCTTTCGGTCGCAGGGTACAACGAAGCCACAGCCCCGGCCTTTGCCCGCACGCTCATCGAGCGTGTTCGTCAGATGCCGACTGTGCAGGACGCGACGATTGCCGCCGTTCTGCCGGGCGGGTTTGAAGGCATCGGTCTGGGCGCCATCGGCGTTCCCGGCGGTTCATCTCCGAACGGGCAGCGTTCTTTCTCGGCGGACTGGAACAATGTCGAGCCGGGTTACTTCGCCACGCTGCGGATGCCGCTGTTGGCGGGCCGCGATTTCAACGACGCCGACCGTCAGGGAACACCGCCCGTCGTCATCCTCGGCGCAGGCGCCGCGCGACGATTTTGGCCGGGCGAGAACGCGGTAGGGAAATATGTGTTGCATCAGCGCGGCGCCGTTGAGCGGCTGTTGCAGGTGGTAGGTGTGGCGGGCGATCCGAAGTACGGCAGCCTGGTGGACAACACCACCGGACTGTTTGTGTACCTGCCGCTTCAACAGGAGTATTTACCCGGCTGGACGACGATTGTTGCGCGCAGCAAGCAGGGCCAGCGCATCACGGATGAACTGCGCGCCCTGGTGGCATCCGTCGATCCCAATCTGCCGGTAGGAACGACACAGACCGCCGAAGAATACGCCGCGCTCGGCCTGCTGCCCCAACGCATCGCGCTGGCAGTCTCAGGCGTCCTGGGAATCGTTGGGCTGTTACTGGCGGCCATCGGTATTTACGGCGTAACGGCGTACGCAGTCACGCGCCGCACTCGCGAGATCGGAATTCGCCTAGCTCTGGGCGCCCCACACACCAGTGTTTTTCGCCTGGTGTTGCGGCAGGGAATGGCGCTGGTCGCCGTTGGTTGCGTCATCGGTTTGCTCTTGGCCGCCGCCGTCAGCAGGTTGTTGGCCAGTCTTCTCTTTGGTCTCCCGCCGTTTGATCCGGTGACTTTTGTAGGAGCGGCGGCGCTGTTTGGATTTACGGGACTTGTAGCGTGCTACGCGCCAGCGCGGCGGGCGACGAAGGTTGACCCAATGATTGCGTTGCGCAGTGAGTAGTGAGCGAACCTTGCCGACAACCACTCCAACTATGCCTGACTGGAAAGCAGAAATCAGAGGGCGGCTTCAGATGTCAACGACGTCTCCTGCGTTTGGCTGAAACCGATGGGGCGCCGCTGGAAGGCTTGAGCTTCGTCACTGCGCGAGCCCCTTCGCCATACGGTGGGATTGCGACGTGAAGCGCGCCGTAGACATAAAGGTCGATGTCACTGCCCTCATTTCCAAAATATCCCGTAGCGCTGTACTCGCATGAATGAAGATGGGCGATCGCAGGCAAATCAGGGTCTGCTGCGGAACCCCGGCCTTCAGTTATGCCCGGGTACATGGTCGGCGCCCAATTGAAGTGCGGCGGCGGATCTACCCAGATGACATCGAAGGCTTCGGCGTCGTCGGCGCTGTCCCAGACAGCCAGCGCATTCTCGATAGCCCACGGGTCCATTTGGTAATCCAGCGCAGCCCGCTCGCGCGGGGTCGGGAAATGCTCAAGGCGCCAGGTCTCATCGACGCAGTTTTCGATCATGTACGGGCAGAGAGTCACTTCCAGCCCCTCGGCCATGGCCGCCGCCGCAACGTCGTGATCACGTCCCTTCAAGGCAGACACGGTTTGACGGGAAAGCGGTTTCTGCTTGCGCTGAAAACGCGCGTCCTGGTGGTACAAATGGGAGCAGGGGAAGGCAAGCGTCCCGCCCCTGGTCAGAAATCGGGCATCGTCCAGCAGGTTGCGAAGTTTTTGCTGTACGATGGAGTTCAAGGGGGCCTGGGCAGGCGCGGCTTCACTCATGACATTTGGCGCGTACCGGATCAGGTAGGTCAGTGTCACACGCAGCCCTCCCCAGACTCTCTCGATCTGGTGATCGACGTCGCCGAAGAAGGCCGCCCAGTGGATGCGCGTCGGTTCGGCCTGCTCGCTGATTGCGCGCCCCCAGTCGTAGGTCTGAAAGACGCCGTGATGCTTGAGGACAAACGCGCCATTGGAGAACTGTGACGGCAGACATACGACAAGGGTGCCGAGCATATCGCCGCCGCGCGGGGTGTCCTTGTGTGGCGCAAAGTGGCCCCCTGTCGCATAGATATTGAGGTTGTATAGCTCTGCAGTAGGCGCGTCCGGAACCTGTGGCGTCAATTCGCGGCGGATTTGCTCAAGTATGCCCGCCTCAGCGGGGTCGAAGTGAAGAACAGAGAAGGCGCCATTCTCAGCCTTGATCTGTAGGGCATCGCGGACAGAACGATTGTATAAGGTCTTACGTCCCTTGCCGAATGAGGCTGGCTGGCAACGAGCGATCAGGGGACGGAGAAGTTCCTCTTGTTCGAAAGTGTTCTTCGCGCGCGACACGGGGATTTGGGTCTTGTCCGGGAAGCGGATGGTAACCGGATGTTTGGGGACCAGCGTGCCACCGCACGCGAATGGCGCGTTAAGACCATGCACTGCGTAGCGGAGACTTTCCAGCAGCAATTGTTCGTGGCGCGTGTTCTTACCTGATGTCATGAATAGAGTGTCCCTTCATATACTTTTTCTTTTGCAGAAGGATGCCCCAGGTCCTCGCCTGTCGAAAATACACAATATCGGGCAAGCGCGAAGGCCGATTGTATATGATGAAAAGTGGAGCGGCCAAAAAAAACACGGTGAATTTCCGACGACCAAAAAACTCTCCAATATCCGCTGGCGCCGTTACGACACGACTGAGTTTTGCCAAACTATGCGCCGCGCCATTGACAATTCATAGTTGCGCGACTATATGTGGCGCTGCAATATATGGAGGCGCTCGCTATGCTGGATAAGGAAGTCAAACGCGGCAGTACGGAAATGTTGATCTTGGCGCTGGTCGAAGACCGCCCGCGCCACGGCTACGAAATCGCCAAGCTGATCGAAGAGCGGTCGGACGGCGTGCTGCAATTTCACCCGGCGTCGCTCTACCCGTTGCTCTACCGGATGGAAAAACGCGGCCTGATCAAAGGCACGTGGATCGAAAAGGCCGGGCAGCGGCGGCGGCGGTATTACAAGCTCATGCCGGAAGGCAAAAAAGCGTTGAATGAACAACGGCAAACGTGGTCGGACTTTTTCGCCGCGCTGGATCGCGTGGCCAAAATCAACCCGGCGTGAGTCACACCATGAATCCGAATTGGAAACAGATCGTGCGCCAACATCTCGCGGTGCTGCGCCTGCCGCCTGAACGCGAGATCGAGATCGTCGAGGAACTGGCGCTACATTTTGAAGCCGTCTACGAAGACGCGCTCGCCGATGGTTTCTCGGCAGCGAAAGCCGAAGAGCGCGCCGTGCAAGGGTACGACTGGCGGTTGTTGGAATGCGAATTGAGCCGCGCGGAACAGCCACCGGCTGCGCGGGCTTTGCAACCACCGCTGGAATTGATCGAACGCAAAGGAGGAATGCGAATGGAATCGCTCATACAAGACCTGCGCTTCGGCGCGCGAATGTTGGCGAAGAATCCCGGCTTCACGTTGATTGCCGTGCTGACGCTGGCGCTTGGCATTGGCGCCAACACGGCGATTTTCAGCGTGGTCAATGGCGTCCTGCTGAAGCCGTTGCCTTATGACCAGCCCGGCCAACTCGTTCAACTTTGGGAAGACCCCGGCAGTGGAACTCGTAAAAACAGGATCGCTCCGGGGGCGTTTCTCGATTGGCGAGAGCACAACACTACTTTCGAGAGCCTGTCCGTCTTCGGCGGCGCCAATTTGAATCTCACCGGCGCGGGAGAACCCGAGCGCCTGAGTGGGGTGGAGATGTCCGCCAGCGGCCTCGAAATCCTGCGAGCGCGGCCGCTGCTGGGGCGCACGTTTGCGCCGGACGAAGATCAACCCGGCAAAGATAAAGTGGTTGTCCTTACCTACCGCTTGTGGCAGCGGCGTTGGAGCGGCGACGCGGCCATCATTGGCCGAACAGTTCAACTCGGCGGTCAGAGCTACACCGTCATCGGCGTTCTTCCGCCAAACTTTCTGCCCTGGGAGACGGCTGAGTTCGTCATTCCCTACGTGTTTTCGCCACAAGCAGCCCAGCAACGTGGTATGCACTTCCTACGCGCTTTCGCCCGGCTCAAACCCGGCGTGTCGGTTGAGCAAGCGCAAGTCAAACTGAACGCCATCGCCCAGCGGCTTAAGCCACTTTATCCGGCCTCGAAGAAGGATTGGGGCGTGACCGTTGTTCCGCTGCACGAAGAGATCACTGGTCAGATTAAACCGACACTTCTCTTACTGCTCGGCGCAGTCGCGCTGGTTTTGCTCATAGCCTGCGCTAACGTCGCCAACCTGCTGTTGGCGAGGGCTTCGGCTCGACAACGGGAATTGACCATCCGCGCCGCACTCGGCGCAGGGCGTTGGCGCATTGTGCGGCAGTTGTTGACCGAAAGCGTGCTGCTCGCGCTGCTTGGCGCTCTATGTGGGTTGCTCCTGGCGTATTGGAGTGCTGATGCGCTAACCCGACTGATCGCTATCAACTTGCCGCGCTCGCAGGAGGTCAGCCTAGACATGCGCGTCCTCGGCTTTACGCTTTTGGTTTCACTTGTAACCGGATTGGCCTTTGGCTTGGCGCCCGCCTACCAGGCCGCGCGACTGAACCTGAACGACACGCTCAAGGAAAGTGGACGCGGCCTGCTTTCAAACGCGCGGAATCGTCTCCGCGGCGGCTTGGTTGTCGCTGAAGTCGCGCTGGCGCTTATGCTGCTGGTCGGGGCGGGTCTGCTGCTGAAAAGTTTCATCCGTCTCTCGAACGTCCCGCCGGGCTTCAATCCGCAGAATGCGCTGACGATGGGGATCACGCTGCCGGAGAAGAAGTATCCTGACGCCGCCCGCCGCAGCGCATTTTTCGAGCAAGCTCTACAACGCATCGAGGCGCTGCCCGGTGTCGAGGCCGCCGGTCTGACCTGGACGCTGCCAGTAATCGGAGCGCCTCCCAGCACCAGTTTCAAGATTGAAGGTCGTAAAAGCGCGCCTGAAGGAGGCGACGCGGACTTCGATTATTGCACCCCGAATTTCTTTCGCGCGCTGGGGATTCCGTTGCTGAAAGGCCGGGTTTTCGAGGCGAGTGACACCGCTGAGTCGCCTCGTGTAGTCATTGTGAACGAGGCGTTAGTGCGCGCGTACTTTCCCAACGAAGAGCCGTTGGGGCAGCGCCTGCGGATTGAGAAAGAGAGTTGGGAAATCGTAGGCGTGGTAGGCGATTGGCGCAGTCGCGGTCTTGCGGAGAAGGTCAGCCCTCGATATTACCTGCCACAACCGTTCAGCAAATGGGGCAGTGGCAGTCTGATTGTCCGCACTGCGGGCGCGCCGCTTGCGCTGGCCGAGAGCATGCGCAAAGCGATTCTGACCGTAGATGCCGAACAACCGGTGGCGAACCTGCGCACTCTGGAAGACGTGATCGCTACGTCGGTCGCCCAGCGGCGATTGACGCTCAGGCTCATCGGACTCTTCGCCGTTCTCGCCCTGCTCTTAGCGGCCATCGGTTTTTATGGCGTGATGGTTTACGTCGTCACACTGCGCACAAACGAAATCGGCATTCGCCTGGCCTTAGGCGCGCAGACGCGGGACGTGCTCAGGATGGTCATCCGGCAGGGGATGACGCTGGTAGGAATTGGTCTCCTCATTGGGCTGATCGGCGCGTTCTCGCTGACGCGTTTCATTGCCGCCCAGCTTTATGAGATGAGCGCGGTTGATCCTGCCACGTTTGCGCTCGTCTCGCTGCTGCTCACTGGCGTGGCTCTGCTGGCTTGTTACATCCCTGCGCGGCGGGCAACGAAGGTTGATCCGCTAACAGCCTTGCGCCACGAATGAGCTATGCCGAATTGGAATCACATCGTGCGCGAACATCTGGCGGTCTTGCGCTTGCCACCCGAACGCGAGATCGAAATCGTCGAGGAATTGGCGCTGCATTTTGAAGCCGCATACGAAGACGCGCTCGCCGCTGGTTTATCGGCAGCGGAAGCCGATACGCGCGCCGTGCAGGGTTACGACTGGCGGTTGCTGGAATGCGAATTGAGCCGCGCGGAACAGCCATTGGCAGCGCGGGCTTTGCATCCACCGCTGGAATTGATCGAACAAACAGGAGGAATGCGAATGGAATCGTTCATACAAGACTTGCGCTTCGGCGCGCGAATGTTGATGAAGAATCCAGGCTTCACGTTGATCGCCGTGCTCACACTGGCGCTGGGCGTCGGCGCGAACACCGCGATTTTCAGCGTAGTCAATGCGGTGTTGCTCCGGCCTCTGCCTTATTCGGAGCCGGATCGCCTCGTTCAGGTCTGGGAGACCAACCCGCGAGCGAACCGCTGGGGCGATTGGGTCTCTTATCCCGACTTCCGGGATTGGCGCGAACGGAACACTGTCTTCGATGAGATCGGCGCTTGCCGGACACTGGCGTTCAACCTCACCGGAGGGGATTCTCCGGAATCGCTGCCTGGCGATTACGTCTCCGCCAGTTTGTTCACGGTTCTCGGCGTGAAGCCGATACTGGGCCGAACGTTTCTGGACGAAGAGGATCGGCCCGGCGCCAGTCGTGTCGCCATGATCAGTCACGGGTTGTGGCAGCGGCGCTTCGGCGCTGATCCTGGTCTGATCGGGAAGGCAATCCAGGTGAATGGTGAAAGCCACGTTGTCGTGGGAGTCATGCCGCCCGACTTCAAATTCCACTGGCTAAAGGCGCCGCGCGGCCTCGAGAGTGAGATTTGGATTCCGCACGGTCCCCCTTCCGAGTTGCAGGATCGCTTCAGCCATAACTTCAGGGTTGTGGCTCGCCTGAAAAGAGGCCTCACGGTCGAGCAAGCCCAGGCGAATATGGACGCCATTGCTCGCGGCGTGGCCGAGCGAGAACCCGGACACGAAGGGATGGGAGCGAAGGTCATGGGACTGCGGCAAAAGTCGACGGAGGACGCGCAGCCTGCGCTTCTGTTGTTGAGCGCGGCCATCGGCCTTGTGCTGCTGATCGCATGCGGCAACGTGGCGAACCTGTTGCTGGCCCAGAACGACGCACGGCGCCACGAGACGGCCATCCGGGGCGCGCTCGGCGCCGGTCCTGTCCGGTTGATCCGTCAAAGACTGACTGAAAGCATGCTGCTGGGATTGCTGGGAGGCGGCGCCGGATTGCTGCTGGCTTTTCTGGCGATCCAATTCATCATCAAGCTGGGTCCCGATATCCCGCGCCTCGATCAGACCAGCATTGATCCGCGAGTGTTATCGGCGACGCTCTGCCTTTCGCTCCTGACCGGGCTGCTCTTTGGAACCATCCCCGCGCTGCGAAGCTCCAGCGTGGACATCAACGACACGCTCAAGCAAGGCGGAAGAGGAATCATCTGGCGCGACGGCGCCGGTCTTCGAAGCATTCTGCTCGTCGGCGAGATGGCGTTGGCGCTCACGCTGTTGGTTGGCGCGGGACTGTTGATTCGAAGTTTCCTTCAACTCCAAGGCGTGGAATCAGGCTTTGACGCAACCCGCGTTTTGAAAGCCTGGATGTTCCTTCCGAAAAAACAATATCCCGCTTCCGGCCAGCAGGCTCAATTCATCCGGCAGGTAGTCGAACGCGTTCAGGCGCTGCCCGAAGTGGAGACGGCTGCCGCTTCCACGATTCTCCCGCTTTACAGCAACGACAGCGGGCCTTTCAGAGTAGAGGGCCAGCCGGCGCCGCAGCCCAACGACTCAGTCGTCTATGCCGAGCGTCCCAAGATCACTCCCGACTATTTTCGCGTGGTGGGGATTCGAGTGCTCCAAGGGCGAGCCTTCACCTGGGCGGATGATGAAAACTCGCCTGAAGTCGCAATCGTCAACGAGGGAATGGCCCGCCGTTATTGGCCCGGCGAAGATGCCATTGGAAAACGCGTGAGCATAAATGACCGCGACGGACAACCCGTTTGGCGCCAAATCGTCGGCGTCGTCAATGATGTGAAGCACGACGGTCTGACGGCGGCGACGCGCCCGCATATTTACATCCCCACGATGCAATTCACTTATCCCGGCGCGATTTTGGCGATCCGGGCCAAGGGCGACCCGGCGGCTCTCGCCAACACGATCCGGCGGGAAGTGGCGGCGCTGGACAGGAATCAGCCGTTGATCGACATCGGGACAATGGAGAAGGTGATTTCCGATTCGGTGGCCGACAGGCGCTTTCAAATGACGTTGCTCGCGATCTTCGCTGCGGTGGCGTTGATCCTGGCGGCCACCGGCGTTTACAGCGTGATGGCTACAGCCGTGGCGCGGCGCACGCGCGAGATGGGCATTCGCCTGGCCCTGGGCGCGCCGCCTCGCGACGTGTTGAGGCTGGTTGTGGGTCAAGGCATGAAGCTGGCGCTGGCAGGCGTGGGCATCGGTTTAGCGGCTGCGTTCGGCTTGACGCGATTGATGAGGGGATTGCTGTTCGGCGTGAGCGCGCTCGACCCGTTGACGTTCGTCGCGGTCGCGCTGCTGCTGGCCGGCGTGGCGCTCGTCGCCTGTTGCATACCCGCGCGTCGCGCAATGCGCGTTGATCCGTTGACCGTTTTGCGGAGCGAGTGAGGGACGCCTATGCCGGATTGGAACCACATCGTGCGCGAACATCTCGCGGTGTTGCGCCTGCCGCCGGAACGCGAGATCGAAATCGTCGAGGAGTTGGCTCTGCACTTGGAAGCCGCCTACGAAGACACGCTCGCCGCTGGCTTGTCAACAGCGGAAGCCGAGGCGCGCGCCGTGCAGGGTTATGACTGGCGGTTGCTCGAATGTGAATTGAGCCGTGCGGAACAGCCGCTGGCCGTGCGGGCGTTGCAACCATCATTGGAATTGATCGAGCGCAAAGGAGGAATCCGAATGGAATCGCTGTTACAAGACCTGCGCTTCGGCGCGCGAATGTTATTGAAGAACCCGGGCTTCACCTTGATTGCCGTGCTCACGCTGGCGTTGGGCATTGGCGCGAACACGGGCGTTTTCAGTTTGGTCAATACGGCGCTGCTGCGTCCGTTACCGGTCGCACAACCGGAACGCCTCGTCGAGATCACGCCGCAGAACAGGGGCGCGAGCTTCGGCTTCTCGTACCCGTTCTACCGGGATTTCCGTGACAAAAACGATGTGATGGAGGGGCTGCTGGCGTATCGCTTCACCCCGATGAGCCTGAGCCAAAGCGGGAATAACGAACGGCTCTGGGGCTATCTCGTGTCTGGCAATTACTTCGACCTGCTGGGCGTGCGGGCGGTTCGCGGACGGATGTTCACGCAGGAAGAAGATCGCGCGCCAGGCGCTCACCCGGTAGCCGTGGTCAGCTACCAAAGCTGGCAAAGCCGGTTCGGCGGCGATCCGAATCTGGTCGGCAAGACTATCACCATCAACAACCACGGCTTCACGGTCATTGGCATCGCGCCGCCGGAATTCAACGGCACAGTGTTAATTTTCACGCCGGAAATTTACGTGCCGCTCATGATGGCGAAGCAGATCGAGCCGGGATCGAATTGGCTGGAAAGACGTAACAACAATGTGCTGTTTGTTCAGGGGCGTTTGAAACCGAATGTGACTGTGGCGCAGGCAAAGGCCGCATTCGACACGCTGGCGGCGCAGTTCGGGCGCGAGTATCCGGGGTATGAAAAGACCTGGTTCAGCCTGTCGCCGCCCGGCCTGATCATGCCGATGTTGCGCGACGGCACGCTGGGGTTTGCGGGCGTGTTGCTGGCTATCGTCGGTCTGGTCCTGCTGATCGCCTGCACGAATCTGGCGAACTTGCTGCTGGCGCGCTCAGGGCATCGGCGCAAGGAAATCGCCGTGCGGTTGTCGCTTGGGGCCAGCCGCTTCAGGCTGATCCGTCAGTTGCTGACCGAAAGCGTGATGTTGGCGCTGGCCGGGGGCGTCTTGGGCTTGCTGCTCGCAGGGTGGCTGGTTGATCTGGTCAAAGCCTTCAAACCGCCAGTTGACTTCGCGCTGACGATTGATTTGCAGATGGATTGGCGCGTGACGCTCTTCGCCTTCGTTGTTTCCCTGCTCACGGGCGTGCTCTTCGGTTTGCTTCCCGCATGGCAGGCGACAAAACCCGACCTCGCTTCCGCGTTGAAAGATGAGACGGGCGCCAGCAGCCCCCGCCGCGCACGTTTGCGCAATGGATTGGTTGTCGCGCAAGTGGCAATGTCGCTCGTGTTGCTCGCTGGCGCTGGTTTGATCGTGCGCAGCTTGCAGCGGGTGCAAATGGTCGGACCGGGATTTGAGGTTGAACACGTCGTGGTGGCGTCGGTTGATCTCAATCTGCAAGGTTATGACGACCGGGCGCGCGGCCTCCAGTTTTACAAACAACTCATCGCGCGCGTCGAAACTCTGCCCGGCGTGCAATCGGCCTCGCTCACTGGCATCCTGCCGCTGAATCTGGATCGCAACAGCAGCCTCATTTACACTGAGGGACAGCCGTTCACGCGCCGCGCCGATTTGCCGGAGATTCAGGAAACCGCTGTCTGGACACGTTATTTCGAGACGATTGGCATTCCCCTGGCGCAAGGCCGCGATTTCGCGCCGCAGGACGAAAATGAGGAGACGCGCGTGGTCATCGTCAACGAGAGCCTGGCGCGCCGCTTCTGGCCGGGACAGAGCGCCGTCGGCAAACGCTTGAGCCAGGGTGGCCCTGACCGTCCCTTCTGGGAAATCATTGGTGTCGTGAAAGACAGCAAATATTGGAGCATCGGCGAAGACCCGCAGCCCTTCGTCTACTTTCCGATGATGCGCAATTACGACGGTGATGCGGCGCTGCTGGTGCGCGCAACGGGGGATCCGCAAAGCCTGATCGGCGCGATTCGCCACGAGGTACGGCGCCTTGACCCAAATCTTCCCGTCTTTGACGCGAAGACGATGCGCCAACACATGGGGTTATCACTGCTGCCCTTGCGCGCGGGCGCATGGGTGGCGGGATGCTTCGCGTTGCTGGCGCTCGGACTGACGGGGTTAGGCATTTATGGCGTGATGAGCTACGCAGTTAGTCAGCGCACGCGCGAACTCGGCATTCGGATGGCGCTCGGCGCGCAGGCATGGGATGTGCTGCGGCTGGTCATTCGGCAGGGACTGGTGTTGGCGCTCGTCGGGCTGACTCTGGGACTAACGGGAGCATTGGCGTTGACGCGACTGATGAAGAACGTGCTGGTCGGCGTGAGCGCGACGGACGCCGTGACCTTTGTGGGCGTGACCCTGCTGCTGGCGCTGGTCGTCGTGCTGGCCTGTTGGATACCAGCGCGCCGCGCCACAAAAGTTGATCCACTAACGGCCTTGCGCCACGAATGAGTGCGATCCGTTTCCTCGAAATGACTCTTGTAGTCAGGGATGAGGAGCAAAGACCGATGAGGTCATTTGATAACTTGATTCCCGTGCAAGTGAAATTCTTGCCCCTCTGATGCAGAGGTGAAGCGCCTTCCCCACGGTAGAGACTGACCATCAATCCGTGAAAGCGGGAAGAGAAAGGCGGTAACTTTGAACCCAACAAGGAATCCCGTCGAGATCAGTGACAAATGGGTAGGAAGACGAACTCGCGTTCGAATCGTCGTCAGTCGCAAGGAGCCTACGTGGGTTATTGGCTCCGTCCAAAAGGACATGGTGAAAGGCTGGACGGCTTTATTCCCGATCCAGGTTGCATTCCAAAAGTAGCCCGGCGAAGAGCGAGGCCCTAATTGTCACGGCAAACGAGAATCAGGAACGGAGAAGTGCGCCGCGTCGTCGGCAAGTAGAAGCGCAGCAAGTGCTGCCAGGAGTATTGGAGTCTCCTGTACGCGCCGTGCTTAGCCACGCCAGTAATGGCTCGTAGACTCCGAAAGGAGGTGGTGAACATGGCATGCACGGAAAAGGCGAATGATGCCGAAGTTAGCAAGGCTAGAGGTTCGTCAGCGTAAGGCGTGTATGGTGAAGGCTGAACTGCTTAAATCCCAGTTCCGACGATGTCTTTCCTCGTGGGAGCGAAACTAACTGAAACGCTCTCTCAGGGAGTAGGTGAGGACAGTTACTCCGCCTCGCCTATCCAATCTCTCTGACGTACCCTTAATGAAAGGGATGATGGAACCAATGGGACACCTGGAGCACGCCGCTATCTTTGATTGGCCGGAAACGCGGGATCGCCTGGAGCAGGTCTGGTCGCAAGCAATGCGCTGACCTGTATGGCGACGGAGCCACCGTAATACCCGAAGTCTCATTTGTAATGAGTGAGGCAGATCGTAGCTGTGCCAGCCGCGATACCTTCACGAGCATAAGTCGGCAGCGATGCCGATGAAACACTCGCTGATTGGGGGAAGGGTGGCAGCTTCTTTCGCTAACCAACAACTGAAAGGAAGGAGAGCAAATGCTTTCTGCCAGACTGATTAAGAAGTTGGAAGGCATTGATAAGTGCTCGCGACAGGGGCACAAAGTACGAAACCTCTTTAACATCATGACCAATAATCCTGAACTGTGGCTGCAAGCCTACGCCAACGTCTATCCCAATCGTGGATCCTTGACCGAAGGAGTAGACGGCATAACAGTTGACGGATTCTGCGAAGATCGAGTGGCCAACACGCTCAAGCTGCTCAAAG
>WNGA01008118.1_pt1 | contig 14448 bp, 15 predicted proteins | sample 5400061 | NCBI WGS metagenome assembly WNGA01 (sample SAMN13153366, study PRJNA577476) | soil metagenome | isolation source: 100 cm soil or saprolite under grassland replicate 2 | place: USA:California | collected 2016-06-15 | reverse complement strand
TACCTCACCTACTACAACAACGACCGCGCCCACACTGGCCGCCTCACCCAAGGCCGCATACCCGCAGACATCGTCTACGGTGCCCGCAAAATGGAGCCGAGATGAGCCGCACCTGTCGGCACATCTCGGAGGCTGTCCACCTTAGCCGCCGAAGAAGCAGCACAGCGACCAAGGCCGGAAGCCAGTGCGAGCGTAGCCGCACTGGCTGGAGGCGGACTCACGCGAGCGGGGACGCGAAGCGCCACCGCTCGCGCGGAAGTGAGCTCTCGCCAAGCCCCTAGAAGCGCGCGGGCTTGGCCCGCGCGCGTTTCCCGCGAAGCGGTGTACCCACATCCGAGCGAAAGCGAAGCTTTCGCTCGGCGGGTTAGGCGAGTCCCGGTAGCTCCTCGACGAGACGCTGGTCCGCTCGGCGGGAGCGCCACCAGTTCAGCTCCGCGCCGAAGACGATGACGTTCGACATCACGTAGAGCCACACGAGCAGGATCGCCGGTGCCCCGAATGCGCGCAGGGCCGGATTGAGGTCTGCGTACCGCTGATAGAAGGGCAGCACCTGGAACGTCGCCTCGAGCAGGATCGCCGCGAGGATCGCGCCGGGTAGCACCTCCCGCTGCGTCAGGTCGTCGTTCGTCAGCACGAAGTAGCAGGAGACGAGGAACACGAAGATGCCCAGCAGCGAGACGGCGATCGAAACGAAGTATGCCGTCGCCGAGCTTGACACGAAGCCGGGCGCGTACTCCTTCAGAGCCGAGACGCCCAGCGATCCCGCGAGCAACGCGACGAACAGCGTCACGAGCGAGCCGATCATCAGGAGCGACGCGAGTCCCTTGCCGTGCAGGAACGATCGATTCGGTCGTCCATACACGATGTTGAACGCCGACTCCAGGACGCTGAAGAGGGAGAGCGACGTCCAGAGCAATGCGGCCCCGCCGACGATCCCGAGTGCGGTCGCGTTGTCCTGCACGGTGTGGACGAGGTCGATGATGCGGTCGATCGGCGTCCCCGGCAGCGTGTGCTTGATCTCCTTGACGAGGAACGACGATTCGTCCGCGCGACCCGTCAGACCCAGGAGGGACAGGGAAAGGAACGTCAACGGGACGAAGGAGAGCAGGGCGAAGTAGGCGATCATCGCGGCCAGGTGAGGTCCCCGGTCGGCGAAGAACTTCCGCCAGAGATCCCGTCTGCGCACTCGCATGCCGGCGCAGTATCCGTATTCTTCGACGGACGATGGACGCGCAGCAGGCACTCGCCGACCTCACCGAGATCTCCTCCCAGATCCAGGCTGCCGTCGTCTTCGACGACATGGGCAAGGTCGCGGGCTCCACGCTCGGGGACGCGGGCGCGGCCGATGAGCTGGCGAAGGCGGCCGGCCGGCTGCTGACCGCCGCCGAGGACGTCAAGCCCGGAGAGAGTGCCCTGACGCAGCTCGAGATCGCGACCGGCGAGGGCAGCGTCTTCGTCGTCCGCGACGGCAAGACCTGCATCGCCGCGACGACTGGCAGCAATCCGACCGTCGGGCTCGTCTTCTACGACCTCAAATCGGCCTTGCGGAGCGTCAAGTCGGCGCCGCGGAAGTCTCCGGCCAGGAAGGCGACGACAGCCAAGAAGACAACGACGGCGAAGAAGACGACGGCGAAGAAGAGCACTGCTCGCAAACCCGCAACGAGGAAGAAGGGCGATGCGTCGTAGCGCCGCAGCAGTTCTGGGCGTCGTGGGGGGCATGCTCGCGGGAGCGGCATTCATCCGCCGCCAGGCCGCACAGCGCGATCGAGCCGACCTCTACTTCGAAGATGGCTCGATGCTGTCGCTGACGAACGGCTCGCCGGGCACCGAGCGGCTCCTGCCGCTGGCCCGGGAGATCATCCGCACCGCCCGAAGTAGTTGACCGACGAGGAGCTAAGGCTCGCTTTGCGCGAGCACGCCTATCTCGAGGGCGACTTCGTCCTGCGGTCGGGCAAGCGCTCGCCCTACTACCTGGACAAGTATCGGTTCGAGACGCGCCCGGACATCCTGGCCGCGCTGGGGAAGAGGATCGCGCGAGCGGTCGAGGAGTTCGAGCCGGAGGCCGTCCGCCTCGCGGGCCCCGAGCTGGGCGCCGTCGCGCTGGCCGCCGCCGGCTCGCTCGCGTCGGGACTCCCGTTCCTGATCGTTCGCAAGCAGACCAAGGAGTACGGCACCTCAAATCGGGTCGAGGGCGCGTACGAAGAGGGCGAGTGCGTGTGCGTCGTGGAGGACGTCGTCACCTCGGGCGGAGCGGTCCTAGAGGCGGTGGAAACGCTCCGCAGCGCCGGATTGACGGTGCGCACGGCGGTCTGCGTCGTCGATCGCGAGGAGGGCGGGGGCGACGCTCTCGCGCGCCGCGGCGTTCGCCTCCGACCGATCTTCCGCGTCGCCGACATCCTGAATAGGCCAAAAACACCCGCAAAACCGCATGGTTGAGCCAGTCCGACGGGGCTGTTAGGGTCTCTGCCCGTGGTTCGAACCGTCGACAGGAGGAGAGGGACTTGACGAAACAGGAGTTCGTAAACGAAGTCGCATCGAAGTCCGGCCTCTCGAGCCGCGACGCCTCCAGGGCCGTTGACGCTTTCCTCGATGCGATCACCGAGACACTGCGGGGCGGCGGAGAGGTGGCGTTCACCGGCTTCGGAAAGTTCACGACGCAGCACCGCAAGGAGCGCCAGGGCGTGAACCCGCGCAACCCGACCCAGAAAGTGACCATTCCGGCAGCCACGGTGCCGAAGTTCACGGCGGGGAGCCAGCTCAAGCAGGCCGTCAAGGGCGGCTAGCGCCGAGCCTCTCCTCCACATCTACGCGAGGGCCTCGAAAGAGGCCCTCGCCGTCTTCGGACCGAAGTACTCTCAGGACATGGTCGCCCTAGCGACGACGCATTTCGCCGACCGTCTCGCCGAGGCGGTCGAGCGCAAGCGCTCGCAGCTCGTGGTCGGGCTGGATCCGCGCCCGGATCTGCTCCCGGTCGAGCTGAAGGGCGAGGCGCACCTCGGTCGCGCGCAGGCTGCGGACGCGTGCGCGCGCTTCTGCCGTGGACTCGTCGACGCGGTCGCGCCGTACGTGGTGGGCGTGAAGCCGCAGGTCGCATTCTTCGAAGCGCTCGGCGCCGACGGCCTCCGCGCGCTCGAGGATGTCTGCGCGTACGCACGGTCGGCGGGACTGCAGGTGATCGCGGACGGAAAGCGTGGTGACATCGGATCCACGGCGCGCGCCTACGCGGCGGCGTTCCTCGAGTCCGCGAACGGCAGTGCGCCGCTTGCGGACGCGCTCACCGTGAATCCGTACCTTGGGCGTGACTCACTGGATCCGTTCCTGGCCGCCTGCCGGCGCGACGGCGCCGGCATCTTCTGCGTCGTCAAGACCTCGAACCCCGGCGGCGCAGAGGTCCAGGATCTCGTTCTCTCGGACGGGCGGCACGTCTGGCACCAGGTTGCGGAGCTCGTCGCCGAGTGGGGGGCAGACCTCGTCGGGGAGCACGGCCTTTCCGCGGTGGGGGCGGTCATCGGCGCGACGCATCCGCGGGCCGTGGGCGAGGCGCGGAGGCTGCTGCCCCGCGCGATCCTGCTCCTCCCGGGCGTCGGAGCACAGGGCGCGACACCCGCGGACGTCGCTCGGGCCTTCACGAGCGGCCCCGCGAGCGCGCTCGTGAACGTCTCCCGAGACGTCATCTACGCATTTCGTGTCTCCGGGATGGACTGGCGCAGCGCCGCCGCGGCCGAGGCGTCGAGATACGCCAAAGAAGTGTGGTCCGTGTCCGGCTGGTGATCATGGAGACATGGATCCGCGCAGGCGCCGGGAGCTGACCCGGTTCGCCGCTCCGGCCGCCTTCCTGGCAGCCGCGACGATCGCGGTCATCCTCATCAAGGCGGGTCTCAGCGGAAACGAAACGGCACCGACCACCGTGGGTGCGCTGCCGACCGCTGCCCCCACGACCACGCAGCCCCCGACAACGACGAAACTCGTCCTGACCCAGAGTCCGACCACGACCGCGACGCCGGCAGGCGCCCAGTACTACGTGATCGAGAGCGGCGACACACTCGGGTCGATTGCGCTCAAGTACGACACCACCGTGGAAGACCTGCTGCGCCTCAATCCCGACGTCGACCCGAATGCGCTTCATCCCGGCGATCGCCTACGCGTCGGCTAGCCTTCGCCTCCGTGATCCTGAGGATGTGGGTCGCCGGCGCCGTCGCGGCGCTCGTCTTCGTCGGGACTGCGCAGGCAGGTGCGCCGCCCGTGTCGGCGCGCGCGTTTCTCGTCGAGAACCCGCAGACCGGAGAGATCCTGGCGCAGCACCGCGCGTGGGCGCGTGTTCCGATCGCCAGCATCACGAAGCTGATGACCGTGCTCGTCACGCTCGATCGCGCGCGGTGGGACGACGTCGTGCGCGTTCGGTCGGACGCGGCCGCCGTCGGTGAGTCGACGGTGAACCTGCGCGCGGGCGAGCGGATCACGGTCGGAGACCTCGTCAAAGGGGCGCTGATCCAGAGCGCCAACGACGCGGCCGATGCGCTCGCCGACTACGTTGGTGATGGTGACAGGAGCGCCTTCGTGGCACTGATGAACGCGAAAGCGGAAGAGGTCGGCCTCGAGCGCACACACTTCACGCGGCCGGACGGGCTCGACGCTCCCGGGCACCTGTCCACTGCCAAAGACGTGACCATCCTCGCCCGCGAGGCCATGCGCATCCCGCAGATCCGCGCGGCGGTGCGTCAACGCACGGCGACGATCGCGGGCGGGCGCAGGCTCCACACCTGGAACGACCTGCTCGGCGCGTTCCCGGGCCTGTACGGCGTGAAGACCGGACACACCGCAGCGGCGGGGTGGTGCGAGGTCGCAGCGGTGCGGCGCTACGGCGTGACGCTGTACGTCACCGTGCTTGGCAGTCCGACGAGGTCGCAGCGGAACACCGACCTTGCCGCGCTCCTGCGCTGGGGCGTGTCGCGCTATCGGCAGGTTTGGCTCGTGCAGCCCGGACGGGTCTACCTGCGGGCCGGGGTCGGCTATGGCAAGAAGGCGGTCGCGATCGTGGCCCGACGTGGGCTGGCGCGCCCCGTGCGCGTCGACAGGCCGCTGGTCGAGCGCGTCGTCGCGCCCGCGGCGCTCAGCCTGCCCGTCCGTCGCGGCCAGCGTGTCGGTGAGGTACGTATCTATTCCGGCCGGAGGCTCGTCGCGCGCCGTGTGCTCGTCGCGGCACGATCCGTGTCGCGTCCGGACTTCGACGAACGGCTCGGCTTCTATGCGGGCCGCACGTTCACCCACATCGGAGACTGGTTTACGTGATCACGTGATCGCCACCGTCACGCTCAACGTCGCCCTCGACCGGACGATCACGGTGCCGAACTTCCAGCTCGGCCAGCGCCACCGCGCCAGCCAGGGCCTCACGCTGGCTGGGGGCAAGGGAATCAACGTCGCGCGCGCTCTCAAGCGGCTCGACGTCCCGGTCGTGGCGACCGGGCTCGCGGGCGGACGCACCGGTACGCGCATCGTCGAGGAGCTGACAGCCGAGGCGATCCTCAACGACTTCGTGCGCATCGGGGACGAGTCGCGCACGTCCACCGCCGTCGTGGATCCGACGGCGGGGACGTACACCGAGATCAACGAGTGGGGCCCGCAGGTCGTGCCGGAGGAGCTCGCGATGCTGCTCGGCAAGATCAGCTACCTCGCGCGTGGCGCGGACATGGTCGTGTTCGCGGGCACGCTCCCGCGTGACGTCGAGGACTCCTTCTACGCAGAGGCGATCCGCGACCTCAACCGTCGCAACGTCCGCGCCGTGCTCGACAGCGAAGGTCAGCCGCTTCGTCTCGGCGTCGAGGCGGAACCGTTCCTCGTCACCCCGAACCAGCGTGAGGCCGAGGGCCTCGTCGGACAGGAGTTCCGGGACGACGAGGACTTCGTGATGGCGCTCGACCGCGTCGCGGACATGGGCGCCCGCAATGTCCTCATCACCTCGGAGACGCGGAGTTTCGGCCTCTTCCGGGTCGAGCGGAAGAGGCAGCTGTTCCGCGCCGACGCGCCGCGCGTGGAGCCCGTATCGGCTGTCGGATCCGGAGACGTGCTGCTCGCCGCCTTTCTCGCTGCCCGGGTTGCGGAGCGACCGTTCGACGAGTCCCTCGGCAGCGCCGTCGCCGCCGGCGCTGCCTCGACGCTCGAGGTGGGCGCCGGTCGCTTCGAGCCGCGCGATGCAGTCCGGCTCGAGAAGTCCGTCGAGGTGCGCGCGCTGGAGCCCGTCGCGGGCTGAGCTAGCGCCGCACCGCGAACAGCTGCCACTCGCCCGGGACTCCCTTCAGCTCGTGCGTCCCGTGCTCTTCGAACTCGAGACCTGATCCTGCGACGAGATCTTTGACGGTGCGTGAGACCAGGACCTCGCCCCGCCCGGCAGCGGAAGCGATCCGCGCGCCGATGTGCACCGCAATTCCGCTCATTTTCCCCTCGATGAGCTCGCATTCACCGGTATGAAGACCGGCGCGAACGTCGATGCCGAGGTCGCCAACACCGGCGCTGATGGCGCACGCACAGCGAGCTGCGCGCGCCGGACCATCGAAGCTGGCAAAGAATCCGTCGCCTGCCGTGTCGAGCTCGCGCCCGCGAAAACGCACGAGCTGCCGTCGCACGACGGCGTGGTGATTCTGGATGAGCTCACCCCAGCGCGCGTCGCCGAGTTCTGCGGCTCGCGCGGTCGAGCCCACGATGTCTGTAAAGAGGACCGTTGCGAGAACCCGGTCGGGCTCGGGGGGCGCCCACGCGCCCGCGTCCCAGGCGCTCGTCAGGAAGTCGCGCACACTGCCGACAGCATCTGCGAAATCGCCCGCCCAGGGCGAGGTATCGCCCGGCGGGAGCTGGATGAAGCGCGCGCCCGAGATCCGGTCGGCGACATAGCGGCTTGCCTGGGGACCGGTCTGGAGCAGCAGTCCGCTGTAGTGCTCCTCCCGCCATGCCGAGGGCGCCTCGCGGTGAGTCACGAGCGTGGGCGCGCGGATCGTCGGGAGAACCTCCCGCACGTCGATCTGGAGATTCATTTGGACGAGATTCGCGCGGGTGCTCGGGCTGGCGGAAAGCCGCTGGTATGAGGCGATCCAGCGGGCGAACGCTTCGTCGCCGATCCGACTCGGCGTAATCGCCGCAATGATCGTCTGGATGTGTTCGGGCGACGCGTACGAGGTGCCCGAGAACGGCTCGGCTCCTTCCTCGGCTTTCGCTCCCCAGGGATAGTCGGGCGCCCAAGAGCCTCGAACCAGCGGATTGTTGAGAACCAGCGCCGCCGTTCGCTCGGGATAGGTAGCCGCGAACAGCGCGACCATCGCTGCGCCGTCACTCGAGCCCATGAGAGCGGCACGTTCCGACCCTGCGGCATCGATCACCGCCCGCACGTCGTCCATCCGCTCCTCGAGTGAGGGCGCGCCGACGACGGGATCGGAGATCCCCGTGCCCCGTTTGTCGAAAAGGAGCACGCGCGCGAACGACGAGAGAGCGCCGTAATACTCGCCCCAGCTCTCGAGCTCCCAGCCGTATTCGATGTTCGAGAGGGCGCCCGGCGCGACGACGAGATCGAACGGCTCGTCCCCGAAAACCTGATAGCCGACGTAGACTTCACCGCTTCGCGCGTACCGTGTCTGGGGCCTCACGCTCCAAGTTTCTCACCCGATCTGGGCCGTCGGAAGGCGCTGGTACCATCGGCAGATGGAGGAGCTAAAGCTCGATCACGGACAGCTCGAGCGGCTCGTCGAACTCGATCGGAAGTTCGGCAAGGAAGGGCTGACATTCGACGACGTCCTGCTCGTCCCGGCGGAGTCGCGCGTCCTCCCGAATGACGTCTCCACTGCGACGCGGCTGACGCGCGGAATCACGATCGAGATCCCGATCGTGTCCGCGGCGATGGACACCGTCACCGAGGCGCGCCTGGCGATCGCGCTCGCCCGCGAGGGCGGAATCGGCATCGTCCACCGCAATCTCCCGGTCGAGGCGCAGGTGGCGGAGGTCGACAAGGTCAAGCGCTCGGAATCCGGCATGATCGTCGAGCCGGTGACGCTGCCGGCCGACGCGCTCGTCTCGGATGCGCTCGAGTTGATGGTGACGTACCACATCTCCGGCGTGCCGATCACGGACGAGGCCGGGACGCTCGTCGGAATCCTGACGAACCGGGATCTGCGCTTCGCGCCCGACGCATCGCAGCCGGTCTCCGCGCTGATGACGTCACGCGACCTGGTGACCGCGCCTGTCGGGACGACGCTCTCGGAAGCCGAGGCAATCCTGCACCGGCACAAGATCGAGAAGCTCCCGGTCGTCGACGCCGAAGGACGGTTGAAGGGACTGATCACGGTCAAGGACATCCAGAAGCGGATCGAGTTCCCCAAGGCGACGAAGGATCCCCAGGGCCGGCTTCGCGTCGGTGCGGCTGTCGGCGTCGGGCCCGATGCATGGGAGCGTGCCGGTGCGCTCGTCGAAGCCGGCGTCGACGTCTTGGTCGTCGACACCGCCCACGGCCATTCGTCCGCCGTGTCGGAGATCGTGCGGCGGATCAAGTCTGAATGGGACGTCGAGATGATCGCTGGCAATGTTGCGACGGTCGAGGCGACCGAGGCTTTGATCGACGCAGGCGCTGACGCCGTGAAGTGTGGGGTGGGCCCGGGTGCGAGTTGTACGACTCGCATCGTCGCGGGAGTCGGCGTGCCGCAAGTCAGCGCGATCTACGACTGCGCCCAAGCCGCCATACGGAGTGACGTGCCGTTGATTGCGGACGGCGGATTGACGTCGTCGGGCGACATGGCGAAAGCCATCGCAGCGGGAGCTGACTCGGTCATGACCGGCTCGATCCTCGCCGGTACCGACGAAGCCCCGGGCGAGGTGATCTTCCACCAGGGCGAGCGATTCAAAGATTACCGAGGCATGGGCTCGCTCGGCGCAATGCGTGCGCGCGGCTCATCGCGCGACAGGTACTTCCAGGGCGACGTCGAGGACGTCGAAAAGCTCGTGCCGGAGGGGATCGAGGGGCGCGTCCCGTACAAGGGGCCGCTCGCGGCGATCCTGCACCAGCTCGTGGGCGGCCTCCGGCAGGCGATGGGCTACTGCGGTGCCGCGACGATCGAGGAGATGAAGCGGGCGCGATTCGTGCGCATCACGGCGGCCGGCCTGCGCGAGAGCCATCCGCACGACATGACGATCACGAAGGAGGCGCCGAATTATCGGCGCTGAGATCCTGCCGCTGCCGGAGCGGTCGCCGGAGGAGCGGCCGGTGCTGGTCTTGGATCTCGGAGGGCAATACGCGCAACTGATCGCGCGGCGCGTGCGCGAGTGCCGCGTGTACTCCGAGCTCGTCGGGCACGGCGTGACGGCGGATCAGGTGCGCGCGCGCAATCCGCACGCTTTGATCCTCAGCGGCGGCCCGGCGTCCGTCTACGCCGAAGGCGCGCCTCGCGTCGATCCCGACCTCTTCGAGCTCGGTGTTCCAACGCTCGGGATCTGCTACGGCATGCAGTTGATGGCGCTGGATCTCGGCGGCGCCGTCGAGCGCACGGGGGTGTCTGAGTTCGGCAAGACGGGCCTGAGCGCGGTCGAGTCCGAGCTGTTCGCCGGTCTCCCCGACGAGCAGACCGTCTGGATGTCGCATCGTGATTCAGTCACGGCCCCGCCGACAGACGCACGAGTTGTAGCGGGCTCGCCGTCCACGCCGATCGCGGCCTTCGAGGCACCCGAGCGCCGGCTCTACGGCGTGCAGTTTCACCCGGAGGTCGTGCACACCCCGCACGGCGCGGACCTCCTGAAGAACTTCCTCTACAACGTCGCGCAGGCGCCGCCGGCGTGGACGCCTGCCGCCGTGATCGAGGAGCAGGTGGAACGGATCCGAGCCGAGGTCGGACGCGAGCGAGTGCTGTGCGCGCTGTCGGGAGGAGTCGACTCCGCGGTCGCGGCGCTGCTCGTGCACAAGGCGGTCGGCGACCAGCTCACCTGCGTCTTCGTCGACCACGGCCTGTTGCGCGAGAACGAGGCCGACCAGGTGGTGGACACGTTCGGCGGCCACTTCCGCGTCCCGTTGGTGCACGTGCAGGCGCAGGAGCGGTTCCTCTCTCGGCTCGCTGGAGTCGACGATCCCGAGCAGAAGAGAAAGATCGTCGGGGAGGAGTTCATCCGCGTCTTCGAGGAGGAGGCGCGGAAGCTCGGGAACCTCCGCTTCCTCGTGCAAGGAACGCTCTACTCCGACGTGATCGAGTCGGGCGGAGCCGATGAAGGCGTCGCGGCGAAGATCAAGTCGCACCACAACGTCGGCGGTCTGCCGGCGGACATGCGCATGCAGCTGATCGAACCGCTGCGCTTGCTGTTCAAGGACGAGGTGCGCCGCGTCGGCGAGGAACTCGGCATGCCGGAGCGGATGGTCTGGCGCCAGCCGTTCCCGGGCCCCGGCCTGGCGATCCGGATCATCGGCAACGTGACGGCCGAGCGGCTCGAGATCCTGCGCGCCGCGGACGCGATCCTGCAGGAGGAGATCCGGCGCGCCGGTCTGTATCGCGAGCTGTGGCAGTCGTTCGCGGTGCTACCCGCGATCCGCTCGGTCGGCGTCCAGGGCGACGAGCGCACGTACGCGTACCCGATCGTCATCCGAGCCGTGACCTCGGAGGACGCAATGACGGCGGACTGGGCGCGTCTTCCGTACGACCTTCTGGAGACGATCTCGAGCCGGATTATCAACGAGATCCCCGGGGTCAACCGTGTCGCTCTCGACCTGAGCTCGAAGCCCCCCGCCACGATCGAGTGGGAGTAGCCCTACGGACGTGTCCGGGGGGCACGGCCGCGCCTTTCCGCCTAATTTGCAGCCCTTTTGCCTCGCAGGGACCGGTCATCGGGTCTGAGCATACGTCGGTTCCTCGCGGCATACGTCCTGCTCAACGCCGGGTTGTACGTCTACAGCTTGGTCAGGTACGGGTTGCCGCCGGATGCCTTCTCCTGGGCTTGTGTTGCCTTCGGCGTGTTCGTCCTCGTTCTGCTCGTGCGCGGAAGTCGCGGTGCGTGGGTGCTTTCGTTCTTCGGATCGACGCTTGCGCTCGTCCTCGGCCTGGCTGTGCTCGTGCGCGAGGACGGGCCGGCCCTGGAGTGGGCGTTCGTCGCCTCTGTCTACGCCATGCAGGTGACGATCCTGTTGACGCCCGACGTGCGCGAGTACGTTCGGCGGGCGTCTTACGAACGAGCGATCAGGGCGCATCGGAGCTGGTAGCAACACGCGTCCACGCGGGTGACAGCTGGCCGCGTCCGATTCGGCGGATCCTCAGCGCACGTTGAAGCCGCTCAGGCCCTCGGGCTCTTCCTCCGTGACATCCACTGAGTCGACCTGAGCGCCGCGGGGGCCGGCGCGGCAGAACTCGACCAGCCGCTCGACCGCGTCCTCCTCACCCTCGAAGACGGCTTCGACGGTGCCGTCCCAGCGGTTCGCCACCCATCCCGCGACGCCGCGCTGCTGCGCAAGGCGGCGCGTCGTGTCGCGGAAGAACACTCCCTGCACCTGGCCGTGGACGACGACGCGGCGGCGGATCACGACCCGTATTCTCGCGGTGTGGAGCTCGGAGAGATCCTGAAGCGGCGCCGGATGGTGCGCGCCTACGAACCGAGGCCGGTCGCACGCGAGACGCTCGAGCGCATCGTCGGCACCATCCGCCCGGCGCCGAGCGCGGGCTTCAGCCAGGGCCAGCGGCTCGTCGTCGTCACGCAACCCGAGCGCAGGCGCGAAATCGCCGGCGCCGTCGGCGAGGACTTCTACGGCCAGCAGGGTTTCGCGCCCTGGATCAGCGGCGCCGGCGCGCTCGTCGTCGTCTGCACGCGTGAGGAGGACTACCACGACCGATACCGGCAGCCCGACAAGCTTCAGGACGGCGACGAGATCGAATGGCCCGTCCCCTACTGGTACGCCGATGCCGGGGCGGCGGCGATGCTCATCCTGCTCGCGGCGATCGACGAAGGGCTCGCTGCGGGCGTCTTCGGCATTCCGGCCGAACGGATGGAAGCCGTGCGCGAGTTGTTGCAACTCCCGGCGGACCTGGCGATCGTCGAGGTGATCACACTCGGCCATCCGGCTGAGGACGCCGCCTCCGATCGACTGTCCAGTCGCGGCACGCGACCGCGCCGTCCGCTCGACCAGCTCATCCGCTGGGAGACTTGGACCTAGGGCACCAAGAATTCGTTTAAGGCGTCCGGATCTTCGAAACGAGCTGTTGCTGGTGATAGCCGGGGTTCTCGCCGGCGGCGTTGTAAGTCTCGACGGACGCGGTGTACGTGAAGCCGCCGCGTGAGTCGATCCCGAAGTAGTCGCCGATGAAGCTCGCGGGGTTGCAGATGCAGTCGTAGCGCGGTGCCGACAGCTGTGGATCCCACGTGTGCGGCGACAGGCGAACGTTGTGTCCGACCGGTCGCAGATTCGCGCGAAAGAACTGGACGGCGGTGTTGACGCAGTAGTTGCGACGGCCGTACGCGCCGCGCGGATCGAACAGCAGCCCCGCCACCATGGCTTCAGGCGTGTCGCGCTCCGGACACGGTAGGCGCCGATCGTAGAACGCGATGGCCACCGTCCCGTTCGGCGCCACGGCGAGATTCGGCTGCAGCGCCTCGCCGTCGTCGGCGTTGTCGTTCACCTGCACCGGACGGCGCCAGTGCCGACCGCCGTCGAAGGACGTACGGATGAACAACGTCGTGGAACTCCCCGTCGCATCCTCGTAGGCGGCGTAGAGCGGGTAGAAGCGGCCGATCTTCCGCGGCCCGACGGCGAAGGCCTCACCGAACGCCGCGCGGAAGGTGGTGTTGCGATAGCCGTCGACGTCGTGGCGCACGATCACGCGCCGGCGCGCCCACGCACGCCCGCCGTTGCGCGACGACGTGAACGACATGGTCAGCCCCGAGCTCAAGCCGCGGGTGCTGGCGGTGGCGAGCCATACGCCCCCGTCGGGAGTGACGCGCGGGAACGAGCCGTTGTCCCCGACGCCGCGTACCTGCTCCATCACACGCCGCGGCGGCGACCAATTCGTGTGTGTTCCGTTCGGGCGCGCATCGGCGTACGCGACGAAGATGCGCAGGCCGCTGTCCGACGTCCCGATCGCCCAGGAGACGTAGACCCGTCCGAAGTGGCGGCTCCGCCGGTTCGTGTCGATCGCCAGCCACTGCTTGTCGAAGACCGCGGCGCCGTTGAACGGCGTCCTCGCGATCAGATCGAGCTGTTCGCGATGCGTGAAATTCCAGGTTGTTGCCGCGGCTGCGCCGTGAGGCCGGACCGCAATCCCCAGCCCGGAACGCGGCAACGAGGGGTTGACGCTCTGCGACGGGAAGAAGTGCTCACCGGTCGGCAGGTAGGCGAACAGGTACGGCAGCACCACTGCGTAGAAGTTCCCCCATGGATCGAAAGCGCCCACGGGGTCCGAGTTGTCGGTCCAGCCTTCGTACCCGGGGATGTGTCCCTGCTGCGGCCAGGTGAGCCCGCCGTCGAATGATTCGAAGAAGCCCGTGAGGTGGTTGTAGCCCTCGCTGTTCACGATCCACTTGCTCACGCCGATGAGATGACGCGCGTTCGTCGGATCGACGTGCAGGTCCGATTCGGAGAAGTCCTTGGCGCGGAGGGGAGGGTTCGCGACATCCTGCGTCGGGTAGGGGCCGACGTTCTCCCCGGTCGTGGCGGCGCCGGCGCAGAGCGTCGAGCCGCCGTCCGGATACCCCTGCGAAGGCGTGAGGGCGCCCTGGTAGAAGACCTCGGGCGCGTAGCAGCTGACGCGCTGCGTCGTCGCGGGCACCGCGGTCACGCCGCGCTGCGCGTAGCTCGCGGCAAACGCAGCGTCCGACTGGAAGCCCTGCGGCGGCGCGGCGTACGCGCTGGGGACGCAGACCCCCGCGCCGGCCGCGACCAGCGCGGCGATGCGTCTCCTCACCGGCATGAGCATAGTGACGGCATGCAGCCGGAAAGGTTCGTGGCGCGGCTCGCTTCGGCCCGCATCGGCGCGACGTCCAACTTCTACCGGGAAGGGTCGGGCGCGGAGCTCCGCCGCGCGCGCCTAGTCGAGTACCTCCAGGCCCGGGCCGAAGCCCCGCTCCTGCTCGTGGGCGAGGCGGCCGGTTACCGCGGAGCGCGTATCTCGGGAATCCCGTTCACATCGGAGCGGCAGCTCACCGGACGCGGGCCCGCCGAGGCGACCGCCACGATCGTCCACCGTGTCCTCGCGGAGCTCGAGCTCGACGCCATGTGCTGGAACGTCGTGCCCACGCATCCCGGGACGGCGACCTCCAACCGCCGGCCGACGCAGTCGGAGGTCGAGTCATCGCGCCCCTTCCTGGACGAGCTGGCTCGAGGCCGCCAGCTCCTGGCGATCGGCCGCCTGGCGGCGCGGGTGACGGGAGGCCCGTACATACGTCATCCGTCCCACGGCGGAGGGGCCGAATTCCGGGCCGGGCTGCTAGCATTCGCCGCCGGCGGACGCC
>WNGA01014604.1_pt1 | contig 14449 bp, 14 predicted proteins | sample 5400061 | NCBI WGS metagenome assembly WNGA01 (sample SAMN13153366, study PRJNA577476) | soil metagenome | isolation source: 100 cm soil or saprolite under grassland replicate 2 | place: USA:California | collected 2016-06-15 | reverse complement strand
GCCGACGGACCGACGATTCAGCGTACGACGCAGGCGGCTCTGGAGCAAGGGATGACGGTGACGCGCGTGCTCGAGTTGATTCGTCAGGCCGCGCTCGGCGTCCCCGTCATTATCATGACGTATCTCAATCCCGTGCTGGCCTATGGAGTCCAGCGCTTCGCCACGGAAGCCCACGACGCCGGAGCCGCGGGCGTGTTGCTCACCGATCTTCCCGCGGGCGCCGATCCCGCAGTGGAGCGTACCGTGACGAGCAGCTCCCTGGCCCTGATTCGCCTGGTCGCGCCGACGACTGATGACGCGCGACTCAAGACGGCGCTCACCGGTGCGAGCGGGTTCGTCTACTTGATCTCGCGGCTTGGCGTGACCGGCGCGCGGGCGGACGTCCCGCCCGATCTCGACGCCCAGGTCCAGCGCGTCCGGGCGGCGAGCCCCTCGACCGCCCATTTGCCGGTCGCGGTCGGCTTTGGCATCGGCACGCCGGCGCAGGCGGCGGCCGCCGCGCGGTCGGCGGATGGCGTCGTGATCGGGAGCGCCCTGATGGACGCGCTGGCGAAAGATGGCATTCCCGCGATGGAGCGCCTCACGCGCGAGCTCGCCACGGCGGTGCACGCATGAAGATCGCGCGGTTCGTCGCGCTCTACAGTCAGGCGCTGGCCTGGGTGGGCACGGCGCTGCTGATCGCGGTGCTCGCCACGGATCACCGCTGGCTGAGCCAGATCCCCGAGCTCGTCGTGTTGTTCGGCGCCGCGGTGGCGCTGCGCGGTCTCTTCGTTCCGCTGAGCAAGTACTCGTACCTGACGCAGACCGCACTCGTCGGCGTGGCCGGCAGTCTGCTGGTCGGCGTCCCCGCAACCGGGCTCGCGATCGCGGGCGCGACGCTCGTCACGGATTGGCTGTGGCAGCGGAAACCACTGCGCGTGGCCTGGATCAACCTGGGTCGCGAAGTCATTACGCTGGTCGCCGCCTTCGGCGTGTATGCGGCCGCGCTGCACTGGCTCGACATGCCTAATGGCGCACCCGTCCTGAATATCGAGCTGCTGCCCGCCCTCGCCGGGTACGCCCTCGCGTATTTCGTATTTGGCCGGGTGCTGTTCTACCTCAGCCTCATCATCCGCGCCAAACTGGAGCCAGCGGAACGACTGATGATCGTGCGCTACGAGGTGAGCACCTACGCGGCGACACTGCTCGCGGCCACCATCTTCGTCGGCGCGGTGGTTGCCTGGTCCTTCGGCGCCTGGATTCTCGTCGGCCTCGTGCTCACGTTCCTCGGCCTCCTCCTCAAGCAGATGATCGAAGAGGCGATCTCGGCGGAGGAGCTCAACAAGATCCACGCGATGGAAGCAGTCATCACCGCCAACATCAGTCTCGAGGATTCGTTCCAGCGCATCGAGCGTCTCGCCAACCGCCTCGTGGATTGGGGCGACTTCCGTATCTACCGGCTCCACGATGGTCAACTGTCCCTCGCGCACCGCTCGGCACGGGGGCGGGAGGGGCGCGGGGAACCCTCGTCAGACACGAAGCACCTGCGCAACGAGGTGGCGACGCACGGCGAGACCGTTGTCATCGACGATGTCACACGGGACAAGCGCGTCGCGGACGCGCCGCTCGAGGTGCAAAGCCTCGTGATCGTCCCGCTCAAGTTCGGCGATCAGGTCATCGGGACCCTGGAGCTGGAACATCACAAGAAGCACTGTTACCGCCGCCAGGACATCCTGACGATCACGACGTTCGCCAGCCAGCTCGCGACGGCCGTCCACATCACCGATCTGCGCCGGCCCCTCGTCGAGACGGTCGAGCGCATGACGCGGCAGCTCGCCACGATCGCCCAGACCGCCGAGGCGCTCAAAGGCGCCGCGTCCGCGGTGGCGCAGTCGACCGGCGTGATTCGCGAGGGCGTGCGCCGGGAGGAAGGGGAGGTGTCGGGCGGGCTCGAGGCAACCGAGAGCCTCGCCCAGGTCTCGCGTCGCGTCTCCGATGACGGCGCCGGCGCCGCCCGCGCCTCGACGACGGCCAGCGACGTCGCCAGCCGCAACCGCACGCAGATTCGCGAAGCGATCGAGCGCCTCGTCGCCCTGAAGGCGTTCGTGGGTGAAAGCTCGACCAAGGTACAGCAGCTCGGGCAAACGAGCCGCCGCATCACCGGGTTCATCGCGTCCATCCGCGAGCTCGCCGATATGACGAACCTGCTGTCCCTGAACGCGGCGATCGAGGCGGCGCGCGCCGGTAAACACGGCAAGGGCTTCGGCGTCGTGGCCGACGAGGTGCGCCGCCTCGCCGAGCAGAGCGCGACAGCGGCGGTGGAAGCGGGCGACCTGGTGCAGGACATTCATACCCAAGTCGGCGAGGTCGTCGAGCAGATGCGCCGCGGCCAGGTCAACGTCGGCGACGTCGAGGAACTCTCTGCCGCGGCGCTCGAAGCGCTCGACGCGATCGTCGCCGCGACGGCGGAAGCGACGGCGCACGCGGGCCGGATCACCGCGGCGGCGGGAGAGCAGAACAAGGCGTTCGCGCGCCTGCGCGAGCGCATCAACGCCGTGGCGAGCATTGCGGGCCAAAACCGCATCGAAGCCGACGACGTGGCCACGCGGGCCGAGCAGGCGGCCGCAGGTCTCACCGACCTCGAGCGGGCGACCCGCGACCTGGAACAGGTGGCCACGATGCTGCGCGACTTGACTCGCGGGTTCGCCAACGTCAATTGAACGAGCCTTCGTCGCCCTCGGCTCCAACCTGGGCGATCGGGCGGCACATTTAGCACATGCGCGGGAGCGTCTGGGCGCGCTTCCCGGTACGCGTCTGGTCGCCGCCTCGCGGATCGAAGAGACACAACCGCTCGGGCCGGTTGCGCAGCCGCCGTACTTGAACCAAATGGTTCTGCTCGAAACCACGCTGGCGCCGGCTGCGCTCCTGGTACATTGCCGGCGCATCGAAACGGAGCGGGGACGGGAACGTCGCGAGCGCTGGGGACCGCGGACCCTCGACCTCGATATCGTGCGCTACGGCGACAAGATGGTGCGGCAACCGGACCTGACGATTCCGCACCCCGAGCTTCCGAACCGCGATTTCTGGCAGCGCGAAATCGCCGAGCTGGAAGGAGAGCATGTCTAGCGTCACCACGCGCACGTTGCTCGAGATGAAGGAAAAGGGCGAGCGCATCGTCGCGCTCACGTGCTACGACGCGCTGTTCGCGCGCCTGCTCGATGCGAGCGGCGTCGACATCCTGCTCGTCGGTGACTCGCTCAACCAAGTGCTGGCGGGCGCGCCGTCAACATTGTCGGCGACGCTCGATCAGATGATCTATCACACGAAGATGGTGCGACGCGGAACGGATCGCGCCATGGTCATCTGCGACATGCCGTTCCTGAGCTACCAGGTCTCGCCCGAGGACGCGCTCCGGAACTGCGGCCGCGCGATGAAGGAAACCGGCTGCCACGCGGTGAAGATCGAAGGCGGGCACCCCATGGCCGCCACGGTGCGCCGCCTGGTGGACATCGGGATTCCGGTGATGGGTCATCTCGGTCTCACGCCCCAATCGGTACACGCCCTGGGCGGCTATCGTGTCCAAGGCCGTGAGGAGGCGGAGGCCGGGCGGCTGAAGGCCGATGCGACCGCACTCCAGGATGCCGGTGCCTTCGCGGTAGTGCTGGAGCTCGTGCCCGCGCCGCTCGCGTCGCAGATCACCAAGGCGCTCGCGATTCCCACGATCGGCATCGGCGCCGGGCCGGCGTGCGACGGGCAGGTGCTCGTGCTGCACGACATGCTCGGCCTGAACGACCAGTTCTCGGCCAAGTTCGTCAAGAAGTACGCGGCGCTCGCCGAGGACGTGCGGGAGGCGGCGCGGGTCTTCGCGGCGGAAGTGCGGGAGGGCCGCTACCCCGGACCGGAACACTCTTTCGGAAAGTGATATTAAATTGTGGTGACCTTCTTGGGGGGACAGACGGGATGTCGAAGACGGAAGACGAAAAGCTCGCAAAGCTGATCAAGAAGAACATGGCCAAGGCCGCGAAGGCCAAGCCCAAGGCGCGCAAACGCTACGACCCGACGCTGCCGCCGGACAGTACGGACGATGACATCGAGCGTCGGGACTTCTTTTCGGAGATGAAGAAGCGCGAGTTCTAGTTGCGCGAGCTCTCCATCCCTTCCGAGATGCGCTCATGGTCTCGCAGCGAGCGCTCTCGCCGCCACACCATCGGCTTCGTTCCCACCATGGGATTTCTCCACGAAGGCCACTTGCGCCTCGTGGACCGGGCGCGCGAGCTCGCCGAGCGCGTCGTCGTCAGCATCTTCGTCAATCCGCTCCAGTTCGGTCCCCACGAGGACCTCGCCCGCTACCCGCGTGACTTGCCGCGCGACCGCAAGTTGGCGGAAGCACGCGGGGTCGACTGCCTCTTTGTGCCGGACGCGTCCGCGATGTATCCGGCCGAGCCAGTGGCGCGCGTCGTCCCCGGACCAGTAGCAGATACGCTCGAGGGCACCTCGCGGCCGGGCCACTTTACCGGCGTGCTGACCGTCGCGAGCAAGCTGTTTCATATCGTCGAGCCCGACGTCGCTGTGTTCGGCCGCAAGGATTTTCAGCAGCTCGTCAGACGGATGGTCCAAGACCTCGATTTCGGAGTCGCGATCGACATCGCGCCGACGGTGCGCGAGCTGGACGGGCTCGCCCTGTCGTCACGCAACACGTACCTCAGCACGGACGAGCGACGCTCGGCACTGGCGTTGTCGCGCGCCCTGCGGACCCTCGAGCAAACCTGGCGCGGCGGGGAAGCGGATCCCATGAAAGTGCAACGCGCCGGGCTGGAAGCGATGCATGCCCCCGGCGTGATCGCGGAGTACTGCGCGCTGGTCGACGACAACCTGCAGCCCGTCACCCGCGTCACCGCCCACACCGTCGCGGTGGTGGCGGCGCGCGTCGGCAAGACCCGGCTGCTCGACAACGTCGTCCTGGGCGAAGGCATCGGCGCCGATCCGCGAGTCACGCCGTGAGTTTGCCGGCCTGGGCGCTGGTGTCACCGGAGCGCCGCGCGCATATCGAGCGCGTCGTCGCACTCCTGAAAAACTGGGCTGACGCGATGCACGTCGATCCCCAGGATCAGGGCCGCTGGCTCCGCGCCGGCTGGCTGCATGATGCGCTGCGTGATGCGCCCCTTCCCGATCCGCTGGCGCACGGGCCGGCCGCGGCGGACCGGGCTGCCGCCGACGGGGAGCGGGACCGCGGCGTGCTGGACGCCGTGCGGTTCCACACGATCGGCTCACCCGATTGGGACGACGTGGGACGGATGCTGTATCTCGCGGACTTTCTGGAGCCGGGGCGCGACGCGGTCACAGATCACGCGGATTTGGCAGATCTCACGCAGAGGGTTCCCGCCGAGCGAGAGGCGGTCCTTCGCGAAGTCGCGCGCCGGCGGCTCGACTGGGTGCTGCGTTCCGGCTGGCCATTGCCCGCCGCGACGGTGGCGTTCTGGAATCAACTCGTCGGACGGTCATGAAGATTCGGGCATTCTTGACCGTGGCAGTCATCGTCGCCGGCTGCGGTGGCGACTCCGCGCAAACGCGTCCCATCCCGGGCGATCGCGGTCCCGCAATCACGGTCGAGGTCCTGAACGCCAACGGGCGGGGCGGGGACGCCCGCATCGGTACGCAGCGCCTGCGGCGGGCGGGAATGGACGTGGTGTACTTCGGAAACGCGTCCGAAAGCGGGCTCGATTCCACCCGCATCATCGTGCGCCGTGGCGCGGAGAAAGTTGGGGAGCGGGTGCGGGCAGCGCTGGGGCAGGGACGCGTCGAGGTTCAGCTCGACAGCGCGAAGCTACTCGATGTGAGCGTGTTCCTCGGCCTCGACTTCCACCCGTAGTTGACCGCATGCCGCGCTGATATCCAGGCCGCGGCTGCGCCGCAACACCGCTTTCACGCCTCGTTGCTTCAGGCGCCGCTCGAAGGCGAGCATCTGCGCGCGCGTGCTGGGCGTCAGATCCGGAGCGCCGCCGGGATGGAGCGGTAACAGGTTCACCAGTGCCTCGAGCGGCTGCGCGAGGTTCGCCAACTGATCGGCGGTCTCGAGCGAATCGTTCTTCCCGCCAATCAGCACGTACTCGAGCGTTACCCGGCGGTGGAACTGCTTCAGCGCCTCCATCAGCTGAGGGAGCGCGTACTTCTTTTCGATCGGCATCAGCTCGCGGCGTAACGCCGGCGCGGGCGCATGCAGGGACACCGCCAGTCGGAACTGCTCGGGGCGTTCTGCGAACTTTGCGAGATTCGGGAGGATGCCAACAGTCGAGAGAGTGATGTGCCGGGCCCCAATCCCAAGGCCCTCGGCCCTATTTAGAATCGTGAGCGTCGCGTCCACCGCATCCCAGTTGAGCAACGGCTCGCCCATCCCCATGTACACGATGTTCGTCGGCTTGAGGGCGGGGTCGCGCAGCACCAGCTCCCGGACCTGCCCGGCGATTTCCCCGGCCGAGAGATTGCGGCGGAATCCCATGCGTCCCGTCGCGCAGAACACGCAGCCCAGCGCGCAGCCCGCCTGCGACGAAATGCACAACGTGCGGCGCTTGCCCTCCGGGATGAGGACCGATTCGATCGCTTCGCCGTCGTCCAGTGCCCACAAGAATTTTTGCGTACCGTCGCTCGACACCTGATGGGTACGTAGCGTGAGACGTGTTAGAGGGAATGCCTCGTCGAGGGCCGCCCGCAGCGGTGCCGGCAGATCGGTCGCCTCGGCCCAGCGGGCCACCGGCCGCTGCCACAGGCGCGGAACCACCTGGCGTGCGCGATACGTCGGCTCGCCCCGCTGTGTCAGCCATTCCACAATCGCGGCGCGGGCCGCCTCCGGCGTCAGATCGAGGAGGTCGACGCTCACCGAAACCGCATGTCCACGCCGACCCGGTACGTCGAGCCGAGGTCGTTCACGCCGGCGTCGCGCGCGAGCGTCACGCGATACTTGCCGATCACGAGCCGCAGGCCGGCGGCGGGCCGCCAGTGCGTGCCGTCGCTGTAGCCGCCTTCCCGGGACACCATGAGATCGAACGCGACGGTCTTTGCGACCTCGGCGCCCACGCCCAATTGGTGATCGGCGCCGAAGCCGTGCGCAAACGAGATGCCGTATCGCCCGCGGACGACGACGCGGTTCCGCGAGACCGGCCCCTGCCAGATCCGACCTTCGAGGCCTGCGTATATGTCTTGCGCCGGATCATTCGTCTTGAGCGACGAAAAGAAGTGCGTCGCGGCGGCCGCGCGCAGCCGGTCTCCGAGCAGCGTCCGGCTCGCCCCGACGTCGAGTGTCCACCGGTCCCCACGGGCGACGTCGAGGCGCGTCTCGTGAAAGGCGAGCGTGGCGCCGACACTCGTCCCCGCGACGAGTCGCGACCACGTCGCGCCCACCGCGAACGTGTAGACTGGTACTGACGTCCCGGTGGGATCGGGACTATCGATGGTCTGGGTAATGTCGCTCAAGCCAACACGGCCGTAGAGCAGACCCAGCTGTCCGATGGAGCCGGCAGGGATGCGAACCGCCGCGATGATTCCCGTCGCATCGACCGAGGCGGGTGTCTGAATCGCCTCGAGGGCGAGCTGGAGCCGCGCGCTATCCTCGGTCTGGGCTGGATTCCACATGGCGGCGGCAGGTCCCAGCGCAAGCGCCGGCGGGGTCGCCAGCGTCGTCGCGGCGACGCGCCAGAGCGTCGTACCGGTCGCCTGCTGTCCGGGTGCTCGCGGCGCGGCGAGCAGCAGGAGTCCAACAACCAGCAGGCCAATGCGTTGCATGCCGAACGTTTACCGTGGCTTGTGGCGCTGTCAACTCAAGTCAACTATCTTCAACCGGTTACGGCACTTGGACATACTCCATTGCGGCTCTCCGAACTGCTAACTCCCGACCGCATCCGGGTCCCGATTCGGGCCCAGAGCAAGGAGGGCGTGCTACGAGAGTTGGTCGACCTCCTGGTGGGGGGCAACGGGGCAGCCCCTGATGTTCTTCAGGCGGTCATGGAGCGGGAGCGTCAGTTCCCGACTGGCATTGGCTACGGCGTCGCGGTGCCGCACGGGAAGACCCCAGCCCTCGCCAATCTCGTAGCGGTCGCCGGCACCGCGCGCACCCCCGTGCCATATGAAACGGTGGATGGCGAACCGGTACGCTTGTTCTTCTTGCTCGCCGGCCCCGAGTCGCAGGCGGGCGCACACGTGAAAGCGTTGAGCCGAATCTCACGGCTGGTGCGGCGCGAGCCGATCCGCGCGCGGTTGTTGGCGGCGAGTGATGCCCAGGAGTTCTATCGCATCCTGTGTGATGCGGAGAGGGGAGGCGCATAAACGCAAGCGTGACTCAGACAACCCTGCGAACCCACCGCTGCGGCGCGTTGCGGAAGGAGCACGTCGGACAGCGGGTCCGTCTGGGGGGCTGGGTCCACCGCCGCCGCGATCTCGGAGGAATCGTCTTTCTCGATCTCCGCGATCGTGACGGCCTCGTCCAGGTCGCCGTAGGACCGGGATGGGCATCGGGCGATCTCGTGGCTCGCGCCCAAAGCGTGGGGCCCGAAACGGTCGTGCTCGTCGAAGGCGAGGTGGTCGCGCGTCCTCCCGCGATGCGCAACCTCGAGCTCGCGACCGGCGAAATCGAGGTGCACGCCACCACGTTGCAGGTCGCGGGCCCGGCGGAGACGCCCGCGATTCCCGTGGCGCGCGGCAAGGGTGAAGAGCTGCCGGCCGAGGAGCTGCGCCTCAAATATCGCCACCTCGACCTGCGGCGTCCCGAGCTCCAGGCGAATCTGATTCTGCGCCACCGGCTGCTGCAGCGGGCGCGGCGGGCGCTCAGCGAGCTCGACTTCCTCGAGCTCGAAACGCCGAACCTCACCAAGCCGACTCCCGAAGGCGCGCGCGACTATCTCGTGCCGTCGCGCGTGCACCCGGGCGAGTTCTACGCGTTGCCGCAGTCGCCGCAGATCTACAAGCAGCTGCTGATGGTGTCGGGCTTCGATCGCTATTTCCAGATCGCCCGATGCTTCCGCGATGAAGATCTGCGGTACGATCGGCAGCCGGAGTTTTCCCAGATCGACATCGAGGCGTCGTTCGTGACCCAGGAGGACGTCGTCGGGGTGGTCGAGACCGTGCTCGTGGCGCTGTGGGACGAAGCCGGTCACAAGATCCCGCGTCCCTTCCCGCGGCTGACGTGGCGCGAAGCGATGGAGCGGTACGGGACGGACAAGCCCGACCTGCGCTTCGATTTTCCCATTTCCGACTGGACCGCGCAGGTCCAGCCGCTCGCGGTGCCGTTTTTCCAGGCCGCGACCAATGGCTCGCGCGTGCGCGGCATCGCCGTGCGCGGTGGCGGCAGCCTGTCCCGCAAGGATGTCGATCAGCTCGCCGAAACGGCGAAGACGCACGGGGCGCCCGGCCTCGCGTGGGTGAAGCGCCAGGGCGATCAGTTGTCCGGCTCGGTCGGCAAGCACTTCACGGCCGAAGCCCTGGGGCGAATCGGCATCGGCGACGGCGATGTGGCGCTGATGACGGTCGGACCCGACCGCGTAACGTCACCCGCGCTCGACAAGGTGCGGCGGGAAGTGATCCGGCGAATGGCGCCGCAGCCGAAGCTCGCGCACGCATTCTGCTGGGTGGTCGACTTCCCGCTCTTCGAGCCTGATCCCGAGACGGGGAAGCCCGTGTTTGCCCATCACCCCTTCACGTCCCCGCATCCGGAAGACGCGAGTAAGCTCGATTCCGACCCATTCGCGTGCCGGGCGTTGCACTACGACGCCGTCTACAACGGCAACGAGCTCGGCTCGGGCTCGATCCGGATCACCGATCCTCGGGTCCAGCGGAAGGTCTTCGCGCATCTGGGGCTGTCGCCGGCCGACATCGATGCCCGCTTCGGTTTCCTGTTGACGGCGCTCGCCGCCGGCGCGCCGCCGCATGGCGGGTTCGCGGTGGGATTCGATCGCACGGTGATGCTCATCGTGGGCGCCGCCTCGATGCGCGACGTCATCGCATTTCCCAAGACGACCGCGGCGCGCGCGTTGTTCGAGGGCGCGCCCGCGCCGGCACTGCCCGAGGATCTCGCCGCACTTCACATAAAGGTGGTGCCATGAGCGACGACGTCGTCCACCGTCTGTCCGTGGAAGGCGTAGATCCGCTGGCGTTGGCCGGCGTAAACGATGCGAATCTGCTCGAGCTCGCGCGCCGCCTCGGCGTGCGGGTCTCGTTGCGCGGGGACAGCCTCTCGCTCTCGGGCCCAGCGGCGGCGATCGAGCGTGCCGGACAGGTAGCGCAGGCACTGATCGATCTCGCGCGGATGGGGGAGAACCTCGACGTGCACGACGTGGAGCGGCTGGTGTCGGATGAAGCACACGGGGAGCTGGGCCGCCAGGGCGCGTCCCCCGATCCGGTGAAGATCATTCTTCCCGGATTGCGCCGCGTCATCCAGCCGAAAACCACAGGCCAGCGCGAGTATCTGCGGTCGATCGCGGAGCACGACATCGTGATCGGCATCGGGCCGGCGGGGACGGGCAAGACCTATCTCGCGGTCGCGGCCGCGGTCGACGCGCTCGCCCGCAAGCGGGTGCGGCGCATCATCCTGGCGCGGCCGGCCGTCGAAGCCGGCGAGAACCTGGGGTTCCTCCCCGGCGATCTCCAGGAGAAAGTCGATCCCTATCTGCGGCCGCTGTACGACGCGCTCGAGGACATGATGCCGCGCGAGCGGGTGCAAAAGGCACTGGAGACCCGGATGATCGAGATTGCGCCGCTTGCGTACATGCGCGGGCGCACGTTGAACGACGCATTCGTGATTCTCGACGAAGCACAGAACGCGACCGGCATGCAGATGAAGATGTTTCTCACGCGTCTGGGCGTGAATTCCCGCGCCGTGATCACCGGCGACAAGACGCAAATCGATCTGCCCAACCGCGAAGACTCGGGGCTGCTCCAGGTCGAGCGAATTCTCCCCGGGATCGAAGGCATCGGCTTCCGCTACCTCGGCGACGCCGACGTCGTCCGCCACCGGCTGGTGCGCGACATCATCCGCGCCTACGCCGAGGACGCGCAGGGTTGAGATGAAAGTGCCGACACAGGAGAAGGCGCGCTATCACCTGGTGCGTTGGGTATGGGTCCCGGCGCTCGCGCTGGTCGCCCATGTCGCCTTCCCATCGGGGGGCGCCGATGTGGCGCCGCTGCTCGAGCCCGGCGCCCGCGCCGACAAGGATGTCGTCGCGCCGTTCAACTTCGTCGTGAACAAGTCGGAAGACGAGCTGCAGCGGGAGGCGGAGGAGCTCGCCGCCTCGGCGAAACCGATCTACGAATTCCGCCAGCGCACCTACGACAGCCTCGCGACCGCGACGGCGGCGTTCTTCGCCGCCGTCGATGCCGCGGCGGACCAAGGTCCCCAGGCGATCATCCGTGCCGCCCGCGAATTCGGTGTGCCGCTGACGCCCCAGGAGGCTGCCTATCTCAGCAAGGGCGGGAAACGGCGCGCGTTGCAACAAGCGCTCCAAAGGCTGTTCGACCGCACCCTGGCCCAGGGCGTCACAGGACCCGGTGTCCTCCAGGGCGAGCAGTCGCGCGAGCTGATCGTGCGGCGCGGGTCCACGGAATCGTCCGTGCTGCGCGATCAGGCGCTGACGTTCAACCAGTACCTGAACCGCGCCAAGGCGCTGCACCCCGATCCCGGCTCGAGCGTGGGTGACGTGCTGTACATCAAGCTCCAGCGGCAGTTCTTCCGCCCGACCCTGATTCCCAGACCGCTGGAAACGGAGCGGCGCCGCAACGAGCTGCGGGGCAGCGTCGATCCGAGCAAGTACATCGTGCGCGCCGGCGATCGGATCGTGGGCGCGAACGAGATCGTAACGAACGAGGCCCACGAGCGTCTCGTGACGCTGCACCAGGAGCTGCTCCGCCGCGGTGCCGCGACGACCTACTCGATCCGCGGCGTCATCGGTCCGCTGCTCCGCGACTCGCTGATCATCGTGATCTTCTGGGTTCTACTGGTGTTCTACCGGCGCGAGACCTATCGCGATCTGCGCCAGGTGGCGCTGATCGGCGGTCTGTTCGCGGTCCTGCTGACGCAGGGAGGACTGGTCGCGCGGTTCTATCCGGCGCACCCCGAAGTCATCTTCATGCCGTTCCTCGCGATGATGATGACCGTGCTGTTCAACGGTCGCGTGTCGATGATCGCCGCGATGATTCTGGCCGTCGTGATCGGGCAGCAACCGGTGTTTCACGACGTCCCCGCGACGTTCCTGTGCGTCGTCGGCGGCGTGACCGCCGCGTTGTCGGTGAAGACGCTGCGCAGCCGCAGCAACTTCTACGCGCCGGTGCTGATCATCGCCGGCGGATACTTCACCGGCGCCCTCGCGCTCGGGCTCTCGAGCGGCTGGCCGATCGCGGAAATCGGGGTCCGCTGCCTGTGGGGCGCCCTGAACGGCTTGGTCTCGGCGGGTCTCACCTTCTTCCTGTTGCCGGTGGCCGAGTCGATCACGCACATCACCACCGATCTGACGCTGCTGGAGCTGTCCGATCCCAGCCGCCCGCTGCTCCGTCGCCTCTCACTCGAAGCACCGGGTACCTACGCTCACAGTGTGGCGATGGCGAACCTCGTCGAAGCGGCGTGCAACCGGATCGGCGCGAACGGCCTGTTGGGGCGCGTCGGGTGCTACTACCACGACATCGGAAAGGTCAAAAACCCATTGTACTTCGTGGAGAACCAGATTCCGGGCAACAATCCGCACGACCGGCTGAAGCCGCTGCAATCGGCGCAAATCATCAAGGCGCACGTCACCGACGGTCTCGCGCTCGCCCAGGGGGCCGACCTGCCGGATGCCGTGTCCGCCTTTATTCCCGAGCATCACGGCACGACCGAAATCACCTATTTCCTCGACAAGGCGAAGAAGGCCGACGGCGGCCAGGCGCGCAACGTCGAGGATTTCACGTATCCCGGACCGAAGCCGCGGTCGATGGAAACGGCGATTTCGATGATCGCCGATTCGGTTGAAGCGGCACTGCGGGTCCTCGAGGACCTGACCCCGCAGAAGATCGAAGAAGCGATCGATCACATCGTGCGCACCAAGGTCAACGCGGGCCAGCTCGATGAAGCCCCGCTCACGCTGCAGCAGATCGAGCAGGTGAAAGCCGCGTTTTTGCTCGTCTTGAGCGGCATGTACCACAATCGCATCGATTACCCGGAGTCCAGTGGCGGTATCAGTGCAGCCTGGCACTCAGCGGGCGCGCCAGGCGCGCGCTGACGAGCTGATGCGCGTCGCAGACCGGGTGCTGGCGTGGGAGCGCGCGCCCGCCGGGTCGCACATCGACATCACCCTGCTTTCGGCGGCGGCGATGCGGCGGGCCAACCGCCGCGCCACGGGACGGCGCGGGCTGACCGACGTCATCGCCTATGCGCTGCCGCAACCGGACGGACGCATGCTCGGTGACGTCTATATCTGTCCCACCGCAGCGGCCGCCGCGGCCCGGAACGGCGTTGCGTTGAACGACGAGCTTGTGCGATTGGCCGTCCACGGCACACTGCACGTGTTGGGATACGACCATCCCGAGGGTCCGGGGCGCACTCGCTCGCGGATGTGGCAGCTGCAGGAACGCTACGTCACCCGTCTCCTCCGCTAATGCTCACCGAAGCGGCACTGCGCATCATCGGGCTGGTCGTCGCCATCAGCGCGGGTACGTGGGCCGCGCTGCTCGCCCTCGCGGAAGAAGCCGCCGTAGGCGAGGCCCTCCATACCCTGGGCGATGCGCCACCCATCGCCGCCGAGCGCCGTGCGCCGCTGCATCGGGCGCTCCACGTGGTGCGCCTCGCGTTGCTCGTGCTCGGCGCCGTCGCCACGGCCAACGCGGTGGCGTGGTGGACCCGGCCGTGGGCCGAAGCGCTCATCATTCTCGTAGTCGGAACGCTGCTGCTGTTCATCGTGGGCGACGCCCTCCCGCGCAGCGTCGCGCGCATTGCCCCGGAGCTGTCCGACGCGGCGCTCCCCTTCGCCCGCCGCACCCTCGCTCCGTTCGGTCCGCTGCTCTGGCTGCTCGCGTGGGCTGATCGCGGGTTGCACGCCCTGGTGCACACGCCGCGCCCGCTGCAACCCGCTCTGGGCGCTGCCCAGCGCGACATGCTGCTCGGGGTCTTCACGCTGGCGGATACGGCGGTGGACGAGGTCATGACGCCGCGACTCGACATGACCGGAGTCGACGTTTCGGCGTCCACCGAGGAAGTCCTCGAGGCGTTCCGGCAAAGCCAGCACAGCAGGTTGCCGGTGCTGGATGGCTCGCCCGACAACATCGCGGGCGTCCTGTTCGCCAAGGACCTCGTGCCCATCGCGATGGGGCTCGCGGAGTCGGGCGCGCGCTGGCAGACGCTCATGCGGCCCGCGGCATTCGTTCCGGAAACCAAGACGCTCGACAATCAGCTGCGCGACTTCCAGGGAACGCCCGCGCACATCGCGATCGTCGTCGACGAGTTCGGGGGGACCTCCGGACT
>WNGA01008918.1_pt1 | contig 14451 bp, 10 predicted proteins | sample 5400061 | NCBI WGS metagenome assembly WNGA01 (sample SAMN13153366, study PRJNA577476) | soil metagenome | isolation source: 100 cm soil or saprolite under grassland replicate 2 | place: USA:California | collected 2016-06-15 | reverse complement strand
CTCTTCACCTGATAATCCGGAGCATAAGCTGGTGTGTTGCCGCGATTCGGGCCGGAGGTGAATTCGGCATCCAGCAACGTGACATTGCCGTATAGCCTGAGGTCGCCGTAAGGGCTGGATGCGCCACCGTTGATCAACGCCAGAACGTCCAGTTCGGTTGCAGCTTCGAATCCAATGTAACGCGCGTCGCCGACGTTCTCGGTCGAAGTAAAACCGTTAGGCAGAATGACCTCGCCGACTTGGTCGTCGAAAGTGAAATAGAACCCGCCCAAATCAAAATTGAGAAACGGAAACGGTTTTCCGCGGACCCCGTACTCAAACTGGAGCGCTTCGCCTTCCTTTAAATCGCCATTTACGACTGAACTAGCGCCGGTCGGCACAAGTTCGCCATAGGTGATAGGCCGGTAGGCTTGCGATACTGTTCCGTAAAGTTCAACGCGCGGCGGACCCATGCCTGTGACGATCGGCGCAGGAGGATTTTTGGCCTCGGCACCCTTTCCTCCAGCAATGGGAGGCGCAGAGAGGATTGGCTGACCCTCGACCAGCACATACCCGAGTCCCAATCCAAACAGCGGCACAAAATTAAAATCGGACTGCGAATGCAAGGGATTCGAGACGTTTACTTCTTCACTAACGCTTTGCTCCAGAAATTCCAAGCGCATCCCGGGAACGATGGAAAGACGTCCGAATTTGAACCGATTCTCGGCAAAGATAGCACCGTCCCACGTTTCACCGGTGTTCAAATTACGAAGCGCACCATGCTCTGCGTCCGGCGTTTCACCTCGCTCATCGCGACGATCCTGCAACGCATGATAAAAATAGATGCCGCCGGCAATGGTCGAGACGTCGTTGAATAAATTGTAGTCGTGGCGCACCCGCGCATCGAGACCTTCTGTGTAATCGGTCCGCAACTGAATTGAATCGGTATTCGCATCTGGTCCGCTGGGCAGCGTGCCAAAGCCGCCGCCGCGCTGCCGCGTGCTCCAGCGCGTCAGGTATCCACCGAACGCCTTGATATCGAGTTCTGTTCTCTCGGAGAAGAATTTCTGATATTCCAATGTGGCGAAATAGCGCTCGAGCCGGAACCGATCGAAAAATCGACTACTCTGAGTGAAACCGTCTTCCACGAAGACAGAGTTTGGCGGATTGACTTCTTCCCGGCGACGCATGCCGCCCGGTTCGCCATGTTCTTCGTCGTACGCATCGAGCGTGAGTATGAACTGGCTATCCTTGGTTACGTCCCACACCAGACGCGTGCTTCCCGCATTGAGATCGTAGTCGCTATTGGCTTCGCGGAATCCATCCTGTTGCCGGTGGTCGTAATAGGAATAGTAGCCGAACCGGCCGACCGCGCCGTCCACTTCTGTGAAATTTCGATAATAACCATAGCTGCCAAATACGTTTCTAGTGGTGAAATGAAACGGGGCATCCATGCGCGGCATTTTCATGACGAAATTGATGGCCCCACCGGGTTGCGGGCCAAATTGCAAAGCCGCACCCGCACGAATGACTTCAATGCGCTCCACCGCGTCCAAGATTGGGGTATAGTGCGATTCAGGAAAACCGAATTGCTCGTTCTTAATCGAGACGCCGTCTTTGAGCACCTGCGTGAACTCGCTGCGCTGTGAATTCAGGCCGCGATAACCGAAGTTGATAATTGGCGACTGGGGCTCTTCGCTCACGATGATGCCCGGTGTAGTGGCCATCACTTCGCGATAATCGTTACCGGCGAAGGCGGGGAACTCCTGCGGTTTCACAAACGAAGTTTTCTTGCCGACATTGATCCTCGTTCCTTCAACTGGAGGAAGCGCCGGATACTCCACCGGATAAATCTCGAAGCTTCCGGTAACAACGACGCCTTCGGCTTCGGTAGGTTCAGCGATGGCAGTTACACCGAGCGAAAGATTTTTATCGACGTTTCCAAAGGGTGAGTTGTCCGCGCTCCGCGCGCTGGCACTTTTGTGCACGCGGCGACGGTGGGATTCATCGCCGCTGCTGTCTACGTCATCGTTGTCGTTTGCCCTCACCGGGGCGGCGACGGCATCCTGAGCCACGCCGGACTCAACAAACGAACAGAGCGCAATTGCTGCGAGCGCTGTTCCGAGCGCGAAAGTAATTTTCGAACACATGCGCGCGATAAAAGAGGAATGCTCCCGAGGATGCAAGCCTTTTTATTACAATTTTGTAATGCGCGCCAGCCAGAGAGGCTACGCCATTCCGCGAAGCAACCCGCAGCCTTGCGAACGAAGAATGGGCGTTCCATGTTGGATGCCAATCGCCGAATGCACATCGAATCAGATTCACTGCCAACGGGACACGACGGCATCGTCCCGCGACTGCAAAAAGGCCCCACCATCCATTCAAGCGCATGGGTTGTTCCCGGTGCGACTGTGCTGGGCGACGTAATTCTCGAAGAAGAATCAAGCGTCTGGTACGGCGCGGTTCTGCGCGGTGATATCAACCGCATCATCATCGGGCCGCGCTCGAACGTTCAGGACAATGCTGTCGTCCACGTGGACACCGGTTACCCAACAAGCGTAGGCGAACTGGTCACCATCGGCCACACCGCGATTGTTCACGCATGCAAAATCGACAATGAAGTGCTCGTCGGCATGGGATCCATCATCCTCGACGACGTCGAAGTTGGCGCGCGTTCGATCATCGGCGCAAACGCGCTGGTGACGATGGGAATGAAAATCCCGTCGGGCTCACTCGTGCTCGGCTCGCCCGCAAAAATTCGCAGACAACTGACGCTGGATGAGCAAAACGACATCGCCCGATGGGCATGGAGCTACGTCGAAACAGCGAAGCAATATCGCGAATTTTATTGAACGACTTGTCTCCACAAAATCTGGAACAATAATCAGTCCATGAAAACTATTCTTGGATCCGTCGTAGTTATTCTCTTCGCTGTTTTCTTCGATCACGCACGGTTAGCCGCCGAAGACACGCAATCCGCGGACATGCGTCTTTACCCTGGTGAAACCATTGAATGGAAAGCAGGACCAGCCGCCTTGCCTCCTGGCGCAAAGATGGCTCTGCTCGAAGGCGATCCAACGAAAGAAGGTCCGTTCGTAGTACGTTTCCAGTTCCCTGATGGCTATCATATCGCACCGCATACCCATCCAAAAACTGAGCGCGTCACGGTGATTTCGGGTGCTCTTCATCTCGCGACGGGAGAAGCGCTTGATCGCAATAGCGCGAAAAAACTTCCAGCAGGGTCCTTCGGTTACTGGCCCGCCGGAATGAAACACACGGCGTGGTCTGAAGGCGATACGGTAATTCAACTTCACGGCGTCGGCCCGTGGCAGATTAATTATGTGAATCCTGCCGACGATCCACGGAACTCAAAGAAATAACGCGTTGCCAACATATGTGAGCCGTAACGATCTCGCGAGCTCGTGCGCGTTGTCGCGCAGACATCGAGATGAATTGCCCGAATCTGCTTACAGCCCAATGCCAAATGTGTCTGCCAGGTCGCGCGCGTTTTCGCGCAAAAGTTCGGCGGCGCGTTTCATGTTTTCTTGCTGGCTCATTCCCGGGCGCGCGCTTTGGTAAATACCATCAAAAATGTCGCGAAGTTCCCGATCTTCAGATGCACGGCCAACAATTGCGAACACTGGCTTTCCGAGCTTTCGTGCCAGCCGCGCGACGCCGACTGGCGTTTTCCCTTCGAGTGTCTGCCTATCCAGACTCCCCTCGCCTGTAATCACCAGGTCCGCATCCTTCATCTTCGGTTCAAGCCCGACTGCTTCTGCGACAACTTCGAATCCCGGCCGAATTGTCGCGCCGCAAAAACTCAGCAGACCGAAGCCGAGGCCGCCTGCGGCGCCCGCTCCGGCTTGATTCCGATAGTCGAATCCGAATTCTGTGGCGACGACGTCCGCGAGCCTCGTTAGCGCGCCTTCTAATTTGTCGAGGTCGCTTTTGGTCGCCCCTTTCTGTGGACCAAACACTTGTGTCGCGCCATTGTCACCCAGCAACGGATTCTTCACATCGACCGCCGCCACGGTGCGCGCCGGTTCAAATTCCTTCGATCGCTCAATCCGCTTCAGTAGAGGAAGCTCGGCAAATGATTGAAGCTCCTTTTCTCCGTCGCCGAAGAATTGAAATCCTAGCGCGCGCGCCATGCCGAAACCGCCATCGTTTGTCGCGCTGCCACCCAAGCCGATAATGAGTTTTTTCGCACCGCGCTTGCTCGCATCTAAAATCATTTCGCCTACACCGAACGTAGTCGCACGAATTGGATCGAGTTCACTTTCGGAAAGCCGCCGCATGCCAGCGGCTTCGCTCATCTCCATTACCGTAATTTTTTCCCGGTCGATCCATCCGTAGCGCGCGTCGATCTCACGGCCGAGCGGATCGTGCGCCTTGCATTCGAGCCAGGAACAGCCGCGCGCATCACAAATCGCTTCCGCGGTCCCCTCCCCGCCATCGGCCATCGGCACGATTTCGATTTGCGTGTCCGGCAGCACATCCAGCAGCCCTTTCGCGATGTTTTCCGCGACCTCCCGCGCGTTTAGCGTGCCTTTGAACTTATCGGGGGCGATGAGGATTTTCATGGTAGCCCGAGCGTCTCGCTTGCGAATGTGGAGCGCAAGCCGGAGGCATGCGCTACTTCAACTTCTTGTCCAAAATTTCTCCGACAAGCTGCGGATTGGCTTTGCCTTTGGACAGCTTAATCACCTGTCCCTTGAGAAAATTCAGCGACGCAACGTTCCCTGCTCGAAAATCCGCTACCGGTTTCGGGTTCGCCGCGATCACTTCGTCACACAATTTTTCAAGCGCGCTTACGTCGCTCAGTTGCTCGATGCCTTTTTGTTTCACAATCGCGGCTGAGCTCTTTCCAGTCGCAAACATTTCAGCAAAAACTTCCTTGCCCTGTTTGCCGCTGATTTTTCCGCTGTCGATCAAGTTCACCAATTCATCCAACGCGTCCGGCGGAATCGGGCACTCGTTGATCCCTTTGCCAGCGGCGCCGAGCGCGTTCTGTAAATCGTTCAAGATCCAGTTAGCTACGTTCTTCGGCTTTTTCGCGCCTTTCGCAGCCGCCTCGAAATATCTCGCTAACTCGAGATCGTTCGCAAGCACGGCGGCATCGTAGGGGCTCACCTGGTATTGCTCAACGAACCGTGCGCGCTTCGCCTTTGGCAGCTCCGGTACGCGTTTCCGCACGTCGGCCACCAGGGCATCCGTTTTCACCGGGACGAGATCTGGATCAGGAAAATAACGGTAGTCGTGCGCGAATTCCTTGGACCGCATGAGAAATGTTTCACCTGCGGTATCGTCCCAGCCGCGCGTCTCTTGATCCAAATGTTCACCGCGCTCCAGGATGCTGGTCTGACGGCGAATCTCGTAAGCGAGAGCGCGCCGGACACCGCTGATGGAGTTCAAATTCTTGAGTTCGATTTTTGCTCCGAGTTCGCTTTGGTTTTCAGGGCGTACGGAAACATTGCAATCGCAGCGGAGCTGTCCCTTCTCCATATCAGCATCGCTCACGCCTCCGTAGATCAGGATCTGCTTCAACGCACTCAAGAACGCGAATGCTTCCTCCGGCGAATTGATTTCCGGCTGGGTCACGATCTCCATCAACGGCGTGCCGGCGCGATTGAAATCAATCCTAGTGCTGTTCTCGAAATGGAAACTCTTTGCTACGTCTTCCTCGAGATGGATCCGTACCAGGTGCACTTCCTTGTCATGCCTTACGATATTTTTCTGTGCGTCCTTGGGATAAGCGAGATCATGCAATGGCACGCTGCCGTTCGTGCACAGCGGCATGTCGTACTGTGAAATCTGATAATTTTTCGGCATGTCCGGGTAGAAATAATTTTTGCGATCGAACTTGCTAACGGGTGCGATGTCGCATCCGAGCATCATTCCCGTCAGCACAGTCATGCGCAACGCTTCCTGATTCATCACCGGCAACGCGCCGGGCAGTCCGAGGCAAACCGGACAAGTGTGCATGTTCGGCTCGGCGCCAAATTCAACCGGCGAAGCGCAAAACATTTTGGAGCGCGTCTTGAGTTGCACGTGCACTTCCAACCCGATCGTCGCGATGTAGTTCATTCGAATTTCTCACACGGCGGCCACAAAGGTTCACAACGAAAACTCAAGAGAATGTTCGGCATCCAAATTGCCGTTGATTACTCTCTTAATTCCGTTCTTCAGGTGCGCTGCGCCGAAATTGATCAGAAGACCGAGTTTAAGATCGCTCAGACGCAGTTGCGTCAGAAGCTGTTTCGCATGCACCGGAAGGAGTGCGTCGACTGATTTGAGCTCGACAATAACTTTTCCGTTCACGACGAGGTCGGATCTGAATGCTTCATCAAACCGTATGTTATCGTACAGAATCGGCATCGACTTCTGACGCTCCGCAGCTAGACCTCTCTTTTTCAGTTCGTAAGCGAGTACGACTTCATATACCGACTCGAGCAGCCCCGGACCGAGCTTGGTGTGAACAGCAAAGGCCGCGTCCAGTATCTGCTTAGCAACTTCGTTCTCCGTCACGCCTTTGTACCCTTGGTGGACGTTGTGCGAGCTCTTTTTTCGGCTAGCACACCACCGATTGCGTTTTGCCGCAACGCGTGATCGCAAAGAACGAGCGCTGCCATGGCTTCGACGATCGGCACGGCTCGTGGAAGAACACACGGATCATGCCGTCCGCGGGCGGCTAGCTCAGTCTCCTCGTTTGAAGTGGTGACGGTCTTCTGCGCGAGCGCGATCGTTGCAGGCGGCTTAAACGCAACGCGAAAGTAAATGTCTTCGCCATTGCTAATGCCACCTTGCACGCCTCCGGAGTTGTTCGTAGCTGCTCGAATTCTTCCACCGCGCGTTTCGAACGCATCGTTGTGCTGCGAGCCCCGCATCCGCGTCGCTCCGAATCCTGAACCAATTTCGAACGCTTTCACGGCCGGAATGCTTAGCATCGCTTTCGCCAGGTCCGCTTCGAGCTTGTCGAACACGGGTTCGCCAAGTCCAGGTGGGATGCCGCGCGCTACACACTCGATCACACCGCCGACGGAGTCGCCGGCGTTCCGAACCTGCTCGACCAGTGAGATCATCTCTTTCGCAGCAGCAGCATCAGGGCAGCGGACAATATTTTTCTCAACGTCGCTCATTTTCACAGTGGAACGGTCAATCTTCGCCGTGACTTCATGAATTTGCGTCACGTACGCGACGACTTCGAAGTCAACATGCAAAGCGGACAATGTTTTCCTTGCAATTGCACCTGCCGCGACGCGACCGATCGTTTCGCGGGCAGACGCACGACCGCCGCCCTGCCAGTTTCGAATTCCGTATTTGGCCTCGTAAGTGTAATCGGCATGCGACGGTCGAAATTTGCGCGCGATTTCGCTGTAATCTTCGGGTCGAGCGTCTTTGTTCCGAACAAGAATTGCGATCGGGGTCCCGAGCGTTCTCCCTTCAAAGACGCCGGATAGAATTTCGCACCGATCTTCTTCTTTCCGCTGCGTCGTCAATGTGCTTTGACCTGGGCGACGACGATCCAGTTCTCGTTGAATTTCCGCTTCGGAAATTTCGATGCGTGGCGGGCAGCCATCGATCACCACGCCGATGCCACCACCATGGGACTCGCCAAAAGTCGTGACGCGAAACAGCCGGCCAAATGTGTTAGACATTGGAATGACAACCTTAAACGGAACACGCCAAATTTGTAGGGCGTTTGTGTCAAACGCCGGCGGCTGACACAGCCGCCCTACAATTCAGATTGCTTCGAGGGCGCTCTTTAGATCATCGATCAAATCGCGGACGTCCTCGACGCCGACAGACAGCCGGACCAGCGAATCGGTGATGCCGAGTTGTTGCCGTTGTTCCTTCGGCACGGAGGCATGCGTCATGAGCGCGGGATGATTGATCAGACTTTCCACGCCGCCCAGGCTTTCCGCCAATGCAAACAAGTGTGTGTTCTCAAGAAAACGCCGCGTTCCGGCGAGGTCAGTTTTCAAAACGATGGTGACCATTCCGCCGAACCCGCGCATCTGTTGCCGGGCCAGATCGTGTTGTGGATGCGATTTTAGTCCGGGATAATGGACCGATTTGATCTCGCGTTGATCCTCGAGCCAACGCGCAATCTCCAGCGCGTTTGAGCAATGCCGCTCGATGCGAAGCGCCAGCGTTTTCAAGCTGCGCAGAACAAGAAAACTGTCGAATGCGCCGGCGATTGCGCCCACCGAATTTTGCAAAAAGGAAATTTGATCAGCGAGTTCCTTGTTTTTCCCAACAACGACAACGCCCCCGACGAGATCGGAATGCCCGTTCAAATATTTCGTCGCGGAATGCACAACGATATCGAACCCCGATTCAATCGGTCGCTGGATCCATGGAGTAGCGAAGGTATTATCACTAACCGAAATTAATTTCCGTTTGCGCGCGATCTTCGCGATTGCGTCAAGATCGATCAGCTTGAGCAGCGGATTACTCGGGGTCTCGATCCAAACCATGCGCGTGTTTGGTTTGATTGCGCGCTCAAGATCTTTCGCATCGGTCAAATCGACGTACGTAAAATCAAGATTCGCGGAGCGCCGGCGCACACGGTCGAACAGCCGGAAGGTGCCACCGTAGAGATCGTCGCTCGCCACAATATGCGAGCCGCTGTCGAGTACCTCCAGCACTGTCGCCATCGCAGACAGACCGGATGCGAACGCGAACCCGCGCGATCCGCTTTCCAAATCGGCGATGCACTTTTCGTATGCCAGCCGAGTGGGATTGATCGATCGGGCGTAATCGTAGCCTTTGTGTTTCCCAGGGCTTTCCTGCACATACGTTGACGTAGCGTAAATCGGTGTCATCACTGCGCCGGTCGTGGGATCCGGCTGCTGCCCGGCATGAATGGCGCGCGTCGCGAAGCCTTGTTCTTTTTTCATTGTCGATGTCTGGGTGCGCTAGACAAACTCGCGTTCCGGCGGCGTGGACGATTTCGGCATGTGAAGCCGGAGATAGGAAAGCAAATCGGTGCGCGTAATCAGCCCAAGAAATTTGTTGTCGTCCATCACGATAGCGACTCGGCCGCGATCGAATACGCCCAGCAAATCAGTGATTTTCGCGTCCGGCGGCAGCGTTTCCAACTGATCTGTCATCGCCTTGCTCACGGGGTCGTTAAAATGCGACGGCTCGCGGTGCACTTTTACCAGGAGATCGGATTCATCGATGAGCCCGATGGCACGGCCGCTCTTGTCGACCACCGGAAGCTGCGACACATCTGAGTCGCGCATTCGCTTGAATGCTGTGAGCAACGAATCATCGGGCCCTACCGTGATCACTTCGCCAGCTTCGTATCGATGCGAGATCAAATCGCTGAGATCGCCGTGCGGCGGGCGATGAATGAATCCCTGCTCGGCCATCCAAAAATTGTTATACATTTTGGAGAGATACTTGTTGCCGGTATCAGGAACGAATGTGACCACCCGTTTCGGTTTTGTTTGCTCCCGACAGTAACGCAGCGCGCCTGCGAGAAGCGTGCCAGTGGACGACCCGCCAAAGATTCCTTCCTTGCGTAAAAGCTCGCGTGCTGCGGCAAAACTTTCCTCGTCATCGATCTCAAATGCTTCTGTGACTAACGACATGTCAGCGATTTCCGGGATGAAATCTTCGCCGATGCCTTCCACCGCCCAGCTGCCCGATTCAACGAGCTGACCGGTCTTGACGTACTCGTACAAAACCGAGCCGGTCGGGTCGGCCAGAACCATTTCGATGCCGCGCCGCGGTTTCACGCGATTAAAAAATCTGCCGAGCCCTGTCAGCGTTCCACCTGAGCCGACGCCGACGACAATCGCATCAACGTCGTGCCGCATTTGCTCCCAAATCTCCGGACCCGTCGTGCGCTCGTGTGCGAGAGGGTTCGCCAGATTACCAAATTGGTTAACGTAAAAGCTTCCTGGAATTTGTTCGGCGAGCCGCGCCGCGACGTCCTGGTAATACTCCGGATGCCCGCGTATCACATCAGACCGCGTGATCCGCACTTCGGCGCCGAGCGCTCTCACGTGCGATATCTTTTCTTGCGACATCTTGTCGGGAATTACCAGCAAGACGCGATAGCCCTTCGCGCCCGCGACCAGCGCGAGTCCTAAACCGGTGTTGCCTGCCGTGGCCTCAATGACCGTGCCGCCAGGCTCCAATTGTCCCGCGGCTTCCGCAGCTTCGATCATCGACAGCGCGATCCGGTCCTTGATCGAGCCACCCGGATTTTGATTTTCAAGTTTGAGAAAAAGCCGGCACGGACCGGTGTCGAACTGCGTTACTTCCACTAGCGGCGTATCGCCGATGAGCGAAAGAATGTCGGGCGGTTTGTTGTGTGTAATGGCGGGGGCTGCGGAACTCTGACTCATAAAGCTTATTCAATCGATGGCTCGCCTTTATGCGACCATTCCGACTGGCTGTCTGCCAGAAACTGTTGGAGCACAGGAAAGCGAACCTCGCCGTAATTCAATGCGTAGCGGAGATCGCCGCCTTTGTAAATCCAAGTCGTCGGAATCCAACTCAGCGGCAGACCAGCAAGCTGTTTGATTTTGTTTTCGCCGCGACGCGGACCGGGATCAGCGAGAATTGTCACGTTCGGCTGCGCAGCGATCCCGAATTTGTTCAGCATCGCGCGCCCGTCCTGCCCATCATTCCAGATCGAGACGAAATAAAACTTCACCTGTGGATTTTCATTGATCGTTTTGGTCCACCCGCCGGTTTTGAGCTCAGCCTGGCAGTTGGAGCACCACGGCGCCCAGAGGTGAACGACGGTGGTTTGTGGCGATTTGATTGCGGTGAGAAGAGCTTGTTCTGCCGGGGATTCAGCATGCATTGAAGCGGCTGAGACGAGAAGGATCAATATGAGGAAGCGGACAATCAACATCTTCTACTCTAGGATAGAGCCGAAACATCCAACGCTCAACGCTGAACGCCCAAGGTTCAATGCAGTCATTTCGAGCGAAGTCGAAGCCGCAACACAGCGGACGAAGTCCACGAGCCCAGGCTTTTAACCCCTGATTAAATCGATTAAAACTTCGCGGGATCCTTCGACTCCGCTTCGCTGCGCTCAGGATGACGTGCGGCGGTAGCGCCGCGCATGTCAGTTGACCAGAGGCACAAAAACGCCTAGTATTCCGTCTCCATTCCGCTGCCGGCAGCAGCCGGATGCGCGGACATCGGTGTTCAATTTAGAGCGCCGCTGTACTGAAGAGGAGGCCTACTTACTTTATGATTCAAATGCAGGACGTGATGTCGAAGCCGATGCCGGACTTCCGGGAAGGAAGCATTATCAAAGGGCAGATTTTGGAAGTTCGTCCACGCGAAGTGCTCGTCGATGTCGGATATAAATCTGAGGGTGTCATTCCGTTGAGCGAATTTGAAGATCCCGAGTCGCTGCAAGTTGGCGACGAGGTGGACGTTCTCCTGGAGCGGCTGGAGAACGAAGAAGGCATGGTAGTGCTCTCGAAGGAGAAAGCAGCCTACCGCCAAAACTGGAACAAGATTGTTCACGTTTTTCAGGGTGACGGCCTGATCAAGGGTAAGGTCAGATCGGTAGTCAAAGGCGGACTGATGGTGAACATCGGCGTGGAGGCATTTTTGCCGGCTTCGCAAATCGATGTCGTTCCGCCAAAGGATTTACAGCAGTTCGTCGGCAACACCTATGACTTCAAAATCGTTAAGCTCAATGACGACCGAAAGAACGTTGTGCTCAGTCGACGCGAGGTGATCGAACAGGAGCGCAGCGAAAAGCGCCAAAAATTCCTGGAAAATGTGAACCTCGGCGATCGCGTAGTCGGCACCGTGAAAAACATCACGGACTTCGGCGCGTTTATTGATCTCGACGGCATGGATGGTTTGCTGCACGTGACCGACATCACTTGGGGTCGACTGGGACATCCCGGCGAGCTGTTGAAAGTCGGGCAGCAGTTGGAAGTCGTTGTGCTTGACATTAACAAGGAAAAAGAGCGCGTTTCGCTCGGACTGAAACAAACGCAGAAGAACCCATGGGATCAGATCGAGGAGCGTTTTCCCGCCGGACAGCGCATTAAAGGCAAGATCACGAATCTTGTCCCCTACGGCGCTTTTGTTGAGATCGAGGAAGGCGTAGAAGGTCTGATTCACGTGTCAGAACTTTCCTGGACGAAACGCATTATGCGTCCTTCCGATATCCTCAGTGTTGGCCAGGAAGTGGAAGCCGTTGTTCTCGGCGTGAACAAAGAGGAACAAAAAATTTCACTCGGGCTACGCCAGCTCGAGCCAAATCCGTGGGATGAGATCGAGAAGAAGTTCACCATCGGTAGGCAGGTCAAAGGCACGATTCGGAACATGACCGCTTATGGCGCATTCGTGGAACTGGAGGAAGGCATCGACGGCATGATCCACGTCTCCGATTTAAGCTGGACCCGCAAAATCAATCACCCCAGCGAGATGTTTAAAAAAGGTGATGAAGTGGAAGCGGTCGTGATCGACATCGACAAAGTCAATCAACGCATCAGTCTTGGGATTAAACAGCTCGCCGAAGATCCGTGGAAAATGATCGATGAGAAATATAAGATCGGTGACCTGGTCAAAGGTAAAGTAACCAAGCTCGCCAGCTTTGGCGCCTTTGTGCAATTGCAGGACGACATTGATGGGCTCGTTCACATCTCACAGTTGAGCGAGGATCATGTCGCCAAGGTTAAGGACGTCCTTAAAGTTGGCCAGGAAGTCGAAGCGCGCGTGATTAAGGTGGACAAAATCGAGCGCCGCATCGGGCTCTCGATCAAGGCGGCGAATTATTCCGAAGAACAACTGCGCAAGGAAGTCGAGTCCTTTGATACGCTTCGTCCCGGCGAAGACATGGTTGGGTTGGAAAAAGCTTTCGCCGCAGCCGAACAGGAAGAATATCGCCCCGGGGAATCCAAGCGTGCCGCAAAGGAGTCTAGCGACTCGAATGGCGAATCGAAGAAAGAACCAGGCAGGAAATAGTTCTGGCTTTTTCGTAGCTATTCAGCGGTAGTCGGGCAACAGATGCGTGCCCCATACGGGCCCAGAGTTTGGGCCGGTCCGATCGTCTATTTAGTCGCGCTGCTTGGCACTTTGCTGTTAGCAAACGAGAGCGCCCGGCCTTGGTCCGTTTTGCTACTCGTTGCCTCCGCAGTTCTGGCGGTCGTGCTGTGGGGTCGGCAAAATTGGATATCCGCGTTTCCATCCGATGCTACTGCTCGGACGCGTGTAAACCGCAGCCGCTTGTTGTACTTGTTTGGAGTTACCATCGCGCTGCTGCTTATGCTTGCAGCGGACCTTCGGTATGCCGCATCGCCAACCGAGACCTTTGGGCTCGCAGGTATCCTATGGATCGCAGGCATAGCCGTGCTGCTTTGCTCTGCTTTCTTCGACTCACACGCATTATGGGGTGATTCCAGTGCAACACGCCTTCCGCGTTGGCCAACATGGGAAATGGCGCTTCTGGCTGTGCTGTTCGTCCTGGCGTTGCTCAGTCGAGTTTGGAACCTGACGGATTTTCCAGATAACATTTATCCGGACGAAATCATGACCGGCACCCGGCACCGTCGCCACCCAGAGTTATATCAGTCCAACAACTCCGCCACCGTCGGTCTTTAGCACGTTGTGGAGCGGGATTGATCTGCCCGCTCTTTGGTTCTGGTTCGTGGCCGTATTTCTGAAGCTGGGCGGGACCTCCCTTGCAATGTTAAGGCTGCCTGCCGCTTTGTTCGGGGCGGCTACGGTTATCGCGCTTTACGCATTGTTACGCGGAACATGGGACAGATACGCGGCGATAGCTGGAACCACAATCATCGCTTTCAGCGTTTCGAATGTTCATTACAGCCGCCTGGCGCTTAACAACATCGTCACTCAGTTTTTCTGGGCCACTTGCTTCTTTTTCTTGTTGCGCGCGTTGCGATCGCGTCGCCCATCTGATTGGGTTCTGGCAGGTCTGTCCGCCGGGTTAAGCGAGTACTTCTATTATGGAACACGGCTTCTGCCCTTCATCCTGGCAGTGTTTATGGTGTTCCTCGTTGCATTGCATTGGAAACAAGCACGCCAGTACGTGGGCGGTTTCCTCCTGCTTGCGGGAAGTTATCTCGTAGGATTTGGTCCGCTGTTAGTTCACTTCATTCGGAATCCGAAACTCTACCTGGGGCGAGGAGCAAGTCTCCTCATCTGGTCCCCGCATATTCCGATCAGTTTCGCCGACTTCCACCAGGCCTGGAAAACGATTTGGCCAGTGTTGTCCGAGAACTTGCTTGGAATCAGCACTCACACTTCACAAGACATCATATTCTATGGGCCCCTATTATTACCTGCCGAAAGCGCGCTCCTAGTCCCGGGTGTTGCCCTGCTTTTGTGGCACTGGCGTCATCCGGCCGCGTTTCTCATACTCGCCTCCGGCTTGGGCGTCTTGCTCGTGGGCGGTACGCTCGTGGCATATCCAAACAGTGTGCCACCCCTAATCAACCATTGGACCCCTGCCTT
>WNGA01008113.1_pt1 | contig 14452 bp, 18 predicted proteins | sample 5400061 | NCBI WGS metagenome assembly WNGA01 (sample SAMN13153366, study PRJNA577476) | soil metagenome | isolation source: 100 cm soil or saprolite under grassland replicate 2 | place: USA:California | collected 2016-06-15 | reverse complement strand
AAATGGGCAAAATGGGCGTGCTCATTGAAGATGAATCTTAAAAGCAAATCAATATAAAATTTAAAACACTTAACTATGGCAACCTACAAAATTGATCCGGCACACTCAGAAATTACTTTCAAAGTAAGACATCTCATGATAACAAATGTTACAGGAAAATTCACAAAATTTGATGCAACGATGCAATCAAATCGTGACGATTTCACTGATGCTGTTGTAGCGTTTGAAGCAGATGTCAATAGTATTACAACGCATACTGAACAAAGAGATGCGCACCTGAAGAGTGATGACTTTTTTAATGCAGAAAAGTATCCAAAGATCACTTTCAGGTCTACAGCTTTAAAAAAAGAATCTAAGGATGAGTACAAACTTTATGGTGATCTTACCATTCGTGATACAACAAAGCCAATAATGTTGAATGTAACCTATAACGGTCTTATAAATGACCCATGGGGAAATGAAAGAGCAGGCTTTGAAATAGAAGGCAGAATTGATCGTTTGGAATATGGTTTAAAATGGAATGTACTCACAGACACTGGTGGAATGGTTGCAGGAAAAGACGTAAAACTGCTGATCAATGTTGAAATGGTAAAGCAGGCAGTAATGGCTGAGCAGCAGGCATAATTGATAATAAAGAAAATTATTATGTACTAAGCAAAAGTTTATCTATTAAGCCTTTCTTGCGTCGCGCTCTTATACATTCTGTTCTTTAATGAACACGTAATTACAATCTTCAGTAAAATGTGAAGTATTGAATAAGATGATTGATTAAAAATCGTAAATCGTAAATCATAAATTTATATGTCTTATATCATTCATCGTGCTGAAGAAAGAGGAACAAAGAATATTGGGTGGCTGATAAGTAAGTTTTCATTCAGCTTTTCTTCTTATTACAATCCGGTAAAAAATAGTTTTGGTTTACTTATCACGCTGAATGATGATATCGTAAAACCAGATGGCGGCTTTGGTTTGCATCCACATGTAAATATGGAAATCATTAGTGTGATGCTTAAAGGAAAAATGAATCATAAAGACACGATGGGTTACAGTGAAGTGGTTGAAAAAGATTGGGTACAAATAATGAGCGCAGGTTCTGGTTTAAAACATGAGGAGCATAATATTGGTGATGAAGATGTAAATTTTTTACAGATATGGATTGAGCCGAAATTGCAAAATGTTAATCCCCGTTATCAAAAAAGATATTTTCCAAAAGACAAGCGAAAGAATAAACTACAGACAATTGTAAGTAATGAAGAAGGACAAGAACATTGCTGGATAAATCAAAATGCAAAATTGAGTTTAGGATGGTTTGATGCAAACAAAACAATTGAATACAAATTGAATCCTCTTAATAAAGCAGTTTATGTTTTTGTAATGGAGGGATTAATTAAGGCGGGGAATGAAACAATTGACAAAAGAGATGCAATTGGTTTTTGGGAAACAGACATTGTAACTTTGCAAACAGAACAGGAAAGTGAATTTATTATAATAGAAGTACCAATAAATCATTAGAGTGAGTGATGAGTAGTGAGTAATTGTAATGAAACGAGAGCTTTGAGTTGTTAACGTGAAAAGTTCATAGCACGCCGATTAGTGCTTATGGCTTATCGGCAGTCCAAGAGTCCGGCCAGAGGCGGAACGGAAGTATTATAGCAATTCTGTCGTCCGGTACATAAATAAAAAGAAAAATTTATAATGAACATTGAAATAATATCTGGAAGCCCGAGAAAAGAAAGTACCACGCACAGGTTGGCCTTATTCCTTAAAAAATACATGAGCGAAAAAACGGAACACAGCATTAATATTATTGATGTACGTGACTGGGAGGTCCCTTTATTGCAGCAAGAGGTTTTTACCAATGTTGACAGAACGCCGGAAGCACTAAAGCCACTTGCTAAACGCATGTTTGAAGCAAATGGCTTTATTATGGTTTCACCCGAGTATAATGGCAGTTATACTTCTGCATTAAAAAATCTGTTTGATCATTTTCCAAAGCAGATGCATAAAACATTTGGGATCGTCACCGCATCGCCCGGGGCAATGGGTGGCATGCGCGCAAGCCAGCAAATGCAATTACTCATAAATGCCTTGTTTGGTATTGGTTCGCCGCATATGCTTGTTACACCATTTGTTGATAAAAAATTTGATGAAAAAGGAAATTTGCGTGATGCTGGATTCCAAAAAAATATTGACATTTTTGTGAGCGAATTTTTATGGCTTGCAGAAAGCCTTGCACCGGAAATGCAGCCAATTGTATAAAAAATGCCCGCTCTGAAAGCGGGCTTTTTATTTATTAACAATATGAGACTATAAATATCTATTAAAGCCAATCTGTTCATTATATATTATTGTAGCTTTGCGCCTTCTCCGGCAAAACCATCATGAGTGACGAAATAAAACATGAATGCGGGCTCGCTTTCATTCGATTGAGAAAGCCTTTTTCCTATTACCTTCAAAAATATGGTACAGTGATGTATGGCCTTAATAAACTGTACCTGCTGATGGAGAAGCAACATAACCGCGGGCAGGATGGTGCCGGTATAGCAGCAGTAAAACTGAGCGTAGAACCCGGCTATCCTTATTTGCACAGAACTCGAAGCAATGCACAGCAACCCATAGCAGATATCTTTTTTAAGATCGGGCAGGAAATACAGGAGCTGGAAAAATACCAGCACGATATAAAACAATATCCCGGCCTTATGAAAGGTCATGTTCCCTTTTTAGGTGAATTATTACTTGGTCATTTGCGTTATGGCACGCAGGGAAAAAATAATGTAGAATTCTGCCATCCCTTTATCAAACGAGACCTTATACCAGGAAGAAATTTAGCAATGGCCGGCAATTTCAACCTTGTAAATACAGAGGAACTGTTTGCATTAATTAATATTGATCCCGGAGAATTTCAACGACAAAGTGATTTGGCTGCCATGATGGAAGTAGTGCATCATTTTTTATCTAAAGAAGATGAAAAAAATCCTAATGCTGCTGATATAGCAACTGTACTTAAAAAAGCAACTCCTTTATTTGATGGCGGTTATACTGTTGGTGGTTTAATTGGTAATGGCTGCAGTTTTGTAATGCGTGATGCACATGGTATTCGTCCGGCCTATTATTATATCAGTAATGATGTTATTGTAGCGGGGAGTGAACGGGCTTCAATAAGAACATCATTTAATGTGGGTGAAAACGAAGTGCTAGAACTTATGCCCGGCAATGCCCTGATTGTTGATGATATGGGTAATTATAAAGTAGAGCAGATACTTGAACCCAAAGAAAGACGGGCTTGTAGTTTCGAGCGCATTTATTTCAGCCGCGGCAGTGATGAAAAAATTTACAGAGAACGGATTGCGCTGGGTCATCACTTAAGCAAGGCAGTGCTTGAATGTGTGGAATATGATTTAAAGAACACCATTTTTTCTTATATTCCTAATACAGCGGAAGTAGCATTTTATGGTTTGGTAAAAGGAATGGAAGATTATCTTAATCAAATAAAAATTCAACGCATTTTAAGCTGGGGACCGGATATTAATGAAGAGAAGCTGCAGCAGATGATCAACCGTAAAATACGACAGGAAAAAATTGCGATAAAAGACGTAAAGCTTAGGACTTTTATTACAGAGGATACAGGCCGCAATGAGATGGTGCAGCATGTGTATGATATCACTTATGGTACCGTGCGGAAGGATGAAGATACATTGGTAGTAATTGATGACAGTATTGTTCGCGGTACTACTTTAAAAGAAAGTATTGTACGCATGCTGGCACGCCTGCATCCAAAAAAAATTATTATTGTTTCGTCTGCGCCGCAAATACGTTATCCTGACTGTTATGGAATTGATATGAGCAAGCTGGGAGATTTTATTGCATTTCGTGCTGCTATTGAATTACTCAAAGAAAGAGAAATGGAAGATGTGCTAAGATGTGTGTATGAAAAAATAAAAGACTTGCAACGCAATAACCAGTTGCATACAGAAAATATTGTAAGGCAAATCTATAAGCCATTTACTACTGAGGAAATATCAGACAAGATTGCACAATTAATCACGCCAAAAGATCTAAACATTCCTGTGCAGGTAATTTATCAAACCATTGAAGACCTGCATGATAGTTGTCCCACCAATACCGGCGACTGGTATTTTACCGGTAATTACCCAACGCCGGGCGGCAATAGAGTGGTAAATAAAGCCTTTATTAATTATTATGAAGGAAAGAATGTGAGAGGATATTAGAGATGTCAGATGTCTGATTTTTCGATTTCACTGATAGCAATGTTTAATCACATGCTGACTTTTATTCAGCTTTTGCCGTATATACTCAAACTTATCAGCTTGGTTTGCTGTGTGCATTAAATGATATTGAAAATGCAGTTCTTTATCAAAGAGCGTTAGAACACAACCTTGATTATTTTGTTACGTCAGACAGATGTCAAAGATTATAAAAGAATAGCTTTGCCTTCATTGCCGGTAATTACTTCAACTGAATTAATCAGATTAATAAACAATTTATGAAACAGCTTCTTCTTATTCGTCACGCAAAAAGCAGTTGGAATGACCCTTCCCAAAACGATGTTGACAGACCATTAAACAAACGCGGTAAGAAAGATGCCCCCAAAATGGCGGAGCGGTTATTGGATAAAAAAATAAAAATAGATGCCTTTCTTTCAAGTCCTGCTGAAAGGGCGCTCGACACGTGTATTTATTTTGCTAAAGCTTATGATGTCAAGAAAAAAGAAATTATACAAATCCCCGAATTATATAATGCACAGGTAGAAAATTTTTATAAGGTAGTCAGTGAGGTTGATAATTCTTTTGATGCTATTGCCCTCTTCTCTCATAATCCCGGTATTACTGAATTTGTAAATGAATTAACTGATGTTCATATAGATGATATGCCTACTTGCAGCATTTTTGCCGTTAAAGCAGATATTAAAAAATGGGAGGAGTTTACTGAAGGAGAAAAATTATTCTGGTTTTTCGATTATCCCAAATTAACAGAATAATTTTTTATGCATAAGCAGCAGTCTCATTGCTCATCTTCGGCTGTGTCACTCCCTTGTACGCTTTGTTCTTTGTTCAGCAATACCGAACCTATTGAAAAATTCTTCAACAACTATAGGCAAAGAGGATTCGTTTAACGGAGGAAAAATAAATTGAAATGTTTCTGCTTTATGAATGTGGGACAATAAATCATCATCCTGCTTACAAGAATAGCACCAGTGCTGTTGCAGTAAATGCTCTGCTAAATATTCCTGTTCTGTTTGACCGGGAGTAGGAATAAGAATTGATTTTTTTTGCAGTGATAAAACTTCCATTATTGTTGTATAACCTGAACGGCCGATTATAAATTCACCTGATAAAAATGCCTGTTGTAATTCTTCTGTAGTGAGATGGTTTACTATTGTACAATTATCCGAAGCTCTCGGAATATCACCTTGTTCATTTGGTCTGCCGCGAACAATCATTATTGTTCCCTTTAATTGGGTAACAATTTTTAAAATCTTTTTTTCAAAAATTGTTCTTTGAGGTTCCGGCCCAGAAATTATAAAGAGATAATCATATTTCTTTTCCACATTTTTTTGCAGTGCAAAACGCGATAACGGGCCTGTATACTTAACTGGCACTGCCGGCATCTTTGCTGGATGAGAAAGTGAATCCGCTAAATTTAAATATACATCAAAATCCGGCACCCAGCATTCATCATAATGATTAATATACCTGTAATTAATTTTTTGTATAAGAATTTCCAACCACGCATGGCGTGCCTTAATGCGCAATTGATGTGTTATAAAAACGCAGGGTATTTGCTTTGTATAGAGACCATAACGGTTATCAGATATCACCATATCAACTTTAAAATCCCTTATTATCTTTTGTAGCCACTTATGTTCTCTTACTATGGTTAAAAGAATTTTGGGGCCTTGCAACAAAATTTTTAAGGGCAGCCATCGTTTAAGTTTAGAATAACGCACATTGTATCCTTTTAACAGGGTGGTATTTATTTCCGGGAATTCTTGTTTTAATAAATTCAATTGTTCTCCATAGGAAGCCACAATTACTTCACAGCCAATTTGCTGCAAAAGCCTAATTAATGGTATACAGCGAGTTGCGTGGCCCAAACCCCAATCGAGAGGGGCTATGAGAATCTTTTTGTGGATAAATAATTTTGCCAAAATCCTCTAAAAGATGATTAATGTGTAAAAAATACCTAATTTTAAATTTATGTTATGATGCGAAAGATAAACCAAACAGTTATTTTATTGGTACTAATATTGATGGTTTTTGCATCTTGCGGGGTAAACAGACAGAGCAATAAATGTGGATGCCCCCCTCATCGCGGTATAGTTGGATGATTTTAATTAAATATAATAACGATTGTAATCCAGACTTGTTATGAGCCCCCAAAACAGAGACTTGCTGGTACTTACAAAAAAAGAATCAATGAATCCAGGAGAACTTGAACATCAAGTTGAACTCCTGGTTGATTTGCTGTATCATGTAGAAAACATGGATGCATTTTGTACTGCTAATGAAGTAATAGATGTAAATCGCTGCAAAATTGTTCAAAAGCAACGCCATATTCAGCAGGTTGTAAGAGAAAGGAAGTTAAAGCCATTTGTATTTATCAGCAACAAGAATTAAACATTTTGTCTTGCCTAAGAAATTTAAACCCCGGCCTTATGCCGGAGTTTTTTTATTGCATACTGGCTGCTGAAAGGTCATGAACTACTAATGGCTACGAGCATTAAATTTTTATCGCAATTAATAATACAAAGACCGATAGTTCAATAAAGAACAGAACCGGAAGAGTCCGCCTGAGACGGAACAAAAGGTTTATACTTATCCTGTTTAAGGGACACAAAAAAAAATTGCGAAAATCTATGCTACTGAAGTTTTTCCAACGCCTTTTCTAATTGCTCAAACATAGGCTCAATTTCTTCCAAATGGCAGGTTCCGACACTAAGCCGGTACCAGGGCGATTGGCTATCTGCGCCAAATGCATAAAAAGGAACAACGGCAAGTTTCGCTTCAGTTAAGATATAAGAAGTAACATCGCTTTGGGTTTCCAACATTGTATTATCAATGCTCTTCCCAATAATATCAATTTTTATGGTAAGATAAATAGCTGCCTGTGGGGTAATGGCATCGACAGGAAAACCTTTTTGTTTTAAGGTTATAAAACCATTATATATCTTTCTCAAACGTTCTTCGAGTTCCGCCTTGAAGGTTTTTAAATAATCATTTACTTCGTTAGTTTGCAAAAGATATTGGGCTACCGCTTTTTGTTCTGCCATGGGCGCCCATGCACCTATATGGCTTAAAAGAGCCTTCATTTTTGCAATGATGCCCGCCGGTCCTAATGCCCAGCCCACACGTACACCTGTAGAAGCAAATGCTTTAGAAATGCCGTCAATAAAAATAGTATACTGCTGCATTTCTGGCCGTAATGTAACGGGATTATAGTGTTCTGTTTTACCGTAAGTAAGTGTCCAGTACATCTGGTCAAACATAAGGTATACTTTCTTCTCATCTGCCACCCTGTTGTTATTTTCATCAATAATAAGGTCACAAATTTTTTCCAGCTCCTCTTTTCCTAAAGTTGTACCCGTTGGATTTTGTGGAGTACACAAGCAAATAAGAGAAGCATTCTTAATATGCTTCGCGATATCTGCAGCAAGCGGCATAAAATTATTTTCGGGTGTAGTATCAATTACGCAATGCTCGGCATTGTGAATATGTGTGTAATGATTATTATTCCATGAGGGTACTGCATAGATAACTTTATCGCCGGGATTGATGATGGTTTTAAAGAGTGTGTATATCAACGGCCTTCCGCCTGACGCAATGAGTATTTCGTTTATATCATAATTCAAACCTTCTCTCTGATGAATAAATTGGCTCACTGTTTTACGTAATTCATATACACCTTCAGCAGGAGGATAATTGGTATAATGTTCCTTATAAGATTTTATAATAAGTTCTTCAAGTTCATATGGAATAGGAAAAACAGAGGGAGCAAAATCACCGATAGTAAAATTGTAAATTTTTTCACCCTGCCTGATACGTTCATTGATTTCATTACCTAACCGAACAATTTCGGAACCTTTTAGTGTGCCAGCCAGTGTGCTAAGTGTACTCATATATCTGATATTAAACAGAATCAAAAATAAGCGATGCGGTTAAGAGAGAATAAAATAAATCCTTTAAAGCAATAAGCGATACGAAGATCCAGGGCTGAACGTGAAAAATCACGATCCCTTAAGTGATTTTTCACAGTACTTATTTCCCGAATTATTACTTATTTTACTTAAAATTTACTAACATCAAATTTTTAATTTATGAATACAAATTGGACCAAGGTAAAAAAACAAATAAAAGCACTAAGGGAATATCTAAATCAAATTCCCACTCCACGTAAAAAACAGCATGCCTGTCTTATTACAAGAGAGGAAATAGAACGCCTTCTTTCCCAGAAAAACGATGGCTCAAAGCTGGATGGTTTACGAATATATATGGGTGCTGAAAAAAATGGCGATTATATTCTTCCGACCATTGCCGCCATCGTAGCCTGTGAAAAAGATGCTGATGGTCAGTTTCATGATTTTAATGTGCCTGAAAAAAATCTAAAAACGCTTACCCTCACCGGCACTGAGAATGGAAAATTATTATCGGTAGGAGATGCTTTGCCCTGTCCTGACTGGTGCAGTAAATCAAATATTCTTAACGCCTATAAATAAAACATGGATTGGAAAATTTTTATAGGGTTAAGCGATGTATATATGCCATTGATAACGCTAATTTTATTTATAGCTATTAAAAAATATATTCCACGAAAAGAGAATTTGCTTTTTGCATATTTGCTGCTGAATGTTATTACATTTATAATAACTGATATTATGTTAGTATATAAAATTCATAATTCAGTTATTTATCATTTTTATAGTTTACTTGAGTTATGCATTCTCATTCCTTATCTTAAAAGCTTTTTGCACAATACTAGACTTTCAAAAACCGGCGTTGAGGTAATTGTTTTATATTTTATCTTTTGGGTGCTGAATATTTTTCTTTGGGAACCTTTAGACACATTTAATAGTTATGGAGCCGCAACTTCTAATTTAATAATACTTATCTCATGTTTATACAATATGCTGCAACTGGCTAAAAGGGATGAGGTTTTGTATTTTCAAAGAACACCAGCTTTTTGGATTATCAGTGGCTTTTTATTTTCATCTGCAATTAATATCATGGTGTTTGCGTCATATAAATATTATACGCTAAATAAAATTGACGGCAGGATGATTTGGCTAATTTCGTCTTTTGCAACAATCATTAAATTTGTGCTAATTTCTGTCGGATTATTATGGTACAAACCACGCCAATCTATACAACATTTATTGTTATAGTAGGATGTGCAGTCATTCTTTTTTTTGTAATCTTTTTTTACCTGCTTATTATACAATTACATAAAAGAAGGATTATACATCAAAAAGAAATGTTTGACTTAAAAGCGCAGTATGAACGAACCATACTTCAATCACAATTAGAAATACAGGAACAAACTTTCAGAAATATAAGTCAGGAAATACACGATAATATTGGCCAGGTACTGAGTTTGGCCAAACTAAATTTAAATACCATTCCACAAAATGGCGCTTCTGATAAAATTGCTTTGGCAGAAGAGTTACTGGGAAAAGCAATAACCGATTTACGTGATTTGAGCAAAAGTATGCATCCGGAAAAGATTACTGATATTGGCTTAACAAATGCTATCCGTCATGAACTTCAGCTTGTGCAAAAGACTGCAAGACTTTCCACAGAAATGACAACAGAAGAAAAAGAGATTAACCTTAGCAATGAAAAATCAATCATCATTTTTCGTATGATACAGGAAATACTGCACAACATTATAAAACATGCAAAAGCAAAAAATGTAACACTGACGATAAAAAGCAGGGAAAATAAAACAATAATAGAAGTAAAAGATAATGGTACCGGTTTCGATTTAGTTAATCTTAAAAGCACAGAAACGGGTATCGGTTTAAAAAGTATTCAGCAAAGATGTGCACTTATAAATGCCTCTTGTGATATTCAATCTGCACCCGGTGTGGGAACATCCGTACAACTTACTATTCAGAACAATTAATTTTTATGATAAACGTAGCGCTTGTTGATGACCATGCATTGCTGAGAAACGGTCTTGCCAATGTGATCAATAGTTTCGGTGATTATAAAGTAGTAATTGAAGCTGATAACGGTAAACAATTTATTGATTTGCTGAAAAAAAACACAAAGCCGGAAGTTGTTTTGCTTGATATTACCATGCCTGAAATGGATGGCTTCGCAACTGCTCAATGGATAAAAAATAATAGCCCCGAAATGAAAGTGCTTGTTTTATCAATGATGGATGATGACAACTCTATTATTAAAATGCTGCAGCACGGAGCCAAAGGATATATATTAAAAGACAGCAGGCCTGATGTTTTAAAAACCGCATTACGGGACGTCACAGAAAAAGGCTTTTTTTTCAATGACCTTGTGAGTGGCAAATTAGTTCATCTTATCAGCAAGGGTGAAGAGAAGCAAAGAATGCAATCTATAAACCTTAGTGATAAAGAAACTGAATTTCTCAAATGGTGTTGTACTGAAAAATCTTATAAAGAAATCGCAGACGTGATGAACATCAGTACGAGAGCCGTTGAAACATTAAGAAGTAATCTTTTTGAAAAACTGGAAACATTATCAAGGGTTGGCTTAGTAATGTATGCAATAAGAAATGGTATTGTGAAAGTGTGATGGTGAATAGTGAGTGGTGAATGTTAACTACTCACCATTCACAAAAAAGCTCAATAGCAATCCTAAAGCCGGTCACAAAAATCTCACCCTCAATAAGAAAGGCTGCTCAAAAGAGACAGCCTTTTCTTGTCAACCAAAACCAAGTACTTATTGCCCCTTATCTATTGCCAATTGCTCATTGCACTATTGCTTATTCTCAGATTTCTGTTGCTCGTTATAATTTTTTTCTGCTTCCTGCGCCTTCTTAAAATCAAGCACTACACCATTGATACAATATCTTAAACCTGTTGGCGGAGGGCCATCTTCAAAAACATGTCCGAGGTGAGATTTGCAACGGCCACACATTACTTCTGTACGCTGCATTCCATAACTGTTATCAGGAGCATAAATAATAGAAGTCTTACTTATTGGCTCATAAAAGCTTGGCCATCCGCAGCCACTTTCAAATTTTGTATCGCTCTTAAATAGAGCATTGCCACACACTGCACAATAGTAAGTGCCCACTTCGTGAGAAGTTTCATACTTGCTTGTAAATGGGCGCTCAGTGCCTTTTTCCCTGGCAACATAATATACCTCAGGTGAAAGCATTTTTTTCCATTCATCATCGCTCATCACCACTTTTGAAGTGTCAGTATTTGAGTATACCGGATTTTTTTTCTGGTTGGATGTGTCCATAGCTGTGTTTTTTTTAGATGACGTATTTTGAGAATAGCAACCCTGTACAGCGATTGTAAAGAGTATAAGCAGGCTATAAAAATATTTTGATACCATAAAATTACTATTGTGCAAAGTTTAAAATGAATAACAATTATTTCCTAAATACGTTTAATAAAATTCATCCTTACATATACGAAACATGAATGAAGATTAGTTTTGTTAAAGAATTTTTAAATTGCTGGCCTTATATTTGCCGTTCACTCAAGGTTAGCAAGCAACATGTTCCATATTATTTTATTTGGTCCGCCGGGTAGCGGCAAAGGCACACAAAGCGAAAAACTTATTGCCACTTATGGCTTAAAACATTTAAGCACAGGTGATTTGCTGCGAACTGAAATCACTAAGGGAACTGTTCTCGGCAACGAAGCAAAAAAATTTATAGATATAGGTCAGTTGGTACCAGATGAAGTTGTAATTGGTATGATTAGTTCAGAACTTGATGCCAATCCTGACAGAGGTTTTCTCTTTGATGGTTTTAACCGTACACAGGCACAGGCAGAAGCGCTGGATAAACTTTTAAAATTTAAAAAATCAGAAATTGGCGTTTTTCTTTCGCTTGACGTCAGCGAGGAAGAGCTTGTAAGGCGTTTACTCAACAGAGGTTTAACAAGCGGTCGTACTGATGATACTAATGAACAAATAATAAGAGCCCGCATTGCTGAATACAAAATGAAGACAACTGTTGTAGCTGATTATTACAGTCAGTTTGATAAAGTTGTAGTAGTGAATGGCGAGGGAACAATTGATGAAGTTTTTAATGCCCTTTGCAAAGAGATAGATGCAAGAATGCATCAGAAACTCAGTGATAATTATTGATTATTAATTGCTGATTATTGTTTGCTAATTCGAATTTTTTTGATACGAGCTTTTGTTTTTTATAGCATCTTCGTTGCGTCGCAATCACTTTTATCGTTCTGCTTATATGGTATCAATCCCAAATCGCAAATTATTAATTGAATTTAATGGCATTTAAAATAATCAAACGGCTCTTTACAATCTTCACATTGGTATAAAGCTTTGCAAGCCGTTGAGCCAAAGCGGCTGATTAATTTAGTATGATAAGAATTACAATGAGGACATTGAATAGCTTCTTCTTCCTGAAACGTATTAAGAGTACATACAGATTGCGCTGCTTGAGGAGGAGCAATACCATAAGCTTTTAATTTTTCCTTTCCTTTTTCACTCATCCAGTCTGTTGTCCATGCTGGTGATAAAACTGTTTTGAGGGTTACAATATTATAACCATGCTCCAATAATGCGAGTCGTATGTTCATTCGGATAACATCCATTGCGGGGCAACCCGAGTATGTTGGTGTAACTGTAACTTCAATACTATCATTTACAATCTCAACATTGCGAATAATACCCATGTCAATAACACTTAATACAGGCACTTCAGGGTCATACACTGTTTCAAGAATATCAAGAATGTGTTGTTTCTTCTCTTCGGTATTAATTAATATGTCAGTTGTTTCTTTCATGTTTTATATTTCTTCGTAATTCAATTTTCTTTTGTAAGAAATTCATAATTCATTGTCCCTTGTTCAATATTCTTACCATTCACAACCCGGATAAGCCCTTTGCAAAAATTGCATCTCCGCAAGAATATAACCAAGGTATTCTGTATGTCTTCCTTCTTTACCACCACTCTGCATCCAGGCATCCTCTTTTGGAAGAGGCAATGTGGCTTCTTCAAAAACTATTTTTATTTTTTGCATCCAGTCATTTTTTAAAGATGCAACATCGATACCAAAACCTGCTGCCGCAGCTTCTTGTTCATATGTGGCCGGAACAAAAAGTTCTCCTGTAAACATCCATAAATAATCAATTGCTTTTATCATACGCCTTTTACTTTCTTCCGTTCCGTCACCCAAACGCATTACCCATTCACTGCTCCAACGTAGATGATAAGTAACTTCTTTCAGCGCTTTTTCAGTAATGGCAGCCAACTGAGTATCCTTGCTATTTTGTAATTGTTGGTAAAGCAAATATTGATAAACACTAAAAAAGAATTGCCGCAAAATGGTTACTGCCCAATCACCCTTTGGTTGCTCTGCCAGCAAACAATTTTTAAAATCACGTGCATCTCTTAAATAAGCAAGTGTATCTTCTGTGACTGGTTGATTGGTTGAAAGGTTGATTGGTTGAGAGGTTGATTGGTTGAAAGGTTGATTAGTTGAAAAGTTGATTAGTTCGGCCGCATACTGATAAAAATTTCTTGCCTGTCCTATTAAGTCAAGAGAAATATTTGTGATAGCAATATCCTGTTCCAATACAGGCCCATGGCCACACCATTCACTGTTGCGATGACCGAGGATGAGGGAGTTGTCTGCAAGGTGAAGGGTGTAGTTAATAAGTTGATTGGTTGATCGGTTGACTGGTTGATTGGTAAGCATAGTAGACTTTATAAATTTTTTCTCAAATAGGCTATATAACCATTTAGAAGTTTTTCAATCTCGTCAATTTTATTTTTAAAGTAGTTAAGCTGATCTTCATTGATATATTTACAATCGAGAGCATCAATAAGATGATTATATGTTTCAGATAAAGACTCTCTTGCCTGCACACAAAAATGGAGTTGATCTTGATAAGGATATCTTCCATGACCTTCAGCGATATTACTATTTATAGCACGAGAGCTTCGTATTATTTGATCCGTCAACCTATATTTTTCTTCAACAGGAAAGTTTTGCTTAGTTCAAAAATTTCATTTTTAAAAATTCTTGCTTTTTTCCAAACTTCTAACTCAGTAAAACTTTGATGCGATTTTTCGTTCATATTATATTTTTTAGGGTTAAAATTGCTTGTACACTTTTCAACAAATCAACTTTTCAACAAATCAACTTTCCTCATAAACTACATGTGCTTCAACTCATCCGGCAGATTATAAAAAGTAGGGTGCCTGTACACTTTATCATTAGCGGGTTCATATAAACTTTCGGCTT
>WNGA01010137.1_pt1 | contig 14453 bp, 15 predicted proteins | sample 5400061 | NCBI WGS metagenome assembly WNGA01 (sample SAMN13153366, study PRJNA577476) | soil metagenome | isolation source: 100 cm soil or saprolite under grassland replicate 2 | place: USA:California | collected 2016-06-15 | reverse complement strand
GCCGCGGTCGCGAGGAGCGCGGGTTGCGTCGGCTTGCGGGTCAGGACGACGGCGAGGACGGCAAGCAGGATCGTCGCGGCGACGAAGCCGAGCCCGGCTCGTGTGCCTTCCTCGAAGTGGTCCCGGACGAGGGCACCGTGGATGCCGGCGCTGATCGCGCAGGTGAGGATGACTAGGTCGGTGCGCAGCTCGGCGAGCGTCACGTGACGATCACCGTCCCGTCCATGTCCTTGCTGTGCAGCGTGCAGATGTAGTGGTAGCTGCCGGGCTTCTCGAACGTGATCGAGACGCTGTCGCCACGGCCGACCTTGTGGTCCTCTTTGCCGTCGACCTTGACGGTGTGCGTGAAGTTGTCGTTGTTCGTCCACGTGACCGTGTCGCCGGCCCTGATCTCGATCGTCTTCGGGTCGAAGCGATAGCTCTTGGCCATCGAGACCTTGGTGGTCGCCACCGGCTCGCTGGTGCCGGTGCCGCCGCAGCCCGCCGCGACCACAGTCGCGACGAGCACCGCGGCGGCCGGGAGGAGGAACCGGTGAAAGCTCACGAGTGCGTCACCCCTAGCACTGGCCGACGCACGACCGAATAGACCGCGCCGGCGAACACGAGCACGAACGCGGCTAGGTCGAGCACCTCGGCGATCGTGTGCGCGAACAGGAACACGGTCCAGTCGAGGTGGTAGGTCATGTAGACGAGCTCCGCGACGGCGAACAGCGAGAACGCCACGCCGAAGAACGCGAGCTCGCGCTTGAAGGCGAGCCAGGCAAAGCCGGCCCCGAGCGCGAAGGCGGCGATGTGCACGGCCAGGAAGAACCCGGTTGGCAAATCGTTGACCCAGCTTCCGTAAGGCATTTGCTCCTCCTTTTGTCGTTCGGATGTGAGTCAGTTGGTGCCGGTCAGACATTCGTCCTTACCTCCGCCGCGATGTGCGGTCCCTGCCACCGATCGCTGCGCGCACGCGTAAGACGGCGACCTCGCCCGACACAGATCAGTGACGAAGAAATGAGCACGAGCGGCGCGCGCGGCGCGCCAGGAGGAGGAATCCGATGAAGAAGTTCGAGCTCGTGATCGCCGGCGGCGGCCTAACGGCCGCGCGCGCGATCAAGTCCTACCGCGAGTACGGCGGTAGCGGACAGATCGCGCTGCTATCCAAAGAGAGCGACCTCCCGTACCACCGCCCGGCGCTGTCGAAGCGCTACCTGCGCGGTGAGACGGCCGATGCCCCCTTCGCCGAGGACGTGACGTTCTATCGCGACCACGACGTTGACGTGCTGCTCGAGACGACGGCCACCGCCGTCGACGCAGGCGCGCGCACGGTGACGACGGACGCCGGACCGTTTCACTACGACAAGCTGCTGATCGCGACCGGCGCCACCCCACGCCGGCTCGAGGTGCCGGGCGCAGAGTTCGAGGGCGTGTACGCGCTGCGCACCCTGCGAGACTCACAGGCGATCCGCACGGCGGCCCGCTCAGCCGAACAGGCGGTCGTGGTCGGCGGCGGCTTCATCGGCATGGAGGTGGCCGCCTCGCTGCGCCAGCTCGGCCTTGCCGTCACGCTCATCCACCTGGGGCACGGCCTGTTCGACCAGTTCCGCTCGTCCGAGCTGAGCGACGAGCTCGCCACTCTCTACCGCGAACACGGTGTCGAGTTGCTACTCGAGCAGGAGGTGGCTGGCTTCGGCGGCGACGACCGGCTCAGCTACGTCGAGACCAAGAGCGGTCTCTGCGTCGAAGCCGAGCTCGCCGTGGTCGGTGTCGGTGTCGTACCGAATGTCGACTTCCTCGCAGACAGCGGCCTCGCGCTCGACGACGGCGTCGTCGTCAACCCGCGCTTCGAGACCCAAGCTCCAGGCGTCTTCGCCGCCGGTGACGTGGCCAACTTCTTCGACCCGCTCTACGGCCGCGGAAGGGTCGCTGACCTCCGGAACTCTGCTCACGAGCTACGGCGACAGCGGCCGCCTCGTCGGCGCGCTGACGGTGGGCGCCAGTGACGAGCTCGAGATTGTGCTCAAGGACCTGATCGCCGAGCACGCTCCGATCGACGCGCTCGAGCGCGAGCTGGTCGGCGGGAGGTCGCAATGAAATCGCGTCTGCATCAGCTTTCGGCGCTCGGGCAGAGCGTCTGGATCGACTACCTCTCGCGCGACCTGATCGAATCGGGCGCTCTCGCGAGAGCCATCGATGAGGACGCCGTCGTCGGCGTCACCTCCAACCCGAGCATCTTCGAGAAGGCGCTTGCGCATGGGCACGCCTACGACGAACAGATCGCCGCCAGCAAGGAGGGCGACGCCGCGAGCGTCTTCCTCAGCCTCGCCCTCCGCGACGTCGCGGCCGCCTGCGATCTCCTCCGGCCCGTCTGGGAGCGGACCGAAGCCCATGACGGCTACGTCTCGATCGAGGTCGAGCCCACCCTGGCCGCCGACACCGAGGCGACGATCGCCCAGGCAACGCGCTTCCACGAGGCGATCGCGCGGCCGAACCTGCTGGTCAAGATCCCCGCCACCGACGCCGGCGTCCCGGCGATCGAGGAGATGACCGCGCGCGGCCACTCGATCAACGTGACCTTGATCTTCTCGCTCAGCCGGCACCGCCAGGTCGCAGAGGCCTACCTGCGCGGGCTCGAGCGATTGGTCGCCGCCGGCGGCGACCCGCGCCGCGTCCACTCGGTCGCCAGCTTCTTCATTTCCCGCGTCGACAGCGAAACCGACCGCCGCCTCGCCGCGGCCGGCCGCGACGATCTCAAGGGCCGCCTCGGCATCGCCAACGCCAAGCTCGCCTACCAGCAGTACAAGGAGCTCTTTGCTGGCGAGCGCTGGGAAGCGTTGGCCGTGAACGGGGCGACCACGCAGCGCTGCCTGTGGGCCTCGACCTCAACGAAGGATCCGAGCTTGCGCGACACGCTCTACGTCGAGGAACTGATCGGGCCGGAGACGATCTCGACGATGCCCGCCGAGACGATCGAGGCGTTCCAAGATCACGGCCGCGTCGAGGCGCGGCTCGAGAGCGGCCTGCAGGAGGCGCAGAATCTGTTCAACCAGCTGTACGCCGCTGGAGTCGACTACGAGGACGTAATCGCCACGCTCGAGCGCGAAGGGGTTGACAAGTTCGTCGCCTCCTTCACTGAGCTCCTGCAGGGCATCACCGATAAGCGTCAGCAGCTGGCGGCTGCGGCCTGACGCCGAACCTGCGCAACCAGAACTCGCTGTAATGGCCCGCGGATCTCATGTCGTAAGACGGCGCGCCAAGTTGACACTGACCTGAGGTGCGCGATGAACTCTCAGCGGGACTCATCCAGTTTCTCAACGGCCTGTCACCTTCGGATCGCGACCGTGCCGTAGGCGTCCTGTTGGCCTGTGCCACCATCGAGGTCAATGCGGGCGCGCCGCGCTTCGCGACGGGGTTCCCGGCGGACGCGCTGCTTCTGGTGGAAGACGGCTTCGTCGTCCTGCGCGCGACCGTAAGGCCTGCAGTGCGCTCGGTGGTCACCTGCGAGGCTGGGCCCGGAATGGTCCTCTTGCCTCCTGCACCCGAAGAGCTGCTGGTCGGGCTGGGTTCGTCGCGTTTGACTGTGATCGATGCCGACGCGCGCAGTGAGCTTCTGAGCATTCCGGCGCTGGCTGAGCGAGTCGTCACACAGTTGGCGCTCGCTCTCGGTCAGAAGCAAGCGGCGACCGCGAATTTCGCGCTGACGCGCCACATCGACCGCGTGGGCCGGAAACTGCTGCAGCTGGCAGGAAGCTATGGGCATGTCGTGCGGGACGGGATCCGCATCGACTTCCCCGTGAGCCACGCATTGCTCGCGGAAATGATCGGCTCCTCCCGGGAAACGGTGACGCGGGCGGTTGACCAGCTGCAGCGCGACGGTTTCGTCGCCCGCCGCGGCTCGACGTACTGGCTGCTCGTTTCGCCCGGATCGGTCTTCGCACAGCCGCAGGAGTAGCGCAGATGGGAATTCCACTTGCGCGCGTGTTTGCCGTCACGCGACGTGACAGGGATCACACCGTCACGCGCCGAGCGGGTCTTACGCTACTGCGCTCGCGGCGACGAAGGCAGGTGAACACGTGATCGCGAAGGCACTGGGCAGGCTGCTAGCTCTCTTGGGGGCGGCACTCGTCCTGTACCTGGCGGTCGTGCTCGTGAACGTCACGATCGCCGCCGTGTCGACCTCCACGGCGAAGCCTTCTCGAGGGGCTGCGGCGCCGCCGTCAAGCCGTGTGTTGGCGCGCGGGCGCCAGATCTTCCGGTTCGACACGTTCGGAGACCAGGCGTTCTGGGGCAGCGCGCTGCAGCTCCACCGTGCGATCGCCGGAAGCAAGAACGGCGGCGTCGGACCCGGGGTGAGCCCGAAGACGGCGCTGTCGGTCGGTCTCAAGGTCGATGCGACGCGGATCCCGACGAGCGTCGCTGCGGCGATCAAGGCGGGAAAGGTCAACCTGAACGACCCGAAGGTGACGCTCACGCTTCTGAAGCTGAACGCCGTCGTCGGCGTGCGTGGCTTCTTCCGCGGCAACCGGCTGACCTCGATGGGCATCACCTGCGCCTTCTGCCACTCCACCGTCGACAATTCGTTTGCGCCCGGGATCGGCCGGCGCCGGGACGGGTGGCCCAACCGCGACCTCAACGTCGGCGCGATCGTCGGGCTTGCGCCGAACAAGAAGCCGATCACCGGCCTGTTGCAGGTCGACGAAGCCACCGTGAACAAGGTGCTGGCGAGTTGGGGGCCCGGCAAGTTCGACGCCGAGCTCTTCCTGGACGGCAAGGCATTCCGGCCGGACGGCAAGTCGGCGGCGACGCTGATTCCGGCCGCGTTCGGGCTTGACGGGATCAACCTCCATACGTACACCGGCTGGGGCTCCGTGCCCTACTGGAACGCGTTCGTTGCCAACCTCGAGATGCACGGAATCGGCAACTTCGACGACGACCGGCTTAGCAACGCGAAGCAGTTTCCCGTCGCGGCGCGGGCCGGTTTCGCCCACGTACGCAACAAGCGCGACTTGATTACGTCGAAGCTCGGCCCATTGCACCTGTACCAGCTCTCCCTGCCGGTACCGCATTCGAAGCGGTTTAATCGCGCCGCCGCTCGGCGCGGCAAAGCGATCTTCAACGGAAAGGGACGCTGCGCGAACTGTCACATGCCGCCGGCGTTCAGCGACGCGGGCTGGAACCTCCACACCGGCGAGGAGATCTGCACCGACAACTTCCAGTCGAGCCGCTCGCCGACCTTCCGCTACCGAACCACACCCCTGCGCGGGATCGTCGCGAAGACGAAGGGAGGCTTCTACCACGACGGTCGCTACCCGACCCTGCGCGCGGTGGTCGACCACTACGACAGCTGCTTCAAGCTCGGCCTCTCGTCCCGCGAGAAGACCGAACTCGTCGAGTATCTCCGAGGACGCTGAGCGACGAGCGGCGGAGCGTCGGCCCAAGCCGTTAAACCGGCATTGACCGCCGAAGAGAAGTACGTCCCTGGCGCGTACCTCGTCGTCTTCCTGGCCTACTCACCTACGTTCTGATCATCGCGCTCAAGATCACTCCTCTCGAGCAAACACCCGACGAGCTCGAGGCAACCGCCTCTGCCACTTCTTCGCCGCCAGAGAGCACGCAGGCGACACGCGCGGACGCTGCTGCCCTCCAACCGCCGGGCGCATGAGCCCCGGGCCTCGCGCCCGACGGCCACAAGCCCTTCTCGAGTGTTGCAACCCTTATGGAGCCCCGGGGTTGCAACCGGCGGCAATCAATGGCAAATCGGCAGGCGCCGAAAACAGATCAAGCCAGATCCGTTGCCAATGGCTGCTGCCGGTTGACGTCGCGGATCAGCCGAGCGTTTGACGCTGGCCGGTCGCCGCGGCCGTCTCGATCGCGTTCAGCATGCGATGGCGCGTGACCGCGTCTTCAAAGGTGGGGCAGCAATGCGTTCCCTCGCGATAGTCGCGGGCGAAACGCGCGTACGCTTGGGCGACGTTCGTGGAAGGGCCGGGGCCTTGGGGCGACCACCGATACTGCTCTGCCACGGGCAGGATCTCGAGCGAGGACTGCGCGCCCTTGCCCTGGCGAGGACGCCCTGTTTCTTCGCCAGTTCGGCCAAGGTCCTCCGCCTCGTTTAAGCCGTTGCCGAGCGGCCATTCGCAGTAGACGGCCTTTCCCGCGCCGAGCGCTGCGGTCGCCAGTTCGAGGTGATACGGCACTTTCACGGTCACGGCGACGACGTCCACGGCCGGGCTGTTCACGAGGTCTTGGTGATTGTCGAACGCGACAGACACACCAAAGAGCTGGCTGGCGGCGTCGGCAGATTCGCGTCGGCTGGTGGACAGCGCCGTGATCTCGAAGTCCTCCGAGAGCGACGTCAATGCAGGAATGTGCGCCTGCGCCGCCCATCCGCGATCCGGACTCCGGGCTTGGAAACTGGTCGTCCCAACGGACTGGCCGCTAGCGCGTGCGGGACGCCGATATCTCGACGAGGTCCGGCCTGCTGATCTCGTCCGGCCCGATCACCGCGACGCGCGACGAGCGGACCGCGCGAAGGGTGGCGGTACGACGGCCGTCTCCCAGCACGGCCCGCTCCCCCAGGATCGCGCCTGAACCGACCTGCGCCACAACCTCGCCGTCGATCTCGACGTCGAACACCCCGTCGAGGAGTACGAAGAGATCGTGACCGGTCTGCCCTTGCTCGACGAGCGTCTCGCCGCGTGCCACGCGACGCCGAACGAGTTTCGCGCCGTCGCGGAGGATCGAGGTCGCGAGTCTGCGCTCGAGCTTCGACTCCACGGCAGCGGCAAAGGCCGGCGTCCCCTCGTCGCCCCACGGCGTTCCCTCGCCGAGTTCGAACTCGACTGCCCCGAAGACGTCGACGAGCCGGCGGTCCGCGGCGTAGAGCGAGTGGCGGGGAAACGGGCTCGCGGCGACGAGCCTGGTCTCGGTCGTCCCGTCCCCGCGCATCAACAGCTCGAGCGTCGTCCAGGCCGAAACGGCGCCGACGTGAAAGTAGGGCCGGCCAACGACAGGTCTGGGCGCAGGGAGGCCGATTCGGCCGCCGACGGTCTGCGTGAAGCGGACCCAGCCGTCGCCGACTTCCGGCTCGGGCTGGATCACCGGGAACTCGACAGCGGCGAAAGCGACCTGCTGCGCTTCGATTTCCGGCCCGTCGCCGATCAAGCTCCTGCCGGCCTGGCCGTAGTCGACGATCTCGCCGCCTTCGACCTCGATCCAGGCGCGAAGCTCGTTGGCCTCGCGGAAGGCATCCCGCTGCCGGAGCTCGTCGAGGTCCGGAACGAACTCGGGCGGAGGCTCGTCGTAGTGCGCGACCGCGAGCTCGAGCGGGACGACGAGGATCCGGTCGAGCGCGTCGAAGGGAAGCCAGGTGATCGCCGTTGCGGAGGCGTCGATCCGCATCAGGCGACGACGTTCGCGGGTTCGCGTTCTCGAATTTCCTCGGCCAGTGCCTCGATGGCGTCGGCAAGGCCGGACCGGATCTCCTCGTCGGTCAGGTCGCCTCCGTCGAACCGGGTGTGGGCATGTGGAACTGGGAGCTCGAAATCCAGTACCCGGGCGCCGAGCGCCGCCAGCACCTTCCGCAGCTCGGCTTGTGCCCAGACCGCGCCGAAGGCACCGGTGCTCGCACCGACCACGGCCACCGGCTTGTTCCGGAGCATGTTCGTCGCGACGGGGCGCGAGATCCAGTCGATCGCATTCTTCAGCTGGCCCGGAATGGACGCGTTGTACTCCGGCGTCGCAAAGAGCACCGCGTCCGCGTTTGCGATCGCCGTGTTTAAGCGCGCGACGCTCGCCGGGCGCGGGTGGACATCGTCGTCCTCGTCGTACGGCGGAACCTCCTTGAGGCTGTCGTAAAGCTCGAGCTCGACGTCTGGGCCGGCGGCCTCGGCCGCGGCGCGCAACAGGCTCGTGTTGTGCGAGTCGCGGCGGAGGCTGCCGGAGATGCCCAGGATCCGCGTCACTAGCTCGTTTCGCCTCCCGGCTTCACAAACTGCAGCTCGGCGAGGATCGTGACGTCGTTCGCAAGCGCCGGCTCACCGCTCGGAAGCGGGTTGTTCCAGTCGACCCCGAAGTCGGTGCGGTCGATCTTCGTGGTCAGATTGAGGCCGATGCGGTCGTTTCCGTAGGGATCCGCGATCGGCGCGGTCACCGTCCCGGCCACTGCGACCGGCTTGGTGACGCCCTTGATCGTCAACTCGCCGTCGACCGAGACCTTGCCGTCGCCGTCGAGACTGATCTCCTGGGCTGCGAAGCGGAGCTCCGGGTGCCGCTCGGCGTCGAAGAAGTCGGGCGACTGGAGGTGGGCGGAGAGGTTCTCGTCCTTCACGTCCACGCTCGCGACCTTCGCCGTGCCCTCGAGCGCCGCGCGCTCGGCGTCGACGGTCAGCTCGGCCCCGATCTCGTGGAATTCCCCCTTGAACGTCCCGGCGAGGTAGCGAACCTCGAAGTCGACCCGCGAATGAACGGGGTCGAGGTTCCAGGTACCCGCCGGAGCGACGGTCAAAATCGTGGTGCTCATCGGTTTTGCTGCTCCTTTCGCTGCGTCGTGTACTATTGAGTACGCAAACAACTCTACCATTATTCCTTGACGGCGCAAATTTCAACCGAGCAAGCAATCGAGCCGGCAGTCCGGGCCTGGACGCGGCTGCTGCGCGCCTACGCCTCGACGACGAGGTTGCTGAGCGCGGAGCTCCAGGAGGAGCACGGGCTGACGCTCAGCGACTACGAGGCGCTGCTGGTGCTCTCCCGTGCCGAGGACGGGCGACTGAAGCGGGTGGAGCTCGCGCGAAGCTTGATGCTGACGCCATCTGGCATCACCCGTCTTCTGCAGGGGCTCGAGGATGCGGGACTCGTCGAACGAGCGTCCTGCGCGACCGACCTCCGCGTGACCTACGCGCAGCTCACGGATGCAGGCCGCGAAAAGCTCGAGGCAGCGTCGGGGGGCCACATCGCCTCGATCCAGGCGCTCTTCGAAGAGCACTGCGCGCCCGACCAGATCGACACGCTCGCGGAAATCCTCGGCAGGCTTCCGGGCGTCGCCGAAGGCGACGACTCGTGCTCACCGGGCTAACGGACGTCCTTCCGTCTACCGCGGCCGTCGTCGACGGCGAGCTTGTCGTGGGCGGGATCCGCGCGCCTCGCCGCTCGCCGACGAGTTCGCCCGCAGAGCCGCGGATGGAGCCTTTATGGAGCCCCGTGGTTTGCAACCGGCGGCAACCGGAACGGCGGCAAGACGGCAAGCACCGACCGTACGGCCTGATGGTGCTGCAGTCGAGAACGACCTGATCACAGGGATCGTCGGCTTCCCGGATCCCTGGCTGTTCGAACAATGCGGCCTGCCCTCCGCGCTGACGTAGGCGCTCTCGACATTGACCCTCTCTACACGGAAGGGCCCGTGATCGCGCTGATCTCGCCAGCCTCGAATCACGGCGTCGAGGTCGCCGTCATCCGCCCCTGACGAGCTTTTCTTGGGAACCTGTCAATCTGGGCGAGGCCCGTTCGTAGTGGGGTGAGAGGCGGGAAGTGCCCGCCCGTCACGAGGAGGACCACACGATGACGCAGTACCTGTTGTCCGTCCACAGCGTCGAGGGCGAGGGCCGCGACCCGATGACCGAGGAGGAGATGCGGCAGTTCATGGAGCGGGTCGGCGTCCTCGAGGAGGAGATGAAGTCGGCCGGCGCTTGGCTCTTCGGCGGCGCCCTGCACGAGCCCGACACGGCCACGGTCGTGCGCATGTCCGGCGGCGAGGTGCTGACAACCGACGGCCCCTTCGCGGAGTCGAAGGAACACCTCGGCGGCTTCTACATCATCGAGGCCGAGGACATCGACGCCGCGCTCGCCTGGGCGTCGAAGACCACCGCAGCAGTCTCGAAGCCGATCGAGGTCCGCCCGTTCCGACACGTATCCGAGGCCTGACAGACTGCTCAACATCGACGCCATACCCAAGCTCGACGGGGCCGAGGTCGGCCGGATTTTCCGCGAGGAGTCCGGTCGATCGGTGGCTGCCCTGATCGGCGTCTTCGGTGACATCGACGTCGCCGAGGATGCGGTGCAGGAGGCATTCGCCGTCGCCCTGCGCAAGTGGCCGGGCGACGGCCTGCCGCCCAACCCGGGCGGCTGGATCACGACGACCGCCCGCAACCGTGCCATCGACCGCCTGCGCCGCGAGTCGCGTGGACGCGAACTGCTCAGCGAGGTGGGCCTGTTCTCGCCCGGCAATGAGGATTCCGGCACGTCCGAGGAGATGGGACCGGTGCAGGACGACCGGCTCCGCCTCATGTTCACCTGCTGCCACCCGGCACTCTCCACGGCAGCGCAGGTGGCCCTCACCCTCCGACTGCTCGGCGGCCTGTCGACCAAGGAGGTCGCCAGATCCTTCCTGGTTGCCGAACCGGCGATGGCGCAACGGCTCGCACGGGCCAAGCGCAAGATCAAGGCCGCCCGAATCCCCTACCGCGTGCCGGAGGAGCACGAGCTGCCCGACCGCCTGCGCCCCGTGCTGGCCGTCGTCTACCTCGTCTACAACGCCGGGCTGTCCAGCCCAGCCGAACCGAGTCTCTGCTCGGAGGCGATCCGGCTGGCACGGATCCTGGCGACGCTCCTGCCCGACGAGCCAGAGGTGGCTGGCCTGCTGGCGCTGTTGCTCCTGACCGAGTCCCGTCGCGCGTCGCGGACCCGACCCGACGGCTCCCTCGTGCTGCTCGGCGAGCAGGACCGCGGACGATGGGATCGGGCCTTGATCGATGAGGGTCAGGCGATCGTCCGTCGCTGCCTTCGCTGCAACCAACCCGGCGCATACCAGCTGCAGGCCGCCATCAACGCCGTGCACGCGGACGCCGCGACAATCGATCAGACCGATTGGCCGCAGATCGTCGCCCTGTACGACCAGTTGCTCGCGCTCGCCCCCACGCCGGTCGTGGCCCTCAACCGCGCCATCGCGATCGGCGAGGTGCAGGGCCCCGCTGCTGCGCTCGCCTTGGTGGACGAGCTGGACCTGGACAGCTACTACCCGTTCCACGCCACCCGAGCCGATCTGCTTCAGCGGCTCGGCCGGAACAGCGAGGCCACGACCGCCTACGAACGTGCACCCGCCATGGCGCCCACTGTCGCTGAGCGGGACTTCCTGAGGCTCGGTGGCCGAGCCTCGCACTGAGCGAACCGTGACGATGCACGTCTACGAGCGGTCTCGGCCGGCCGCGGGGATGGTAAGGAGGGTCTCCGGTTCGAATCCGGAAGAGGGCTCTGCAAAAACCCCGCAAACGGGAGTTTTTGTTCGGATCGATTTGCATGCAATCGAAAGTGGGGCAGGTATGAAGCCCTTTATGGAGGCTTCGGGTCGAGAACGCCCTGATGGAAAGCCGCGTCGTCGGACCGCGGAGCGCTTCGACGACTTCGGCGACACCCATGGAGAGCACGGGCGCGCGCTAACGCCGAGCGTGTGGGCGGTGCGAGCAACTAACTGTTACTCGTAGCCAGTTAGGCGGCGTCGCTCGTCGCTGGTTGGCGCCGGGCGCCAGGCGTGACGAGACCCGTCTCGTAGGCGAGGACGACAAGTTGGGCGCGATCGTGGCAGCCGAGCTTCATGAGGATTCGAGCGACGTGCGTCTTCGCCGTGAGCGGGCTCGACAGGAATCTCGCCGCGGATCGTCGCGCGTTCCTGCGAGCGTTCCCACAAGCACAACGCGTGCTACGCGGTCGAGAGGATGAAGACGCGGCGCGCCGGCTGCTGCTGGCGGTTGCCGGCACCATCCACTGCGCGAGCCCGGACGACGTAGCGGCCGGGCGCCAGCCGTCCGACCACGAGCGACCAGCGCTTGCCGTCAAGATCGGCCCGCAACCACAGTCCGAAGGCCGCGCGGCACGGCATCGCTGTGAACGACGAGCCGATGTAAGCGAAGCAGCTGCGACGCACGCGGCGAGTCAGGGTCACCTCGACCCGGCGGATTCCGGACGATGGCCGCTCGTCGTGAACCCAGCCCGAGAGCCTCTTCGGCGCTCCTCCGGTCGCGCGGCTCCGGCGGCAGGCGCGACTCGTCCGATTCGCGCACGGTGCGCGCGCGATTCCCGCCCACGGCGGCTCAGTGTCGGCGGCCGGCGGCGGCGCCGTCTTTGTCACGGTCCGGACGGTCGTCGTCGGCTGCGTAGTGGTCACGTGCTCTGTCGTGGTGTCGAAGTCCGTCGTCGTCACCGGGACAGTCGTCTCGATCGTGTCGGTGGTCGTCGTCGTCGTCGTCTCAATCCTCGTGCTGACGACCGTCGTCGGCGGCGGACTCTTCACGCTGGTTGTGATCCTCCGTCCACGGAACATGATGACGATCGTCTGGAGATCACCCGAATGCGGCGTATCTGAGTTCGCCGAGCGATCCAAGAGCCAGACGAGGAGAAAGCCGAGCACGCCGACGACAGCGAAGAGGAGCCCTCTCCACGGAATCGGCGGGCCGACCACCGGCGGGCGGCCAAGGAGGTCGAGTAGCTCGTTCGCCGCCCAGCGAGCCCGGCGACGCGCGATCCAAGACAGCGGGTTGCGCGCGTCCAGCGGAGCGATCTAAGCGGCCCCCCGGTCAGTCGCGGAGGCGACCGACGGCCTCGACTCCACGGTCGACGCTTCGTGGACGCCCTGATCGTGACGCGAGGCCCGTCATATGAAACGACGATCTGGTAAGTCCTGCCGATCCAACTGCGTGGCATGTACACGGTTTCTGGCGGCGACCCGTGTTCACGGCTCCCGTCCACCGACTCGGGCTTCAACCCGCTTTTCTCCTTGAACTCGTCCAATGCGGCTTTCGTTTCCGCCCAGTCCATCGGTTCGAACTGAGCAATCACGTCGCCTCCGTTCGGTTCGGCGTCTCGCCTGCCGGAAACCTTCGCGCGGTCGTCTCGGCGCGGGAAACGCACCTGATGCCGATCGAGCACGTCGATCAAGTCGACGAGCGCGCGTTGGACGTTCGCCAACTCTTTGTAGGCATCGGATTCACGCTTGGCAAGCTGAGGGAGGACTTCGTCGAACCGACTCGACAAGAGTAAGAACACCGACTCGGGTGGCGGCTCGGCTCGGACGCGTTGCGTGAAATCGCCGTAACTCATCGGGCGCAGCGTCGTGCCGTTCGAGCCGTCTCCCTCCGCGGCCCGCACCTCTTCGATCATCGCCTCCCCGACAGCCTGCTGCTCCGGCTCCGAGATCACGAATCCATTGCTGGACGCATTCGCGAGGGCGCTCGCGACCTCGGCAAATCGGTCCTGGAGGCGACGGTTCTCGCGCGTACTCCCGAGGTTCAGAGGCTCGGCCTCACGGCGCAGGATCTCGACCCAGCCGAGGTACTGGCCGAACAGCCAGAGGGTGCTCGTCACCGCCGGATCGTCGGACGACTTCGCGTCTACGTTTCCGAGAAAGTTGCCGCACAGAACCCGATAAAGCCGCCGCTGGAGATCGTGCGCCACACGAAGGAGCGGGTCTCGGTGCCTGTCGATGACCTTTCGCGCATCGTGCTCGTGCTTGAGCGACGGGACGAACGCGGCACCAATCGTCGCGATTGCCGCGATGAGAGCCGCCAAGGTGGGTCCCGACACGTCTCCTCTCTTCGCAGAGCGACCGGCAGCACCAGTGTCCCACCGTAGCCTGCCCGGAACAAGGCTGCGAGGGCTCGTCATACGCGGGCTCGTCCAGCTCGCGCAGCTCGGCCGCTACCCATCGATCGGACGTGGGCCTGCCCACTTCGCGCGTTCGGCGATCCGGTCGAGAGCTTCCGGGCGGAGGCCACAAGCCATGCCGAGGTACCAAAGATCGTCCGGGATTCATCAACCGCGGAGCACGATCGTTTGCACGCAGTGCGCTGGGTTCAGGCATCTACCTCGTCGCGCGCGATCGAAGACCGGACAACCGCGACGCACGCCTGGCCAATCTGCTGATGTTCGATGGAACCAGGTACCTGATCGCCCCACGCAGCCACACGCAATGGGTGCGCAACCTGCGCGCCGCAGGCGAGAGCCAGCTCCTACTCGGCGGGCGGCGCAAGCACTTCCCCGCGGCCGAACCCCCGGACACCGACAAGGAGCCCGATCCTGCGCGTCTACCTGAAGCGCCGGAAATGGGAGGTCGGCCACTTCTTCGGCGAGATCGACGCAATATCGCCGACCGAGGAACATCGCCGCATCGCGCCGGATCACCCGATCTTCTGGATTAAAGCCGGCCCAGCTGCACCTCCGGCACCGCGCGGACTAGAAACCCGGGCCATCTGCGGTCGAGGCGCTCGAGCGCCACTGGGAAGTACAGCTAGTTCTAATCCTTGAGCTGTTCGTCGACGGTACAGGTCCGACGCCCGCAAGCCGCGGATGGAGCCTTACCTGTAGTGAGACGGCGGCCGCAAGCGCGCCTTGGGGGATGAGCGCTGGTCAAGCCAGTGGCTTCGCCTCCTGTACGACGTGAGCGGCCGGTGTCCGGCGCGGGGCGCCCAGCCTTACCTAGGTGC
>WNGA01009328.1_pt1 | contig 14453 bp, 9 predicted proteins | sample 5400061 | NCBI WGS metagenome assembly WNGA01 (sample SAMN13153366, study PRJNA577476) | soil metagenome | isolation source: 100 cm soil or saprolite under grassland replicate 2 | place: USA:California | collected 2016-06-15 | reverse complement strand
GTCAACAATTCATAGAGCACGACGCCGAGCGAGTAGATGTCGCTGGCCGTCGTGATCGGCTCGCCGCGGACTTGTTCGGGGCTGGCGTATTCCGGCGTCATCAGCCGCATCTCCGGCGCGGTCAGGTCGAGCGTTGGGGACGCAAGCTCCGGGTTGAATACCTTGGCGATCCCGAAATCGAGCAATCTCGGCGTCCCTTCCTCCGTGACCAGAATGTTGCCCGGCTTGAGGTCACGATGGACGACCAGGTTCTGGTGCGCGTAATGGACTGCGGCGCAGACCTGGCGAAAGAGTTCGAGCCGCGCTTCGGTAGAGAGCTGATGGCTGTCGCAGTATTCGGTGATGGGGGCGCCCGCGATGTACTCCATCACAAAATAAGGCAGGCCGTCTTCACTGACGCCGCCGTCGAGCAGGCGCGCGATGTTAGGGTGATCGAGGCCGGCGAGAATCTGTCGCTCGTGGCGGAAGCGGCGCAGGATGTTGTCGGTGTCCATCCCGCGCTTGACCAGCTTGATGGCCACCTGCTTCCGATATTGATCATCGGCGCGCGCCGCCAGATAGACTTCCCCCATCCCGCCCGCGCCGAGTTGTGATAGAAGCCGGTAATGGCCAAACTGGCGCCCTACCAATGATCGCGCTTGCTCTCCGGCGATCTCTTCAGTCGCGATCTTCAAGGCAGGCGTATTCAGGAAACCGCCGGCCTGTTCGTCCGAAGCCAGCAGCGACTCGACCTCCTGGCGCAGCGACTCATCGTCGGCGCAGGCTTCGTCGAGGAAAGCCGCATGCAATCCTGGGTCGCGTTCCCGTGCGGCGTAATACAACCTCTCGATTTGCTCCCAGCGTTCGGGCTTCATTCTGATCCCTTCCGGTTGAGCTCACGATGGAGCCAGGCGCGCGCCAGATTCCACTCGCGCATCACAGTGCGCGGCGAGGTCTGCAAGACCTCCGCTGTCTCTTCCACATTCAAGCCGCCAAAGTAGCGCAACTCCACGATCCGGCTCTTGTGTGGGTCTATCTCCGACAAACTCTTGAGCGCATCGTCCAGCGCGATGAACTCTGCGCTGCGTCCCTTCGACACTAGCGCCGCTTCATCCAGCGAAACCTGTTGCGCGAATCCGCCGCGCTCGGCTCGGAGGCGCGCGCGGGCGAAATCCACCAGGATATGCCGCATCAACTGAGCGGCGACGCCGAAGAAATGGGCGCGGAGCAGTTGTGTGACTTCATGGGTGGAGGGCGGCTTCATAGAACCTCCTTCGGATGCCGAGACTGACTGTGCGTGCGCGGCCAACTTATCACAACTCGTCGGAACTCGCTAGACACGGCGGCGGACAGGGCTGGCGAATTTATTTGCCGGGCGTGGCAGTTTTTTCAGACGGCCAACGCCTTAAGGGGCGAGGGCAGCGGCGGCGCCGGCCCCAAAGCTGGGTGAGGCGTCTGGTTGAGAGGGACTGCGCTTACCCTGGTTGATAACCATTGATCACGGAGGAGAATGCCATGAGGAAGAAAATACGACGAGTTGGGCTATGCGCTCTTTTGACGTTGGCGATGACCCTGACCGGGTTTGGCGGACGGGTTTCGCAAGCCACCGACAGTGTCCGAGTCGTGACGGTCATGACCTATAACGTGGATGAAGGCACCGATCTCGCGCCGGTGCTGGGCGCAACCACGCTGGCGGAGTTGGTCACGGCAGTCGCCGAGGTCTACGCCGAGGTGCAGGCCAGCAACATTCCCGAGCGCGCAGCCGGAATCGCTCGGCAAATCGAGATCGCACACCCAGACCTGATTGGTCTTCAGGAGGTGAGCACCTGGCGGACTGGCCCACTGGGCAGCCCTCCAGCCACCACCGTCCAGTTCGACGCCCTGCAATCGCTGCTTGACGAACTCGCCAAGCGAAATCTGACCTATGCGCCGATCGCCATCTCAACCAATCTCGACGCCGAAGCGCCGAGCGCGCTCGGTTTCGACGTCCGCCTCACAGACTATGACGTGGTGCTCGCGCGGACTGACTTGAGGACGTCTGCGCTCAAGCTGCTCGATGTCCAGACGCATCGCTTCTCGACGAACCTAACTTTCACCAACCCGGTCCTCGGAACGGTGACGGTTCCCAGGGGATGGATCTCGGTTGACGCCAAGATCCGCGGCCAGGCGTTCCGCTTCGTCACCACTCACTTGGAATCTTTCTCGCCACTCGTGCAGATTGCGCAGGCGAACGAGCTGGCGCAGGGGCCCGGCGCCACCGAACTCCCAGTAGTGTTTGCCGGGGACTTCAATTCCGACGCCGCAAGCAGCGATCCGATCCAGAGCGCCGCTTACCAGGTTATGCTCGGCGCCGGTTTTATAGATGTATGGAGCAAGGCGCATCCGGGCGACCCCGGCTTCACATGGCCGCTTCATGGGGAAGACCCGTTCACCCCCGTCTCTACGCCTAACCAGCGGATTGACCTAGTGCTCGCGCGAGGCGAATTCGGCGTTCTGGGGGCGAGACTGATCGGGAATAATCAACTGACGGACCTCACGCCATCCGGGCTGTGGCCATCCGATCACGCGGGAGTGGTCGCGATTCTGCGGATAGGCGGAAATGTTTTTGATCCACTGGAAGCCATGGAGACTGATTCGGAGACTGGTTCCGGCTTTAAGCGTTGAATCATGACTGAGTGCTCGTGTCGAGATTGCGAATCTCATCATCTCTTATTGATCAAATCCGATGAATGATTAGTTCTTCCCTCCAGCGCCTGCGCCGATACGCGGGCGCAGGCGCTGGGGCTGGGGGAGGCCGAGGGCAACGAGATAATCTTCCACTTCTCCAATTCATCTCTTCCCGTCGTCACGCGTATAACTTAGCGAAGATCACGCCGAGCCGCTACGAAAACGGTCACAAGCGTAATGTGATTAAGGTCATAGTTCGGCCAGCATAAGGACGAGGCGTTGAAGGCCCTGACGATCTATCCGGCCCAGATTTTCGGCGTGGATGAGTTGTTGGGAAGCATCGAGGTGGACAAGATGGCCAGCCTGATCGTGACCGACGGCGACCCGCTGGAGTTCAAGACCAATGTCAAGCACATGTTCATCAACGGGAAACCGGTTGATCTGTCAAACAGGCATACCAGGCTGTACGACAAATTCAAGGATAGACCGTAGCGATTGCTGAAGGTGGAATGCGAGTCAGTACCGCGAGCGGTAGCGGGCGGCGCTTCCTAAGTCCGCTGACTGATAGAGACTCGCTCGCTACCGCTCGCGGCACTGACCTGGAATGCGGAATGCTGAAGGTGGAAGGTGGAAGGTGGAAGGTGAAATGCAAAATGCGGAATCGATTGATTCCGCATTTTGCATTTGTCCTTGATTGTGTTTGTGCAGTATAGATCCGTGTACTGGACAGGTACAGCGCAGGGAGGGGCGGCAACCAAGCGCTACCGATCGCTCCCTCTGCTCAAACGCCCGGCCGCCACCGCTCCCTGCGCTGTACCTGATGTTGTGCTTGTCAGCACACCCACAATATAGCGGAGTTCACGACTGGGGGGTATTAAAAAGGTCACAAGCCAGATGTTACAAAGGTCACAGCGTGTCGCCTTTCGCGACAGTGATTTTTTACACCATACGCGTAAGCGTAATGAGAGTTTCACGATTCTGCGGGTCAGGGGCTGACGCGTCTGCGCGGATACCTCATCAATGTAAGAGTTGCTCTGATTATCTGCTTTCTTGACGAGTCTGGCTGATGAGTCTGCCCGGATACCTCATAAATGTAAGAGGCGAGAAATTTGGCCTTGGCCGCAAAATCGCCGCGCGCCGCCGCTTCTTCCGCCGCCCTCAACAGATCACAGAGGCGATTGGCGTCCTCTTTTTTGCCGACATATTGCCTGGTCAGGTTGCGAAGACACTCAAAGGTAAAAAGCGAATTTCCCGGCTCGTTTTGAACCGCGGAAAACCCAACGCTGAGTTGTCTTTTCGGTTCAGGGCTGAGTACGTCCAGTTTGAATATATTATTTCTCATGTCCTAATTCTTATCTCTTTTGATCAACTCTTTTGATCGAGGCCGAGGAAATGTCATTCCTTTGTGGCCGAGTTTTCGGATGCGCATACTGTATGGCGAGCCATACGGCGCAGGATGCGGCAGTGACGAAGCGCGCCCGATCACTCCCACTGTTCTCAAGCGCGCGGCCGCTGCCGCACCCTGCGCTGCGCAGGAGGCTGAACCGTCATCACGCGCATAAGATAGCGGAGTTCACGACGAGTGATTATCAAAAAGCTTACAAGCGGGATGTTACAAAGATCACAGCGAAGACGTGACATGCGATGAGGACTGATCGCGGACTGCAGAATGCGGAATGGCTGTTATTCCGCATTCTGCATTTTTCTTTTAACTGCGTTTGCGCAAACCGCAGGAAGGAGCATCCCGATCAGAACGGCGATTATCGCGATGACCACGAGCAGTTCGATGAGCGTAAAGTCGGCGCAATTTTTCGGCGCCCTCTTTATGCGTGGTTGCGCTTCTACACTCGCGTTTCTAACGAATTTTCTGTGCGACTGCTGTTTGTCGCGACTGAGCGACGGATGGCATTACTTCTCATGTCGTTTCTACTTATCTCTTATTGATTAAATCCGAGGAAAGATTGTTTTTTCCCCAGCGCCAGCGCCTGCGCCGCTACGCGGACACAGGCGCTAACGTTGGGGTGGGGGAGGCCGAGGTTTAGGGCAACGTCATACTCTTCCCTTTCTTCAATCCATCTCTTCCCCATCGTCACGCGGATAACGGGGAGGCCGAGGTTTAGGGCAACGTCATACTCTTCCCTTTCTTCAATCCATTTCTTCCCCGTCGTCACGCGGATAACTTAGCGGAGTTCACGCTGAGCCGTTACGAAACTGCTCACAGGCCCGATGTGACAATGGTCATAGCAAAGGTGTGAGGCGCCGAGACGCTCCGAACCGGTTCGGGATTAGATATGTAGAAGCCCTTCGGACCCCGGCTATCGGATCGCCCGTCGAATACGAAATTTTGGAGAAATGCAGAAAGCTGAATCCGGCGATCTCAAGGGCGACGCCGGAGCAGCTATAAACCTAATAACTTCCAGCAGTTTCTTCTCTGGCCTGCCATTTGCGTTTAATTTATCGTGATATAATCCCGAACAATGTCCAGTCTCGCTGAAAAGCTTTCGAAGCCATCCGCAGGCTTCTTTTTCAATGGAAAGGAAAACAAGTATGAGCATGAGATACCCGATTCTCGTAAGCCTGATGCTCGCGGCGTTTACGTCAATCGCCCTGGCTCAATCAACCGCCACACTCCAGGGCACGGTTACAGACCCTTCGGGCGCCGTCGTGTCTGGCGCAAAGGTCACCGTGCGCAACCAGGCCACCGGGTCCGAGCGCATCATCCAGACCGACAGCGACGGCAATTACCAGGCCGCCGCGCTGCCGCCGGGCGTATACCGGGTCGAGGCGCAGGCGCAAGGCTTCAGCTCTCAGACCGTCAGCGATCTGACGCTCGAAGTCAGCCGGATCGTCGTCCAGAATTTCCAACTTAAGCTCGGCGACATGACACAGAGAGTAGAAGTGACCGCCGACACGCAGACGGTAGAGACGTCCACGATCACCGTCGGCCAGGTGATCAATCAGAAGACCGTCCAGGAGATTCCGCTCAATGGACGCCATTTCGTCGATCTCGGACTGCTGATCCCTGGCTCGGTCACTCCGCCGCAGAACGGATTTCTGACCGCTCCGCTGCGCGGGCAAGGCTCGTTCGCGTTCAACACAGCAGGCAACCGTGAAGACACGGTCAACTTCATGATCAACGGCGTTAACCTGAACGACATGGTTCAGAACCAGATCACCTTCCAGCCCTCGATCAACACCGTGCAGGAGTTCAAAGTTGATAATTCGACCTACAGCGCCGAGTACGGGCGAAACTCCGGGGCCATCGTCAACATCGCCACCCGCTCCGGCAGCAATGAATTTCACGGCGAGACGTTCGAATTTCTGCGCAACGACAGGCTCGACGCGCGCAATTTCTTCGACCGATGCCCGACCACCGATCCGAATTGTAAAAATGGCGGGAGGGGGCCCTTCAAGCGCAATCAATTCGGCGCCGCGCTAGGCGGACCAATCATCAAGGACAAGACGTTTTTCTTCTTCAGTTATGAAGGACTGCGCCAGCGGCAGGGGATTACGCTTAACGCCACTGTGCCGACCCAGGCGCAGCGGAACGCGGTCACCGATCCGGTGGTAAAGAAGCTGCTCGATCCGGCTCTGGTCCCGCTGCCGAACTTCGGCGCAACCGGTTTAGTTGGTTCGGCCACGGCGCCTGTTAACCTCGACCAATGGACAGGCGACGTGAGCCATACGCTGGGAGCGAATGACCGTTTGCACGGCTACTACGCCATCCAGCGCGACCTGCGAGGCGAGCCGACCCTGCAAGGCAACACGATTCCTGGATTCGGCGACACCCGCAAGTCGCGCCGCCAGATCTTTACTCTCAACGAGACGCACACATTCGGCCCCACTCTGGTCAACGAAGCCCGCCTTGGCTTCAACCGCATATTCATCACCTTCACGCCGAACAGGCAGCTCAACCCGGCAGACTTCGGGATCAATAACGGCGTCAATCAGCCAATCGGTCTGCCGCAGATTAACGTCACCGGGTCTAGGTTCAATTTCGGCGGGCCTAACGGCTTTCCACAGGGGCGCGGCGATGTGACGGGCGTGTTGTCAGACACGCTGAGCTATTTGCGCGGCAAACACTCGTTCAAGTTCGGCGGCGAGTTTCGCCGGTTCTACAACAATAACTTCTCGCAAACTATCGGCTCATTCGGCTTCGCCAACTTGAATGACTTCCTCGGCGTAAACTCAACTCCGCCCAATGCGCCACCTGTTCCCAACGGGTCAGCTCGGGTCAACGCCTTCACCATCACGTTGGGGAACCAATCGAGCAGCATCGGCACGGGCGCTTTGGGCTTGTTCACACAAGACAGCTACAAAATAAGTTCGAGCCTGACGCTGGAGCTTGGCCTGCGCTATGATTGGCTTATGTCGCCAACCGAACGCTACGATCGCCTCGTGGTATTCGACCAGGGCGCAAGATCGCTTGTGCAAATCGGATCGGGACAAGACCTGATCTACCGGCAAAACAGCAAGAACTTCCAACCGCGCATAGGCTTCGCGTGGGATCCATTCAAGGACGGCAAGACCTCGGTGCGCGGCGGTTACGCGATCCTGGCCGATCAGCCGGTGACGAACCTGGTGACCCCGACATCGGGCAATCCCCCGCTCGCGACGCCGCTGGCCTTCAACGGGTTGACCAGTTTCGGTAACGCGAGGGCGGCAGCCGCTACCAGCCTTGCGCCGGCCTCTGTCGACCCGGACTTCAATAACGCTTATGTCCAGTCGTATAACCTCAACGTGCAGCGCGAAATTACGCCGACGCTCGGCGTAATGGTTGGTTATTTCGGCTCCAAAGGCACTCACCTGCGCATTTCGCGCAACGTCAATCAATTCATCAACGGAGTGCGGCCTTTCTCCGGCCTTGGCAACATCACCGAAATCACGGACGCTGGAAACTCCAATTACAACGCCCTCTGGGTGTCGGCCAACAAACGTCTCTCACGGGGATTACAATTCAACGCCTCGTATACCTTTTCGAAATCCATCGACTACAACTCGCTTAACTCGCAAGGGGTGGTCGTGGTGGACAGCTACAATCTTCGCGGCAACCGCGGGCTGTCTGATTTCGACGCGCGCAACCGGTTCGTGATCAACTGGATATACGAATTGCCGTTCAAGGGCAGCCGTCTGGTCGAAGGCTGGCAGTTCTCGGCCATCACGCAGTGGCAATCCGGCAACCCGATCAACATCGTCACCGGCGCCCCAGATATAGCCGGAGCTCTTACAGCAAATGTCGCCAGCTTAACCGGGGTGGCTACGCTCCGGCCAGACCAGATCGGTCCGGTCAGTGTGATTGGCGATGTCAATCAGTGGTTCACCAACACTGTATGCGATCCCCGTCCTGGCGGAATTTGCCCGTCGGGCGCTGTCTTTCTGTTGCCCATGTTGCCCAATTTCGTGATTACGCCCACTGGCGGCAAGGCCACGGTATTCCGCTTTGGCAGCCTTGGCCGCAACACGATCACCGGCCCGGGCTTCAGCAACTCAGACTTCTCGGTGCTCAAGAACACGCGGATCACCGAGAGCCTGCGCGTGCAATTCCGCGCGGAGTTTTTTGACATCTTCAACCACGCCAATTTCGGCCAACCTGGCGCCGCCGCCGGAACCCCCCAATTCGGCGTGATCAATAGCACACGATTCGCCACCGGCGACTCCGGCTCATCGCGACAGTTGCAGTTCGCGCTGAAGCTCATCTTCTGATCGAAACCGGTCGGTCCCGATGGCGAAGGGACAAACGGAATCTGGTCGCCCAGACTCCGTTTGTCCCTTTTTTCTGATCCGTTTCAACTCCCATTTCCCTCATTTGCCGCTGGCATCTCCAGAATTTTGGAGAAATGCAGAAAACCGGATCCGCCGATTTCAAGACTCGCGCCGACGATACAATAACCCCAATGTTTTCCTCGCATCGTTTCTCTGGCTTACTACTTGCACTAAATCACTATCTGCATTAAACTTTAATGCCCTATTGCCCCAACTAATATCCTGTCTCACGAAAACCACGCCCAAAAGCTTTTGAAGCCCTCCCCAGGCTTCTTTCAACAGAAAGGAAGGAAGTATGAGCAAGCTCCTCTTAGCTATAACGCTCGGGGCGCTTTCATCAAACGTCTTTGCTCAATCAACCGCCACGCTCCAGGGCTCTGTGAAGGATCAGTCTGGGGCGGTAGTCTCCGGCGCGAAGGTCACTGTGCGCGATCAGGCAACCGGGTTCGAACGCATCGTTCAGACCGGAAGCAACGGCACTTATCAGGCCGCCGCGCTGCCGCCAGGCGTATACCAGGTCGAAGCGCAGGCGCAAGGCTTCGCCCCGCAGGCTATCGGTGATCTGACGCTCGAAGTCAGCCAGGTCGCCGTCCAGAACTTCCAACTCAAAATCGGCGACGTGACGCAAAGAGTGATAGTGCCCGCCGAAGCGCAGGTCGTCGAGACGTCCACGATCACCGTCGGCCAGGTGATCAACCAGAGGACCGTCCAGGAGATTCCGCTCAACGGACGCCATTTCGTCGATCTCGGACTGTTGAGCCCCGGCTCTGTCATTCCGCCGCAGAACGGTTTCCTGACCTCTCCGCTGCGCGGGCAAGGCTCGTTCGCGTTCAACACGGCAGGCAACCGTGAAGACACGGTCAACTTCATGATCAACGGCATCAACCTGAACGACATGGTTCAGAACCAGGTTACGTTCCAGCCCTCGATCAACACCGTGCGGGAGTTCAAGGTCAACAACTCGACCTATAGCGCCGAGTACGGACGAAACTCCGGGGCCATCGTCAACATTGCCACGCGCTCCGGCGGCAATCAGTTTCACGGCGAAGCGTTCGAGTTTTTGCGCAATGATTATTTTGACGCGCGAAACATCTTCGACCTGACCGACGGCAATCAGAACGGCAAACTGGATAAGCCCCCTTTCAGACGCAATCAATTCGGCGCCGCTCTCGGCGGACCGATCATCAAGGACAAGACGTTTTTCTTCTTCAGCTACGAAGGATTGCGCCAACGGCAGAAGCTTGCGATCGGCGGCGGCGTGCCGACAAATGCGCAGCGGGCAACGGTGACTGATCCGACAGTCAAGAAGCTGCTCACCTTGATTCCAGGCCCCAACTTCGGCGTGAACCAGTTCGTCGGCTCCGCGACAGCTCCGGTCAATATTGATCAATGGACTGGCGATGTAAACCACACACTGGGCGAGCGCGACCAATTGCACGTCTACTACGCCTTCCAGCGTGACCTGCGCGGCGAGCCGGCTTTGCAAGGCAACACGATTCCCGGATTCGGCGATACCCGCAAGTCGCGTCGCCAGATCTTCACTCTCAACGAAACGCGCACCTTCAGCTCGAATATCGTTAACGAGGCGCGCCTGGGCTTCAACCGCATCTTCTTTACCACCAAGCCGAATGCGCAGCTCAACCCGGCCGATTTCGGGATCGTTAACGGCATCAATCAGCCAATCGGCCTGCCGCAGATCGCCGTCACCGGGTTTAACCTCAACTTCGGCGGGCCTAACAACACCCCTCAAGGACGCGGCGATATGACGGCGGTGTTGTCAGACACGCTGAACTATTTGCGTGGTAGACATTCGTTCAAGTTCGGCGGCGAGTACCGCAGGTTTTACAACAATAACTTCGCGCAGACTGTCGGCTCATTCGGTTTTGCCAACATCAATGATTTCCTCAATGGGCAGGCCAACCTGTTTACCGCAACTCTAGGTAGCCAGTCGAGCAGCATCATCCAGCAAGCGCTCGGCGGCTTCGCGCAAGACGGCTTCAAGCTGAAGCCGAATTTCACCCTCGAATTGGGCCTGCGCTATGACTGGCTCATGTCGCCGAGCGAGCGCTACGATCGCTTCGTCGTCTTCGACCCGGCGACCAATTCGCTGAACCGCGTCGGGGCAGGCATTGATGAGATTTATCAGGACAATCACGCCGTCCAACCACGTGTCGGGTTCGCATGGGATCCATTCAAAGATGGAAAGACATCGATCCGCGCCGGCTATGCAATACTCGCCGATCAGCCAGTGACGAACCTGGTTGTGGGCGCGTCGACGAACCCTCCGATAGCTGACCCAAGAAGATTTTCTACTCCCGCGAACAATCCGACCTTGTTCGCCAATTTTGGTAACGCGCTGGCCCGCGCCGCCGCTCTCGGGCTGGCCCCAGCCTCCGTTGGTCAAAATTTCGAGCACGCCTATGTCCAGTCCTATAACCTGAACGTACAGCGCGAGGTCACGCCGAATCTGGGAGTGACAATCGGCTATTTCGGGTCGAAGGGAACGCATCTGCGCATTCAGCGCAACATCAACCAGTATCGCAGCGACGGCACGCCGCTTTTCCCCACTCTCTCAAACAATAGCCCGATTCTGGCCGGCGCCGCGCTCGGCAATATCTTCTATAACGACAGCGTGGGCAATTCCAGCTACAACGCGCTGTGGGTCACAGCGAACCAACGACTCTCGCGCGGGCTTCAGTTCAACGCCTCCTACACCTTCTCGAAATCCATCGACTACAATTCGCTCAACACGCAAGGCGTGGTCGTCCAGGACAGCTTCAACCTCCGTGGGGATCGTGGGGTGTCGGATTTCGACGCCCGACATCGGTTCGTCATCAACTGGCTTTACGAACTCCCCTTCAAAGGCAATCGCCTGGTCGAAGGCTGGCAGCTTTCCAGCATCACCCAATTGCAGAGTGGCAACCCGATCAACGTCATCACCAACATCAACAGCTTCACCGGGACGATGTCGCTCAGACCAGACCTGATCGGCCCGATCAACATTATCGGCAAAGTCAGTCCCGACTTGTGGTTCTCTAACACAGTCTGCGATCCGCGGGTCACAGTTTCGACCGCCGCCGGTTTCTGTACCTCCAGCTCGGTCTTTGCGCTGCCGGTATCGAGCAGCGGCGTCTTCCACTTTGGCAACTTGGGCCGAAATGTCATCACCGGACCAGACTTCAAAACCGTGGATTTCTCGGTCCTCAAGAACACCAGGATTACCGAGAGTTTGCGTATCCAGTTCCGGACTGAGATCTTCGACCTCTTCAACCATGCGAACCTTGGGCAGCCAGGGCGTGTTGCCACGGTGGGAAGCACATCCTTTGGACTCATCGCCATACCCAACGGCACCCGATTCCCAACCAGCGACTCCGGCTCGTCGCGGCAGTTGCAGTTCGCGTTGAAGCTCATCTTCTAACCGAAACCAGTCAGCCCCAATGAAGAAGGGACAGACGGAATCTGACATCCATTCCGTCCGTCCCTTTTTTTCTGTTCCGATCTTTCGCCAGTACTCTATCTTTCTGTTCGCTCCATATTCTCTTTTCCATCGTTTGCCGTTATATTCATCTTTTATCAATTCATAACTGACGTTTATCAGTTGAAGGAGGAACTGTTCGGATGCCGATGGGATTTGATTTGACCGAGGAGCAGCTGCAGGTCAAACGTTCGGTTCGTGAATTCGCCGAAGCAGAGATCAAACCGCATGTGATGGAGTGGGACGAGGCCCAGCGTCTGCCGCGCGAGATTTTCACAAAGATGGGCGAGCTTGGATTGATGGGCGTGCTCTTTCCCGAAGAGTACGGCGGCTCGGGGATGGGTTATGTGGAATACGCCACGGTAATCGAAGAGATCGCGCGCGTCGACGGGTCGGTCGGCTTGTCGCTCGCCGCGCACAATTCGCTTTGCACGAATCACATTTTTCAGTACGGCAGTGAAGAGCTGCGCAAAAAATACGTGACGCCGCTGGCCAGAGGCGAAAAGATCGGCGCGTGGGGATTGACCGAGCCCGGATCCGGTTCCGACGCTTCGGGAATGAAGACGATCGCCTCGCGCCGCGACGGAGGCCAGGGAGGATGGACGATCAACGGGTCGAAGAATTTCATCACGCACGGCATTTCCGCCGACGTCTGCGTCGTGATCGCGATCACCAACCGCGAGATGCGTTCGCGCGGCATCAGCGCCTTCCTCGTCGAGCGAGGGACCAAAGGTTTCGTCGCAGGCAAGAAGGAGAACAAGCTCGGCATGCGCGCCTCGGAGACCGCCTCGATGATCTTCGAAGATTGCTGGATTCCCGATGAGAACCTGATCGGCGAGGCCGGGCGCGGCTTCGTCAACGCCATGCAGGTTTTGGACGGCGGGCGCATCTCGATAGCCGCGCTGGCGCTCGGCATAGCGCAGGGCGCCTACGAATCGGCCTTGAAATATTCGCAGGAGCGCAAACAGTTCGGCCAGCCGATATTCGACTTCCAGGGAATCCAGTTCAAACTCGCCGACATGGCCATGCAGATCGACGCCGCGCGATTGCTCACACTGCGCGCCGCATGGATGAAAGACAACAAGCGCCAGACGACTAAGGAGTCGGCGATGGCCAAGCTCTACGCCTCGGAGGTCGCGGTCAGGGTCGCCGAAGAGGCGATTCAGATTCACGGCGGGTACGGCTATACCAAAGATTATCCGCCCGAAAAATACTGGCGTGATTCCAAGCTCTGCACGATCGGCGAGGGGACGAGCGAAGTGCAACGGCTGGTGATTGCCCGCCAGTTGGTGTCTTCGTAGGCTGATGGGAAAATTTTTGAGTGGTAATCATCAGGACATTGTTCATTGTTCATCGTTCAATATTCATTTGTCATTGTGGAATGGCGCAGCTCCGGCAATGAAAAATGAAAACTGAACGATGAACAATGAACAATGAAAGCGCCTCAAATTTTTTGCCTGGCTGCTTAAGCAATCATCCCTTTACCTTGTCCATTCCTTGTTCGGTCGCTCTTTTACGACCCGGGCCGTAGTAGCCCTGCCGCGTGATGACGTTCAATTGACGCCCGTCTTTAGGGCTGACGACGACGCGCACTTTGCGCAATTTGTCGTTCTGTTTATTGTTGGTCGGAGCGTAGGTGATTTCATACTGATGGCGCAGGCTTCCGATGAGCTTCGCGGCGGTGGAGGCGGACTCTTCAGCGTTGCGCAGGTAAAAAGACTGCCCGCCCGTCGCCCTGGCTATACGGTCCACCTGTTCCCTGGGCTTCAATGACTTCTTTATTCCTGAAAAGGGGCGGTAGACCTCGACTGGCACGCAAACGAAGTAAGCCTGCTCCTGATTTTCAATCAGCGCGGATACGGCTTGGTCTTCATTGGCAAAGCTGCCTTTCTCCAGCCCGTCGGTGATGAACAGCAAAGCCTTGCGTCGATTCTTGCCCCTTTTATAGGCGTACCCGGATGTCGAAATGATGGAGTCTAATAGCGCGGTCGCTCCACTGGTGTAGATTTTGTCGATAGCATTTGCCAGATTGGGCTGGTTACTGGTGAAATCTTGAATCACCTCAGACTTGGCTGTGAACGCCGCAACAAACGCCTCGTCAGCGGAGCCCATTTGACTGATCACATCCACCGCCGCCTTCTGTATCAACGGCAACTGCCCGCGCATACTGCCCGAAGCGTCGATCGCAATCCCGAGGCTGAACGGGGCGTCCTGGGCGGTGAGAGAAATTACCTGCTGCTTCACGCCGTCTTCGTAAACGGCGAATTCCTCCTTGGTCAAGCTCCCATAAGAGTCGGCGTCGCGCTCTATTACCGCGACGTCGAGCGTAACAGTCTGCTCCTGGGTCATCGCCGGCGGCGCCCAACCGGGTTGCAGTACGAGAACACCGACTACAAGTAAGAAAAGAGCGCTTGCGAACAATAAGCGCCATTTGCGGCGAACGCGAATCCGGAAAAATTCGCTATTTGTCATTGATCTTCTCCTCTTTGATTTTCTCCGGGTCTACCGCATAGTATCCCGACGGGGCAAACACCTTCACTTTGCGCTTGTATTTCGGCATGACGGTCAC
>WNGA01008107.1_pt1 | contig 14457 bp, 9 predicted proteins | sample 5400061 | NCBI WGS metagenome assembly WNGA01 (sample SAMN13153366, study PRJNA577476) | soil metagenome | isolation source: 100 cm soil or saprolite under grassland replicate 2 | place: USA:California | collected 2016-06-15 | reverse complement strand
ATGGCCGGCCAATACTTCATCGCGCTCGCCTCCGATCCGCTCGGCCTGGGCTGGAACCTCTTCGGGACCGCGAATCGTTTCATCGGCCCGGGTCTCGTCGATGCGCGGCTCGTCTGGTATGTGTCGGTAACCGCGATCGTGACGGGCCACGTGGCCGCGCTCTACCTCGCCCACTTGCTTTCGTTGCGGGAATTCGCCGGGCGCCGCGCCGCGGTGCGCAGCCAACGGCCGATGCTCGCGCTCATGGTCGGCTACACGATGCTGAGCCTCTGGATCATCGCCCAGCCGATCGTGACGAGCCGGTTCGGCTGATCGGTGCCACGCGGCGCTACGTCAACGCTTCGCTCTTAGGGAACCTCTGAACAAGTCCCACGTGAGCCGCGTTTCTGGCGCAATGGCCTCAGATGCTAGGCGTCGCGGCGCAGCGAATAGTTCGTCCTATTCGCAAGCCGCGCAACAACGCAGATGAGGCCATTGCGCCAGAAACCCGGAGGGACGGCGGCTTTCCGGGCGATCTGCTTTGTCGCGCCGCTCGCCCATGGGGGCCTACCATGAGCTTCGCGTCGCTTCGCGCATCTCATCCCGGAAAGCCGCCGTCGCGGCCACGCGGGACTTGTTCAGAGGTTCCTTAGTCGGCCGCCGATCCCGCTTCGCGCAGAGCACGCCAGACCCGCTCGGACGTCAGCGGCATTTGCAGCGCTCGTGCGCGGCTTCCCAAGCCGCCGCGCGCGAGCGCGTCGATCACGGCATTGACCACCGCGGGTGTCGCCCCGATCGTCCCGAGCTCGCCGACGCCCTTCACGCCCATCGCATTGTTCAGGCATGGCGTCGACTCGTCCATCGTCATCGCGAAATGCCGGATCATTTTGGAGTGCGGGATCGCGTAGTCGAGAAAGCTCGCCGTCAGCGCCTGACCGGATTCGCGGTCGTAGACGAAGCGCTCGCACAGCGCCTGGCCGATGCCCTGCGCCGCGCCGCCCTCGAGTTGCCCGATGACGATCATCGGATTGACGACGCGGCCGACATCGTTGACCGACCAGTACGCAGCCACCTCGACTGCGCCGGTGTCCGGGTCGACTTCGACTTCGCAGATATGGCAGCCGTTGGGCCACGTCGGACCGGCGACGGAGCTCGTCGAGTCGAGGACGATCTGCCGCGACGGCTGTCTGCGCGCGAGGTCGAACAAGCCGATCGATCGGTCGGTTCCCGCAATGCTGAAGACGCCGTCGGCATATTCGATGTCGGCAACCGCTGCCTCGAGCTCGGCGCCCGCCAACTGCTGCGCCTTGTCGACCGTCCGCTCGGCGGCGACACGCACCGCGGAGCCGCCGACGAACAGCGAACGCGAGCCGGCGCTGCCGAATCCGGTGCCGCGGTCGGTGTCGCCTTGCACGATCTTGATCTTGCCGATCGGCACGCCGAAGACGTCGACGGCCACTTGCGCAAACGTCGTCTCGAGCCCCTGACCCATTCCTTGCAGCGCGTTGAAGATCTCGATCTCTCCTTCGCTGCTCACGGTGACGGTGACGCGTTCCTCGAAGACGTCGGCGCCGGTCCATTCGAGGAACGTCGCCATGCCTCGGCCGCGCAAGCGGCCGCGCCTTTTCGCGTCGGCGGCGCGCGCGGCAAAGCCGTCCCACTCGGCGAGCGCAATCGCCTTGTTCATCACCAGCTCGAACTGTCCGCTGTCGTAGGTCTTGTGCATGGCGTTCTTGTACGGCATCTGCTCGGGGCGGATCATGTTGCGCCGGCGGAGCTCTGCCGGATCGATGCCAGTCTTGCGCGCGGCCGCGTCCATCAGACGCTCGATGATGTAGATCGCTTCGGGTCGGCCCGCGCCGCGGTACGCGCTCGTCGGCGCGGTATGCGTGAGCACCCCCTGGATCCGGATATCGATAGTGCCGATGTCGTAGATGCTGGTCGACACCCAGGGTCCGATCATCAGCTGGATGACCACACCCGCGGGCGTGGCGTACGCGCCGAGGTTCGCAAGCGAGGAAACGCGCAGCGCGAGGATGCGTCCGGAGGCGTCCAGCGCAAGCTCGGCCTTGCTCGTCAGGTCGCGCCCATGGGTCGCCGCCAGGAATTCCTCGATGCGCTCCGCGCACCACTTGAGCGGGCGCTTGAGCTCGCGCGCGCAGAACGCGAGCACGACATCTTCCGGATAGAGGCTCGTCTTCATGCCGAAGCCGCCGCCGACGTCGCCGACCAGCACGCGCAGCTTTTCCGGCGGTATTCCGAGCACCTCGTTGCACAAGTCGTCGCGCAGTCCCGTCGGGCACTGGCAACTCACCCGCAGGGTGATGCGATCGGTCGCGGCGTCGTAACTCGCCAGAACGGCGCGCGGCTCGATCGGGCACGGTGCGACCCGCTGATTGACGAGATCCAGCGACACGACATGCGCGGCCTTGTCGAATGCGGCCGCAGTAGCGGCCGCGCTGCCGTGACGAATCTCGGCCGCGATGTTGCCCGTCGCCAGCGGCCATACCAGCGGCGCACCCTCGGCGATGGCATCGACCGTGTCTGCGACCGTCGGCAGTGTTTCGTAACGGACGTCGATGGCCTCCGCCGCCTCACGCGCCTGTTCGGCGCTCTCTGCTATCACTGCGGCGACGGCTTCGCCGACGAAGCGGACCGTGCCGACCGCGAGCGCATGCCGCGGGGGCGAAGCGCTCGGCGAGCCGTCCGCGCGCTTGAAGTCCGCCGACGACGGCAGCGGCTTCACCTGCGCGCCAACGAGATCGTCGCCGGTGACGATCGCGAGCACAGCCGGCAACGCTGCGGCGGCGGTCTTGTCGATGCCGAGGATCCGCGCGTGCGGGTACGGCGATCTTAAGAAACAAACCTGCGCCTGGTCCGGCGAGGATACGTCGTCGGCAAAGATTCCCGTTCCGGTTAGAAGCCGGTCGTCCTCGACGCGGAGCACCGACTGTCCGCTGCCAAACCGCCCGTATTTAGAGGCTTTCACCCGCAGTCACCTTCGCAAGCTTACGACCCATCGACGTCTCTACCGGGGGCCTGACGCAGTCGATGAAATAGCGGAGCTTCCCGCCATCGTTTTCCTCGACGAGACCATGAATGTCGGTGTCGAATCCGGGGAATTGCTGGTTGAAGCTGCGCGCGAACTGCAGGAACTGCACGATCGTGCGGTTGAACCGCTCGCCGGGAATCAGCAGCGGAATGCCTGGTGGGTACGGCGTCAAGAGGACGCTGGTCACGCGGCCTTCGAGCTGATCGATCTCGACGCGATCGATCTCGCGGTGCGCCATGCAGGCAAAGGCATCCGAGGGCTTCATCGCCGGCTGCATATCGGACAGATACATTACCGTCGTCACGCGCGCGACGTCGTTCGCCTTGTACATGTCGTGGATCTGCCGGCACAGGTCGCGCAGGCCAACGCGCTCGTAGGAGGGCTGCTGCGCGCAGAACTCGGGCAGGATCTTCCACAGCGGCTGGTTCTTGTCATAGTCGTCCTTGAATTGCTGCAACGCAGTCACCAGCGTGTTCCACCGACCCTTGGTGATGCCGATGGTGAACATGATGAAGAACGAGTACAGCCCGGTCTTCTCGACGATGACTCCGTGCTCGGCCAGGTACTTGGTGACGATCGACGCCGGGATGCCGGTCTTGGCGAATTTTCCCGAGACGTCGAGCCCCGGCGTGATCACGGTCGCCTTGATCGGGTCGAGCATGTTGAAACCCGGCGCGAGGTTGCCGAACCCGTGCCATTTCTCATTCGCCTTCAGCATCCAGTCGTCGCGCTTGCCCATGCCCTCGGCTGCGAGTTTCTCTGGCCCCCAGACCTTAAACCACCAATCCTTGCCCCATTCGTCGTCGACCTTGCGCATCGCGCGGCGGAAGTCGAGCGCCTCGGTGATCGACTCCTCGACCAGCGCCGTGCCGCCTGGCGGCTCCATCATCGCCGCGGACACGTCGCACGACGCGATGATCGCGTATTGCGGCGACGTCGAGGTATGCATCAGGTAAGCCTCGTTGAAAATGTGCCGGTCGAGCTTGCGGGTCTCGCTTTCCTGGACGAGGATCTGCGACGCCTGCGAGATGCCAGCCAGCAGCTTGTGCGTCGAGTGTGTGGCGAAGATCATCGAGTCCTTGCTGCGAGGCCGGTCCTTGCCGATCGCGTGCATGTCCCGGTAAAACTCGTGGAACGCCGCATGCGGCAGCCATGCCTCGTCGAAGTGCAAAGTCTCGATGGTACCGTTCAGCGTTTGCTTGAGCATCTCGACGTTGTAAACCACGCCGTCGTACGTGCTCTGCGTTATCGTTAGGATGCGCGGCTTCTTGTTCTTGGCCGCGCGCGCGAACGGGTTGGCTTCGATCCGCCGCCGGATGCTTTCGGGTTTGAACTCGTCGAGTGGAATGGGGCCGATGATGCCGAGATGATTGCGCGTGGGCATCAGGAATACGGGAATCGCACCGGTCATCGTGATTGCGTGCAGGATCGACACGTGGCAGTTTCGATCGACGACCACGATGTCGTCCGGCGCGACGTTGGCGTGCCAGACCATCTTGTTCGACGTCGACGTGCCGTTGGTGACGAAAAAGCAATGATCGGCATTGAAGATCCGCGCCGCGTTGCGCTCGGCCTTGCCCACGGGGCCGGTGTGGTCGAGCAGCTGGCCCAGCTCGTCGACCGCGTTGCAGACGTCGGCGCGAAGCATGTTCTCGCCGAAAAACTGGTGGAACATCTGGCCGACGGGGCTCTTGAGGAATGCGACCCCCCCTGAATGTCCCGGGCAGTGCCATGAGTACGAGCCGTCCTGCGCGTAATCGACCAACGCGCGGAAGAACGGCGGCGCGAGCGAGTCGAGATACGCCTTCACCTCGCGGATAATATGGCGCGCGACGAACTCCGGCGTGTCCTCGAAGGTGTGAATGAAACCGTGCAGCTCGCGCAGGATGTCGTTCGGGATATGCCGCGAGGTTCTCGTCTCGCCGTACAGATAGATCGGAATTTCGGCGTTCTTGAACCGGATTTCCTCGATGAAGGCGCGCACCTTGAGCACTGCAGGGTCGAGCTCGGGCCCCGGCGTGAACTCCTCGTCGTCGATCGACAGGATGAAAGCCGAGGCGCGCGACTGTTGCTGGGCGAACTGTGACAGATCGCCGTAGCTAGTCACACCAAGGATTTCCATGCCCTCCTTCTCGATCGCCGCGGCAAGCGCGCGAATGCCCAGCCCCGAAGCATTCTCCGAGCGGAAATCTTCGTCGATGATGACGATGGGAAAACGGAATTTCATGCAACGACTCCTGCGCCAAAAGAAAGGGGGGTGTCAGGCCGGAGGCCACACCCCTCGTCAGGGCTGCATTGTGCACCGCGCTGGCGCGCGATGCGAGCGCTTTGACGGACAAGCGCCGGCTGCGGCGGCGAAGTCGCGCGGTGGCAAGGCCCAAAGCCGCTCGGCCCGCGCCTGCCAGGTCACAGGCTAACGGCGGCGAGTGCGCCTGCCCAGGCGATCGCCCAGCCCGAGCGGAGCGCGCACTCCTCGGCCCGAGCGGCCGCCCGTCCAGATGATAGGCCACGTTTTCCCCCGGATTGGAGTTGCAAGGAGCTCCGACGCGCGTCTTGCAGCGCCGGGTTAACGATGCTCGCCTGCACATACCCGGTTGGCCCGTGAATGTTCGAAATGGTCAGCGGCGGCCGCCGGCCAGCCTGGCCGACCGCGGATCCACGCGCAAGCGGGCCATCGCCCAGACGCCGACCGCGGGACCGATCGCAAGCGGAACGAACGCGTAGCGCCAGCCCATCGCGTCGACGAAATGCGGCAGCAGGTGGATGGTCACGAGCGTCAGCGTGAAGCCGAGCGCGGTTTGCAGCGTGAGCATCGTACCCACACGGGCGGGGTCGGCCAACTCCGCAATCGAGGCGGAGAACTGCGCGGAGTCCGCGACGATACTGATTCCCCAGATCACGCAAAGACACAAGAGCGCCGCTGGCGAGCCCCCGTAGAAAAAGCCTATCGTCGCCGCGCAGCTCCCGCTTACCGCCATGGCGATGATCGTCACCGTCGTGCGGCCGATGCGATCCGCGAGCAAGCCGGCTGCGACGCAGCCGACGGCTCCGGACGCAATCGTCGCAAACGCGGCGAACCGGGCGGCGACCTGCGCCGTCCCCGCAGGCAGCGAGAGCGCGAAACTCGCGTTCAGGAATACGCCGATCCATGCCCACATCGCGTAGAGCTCCCACATGTGCCCGAGATAGCCCAGGTTGGCGAGCCGCAGCGGGACGTCGCGCCACGCACCGAGCACGGCATGCGGATCAAAGCGCCGCGGCGGCGCGCGATTCGGACCGACTCCGGCGAATCCGATCAACAGCGCAGCGGCCAGAGCGCTCGCCGAGGACACGGTGACGGTCGGCCGCCAATCGACTCCGCCGAAGGCATTGAACAAGTGCGGCGACGCCGAGCCGAGCGTCAATGCACCGACGAGAATGCCGACCATGAGGCCCATGTCGTCTTTCGCCCACGTCGCGACGAGCCTCATGCCGACCGGATAGACCCCGGCCATGCATACCCCGGTCACCACGCGCAGCAAAGGCGCAAGGGGCGAGGCGGCATTGACGGCGAGCAGCAAGGCGTTGGCGAGTGCGCCCACTGTCGCCGACACCGCGAACAGGCGTCTTGGATCGACGCGGTCGGCGAGGCCCAGAATCGCGCTCGCCAGGCAGCCGAGCACGAATCCCGCCTGCACACCGCTGGTGAGCGCGGCCTGGGAGAAATTCGAGAGCTGGAATTCGGCGGCCAGCGCCGGCGTGACAGCGGAGGCGGAGAACCAGAGCGCCATCGCGGCGACCTGGCAGATCGCGATGATCACGACCGACGCGCGTTTCGACGTAGCCCACGTCTCGAGCATCGTGCGTGATCCCGCGTCAGCGGTCGGACGGCGGCTCAATACTCAGATCTTTGGCAGCGTGACGCCCTTCTGGCCTTGATACTTTCCGCCGCGATCCTTGTACGACGTCTCACAGACTTCGTCGGACTCGAAGAAGATCACCTGCGCGACCCCTTCGTTGGCATAGATCTTCGCGGGGAGCGGCGTTGTATTGGAGAACTCGAGCGTCACGGCGCCTTCCCACTCGGGTTCAAGCGGCGTGACGTTGACGATGATGCCGCAGCGCGCGTAGGTCGACTTTCCGAGACAGACGACGAGCACGTTGCGCGGAATGCGGAAGTACTCAACCGTTCTGGCAAGCGCAAACGAGTTCGGCGGGATGATGCAGGAGTCGCCCTTGAAGTCGACGAATGACTTGTCGTCAAAGTTCTTCGGATCGACGATGGTTGTGTTGAGATTGGTGAAAAGCTTGAATTCGTTCGAACAGCGAATGTCGTAACCATAGCTCGACGTGCCGTAGGAAACGATCTTCTGGCCATTCAGTTCGCGTACCTGGCCGGGCTCGAACGGCTCGATCATGCGCTTTTCGATCGCCATCCTGCGGATCCACGTGTCGGATTTGATCACTTCGATATCCTGTGCTGCTTATTCGAGGCGTCACAGCTCGTCGGCGGACCGATGAAAAGCATTGCGAGCAGGGCCGGATGCAAGGCGCCCCGGAGCGAGGCGCGAGATAGTACACGGGCGTACAGCGAGCGCCGAGCGAGGACGCAACGAAGCAGCCGGCCCGCGCAGTAGCTTTGCATCGGCCCGCTATGTGTTCTGAACCACGATGCTCGGAAACCTGGCCGTGAAATCCTCGGCCTTCTGCGCGACGAACACCGCGGTCTTGCGGGCAATCTCCTTGTAGATCGCCGCGATCTTTCCGTCAGGATCGGCGACGACCGTCGGCCGGCCGGAGTCGGCCTGCTCGCGGATCCGGATGTCGAGCGGCAACCCGCCGAGGAACGGCACGTCGTAGTCCTTGCACATGCGCTCCGCCCCACCTTCGCCGAAGATGGCTTCCGCGTGCCCGCATTTCGAGCAGACGTGGACCGACATGTTCTCGACGATGCCGACGATGGGAACGCCGACTTTCTCGAACATCTTGAGTCCCTTGCGCGCATCGATCAGCGCAATGTCCTGTGGCGTGGTGACGATCACCGCGCCGGTCACCGGCACTTTTTGCGCGAGCGTCAACTGAATATCGCCGGTGCCGGGCGGCATGTCGACGATGAGATAGTCCAGCTCGCGCCAGTTGGTGTCCTTGAGCAGTTGCTCCAGCGCCTGCGTAACCATCGGCCCACGCCACACCATCGGCGTGTCGGTCTCGATGAGAAAGCCGATCGACATCGCCTGCACGCCCCAGGCCTCGAGCGGCTCGAGCGTCTTGCCGTCTTTCGACTCGGGCCGGCCGGTGATCCCGAGCATCATCGGCTGCGACGGCCCGTAGATATCCGCGTCGAGCACGCCGACCTGGGCGCCTTCCGCGGCGAGCGCGAGTGCGAGATTCGCCGCGGTGGTCGACTTGCCGACGCCGCCCTTGCCGCTCGCGACCGCGATGATGTTCTTGACGCCGGGGATGAGCTTGACGCCGCGCTGCACCGCGTGCGCGCCGATCTTGTGACTTATCGCCACCGTAACCTTGCCTGTGCCCGGCAGTGCGGCAAGCTGCGCCTGGACGAGCTTGCGAATCGCTTCGTGCTGGCTCTTGGCCGGATAGCCGAGGACGAGATCGACAGCGATGTTCGCACCGTCGACCTGCACCTTTCGTATCGCCTTGGCCGAGCCGAAGTCGCGACCGGTGTTCGGGTCGATCAGCGCACGCAGGCTGGCCTGGACGTCGGCCTCGGAGATGGGCATCGGCGGATGATCCGGAGCGGTTTTGAGCAACGAAACAGTGTAACGAAAAACGAGGCCGCTCGGTACTCAGAGCGGGGTCGCTTTGCTAGAATGGACGATTCCCCTTTTGCAGCAAAGGTTTTCGAGAAGCATGCCCGGGCGCATCCTGTTCGTGACCACGGCGTTGCCCTACGCCAACGGGCCTTTCCATATCGGCCACATCATGGAGTACATCCAGGCCGATATCTGGGTGCGCTTTCAGAGGATGCAAGGCCATAGCGTGCACTTCGTCTGCGCCGACGATGCGCACGGCGCGCCGATCATGCTCAGGGCCGAAGCCGACGGCACGTCTCCCGAGGAACTCGTCGAGCGCATCTCGGTATCGCACCAGCGCGACTACCGGCGTTTTCATCTGAGCTTCGACAACTGGTATACGACGCACAGCCCCGAAAATGTCGAGCTCTCGCAGGCGATCTATCGCAGCCTCGCCGACGCGGGCCTGATCTACGCCAAGCCGATCGAGCAGTTCTTCGATCCGCTCAAGAGCATGTTTCTGCCCGACCGCTATATCAAGGGCGAGTGCCCGAGATGCGGCACGAGAGACCAGTACGGCGACGTCTGCGAGAACTGCGGCTCGACGTACGCGCCCACCGATCTCAAGAATCCGTATTCGGTCCTGACGGGCGCCAAACCCGAGCTCCGCCGCTCGGAGCATCTTTTTTTCCGCTTGTCGGATCCGAAGGTCGTTGCCTTCCTGCGCGAGTGGACCGCGAAGACTCCGCTGCAGTCGGAAGTGAAGAACAAGATTGCCGAGTGGCTCGGCGCGGACGAGCGCGGCGACAGACTGGCCGACTGGGACATCTCGCGTGACGCGCCCTACTTCGGTATCGAAATTCCACCGACGCCGCAATTTCCGCAGCTGAAGGACAAATACTTCTACGTCTGGCTGGACGCGCCGATCGGCTATCTCGCCAGCCTCAAGAACTACCTCGACACGGGCAAGGCGAAGTACGGCGAAACGCGCAAGTTCGACGCATTCATCGCCGATCCGAGCGTCGAGCAGTACCACTTCATCGGCAAGGACATCGTCTACCACCACACGCTGTTCTGGCCGGCCATGCTCAAGTTCGCGCAGCGCAAGCTGCCGACGAACGTCTTCGTGCACGGCTTCATCACCGTGTCGGGCGAGAAAATGTCCAAGTCGCGCGGCACCGGTATCAGCCCGCAGCGTTACCTCGACGTCGGCATGAATCCCGAGTGGCTGCGCTATTACATCGCGGCGAAGCTGAACGACAGGGTCGAGGACATCGACTTCAATCCCGACGATTTCATGGCCCGGGTGAACAGCGATTTGATCGGAAAGTACGTGAACATCGCGAGCCGCGCCGCAGGTTTCCTCTCCAAGCGGTTTAACGGCGAGTTGACAAGAGTGAGCCTCGAAAGAGATGAGGGAATGGAATCCATACTTGAGACGCTTAAAGGCGCCTCAACCGAGCTCGCGGCAGCCTACGAAAACAGAGAGTACAGCAAGGCCATTCGACGAATCATGGCGCTTGCCGACGAGGCAAATGAGTGGTTTGACGCCGAGAAGCCGTGGGAGCTTGCGAAATCTCCAGAGAGATCTGCCGATCTTCATAGCAGATGCAGCGTTGCGATAAATCTTTTCCGGCATCTAACGCTTTATCTCAAACCTGTATTGCCGGTTGTTGCGAGAGACGCTGAAGAGTTTCTTAATGTTGCGCCACTTGCATGGAGTGATGCAGAGCTGTTCCTGGTCGAGGGTCATCGCATCGGCGAGTATCAGCATCTCATGACTCGCGTTGACCCAAGACAAATCGATGCGTTGTTCGACAGTCCTAGGCAGGCGGCGCCTGCCGAAGCGACGCGCCCCTCACCCCAGCCCTCTCCCCCTGCCGGGGGCGAGAGAGCAGTGCAATCGGCTGCGGGCCCAGCCGATGCTACGCAAATCTCGATCGACGATTTCTCGAAGATCGATCTCCGCATCGCCAAGATCGTCAATGCCGAGCACGTCGACGGCGCGGACAAGCTCCTGAAGCTTACCCTCGATATCGGCGACGGACATCCACGCACGGTCTTCGCCGGCATCAAGTCCGCGTACAAGCCGGAGGATCTCATCGGCCGCCTCACGCCGATGGTAGCGAATCTGGCGCCGCGCAAGATGAAGTTCGGTCTTTCCGAGGGCATGGTGCTCGCCGCATCGGGCGACGGCCCCGGCATCTTTCTGCTCGCGCCCGATTCGGGCGCAACGCCCGGCATGCGCGTCAAATGAGGCGGCTGTCCAAGAGCAAGACGCGAAGCGTCGCTGCGATTGGAAACAGCCGCGTCATCCCGGCGCAGGCCGGGATCCAGGTTTGTTACGCAAGCGCTTCAGACTTGCGCGATTGGGCCCCGGCCTTCGCCGGGGCGACAACCGTCATCCAATGATGCACGCGCTTCCACTGATCGTCGCCGCGATCATCGCCTGGCTCGCGATCGCGGCTCTCGGCATCGCCCGGCCACGCAACCTGGTTTATGTCGGTCGTGTGCTGTTCTCGGCGGGCGCCGCGGTCGGCATCGCGCTCGCGATCGTCGCATTCGTCGCGATCGGAGACCTGCCGCAGTCGACGGTGTTGCCTCTAGGGCTGCCCGACCTGCCGTTTCACCTGCGGCTCGATTCGCTGTCGGCATTCTTTCTTGTTCTGCTCGGTGCCGTCGGCGCGGGCATTTCCATCTATTCGGTCGGCTACTTCCGCTCGAGTGAAGGCACCGCCCCGGGGCTCATGTGCCTTCAATATCACGTGTTTCTCGCCGCGATGGCGCTGGTGCTCCTGGCCGACGACGCTTATCTGTTCATGGTCGCCTGGGAGACGATGGCGCTCGCGTCGTTTTTCCTGGTGACGACCGAGCACCGCATCCCCGAGATCCGCCGCGCCGGATTCCTCTACCTGTTGGTCGCGCACATCGGCGCGATCGGCATCCTGCTGTGTTTCGGCGTGCTGCAGGGCGGCAACGGCGATTACACGTTCGGTAATATGCGCTCGGTCGTCCTGGGCGGCACCTGGCCCACGATCGCATTTTTCCTCGCCTTGTTCGGTTTCGGCGCCAAGGCCGGGCTGCTGCCGCTGCACATCTGGCTGCCCGAGGCGCATCCGGCGGCGCCGTCGCCGGTTTCAGCGCTGATGAGCGGCGTGATGTTGAAGACCGCGATCTACGGCATGCTGCGCATCACGTTCGACTTGCTGAACGGCCAGCTCTGGTGGTGGGGAGTGATCGCGTTGGCACTCGGCCTCGCGACGGCGTTGTTCGGCGTCATCTTCGCCGCCGTGCAGATCGACATGAAGCGCCTGCTCGCCTATTCGTCGATCGAGAATATCGGTCTGATCGTCGCCGGCATCGGGCTCACGATCCTGTTCAAGGCCTACGGCAAGACGCTGTTCGCCGCCATCACGCTTTCCGCCGTGCTCTATCACGCGCTCAATCACGCATTCTTCAAGAGCCTGCTATTCCTCGCGACCGGCTCGGTGCTGCACGCGACGCGCGAACGGAGCCTCGGCAAACTGGGCGGCTTGATCCACCGCATGCCATGGGTCGCGTGGCTCGCGCTCGTAGGGACGCTCTCGATCGCCGGTCTGCCGCCGCTCAACGGTTTCGTCTCCGAGTGGCTGCTGCTGCAGGCGTTCCTGTTCACGCCGAGCCTGCCGCAATCGTTCATCAACATGCTGGTGCCGGTAGCCGCCGCCGCGGTCGTCCTCGCCGCCGCGCTGGGCGCGTACGTGATGGTCAAGTTCTACGGCGTGATCTTCCTGGGCCGCCCGCGCGAACCCAACCTCGCCTACGCGCACGACGCCGGAATCTTCGAACGCATCGGCATGAGCTGGCTGGCGCTGGGATGCGTCGTGCTCGGGCTCTTTCCCGTGCATGTCATCGCCGTGCTCGACCGGATCAACGCGATGCTGATCGGCTCGACCGTGGGTCACCAGGGCGCTCATTGGTGGCTGCTCGCACCGATCAACCCCGATCGTTCCAGCTATAGCCCGGCGATCCTGTTGGTCGTAATCGTCGCCGTCGTGGTGCTGACGATATACGTCGTGCGTCGCGCTTATCACGGCAGGTTGCGCAGAGGACCCGCATGGGATTGCGGCTACCCGCTGCAGACGCCGCGGATGCAGGACACCGCAGAGGGCTTCGGACAGCCGATCCGGCAGGTGTTCGAGCCGTTCTTCCGCCTCGAGCGCACGCTGCCGACGCCTTTCGATGAAAAGCCCGTCTACAAGGTCACGGCCGAGGATCACTTGTGGTACTGGCTGTACCTGCCGGTCGCGCGTGGTGCAGAGTTCGTCGCCCGGCTCGTCGGCCGTATCCAGCAGGGGCGGATCGCGGCCTATCTGATGTACAGCTTCATCACCTTGCTGGCGTTGCTGTTCTTCGTGCGATGAGAGCGACCGAGCTTATCTACCAGTTGCTCCAGGTCGCGATTGCGTTGCTGCTCGCGCCGCTGCTACTCGGCTGGGTCAATCAGTGCCGCGCCTGGTTGCAGAACAAGAGCGCCCCGCCGCTGCTGCTGCCTTATCGGATGATCCACAAGCTGCTGCACAAGGATGCGGTCGTGGCCGAGAACGCGTCGGCGATCTTTCGCATCACTCCGTACATCGTGTTCGGCGCCATGGTCTGCGCGGCGGCGATCGTCCCTTCGCTCGCCACCGACCTGCCTTTCGGGACTGCCGCCGACGCGATCGCGCTGGTCGGCCTGTTCGCGCTGGCACGCGTCTTCGGCGCGCTGGCCGCGATGGATATCGGCACGGCGTTCGGAAGCCTGGGCGCGCGGCGCGAGATGTTCATCGGTTTTCTCGCCGAGCCGGCGCTGCTGATGGTTCTGTTTACCGCGTCGCTGATCTCGGGCAGCACCTCGCTGCCGCAGATCGTCGATACTCTTGCGCATCGCCACCTGGCGATCTATCCGAGCCTCGCCTTCGCCGGCGTTGCCTTCACGATGGTCTCGATCGCCGAGAACGCGCGTATCCCCGTCGACAATCCGGCAACGCACCTCGAGCTGACGATGATCCACGAGGCGATGATCCTTGAATATTCGGCGCGCCACTTGGCGTTGATCGAGTGGGCTTCCGCGCTAAAGCTGTTCAACTATTGGTGCATCGGCCTGGCGCTCTTCTTCCCATACGGCATCGCCGGCGCGAGCGAGGATTGGCTGGCTATACTCATCGCCACACCGGTGCTGATCGGCAAACTCGCAATCGGCGGGTTCGTCCTTGCGCTGATCGAAACGCTGGCGGCGAAGATGCGCATCTTCCGCGCGCCCGAGTTCCTCGGCACCGCTTTCCTGCTCGCCGTCCTGGGAATGCTGGTCAATCTGCTGCTGGGAAGCTGATGAGCAACCTGCCGCTCTCCGCTCAGTTGATCAATCTGCTCGCCGCGGTGCTGTTGCTCCTCGCGTTCGCGATGCTGGCGCAGCGCCGCGTGCTCACACTGATCAACCTGTTTGCGGCGCAGGGCTTCGCGCTCGCCTGCTCGACGGCGATCGTGGCCTACGTGACGCATCAACCGCATCTGTACGGGTCATCGCTACTCACGTTGCTGCTCAAGGTCTTCGTGCTGCCGTGGCTGCTGCACCGGCTGATCAACCAGCTCGACGTCCGGTGGGAGTTCGAGAGATTGATCAACGTGCCGACGACGATGATCATCGGCATCGTGCTCGTCGTGTTCGCCTTCAAT
>WNGA01008106.1_pt1 | contig 14457 bp, 15 predicted proteins | sample 5400061 | NCBI WGS metagenome assembly WNGA01 (sample SAMN13153366, study PRJNA577476) | soil metagenome | isolation source: 100 cm soil or saprolite under grassland replicate 2 | place: USA:California | collected 2016-06-15 | reverse complement strand
TCCTCACCAGCACCCGAGCCGCCCGGCGCGCCAGCGGCAAGCAGCTGAGCAAGTAACCGCGACCGTCCACTCCGCCGGCCACACAGTGGACGACCCGGTCGAGCAGACGGATCACCGGATCAGTGGCGGGCCGATGCGGTCCGCCACCGGCAGCACCGGCTCCTCGGGCTCGGAGCTACGCCGCAATTCGAGGTTGACCACCTCAATAAGTAGAGGGGGTCATTTCGCCAGTTTCGAACGCGCGTCGTGAACCTGAGGGCTCCATGAAGGGCTCCATACCCACCGCACGCTGGAGAGCGTGCAGTTCCCGTAAGACAGAAAGCGCCGATTTGCGGCGCTTTTGCAGAGCCCTCTGACGGACTCGAACCGTCGACCCCCTCTCTATGAAGAAGGGCCGTGTGTCAACTGATTGGCATCGGGCAACGCCCAGTCAGGGCGGGCGCTGCGGTCGTGGGTGGCGAGCAGGGCTCATCTCTCTATCGCCTCCTCGAGGGGAGGACAAGGCTGGATCGGAGTTCGCTCCGGTAGCGCATCTCCTTAAGGACCGTCAGGCGGCCAGGGGGTCGGTGGCGCCTGCCGGAGCGAAGGGTTGCTGTCGGGTGAGCATGTGCCAGATCGCCTCGGCGAGTCTGCGGGCGAGGTCGACCTGGGCGACCTTGGCGCCGCGCTGCTTGCCGATGCGGGCTTTCGTGTGCTGGTAGCGGTCGCGGTAGGCGGGGTGGGTGCAGGCGTGGGTGGCGGCCTCGACGAGCGCCCTACATGGATGGGGCCGGCGAGTCAAGGGCGGCGAGCGACCGACGGCGTTGGGGAGGATGCAAGTCGGGTGGCCCTGCCCTACATCGGCGCTCGCCGGAGCGGCGCAGGAGATCGGATTGGGGCTGCGGCGGTTCATTCCAGCGCGGGGCAGCACGGATGTGCCAGGCGCTATGTGGGAACGCGCCGCGAGCTTTTCCATCGGTGGGGCCGGTGCTCGCATGGTGGTCAGGCGGCCTGCTCGAGGTCGTTGAGGATGTGGTAGGCGCGGCGCGCGAGCTTGCGCGCAACGGTGAGGGTGGCGCGCTGCGCGCCGCGGCGGCCCCGCACCTCGAGGTAGAGGTCGTGGTCGGGGCTGCGAGGCTGGCACGCGTGGTGGGCGGCCTCGGCGAGCGCCCAGCGAAGCTCGGGTGAGCCCTGCTTGGAGAGCCGGCCGCGGCGGCGCACGTCGGCGGATTCGGACACGACCGGGTCGAGGCCGCTCAGGCGCACGACCTGGCGGGCGCGGCGGAAGCGGGTGACGTCGCCGAGTTCGGCGAGGATGTGCGCCGCCAGCACGGGGCCGGCGCCGAAGATCGCGCACAGCGCCTGCAGGCGCGGGTCGCTGCGCGCAAGCTGGCGCAGCTCGCGGTCGAGGAGCTCGATCTGCTGCTCGAGCGCGCGGATGATGGCGAGCATCGCCTCGACGCTCGCTCGGGCGGACTCGGGCAGCGCAAGCGCCGAGGCCCACCGCTGGCCGGAGACGGTCAGCAGCCGGCCGCGCCCGCAGGGCCAGCCCTCGTGGGTGAGCAGCGCGTGCAGGCGCTGCGCCCAGCGGTTGCGGTCGCGGGCCAAGGCGTGGCGTAAGCGGGTGCGGTCACGCAGGTACTGGATCTCCGCGGGCGGCAGCCAGGCCTCGGGCAGCATCTCCTTGGCCAGCAGCCGTGCCAGCCAGGCGGCGTCGAGCCGGTCCGTCTTCGGCCGGCGCTTCGAGCCGCCCAGGGCGCGGGCCTCGCCCGGGTCGCAGAGGCGGACGTCGACGCCGCGTCCCTGCAGCTCGCGCGCGACCCAGCGCCAGCCGGTCGTCGCCTCGAGCGCGACCGCTTCGAGCTTCCCCGCCCAGCGCGTCGCCCAGTCGTCGAGCGCCTCGCGGCTCGCGGGCAGGCGCTCCTGGACAAGCTCGCCCGTCTCGGCGTCCAGCACCGCCGCCTGGAAGATCCGCTTGTGGATGTCGATCGCTGCATACACCATCTCGCTCGGGCCTCCTTCGTCGATTTGGGGTTGACGAGGCCGCGAAGCTACCGCGGCCGCGGGAGGCCCCATCCATGAGATCCAGCGCAGGTAGCGGGGACCTTGCTTGGCGAGCGGGCCGCGCAGATCGCGCTCGCCCGATTGGTAGACGCGCGGGCAGAGGCCGCTGTAGCCGGCCAGCTTGCCTGGGCTGGGAAAGCGGCTGATGTCGCCGAGCTCGGCGGCGATCGTGTAGGCGAGCACCCAGCTGATCCCCGGCACGGTGCAGAGCAGCGGCACGTACCGGTGGTCGGCGCCGAGCCGACGCAGCTCGCGCTCGCAATCGGCGATCTCCCGGTCGAGCTCGTCGATCAGGCGCAGGCTGGCCTCGATCGTCCCTCGCCAGGGCTCGGGCAGGTCAAGTCGGGCGAGGAGCTGGCGGCCGCGGAGGCCAAAGAGGTCGGAGACGGGGCAGGGCTTGCCGTGCGTGAGCAGCACGGCGTGCACGCGCTGCTTCAGGCTCGAGCGGTGACGCACGAGGTGGAGGCGCCAGCGCGCGCGCTCGCGCTCGGCGCGGACAAGCGGATCCGGGAGCCAGATCGCCGGCACCAGATCCCTCCGCGCGAGCTCGGCCAGCACCCACGCGTCGATCCGGTCGGTCTTACACGCCAGCGGCGCCAACCCCTTCACCTTCTGCGCGTCCGCGATCTCGACCTGCCAGCCGGCGAGCTCAAGCCGGTCGTGCACGAACCGCGCACCGTTCATCGACTCGATCGCGGCGCGGACCGGCGCGCCGTGCCGAGCGAGACGCTCGCTCAGGCGCTGCAGTCCATCAGCATCCGGCGGAGCGGCGCCACGCTCGACCGTCGCACCCTCGCCATCGAGCAAGTGAAAGTCGAGGCGCTTGCGACTGAGATCCAACCCGGCGTACAACCTTGAAACGGGCCTCCCTTCGTCTTTCGAGGACGCGCGGAGCATCGCTCCGCGGGAGGCCCTCCTTCATGGCATTCCTTACCATGTGGCAACCGTTTCGGCCGATTTGAGCCGTTTTGCGGCTCGCCTGATTTGCGACCGGTTGCCACCGGTTGCAACCACGGGGCTCCATAAAGGCTCCATCCTTTGTTGTCCAGTCGGAAGACAAGGCAGGCACGCGCTGCTGCGACGTCCGTTTCTTCAGGCTCGGCATTGTCGGACTCTCTCCTGACGAGATATCGACAGGAGGAGGGCAAGAGGTGGACGTGCTGTTCATCGCCAGCGTCGCGGTCGTCGCCTTCAGCTCAAAGGAACGGTTTCACCGTCATGACGAAGACTGCCGACAGGAGCACGAGCGCGTCGAGAGTCGCCACGAGGAAGTACTGCCGTGCGCGCGCTGTGACGGCCGGAGCCTCCGGGCCGTGCTGCTCGACGAGTTCCTCGATCGCCTTCTCCGCGCGGCTGCAGTAGAAGAGGTCGACGGCTGCGGAGACTGCCCAGGCGGCGATGCCGTACTGAATGAAGAAGTCGTCGTAGCCCCAGTTCCCCCGCTCGACTAGCGCGAAGCCGAAGCTGGCGAGTACAAGAGCGGCGGCGCCGAAGACCGGCCCCTCGACCGGCTCGGAGAGACGGAGCACGGTGAGCACCCGCCCCGCGTCGCGCGCACGGAGGCCGATGAGGCCGAGGACGACGAGGAGGAAGCTGCCACCTGCCCAGACGACGGCGGCGAGGACGTGCAGGACGAGGAACCACTCGTAGCCGCTGACGGCAAGCACGGCGCCCGCCTATGTTATGGCTGCGCGGATGCGAGCATATTTGGAAATGTGGGCCAAGGGCCTGAAGCGGCGTGCTTGAGGGTCTTGCCGGCCGGAGATCGACAGGCAAAAGAGCACGAAGAGGCACGAGTTGCGGTGCTCGCGTCGAGGGCGTTGTGACGGCGAAGTTCGCCATCTGCTCGAGCCGCTGGCCCGCCTTCGAGCCTTCAACGGCTCGGGAAAAGCTGCCCGGCGCCCGGACGGCTGGTGCGCGCGCTCGCTGATCTGGACGGGCTCCCACAACTCTCTGGATGTCCGCAAGCCAATCGGGGCGGACACGGATGCCAGGTCGACACCAGCGTGCAAAAGTGCAGGCGACGAGCCATGAGTAGGCTGACGCCTTCCGGGAAGGCCCTGCGGGTCGTCATCGCCGGCGGCGGCGTCGCCGCGCTCGAGGCGGCGCTCGCCTTGCGCACGCTCGCGGAGGAGCGCGTAGCGCTCCAGCTCGTGGCGCCGGAGAGCGAGTTCACGTACCGACCGCTCGCGGTGGTCGAGCCCTTTCGCGTCGGTGAGGTGGGCCGCTTCCGGCTCCCGAGGATCACGGAAGCGGCGGGCGCGGAGCTGCGGCAGGGGATGGTCGCCTCCGTCGACAGCGAGCGGCACGTCGTCATCGACGACGACGGCGAAGAGCTCTCCTACGACGTGCTCCTGCTCGCGCTCGGAGCGCGGCCGCTGGCGGCGGTGGAGAACGCGCTCACCTTCCGCGGCCCGCAAGACGGGGCCTCTCTTGCCGCGCTCCTCGAGGAGGCGGTAGCCGGTTCGGTGCGAAGCGTCGTCTTCGCACTTCCGGTCGAGGCCCGCTGGCCTTTGCCCCTCTACGAGCTCGCCCTCCTCACGGGGACGTACCTGACGGATCGCGGGACGAGGGGGGTCGGGATCACGCTCGTGACGCCCGAGGATGCTCCGCTTGCACTCTTCGGGGCCGAGGCAAGCGAGGCGATCCGCGAACTGCTCGAGCTTCGCGGCATCGAGTTGCGCGTGCGTACCGTGCCGCTGCGTTTCGAAGGTGGCGCTCTGCGTATAGCGCCCGAAGGCGCTCTGGAAGCCGACCGAGTCGTCGCGCTGCCGCGGCTCGAGGGGCCCCGGCTCCCCGGTATCCCGTACAACCGGCGCGGCTTCGTCTCGACGGACGACTTTGGACGCGTCCTCTCCGAGGAGGACGTCTATGCGGCCGGCGACATGACCGAGTTCCCGCTCAAGCAGGGCGGGATCGCTGCGCAACAGGCCGATGCCGCGGCCAGCGCGATCGCGGCCCGCTCGGGAGCCCCGGTCGAGCCGAGCCCCTTCCGGCCCGTCCTGCGCGGACTCCTCCTCACCGGTATGGCTCCCCGCTACCTACGTGCGCAAGCGGGAACGAGACCCGGCCTCGACATCGAACCCCTCTGGTGGCCGCCGGCGAAGATCGTCGGGCGCTACCTGACTCCATTCCTGGCCGAGAAGCTCGGACTCGCCGAGACTGTCGTCGGCCCGCTGCACGAGGGCGCGATCCCAATCGAGGTCGAGCTCGACCCTCGCGATTACTCGACCTGGTCACCCGTCTAGGAGCCGCCCGAAGCTCCGAAACAAGAGGACGTCGAGCCGGTGGCGCTTTCGTCCGCTTCACCGAGTGACCTTCCGCTTTCGCGTCTTGCCTCTTGGTGGAGCCTCTTCCTACTTGCGCTCCGTGCTCGACGTTGCAGCCAGCCTGACAGCCGGGCGTCCGACGCTCATCGGGGAAACCCCCGATCCGGTTGCGGGTTTCCCGCAAAGCGATCGCCTACGGCGAGCCCGTTTCCGTCCCCATTCCCGCCCCGGTTTCCGTGCCCATCTGCATTCCTGTCTGCGTACCTGTCGACGCCGTCGTGCCCATCCCTGCGGGCGCGCCGCCGTGCAGGTACGCGATCAGGTCGGCCATCTCCTCGTCCGAGAAGCTTGGGAACGGAATCCCCTCCTCCTCGAAGTGGTGGATCATTTGCGGGACGTGGTTCCAGATGTCTCCGGACATGTTGGCGATCTCTCGCGCCGAGAGATGACCCGTCATCGAGTCGAGCGGCGGCGCGTCCTCGCCGCCCATGCCGTTGAAGGAATGGCAGTCGGAGCAGCCCTTGCTCTCGAAGAGTTCTGCGCCTTTCGCCGGGTCGCCGATTGCGGAAACGTCGAGGTTCGGGCCGCCGACGTGCCCGGCCGGGACGGACGCCGCTTGCGTCGCCGTCGCGCCGCTCACTGATGCGTTCGCCATCTCGTGCCCGACGAACCAGCCGATCAGCCCCGCGCCGGCGGCTACGGCGAGGACAACGAGGACGAAGATCGCCTCGAAGGATTGCTGCCTCACTCGCGGGTCCTCACGGAGCGTCGGCGCTCGTCCTTGCTAGCACGCAATGCCGGTGGTGGACTGACCGAACGCGCGTCCGCGGCGTCTCCTTCCCTCGGTATGCGCAGAGTCTAGTGGCTGGCATCTCCGTAGTTTGCCCCGGTCGAGATGCGCGCCTACACGGATGCGCAAGTCTCGTTTCGTACTCACGATCGGAGAACTCTCTACTGAAAGAGCGGAAGTGCAAACGTTGACGCCGAACGGTAAGCAGGCTGCTCGACTCAGCCAGGCGGTCGTGTGGCGGAGCGCCGGCGGCGAGCTGTACAGAGGGAGGCTCGATGTCGACGACCGCGGTCTCCGGCTCGCGGGGACCGGGCCCGACGGCGAGTTGGGTGCGGTTTCGATTCCTCACGACGAACTCGCCGGGATCCGCATCGGTCGGGCCGCGCCCCAGCGGGTGAACGGTCTCCGCTCGCTCATCGTCCAATCGGAGAAGGAGGGTGCGATCCATCTCGCATCCGTGGAGGGGATGAGCGCCATCTTCGAGATCGGAGCGCTGCTGGCCGAGCTGAGAGCGGAGAGGACGGCGTTGACGACGTCCGTGGCCGTGGTGGTGCCGCTGGAGGCGGGCAGCGTCGAGAAGGCCCGTACCCTCGTGCGCGAGGGGCCGCCCTTCGATCCTGCTGTCCGCTTCGAGCGCCACCACGTCTTTCTGAGCGAGCGGGAGGCGGTCTTCATTTTCGAGGGTGAGGATGTGAAGCGGGCAGTCGAGCAGCTCGCTCGCGTCCCGGCGGTGTGGAAAGCCGCGACCGCGTGGAGGGAGTGCCTCGAAGGGCCGCCTCGGATTGCCGAGGAGGGTTACGGCTGGGCGCGCAGCGACGAGGGTGTGGGCAACAGGCGCCGGTAGGGCATGCCCAGCTGCTAGACGATGGATCGATGACTCGGACCGCCTCGACCAAGCGTCGTGATTTCCATGTCCTCGTCGGCGGAGGAGGCGTTGCCGGCCTGGAGGCGATGCTCGCCTTGCGCGAGCTCGCCGGCGAGCTCGTCGATGTCGAACTCGTCGCGCCCGAGCACCACTTCTTCTACCGGCCGCTCGCTGTCGCGGAGCCGTTCGGCGGGGCTCGGGTGTTCCGCTGGGAGCTCGCTGACTTGGCTCGCGCCGCGGGCGCTGAGTTCACGCCCGGGAAGCTCCGCGGGCTGGACGTCCAAGCGCACGTCGCCGAGCTGGCGAGCGGGCAACGGATTGGCTACGACGCGGTCGTCCTCGCCTGCGGTGCCCGCCCGAAAGTGGCCGTCGCCGGAGCGCTGACCTTTCGCGGTCCCGCGGACGTGGAGCGCTTCCGGACTCTCCTCGACGACGTGAAGTCGGGCGAGCACAAGCGGCTCGCGTTCGCGGTTCCCTCTGGGATCGTGTGGCCGCTTCCCCTGTACGAGCTCGCGCTCTTGACGGCGACGGAGTTCGAGCGGGAAGGACACGAGGTGGCGCTCGTCCTCGTCACGTCCGAGCCTCGGCCGCTCGCCCTCTTCGGGACGAGAGCGAGTGGGGCCGTCGAGGCTCTCCTCACCGAGCATGGGATCGACCTGCGTGCGAGCACGTACCCCGCCGAGGTAACCGACGGTGTGCTCAGGTGCGCCCCTGGAGGCGAGATCGCGGCCGACCGCGTCGTCGCCCTTCCCCGCCTCACGGGACCGACGATCGGGGGCGTGCCACGCGATCGCAACGGATTCGTTCCCACGGACACGCACGGCCGCGTCACCGGAGCACGCGACGTCTACGCCGCGGGTGACCTCACCGCTTTCCCGATCAAGCAGGGTGGCGTGGCCGCCCAGCAGGCCGACGCGGCCGCGGAAGCGATCGCCGCCGACGCCGGCGCCGACCTCGAGCCGAGGCCGTTCCGGCCCGTGTTGCGCGCGCTCCTTCTCACCGGGGGGAGGCCGAGCTTCCTTCGCGTCGAGCTCGGCGGCGGGCACGGCGAAACGTCGACGGCCTCGGACGAGCCGCTCTGGTGGCCGCCCGGGAAGATCGTCGGGCGCTACCTCGCGCCTTTCCTCGCCGACCTCGGCCTCGTGGAGGTCGCCGCCCAGCGACCCGAGGACGACGTCCTACGAATCGAGCTCGATGCGGCGGCCGTCCACGAGCTCATGCTGCCGGCACCGCGTAGGTAAAGGCGCGCACGTGCACAGGCGGTGGCGTCTCGCCGCGAGTGTCTGCCGTAGCGGTCGATGCTGCGAGCGCCGGCGGCGTCCTGGGCTCGCCGTGCGGTCGCCGTTCGAGTCTCCCGGTGGCGAACCGGCCGCCGGCGCTAACGCGCAACCGCCGGCCGCGGCGCGAACAGGTCCTCGACCGCGCGCAGCTCCTCCGCGGTGCCGACGACGATGAGCATGTCGCCGTCCTCGAGTCGCGTATCCGGCGAGGGCGTCGTATCGTAGCCACCGTCCCGGCGGCGGAGGCCGACGATCAGGGCGCCGGTCTCGGCGCGCACGCGCAGGTCGCGGATCGTCCGGCCGACTTGCCCGCAGGAGGCGCTGACCTCGATCTCCTCGAAGCGGAGGTCGGGCCCGCCGTGCGAGGAGAGGAGCTCGAGGAAGACGGCCACCTGCGGTTTGAGGACGAGCTTTGCCATCTCCTGTCCGGCGGTGTCGTATGGCTGGACGATCCGGTCGGCGCCGGCACGGAGGAGCTTCTCAGCCGCATCCTCGGTCGAAGCGCGGGCGACGATCAAAAGGTCAGGCCGGAGCGTACGCGCCGAGAGCGTGATGTAGAGGTTGTCCACGTCTGAGTCGGACGAGGCCACGAGCCCGCGCGCCTGCTCGATCCCCGCCTCGCGCAGATTGGCATCCTCGGTGCCCCGTCCCTCGACGATGAGGTCGCCGCGCTCGCGCGCCGCTTCGAGCGCGACCTCGCTGAAGTCGACGACGACGTACGGCACCCCGGCGTCCCTGAACTCTCTGGCCACGCGCTGGCCGACGCGACCGTAGCCGCAGATCACGTGGTGGTCGCGCAGCTTCTCGATCAGCTTCCGCTTCCTTCGCTCCTGCCGTGCACCCGTGAACACTCCGCGCGCGATCATCTCCACGATCGCGTCGGCGACGTAGAGGAAGATTGCCACGCCGGCGACGAGCACGGCGATCGTAAAGATCTCGCCGGCGTGCCCTGCCGGCTTCGTGTCGAGCCCGGTCAGCGAAACCGTCACGAGGACGCGGTAGAAGGCCGAGACGTAGTCCTCCCCAAGGATCCAGTGGAAACCGAGCGTGCCGGCGAGGAGAACGACGAGGAGGGCACACGTCGCCAGGGCGAAGCGGCGCAAACTGAGCTGATCGTTCACCGACGTAGTATCGCGGCGCGAAGACAATGGCAAAGAGGCCGCAAGTGGCGCGATGCCCCACACTCGGACGCCGCCAACCACTAGTGGTACCGAGTAGCGTGGCGCGTGTGGAGTGCGTCCGTCGCACCGGCCACAAACACTCTCATCATCGACTCCTCCGACGCCAGGCGCTGTCCCGGAGGAGGGCGCGATGGGATCCGAGCGAACGCAGTCGTCCCCTAGGGAGGAGGGACGAAATTGGCTGAGCGGATGATCGACGTGGACGGTGTCGCGCTCTGCACTGACTCATTCGGCAATCCGATCGATCCGCCGATCCTCCTGGTCATGGGCATCGGTGGGTCGATGCTCTGGTGGAAGGAGGGCTTCTGCCGGCTACTCGCCGACGGTGCATCCCCCCATAGACGAAGAGCTCGCCGACGCTCCCGTCGCGCGAGCGTAACGCGAGCGGGCTTTCGACCGCGGTTTCGGTCGGCAAAGCGCACGACAAAGATGGAGCCTTTATGGAGCCCCGCGGGGGCAACCGAGCGCAATCAACGGCAAATCGAGCAGCCGCGCTGCCTGGAAGGAGAGCGCCTGGAGGATGCCGACGGCGAAGAAGACGAGCCCGAGCGTCTCTGGCGGGGTGCCGAACTCGCGGGCGAACCAGTAGGCGATGAAGGTCTGGACGACGAAGCCGCCCGCGAAGGAGTCGAGCGCGAAGAGCGTCACAGATGGATGTCCCCACCCGCCAGGCGTACGTCGTCGCGGTCGTCCACCCGAGCGAGCGCACCGCGGCCGCCGCCTACACCAACACCGCCCGCTACCTCACGCGGCCGATCGCCCCGCTCGCAGCAGGTCCCCTTCTCCAGTTCGCACTCGGCGCACCCTTCCTCATCGCCGGAGCGCTGAAGGCGGCCTACGACGTCGGGCTCTACGCGCTGTTCCGGCGCGTTGAAAGGAGACGGCTCCATCGCGCTCGGCCACTTCGCGCACGTGCTCGGCGGGCACGTAGAGGAACTCGGGCTCGGGGTCGATGAATTTGCGGATCAGCCAGGGGCAGGCGATCCGGTCGGTCTTGGGGCGCTCTCTGGTCACCCACTTCATCTGGTGTCTCCTTCAGTCGTGGAGCAGGATCCCGGCGAGGGCGGCGAGGGCGACGATCGCGGGCTCGGGCGCGCGGACGCGTTTCTGGAGCAGGAGGGCGAGCGCGGCGAGGCCGATCAGGATGGAGAGCCAGCTGCCGATCGTTTGCCGGGCGATCACGATGGCCGCGCCGGCGATGGCGCCCGCGGCCGCGGCGGTGGCGCCCTTGACGAAGCCTTGCAGGCGTGGGTGGCGCTCGTGGCGGCGGAACCACTTGCCGGGGACGACGACGAAGAGGTAGACGGGCAGGAAGACGGCCGCCGTCGCCACGGTTGCGCCGAGGACGCCGTGGACGAGGTAGCCGGCGAAGGTGGCCATGATCACGACGGGTCCGGGCGTGATCAGGCCCATGGCGACCGCGTCGACGAACTCGCGCTCGGTCAGCCAGCCGTGCTCCTCGACGAGGCCGGCGTGCAGGAAGGGCACGATCGCGAGTCCGGAGCCGAACGTGAACGCGCTCGCCTGCAGGAAGAAGAGACTCATCGTCGGGAGCGAGGCGCCGGAGCCGATCCAGGCGAAGCCCTTGATCGCGGCCAGCAGCGGAAGGGGGGAGAGACTCGCCGCGCCGCGCAGGCGGGGCAGGCCGCCGCCGTAGTAGATGGCGCCGAAGATGGCGGCGGCGAGGAAGGGCCAGACGATCTCCTGGCCGGTCATCACGGTCGCGACCGCCTGCACGGCGGCGATCGCCCACAGGACGGGGTCGTGCTTGTTGCTGGTGCGCGCGAGCTTGTAGGAGGCGATGGCGATGATCGCGAGCACGGCGGGGGCGACGCCGAAGAAGATGTCCTGGACGAGCGCTAGGCCCTGGTAGTGCGCGTAGAGGACGGCGACCGCGGTCACGATCAGGAACGGCGGCACGACGAAGGGGAGCGCGACGGCGAGCGCGCCCCTCCAGCCGCGCTCGAGGTAGCCGAGCCACATCGCGAGCTGGGCGGCGAGTGGCCCCGGCATCGCCTGCGAGATCGCCAGGCCCTGCTGGTACTCGTCCTCGCTGTACCAGCGCCGGTCTTCGACGAGGTCGCGGTGCATGTAGCCGGCGAGCGCGATCGGGCCGCCGAAGCCCCAGGAGCCGAGCTTGGCGAAGTAGCGGACGAGCCCGCCCAGGCTGCGCGGCTCGCCCGGCGCCAGAGTCGCTTCGAGCGCTTCCGCCTCGCTCACGCCGGCTCCCGGCCGAGCATGAGCGCGCGCTTGCGGAACTCGTAGAGGCCGTCGAGGAGCGGTGCCGTCAGCTCGAGCAGGCGCTCGTCGTCGACGACCATCGAGAGGCCGCGCAGGGCGACGTCGAAGCCGGCCGCCTCCGGGGCGTCGTAGCGCTCGTCGTCGAGGTCGGCCTCGTGCACGATGCGGGCGATGTCCCACAGCACCGGGTCGTCGAGCTGGTAACGGCGGAGGAAGGTCTCGAACGAGCAGTCGCCGCCGTGGTGCGAGAGCTCGACGCCGCGCATGTCGAACGGGGTCGCGTCCGCCGGGAGCTCGTCCGGGTCGTCGACGAAGACGAATTCCGCCTCCGGATCGAGAAAGCGGCGGATGAGCCAAGCGCAGGCGGCCCGGTCGATGTGGCAGTGCCTGCGCGTCGCCCACCTCATCGCCGCACCGCCTCCGCGAGCGTCGCCGCCAACTGCGCGACGGCTACTTCCGCCTGCTCGCGCTCTGCGGGCGGGAAGAAGTCGCGGCGGCGGATGCGGTGCAGCTCGCGGCGAAGCCGTGCCAGCGTCCGTCGCCGCAGCCACGGCTCCTGCTCCGCGGCGGCCTGCGCCTCGATCGCGATCGCCTCGTATTCGGAGGCGATCGCCTCGGCCATCCGGATCGCGAGCGCGCGCTCCTGCGAAAGCGAGGCCGCCTGTGCGATCCAGACGGTCGCTTCGCCGCCGGCCGCCACGACGTCGTCGGCGACCCACTCGAGCGACTCGCGTGTGCGGCTGTCGAGCGGCAGGGCGACGAGGCCGTCGAGCACCTGCGCCACCCCCAACCGCTTCAGCCTCCGCCAGATCGCGATGCGCGGCGTCGACGGCTTGCGCGGGACGCGGTAGGCGAGCATGACCCACTGTCCGGGACGGTCCGCCGTTGGCAGATCAGCGGCGTCACTCTGCAACCATGGTTGCACATCGAGAGCATACGCCAGGCGCGGCGGCTGCGCAGCGCTGTCGTGTGGGCCTGCGGGGCCGGTGTCAGCCGGCCGGCGCGTGGCGCACGGTGCGCCAGGAGTCCCAGGTGATCTTGAGGATCACGAGCGTGATCGCGAGGCCGATCAGCGGGTCGGCGATCTCGACGCCGAGCCCGACGACGAGCGCGCTGGCAACGACGCCGAGGCTGACCAAGGCATCGACGCGAGCATGATTGCCGTCGGCGACGAGCGCCGGGCTCCGCAGCCGCCGCCCCGCCCGGAGCCGGACGCGGGCCGCGATCTCGTTGCCGACGTAACCGATGAGCCCGGCGCCGGCCAGCACCCACAGGTGCTTGAGCTCCTGCGGGTTCACGAGTCGCAGCACGGTCTCGTAGAGGGCGACGCAGGCGGAGACGAGGATCGCGAGCACGACGGCGTAGCCGGCCCAGCGCTCGGCGCGGCTGCTGCGAAGAAGGAAGGCGGCGCCGACAGGGAGCGCCGTCAGCGCGTCGCCCGCGTTGTGGATCAGGTCGGCGAGTAGGGCGACGCTGCCGGAGAGAACGAACGCGAGCGCCTGCGCGACTGCCGCCGCGCCGAGCACGCCGAGGCTGATCAGGACGGCGCGGACGCCGGCGCGGGAGCGGAGAATCGAGCGGTCGACGAGGCCGTGCGAGTGGCCGTGCCCGTGCTCGTGGTCGTGGTCGTCGTGCTCGTGCGCCTCCGCCCTAGCGCTCACGTGGCAACGCTTGCGTGCTCATCCGCCAGCGGCCGCGCACCGGTCTGCGGCGGTTCGACGTGCTCGTGGTGGTAGCGGATCGCCTGGAGCAGATCGACGACGTGGTGGTCGTGGAGGCGGTAATAGGCGTGGCGGCCGGCGCGGCGGACGGCGACGAGCCTCCCCTGGCGCAGCAGCCGCAGCTGGTGCGAGGCGGCGCTCGGCGCCAGCCCCGTGAGCTCGACGAGCTGCTCGACGGTCCGCTCGCCGGCGAGCATGGCCCAGAGCAGGCGCAGCCGGCTACCGGCCCCGAACGCGCGCATCGACTCTGCCAGTGACTCTGCCTCGGCGGCGGTCAGTGGGCGGTCGGCGGCGCGATGTTCCGACGGGTCGGGCACGACTTCCAGACGCTAGCAATAGATGCACACTCGTTCACACGTTCTCCACTACGGTGCCGCGCCTCGCCCGCCTCCCGCTCGCCGTCGTTGCTGCGCTCGCCGCCCCGGCGCCCGGCGTTAGCGCGGACGGCGCCTCCTACGCGGCGCTCCTTGACCACGCGGCGCCGCCATGTCAGAGTCGCCGGTGTCAAGTCCTGTGGGCCCTCGGGTTCGCAGGACTTAGCGTTTTTGCAAAGCCCAGAGATCGACCTCCTCCTTCGCGGAGTGGAAGTCGCTCGCTAGCCGTGGCTAGCGAGCGCTCCTGCTTACCAGGTTGCCGCCGCTTGCCGTTTGGAGCGCATGCGTTCGCAACGGATTTCGCTTGTTTTGGCACGCGATTTGCCGGTAATTGCCGTGGGTTGCGACCCCGGGGCTCCAAAAGGGCTCCAGCGGAACGCGGTTTCTCAGACGCGGCATCGGGGGCGAGTTCGCGGACTGTCAGCCGACGACCCGACGGCCCCAGAGGATGACGATTGCGCCGAGCAGGACGATCGACGCGCCGGTCCAGTCGAAGCGGTCTGGCTCCTTGCCGTCGACGCCCCAGCCCCAAAGCATGGCGCCGATTAAGAAGACGCCCGCGTAAGCGGCGAAGACCCGGCCGTAGCGGTCTTCGGGTTGGAGGGTCTGGACGACGGCGTAGCCGAAGAGAGCGGCAGCTCCGACGAGCCCCAGAAACGGCGGAGAGTCGGTGCGAAGCCAGCGCCAGATCGC
>WNGA01026223.1_pt1 | contig 14460 bp, 14 predicted proteins | sample 5400061 | NCBI WGS metagenome assembly WNGA01 (sample SAMN13153366, study PRJNA577476) | soil metagenome | isolation source: 100 cm soil or saprolite under grassland replicate 2 | place: USA:California | collected 2016-06-15 | reverse complement strand
CGCGCACCAGCCGGTCATGCGTCTGTATACTCCCGAACACCCACCCGGCACCCTGGATGTACACGATGACCGGCAGCGGAGCGGGCGCGTTCTGGGGCCGCAGGATGCGAAGCGCCAGTTGTGCGCTGGGGCCGTCGGCCATCGTCAGGTCTTCAATGTCGACCGGGAATTCGCTTACCGAGCCAGCTTGCACCTCGTCGAGGGCGAGCCGTCCCTGTTCGGGACCCAGGGTGAACAGCCCGGGCGGCTTGGCCGCTGCCTCCACGAACGCTTGCGCCTCGGGTTCGAGCTGGATTGGGCTGGTCATCTGTCTCCCTCGTGCATCTCAGTAACGAATGATCACATGTCCCCAGTGCCGAGCAGTCCCTCGTCGCTCAGGAACGTTCGGACATGGTCGGCGAACAGCTCCGGGTATTGAGTAGAGGAAGCCGTGGTTGGCATCCGGGTCGATCCGCAGCTGGGAATTGGGCAGCTTTTCGGCCAGGAGGGCGCTGTTGGCGGTCTGCATCATCTCGTCGTTGTCGCCGTTGGCAACGAACGTCGGCTGGGTGATCGCGGCGAGCCGGTTCAGCCGCGACTCGTCCGGGATTCCCCACTCGGTGATCGCGGCGAGCTGGGCGTCTCGGGTTGCCAGGTCGGTCTGCTGGTCGGGCTCCGCTTTGCGAGCGCTGATGCGCCCAAGGTATGCCATTCCCTTCGCGCGGCTCTCCTCCGAGCCGGAGAAGAAGACACCGAGGAAGTGCGCCATCCCCGGCACGTCGGCTGCCGCCAGGCTGTAGACCTTGTCGCTCCAGCCGTGGATTCTCGGGCCGCCGCGCGGCGCCGTGGCGGCGAGGACGATCCGGCGAACGAGCCGAGGCTGGAGGAGCGCCATCTCCTGTGCGATGTAGCCGCCGAGCGAGTAGCCCAGCAGATCGACCGACTTCAGACCAAGCGCGCTGACGAAGGCGATCGTGTCGCGCGCCATTGCCGCCACGGTGTCCGGCACCTGTCTCGATCCTGCGCGATGCGGTCGCAACTCGCCGGGTCCCACTGGTCGAGGTTGCCGCGAAAATGCTGCAGGCAGAGCAGCGGCGGGGTGTCGCGCTTCGTGTTGCCGTATCGGCGGTAGACGAAGGTGCCCCCGTTGACCTCGACCGAGAGATTCGGGGCGGTGAGCTGGCTGCCGGTGGCGGGTTCGGGCAGCACTTCATGCTGCTGCATGTCCGACTCAACTTGGGGTTGCGTTGCCATTAGTGTCTTCTCCGTTCGGTCGTGTTTGCGTCGTACGCCCGATCCATCCTTCGCTGCGCCCCACGTTGTTGCTGCTCAGGACGCAGAATGCGCAGCCCTATCTGCGCGCTGGACCCATCCGTAATGGTCAGGTCTTCAACTACGATGTTAACTTGACGCAGACTTCAGCTTCGCGATTTCAGCCCGTGCAGCGGCTACTAATTCATCATTCGTATGCGCATGGCCCCAGAGGCCCCAGCCCCCTTCTTTCGCCTCTGTTAAGAGCACCCACGTGCGTTCTTTCAGTGTTTCGTCACCGGCAGCCGTACTAACGAGCTTCGTCAGCTGTTCTACAACGGCGAGCTGTTTGGTACGATCCAGGGCACCCTCGTTGGTAAGAACCTGCACGCGGACATAGTTTTCGTCACCATCTACATTGGCGAGTGTGCCTGCTGGCAACTCGTGCACGAATGCGGCCGTGTTTTTACGGAACATCGGGATATCAGGTACTCCCTCGATCGTTTTCACCGTATTGGCCGCATCAATTGCCAGTTGTTTCGTATTGGCAAACGTCCCAGCAACTGCGTAGATATCAATCATTGGCATAGCGTTTTCCCCTCTCTTTCTGAATGAGTATGTACTGTTGAGACACACAGGATCCCCTCTGAACAGATCAAAGCCGTTTAGTTGGCAAGGACAAACGGGCAGCATGGTGTGATGGACTTACCCGCTCGGCTTGGAAGGCTTTTTTGGCCCGTTCATCACGATCGCTCATCTTGCGCAGCCCGCGAGGTCTGGTTGGGCGCCCAGAGGCTCCTGGCTGCCCTCCTGCACTACGAGGCAAGGAGGCTTCTGTTTCGTAGTATACTGATCAGCGTACTCGAAGTCACCGGACATCGCCACACTTTTGCACCACACATCACCTCACATCACAGCACTTGTGTGAAGGAGAAGAAAAGGGGAACGTCCATGAAGGAGTCCCCGTACCGCGAGCGAGACTACGCCTTTGGGCAGGTGATGCTGACCGTGCGCACCAGGCTCGGGCTGACGCAAAGCGAATTGGCTGATCTGCTTGGCGTCAGGCGCCGCGCCGTGATCGATTGGGAAGGCGGCCTCACGTATCCGACTGTCGATCACCTGAAGCACTTCGTCGTCCTCGCCATCGAGCGCCAGGCTTTCCCCGCCGGGCGTGAGGTGGAGGAGGTGCGTGCGCTCTGGCAAGCATCCCACCAGAAGGTGCTCCTCGATGAAGCCTGGCTTGCTGGGCTGCTGTCCCACAGACAGGCTGCACCGGCATCCCAGCCAGGAGCGGAGACGAGTGCCACGAGCCACGCGCTCGCTTCTGCGTCCAGTGGCGGGCCACGCGTCGATTGGGGCGATGCGCTCGCCGTCACCAGCTTCTATGGGCGCGCGTGGGAGCTGGAGTTGCTCGTTGCGTGGGTGGTTGACGAGCGCTGTCGGGTAGTCAGCGTGCTGGGCCAGGGTGGCATTGGCAAGTCGGCGCTGGCGACGCAGGTGATGCATCGGGTGGCCGAGCACTTCGAGGTCGTGATCTGGCGCTCGCTGCGCGATGTCCCAAGTTGCGAAGCACTGCTCGATAGCTGCCTCGAGGTCCTTGCTCCCGAGACCCTGCGCGATCGCTCTGCCAGCCTCGAAAGACGCCAGGACATGCTGGTGGAATGCTTGCGCACCAGACGTGTCCTGCTGGTCTATGACAACTTGGAGTCGTTCCTGGAGGAAGGGCAGGACAGCGGTCGCATACGCGCCGGCTATGAGGGATTCTCACAGGTGCTGCGCCGAACCGCGGAAACCGAGCACCAGAGCTGCTGGCTGCTGACCAGCCGCGAGAAACCGAGTGATCTCCTGCCGCTGGAAGGCAGCCATGCTCCCGTGCGTGCCTTGCGCCTCGCCCAGCTGGACGCCGAGGCATGCCAGCAGTTGCTGGCCGAACAGGGGGTTGCAGGCAGCACAGCTGAGCAACTTCGGTTGATCGAGGCCTACGCAGGCAATCCGCTGGCGCTCAAAATCGTGGCGCGCACCATCGTCGAACTCTTCGATGGCCAGATCCTCCTTTTTCTGGAGCAAGGCGAGGTCGTATTTGGCGGGGTGCGCGCACTGCTCGAACAGCAGTACGCCCGCCTCTCTGCGCTGGAACAGAGCGTGCTCCTGTGGCTGGCGATTCTGCGCGAAGGGGTGAACCTGCAGGAACTGCTGGCGGTGCTGGCAACGCCCCTATCACTTGCCACGGTGCTGGAGGCGGTGGAAGCGCTACGAAGCCGCTCGCTGATCGAGCGAGGCCAGCGACAGGGGAGCTTCACGCTGCACTCGGTGATGTTGGAGTTTACGACCACGCGACTGATCGCCGAAGCGAGTAGCGAGATCCAGCAAAGCCAGTTCTCCCGCCTGATCGAGCATGGTCTGACACTGGCCACATCCCGAGAAGACGTCCGGCAAACCCAGCTGCGCCTGATTGTAGTGCCACTGCTGCTCCATCTGCGCAGCGCGTATCCGCAGAGTACCGATCTCGACGACCAGCTACTCCGCATCCTCCACCGGTTACGCGCACGGGCTGACTACGCCCAAGGCTACGGGCCGGCCAATCTGCTGGCGCTGCTCTATGCGCACCGCGGGCATCTGCGTGGTCTCGACCTGTCACAACTCTCGCTGCGAGGCGTCTATCTTCAAGGGGTCGAGCTGCAGGATACGACTCTTTCCGGGGCTACCCTGAAAGAGACAGTCTTGACCGAGTCCTTTGACCCTCCCTGGTCGGTGGCGACGAGCGCGAATGGGTACTCCTGGGCGATGGGCAGCCGGCGCGGGGGAGCACGCGTGTGGCGTGACCATGGGAAAATATTGGATCTAGCCTGGCAAGCGCATACCGCTGCGGTACAGGCACTCGCCTTCAGTCCCGATGCGCGAACGCTCGTCACCGGAAGCTGGGATGGCACCATCAAGCTGTGGAACCTGGAGAGCGGCGCCTTGCTCTGGCTAGGACAGCATACTGGCAGCATCCATCGTCTCGTCTTTATTCCTGATGGCCGCATACTCGCCAGTAGCGGAGATGATGCGGCTATCCGACTCTGGGATGTCTCCACAGGTACGCTCCTCCAGACGCTCTCGTATCAGAGCAGCGCGGTCTATGCTCTGGCATGGAGTCCGGATGGGAGCCTGCTTGCCAGTGGTGGTTTTGATGGGAGTATTCAACTCTGGGAGATGCAAGGAGCACACAGAGGTCAGCCAGGCACCGCCACGCGCGTTCTCACCGGGCACAACGACGTTGTGTGGTCGGTGGCCTTTGCCCCTGATGGCCGCACGCTGGCGAGCGGCAGCTTTGATCGAACCGTCAAGCTATGGGACGTGGCCAGTGGAGAAGTACGAGCGACGCTCACGGGGCACACTGCCCCGGTGAATGTTGTGGCCTGGAACTCTGATGGGAGCCTGCTCGCTAGTGGCAGCCGCGACCAGCTGATCTGGCTTTGGGACGTCGAACGTAGCAGGTATCGTATGGCGCTCCACGGGCATACCGCCGTGGTGCATGATCTGGCCTTCCTGCCAGGGGGAGGCAGCCTGCTCAGCGGGAGTGAAGATGGTACCGTACGTGTGTGGGACGTGGAACGCGGGCAGTGTGTGCGTGTGATCCAGGGCTACGCGATCACGCTCTACGATGTAGCCTGGAGCCCAGATGGCAACCGGCTGGCCAGTGCAGGCTCGGATACACTCGTGACGGTCTGGGAGCGTAATGGTGGGACTCTGGCCAGGCTGCTACGCGGCCATCGCTGGATCGCGTATGGGGTTGCCTGGAGTTCGGATGGTCGGCTGCTTGCTAGCAGTGGCTTGGACAATGCCATCCAGATATGGGATGCGACCTCAGGTGACCGTGTGAAGACTCTGATGGACCCCACTCGCTCGGAAACATCCTTCTTCGGCATAGAGTGGAGTCCAGATGGAACGTTTTTGGCGACCGGAAGTTACCAGCAGGAGGTGCAGGTATGGGAAGTGAGCACAGGCACTCGCCGGTGGGTTGGTCATGGGCAGCCAACCACCATCCGTCGCGTGGCGTGGAGCCCGGATGGGAGGCGGCTGGCCAGTTGCGGCTACGATGGCAGCGTCATCCTCTGGGAGGCCGCCAATGGCACGCAGCTTGTCAGGTTGCAAGGGCATCGCGGTATGGTGATGAGCCTGGCCTGGAGCCGTAATGGGAAGTGGCTCGCCTCGGGCGCGGGGAGCAGAGACGGCGGAGAGTTGTTCGTGTGGGATATAGACAGCGGGGAGCGTGTGCGAGTCATGGCGAAGCATCCTGGGATCGTGTATGCAGTGGCCTGGGACTTGACCGGCACGGCGCTCATCAGTGGTGACAGTGATGGAATGCTGCGCTGGTGGGATGTTGAGCGCGGGGAATGCGTGCAGACGCGCCTGGCGCACCAGGGCACAGTGCAATCGCTGAGGACAAGCCCCGATGGCCTCTCGCTTGCCAGCTGCGGAGACGACGGGGCCATCACGCTCTGGAACCTGGAAAGCGGCGAGCATCTGCGTACGCTGCGGCGCGACCGGCCCTACGAACGGATGGACATCACCGGTCTGAGGGGTATCACCCCAGCGCAACGCGCGTCGCTGATCGCGCTCGGGGCATTCGAGGGAACGAGCGTTGATGGGAACATCCATTCTCACGAAGAGTAACGCACAATATCGATAGTGAAGGCAAATTGGCGCAAAAAGGGCGGAAGCGCTTGGCTTCCATAGCAAAGAGACCAAGCGCTTCCGCCCTTTGCAATCAGCTGAAAGCTCTCTCACGAATGGTAATGTGCGATATCGCTCATCAACCACAACCGGCAGGCGCTCATACGAACTATTTCGCCCGAAAACGCTTTACACGCTGGTCACATTATTGGCGAGGTGATGGGGTTTTCAGCCTTACGCTGAAAGCTCTTGGAGCAGCGCGTTTGCCTGCTGCAGATCAATCGTGTCGAAGCCCTCGGTGAAGAAGCCATAGATGTCTGCCAACATGTGCCGGGCTTCGTCCTTCTTCCCTTGCTGCTGCCACAATCGGGCCAAGCTCACCGTTGCGCGCAGCTCTAACGACTTCCCCTCCTGCCGCCTCGCAATCTCGCAATCTCAATCGCCGTGAGAAAACATCCTTCGGGTGACTCGGCATCCTGCATTCCTTCGGTAACGCCGCGGTAAAGCCCTGCGCCTTCCGCCTTGAGCAACAACTCGCCCTTGAGCCGATAGATTTCTGCTTCCCAAAAACGCTCCCCAGTTTCTTCCACCAGGGCCAGCGCCTCGTCCAGCACGGCCAGCCCCGCCGCTGGCTGTCCCACAGCGTCATAGGCATCAGCCAGCTGGGTCAGCTGATGTGTCCGAAATAACCCTGTCCCCGTGGCCTGCGCAGCAGCCAACCCCTGGCGTAGCTGGGCGATGCCCGCTTCTGCCTGCCCCTGCGTTGCGAGCGCCCAGCCTCGCGTGACCGTTCCCCACGCCAGCCACAACGCAAGTCCCTGTTTGGTCGCCATCGCAATGACCTCTTCTGCGCACTCCTGCGCGACGGCCCGCTCCTGGCAAAAGTGATGTAACCAGGATGAATAGCCTAAGGTAAAGACGAGGCTATGAGCGTGGGCAGCCTCGCGCGCCAGCATCAGCGCCCGATCGCTCCAGCGCCGCGCTTGCTCCACATAGCCAAGCAACCAGAGGTCTAAAACCCCAGCACCAAGGCCGGCCGGCCCGGGGTCTTGTCCGTACTGCAAGGTCAGGGGGCGGTGTTGCTCCGCGTTATACAGGGCAGCTATCTGTTCGAAATGCGCTCGGGCGGATACGAGCTCGCCCAAAAAAACCGTCAGGGCAATAGTCCCGTACGCTAGGTGGTCTCGGCCCAGCGAGCCTCCAGCCCAGCCAAAAACTGCTGCCGGCGATGGCGCGATATTGCTTGAGCTGTTCCTCTTGACACAGCCGTTGCTCCGCTCGCGCCATCCGCCACCTCTCATGTGCCACCTGCCACACACGCGCATCGATGCCGCTCGCTCCGTCATTCATCCGCACCCCTGCTTCGTAGTAGGCCACACGGCGGCCATAGCGCAACAGGTAGCGGTTCCAATTCTTGCGCCCGCTGATCCGTCGATAGCGCGTCTTGATTGCGCGAATGAACCCTTCCATGTCGTTATTGGTGCGTGGCAGCGACGCCAGGTCATAGCATTGGATGAGATGCTCCCGCATGTTGGCCGTCACTTGCACGAAGTGCTCCAGACAGCGCTGCTCGGTGGCACTCAAGCTGGAGTCGCTCAGCTGTTCGTGCAGCGTAGCGCACCAGTCATCAAAGCGCTGACCAACCGTTGCATTACTCACCATCAACCCATCCGCGCACAACGTTTCCCCCGACAGTATCTGCTCGGCTGCCACCACCCGTGCGTGCATGCGCCGAATACTGCCGATCTCTTCGTGCCAGATATCGTGGCGTGCAATCAACTCCTTCAGGCGGTGAAGTTTGGCCGTGATTAGAGGACGAGTCCCCCTTTTTCCAGCCGCTCCAGGCTGCTGGCGATCTCTGTCAGCGCGTCGTCGACGGCCAGGCTGGCGTACTGGAAGGGTTGTTGGCCATCCAAGTTCAGCGCGGTCTGGACCGCCAGGGCGTAGTCATCAAGCACCTCGAGCCGGGTCGCCATGCTCGTGGCGGTCGGCTCCTCAATAGCCAGCTTGGCGCGATGCCGCTCCAGTTGCCTACGGACCTCACGCACCGGTTGCTGGATGGCTTTGCGGATCTGCTTGCGCACGGCCCGATCGACTTCGTAGCTGGGACGGCTGGCCTCGCGCAAGTAATGGAATTGACAGACTTGATGCGGAATGGCTGGCCAGAGAGAGGCAATCGCCTGCAAGAGCGACTCCTGCGCATCGCTCACGGCTCCCAGCACCGGCAGGTCCAATGCCACGACCGGTGCCAGCAGCCGCTTAATCGTCTCGGTGTCACTCACTCGCACATTCTCGGCCGCCAGCAAGCGCCCAGTGAGTACATCGCGCACCAGATAGACCGTCTCGTTGCCCTTATCTGGTTGGATGCCATCGATGGACAGGATCAGGCCGCCATTGGCGCGCACCTGGTCGTGCCAGGCGCTGTCAGTTGCAATCTCCTGCGTCGCGCGAAGGAGGGTGCAGTAGGCCTCAAAGAGATAGAGCACCTCGCGGCGCGAGATGGTCAACTCGAAGGGCGTGAGGCGGGCTTGGATGGCCTGGTGTGCCTGATCGAGGGTGTGCTGCTGGGCAAGGCGCAACTGCCCAACCAGGATGACGCAATCCAGACCAAAGGTAAAGCCGGGCAAGGCCAGGGCATCGGCTGCAGCGCTGCGATAGGAGCGCCTCTGGGTCAGGCAGGTGGAATTGGGGCAGCGATAGCCACAGTGGGTGAGCCGGATGGGACCGTCAAGCGTAATGACAGTACGCTGGGAGAGGGTGGCATAGCGGCGCAAGCGCGTGCCACAGGTGAGGCAGGTGGTCAGCTCGGTGCGCAAGACGCGTTTGATGCGCTGAGTGTAGACTTTCGGGCAGCGCATTGGCTTCTCCTTGGGGCAAGCAGGTCTCTGATTCGTGCCTCAGTCTACCACGATCCTGCGTACGAGACTATTGCCCGAACGTACGGGGCCATTGCCCTGACGGAAAAAAAACCCTAGGATGGCAAAGCTAGCTTGAAGTAGTCGGCCTCCAGCTGTTCGAGATACGCCTCTGGATTTCTGCGGAACCGCCGCCCTTGTGCCCGGAGTGCGAACCGGCCTTGCAGCGTCTGGCGGATCTTCCGCCACTGCGCGCGGTCGTACGGGACGATATCCACTGCTGCAAACCGGCGCAGGCGGGTGGCGACACTCGCGACCAAGCGAACCGACCCACGTAGCACCGCGCTTGGGACGCCGCGCTTGCGGCCCGTCGCGCGTCGTTCGTGAGAGCGATGTTGCCCAAACCACTGTTCGAGATCGTTATTAGTGCGCGGGATCGCCGGGTCATCATAGCAATGAAATAAGCCAGACCGATAGCTGCGGGTGACCTTCAAGAAGTGCGTGAGCGCATCCTCCAAGGGGCCGCAGTGACGCTTGGTGACGCCAATCGAGCGCAGCACTTTCACAAACGCCTGGTGGACCGCGGCCCGGTCCTGCTGGTCATGCTTAGCCAGCACGTGTGCCGCTGCATGCACCCAGCGTTAGGCCCGCCTTATCGGCGCCCACAGCGGTGCGGTTGCGACCAGGGCTGCATCGATGATTTGTTTTATCCGCCGGAGTTCTGGTATCGCTCCCCCTTTTCCTCGACTCGTTGCAGGCTGTCTTGGATGTGACTCAGGCGCTCTTGTAGCCTCAGACCAGGTGCATCGAGTGGTGGGACGCCATCATCGGTCAAGGCACTCCGCACCGCCACCGCATACCCGCGCACAAGGGCGGCTTGTGGGTCGGCGCGGTCCTCAACCGCACGTTCCAGGGGCCGAATTCCGCGGATCCGTTTCTTGAGTTCCTTCTTGGCGTGCCGATCGGCTTCAACGAGGGGCTTTGCCGCTTCGCGCAGATAGTGGAAGTGACACAGTTGATGCGGCACCTCGGGCAAGGTCCGCGCGACCGCTTTCCGAATCGATTGCTGACCGTCGGAGATCACTGCGGCAATCGGCACCTCAAGCGCATCCCGCACCTCGGCGAGCAGTGTGGCCAGGTCAGTTTCGGTGGCTGAGAGCAGGCTGCGTACGAGCAGCACTTCGCCCGACAAACAGTCCCGCAGCACCCACAACACTTCATGCCCGGCATCGGGTTGGAGCCCATCCAGCGCCAGAATCACGCGTCCATGCGTTTTGGTGACACGGCGGAGGCGATCGTCATCCAGCACCGACAAGGCGACCAGTTCATCATAGCGGTCAAGCAGGTTCGTCACGGTGCGCTCGCTAATCGGCAGTTCTCGTGCCCGCAGCATGGCGTGCATCTCTGGCACACTGCGGTGCTCACGATAGCGCCACGCGCCGATCTGGGCGATCAGGTCGAGGCCGAACTCGTGCTGCGGCAAGACGAACCGGCCTTCGGCTTCGGGGCGGTAGGCTTTATGGTAGCGTGGGCACACTGGCGTCTGGCAGAGGCGCACCTTCAACCGTAGCCGGACCACGCCTTCCAGGGTGACGATCGTCCGCCGCTTAGTGTACTGCTGATAGGTTGGGCCACCACATTGCGGACAGGTCGTCTGGCAGCACTCCAGCGTCTCGGTCCGCAGCGGCGCTGGTCGATTGATGCGCTTCGCCATGCTCTGCCTCCTGTTCGATTGTGCTGCTACCACACAGCATCGCTGATCAGGAGAGGTTTGTCAGGCCAGCTTTGCTATCCTAGTACCAAACTGGTTGTGGATAGGGTGAAAGACGAGAAGGTGCCAGATTCTGTTTCTTTCGTCCTCATGGCCCGGCCCGTTCACTTCTTGTCTCTTATGCCTGATCCATTTCATACCATCGCTCATGTTGTTTTCAGCCTTCTGAGGGATTGGCCTCTAACGCCGCTATATCTCGAATGTGTCGTTCCCGCATCAGTCCCCAAACGCTCAGCACTAAAGCCAGGAGTATCATGGCGACGATCACCAGGATAGTGTCTTGCAGCGCCGCGACCTGGGCCGCTACCGCCCCAGCGATCCGCTCGCCCTGCACCGCTCTGCCGGCGTAATAGCCCACACGGCTGGCCCACACCGCCCCTAATGCGGCAACGCCCACCGTCTGACCGAGGGTACGGGTGATCGAGAGCAGGCCGGAGGCCACTCCCAAGCGCTCACGCGGCGCGGCCCCCATAATCGCGCTGTTGTTGGGCGACTGAAACAGACCCATGCCGATGCCAACGGGCAGGAAACGCAGCAGGTAGCCGAGCAGCGTTGTATCTACACCAAGGGTGCTGACTGCACTGTAGCCGATCAGCAATGCCACCAACCCGATCACGCTTATCGACCGCGTACCGAAACGGTCTGATAATGCGCCAGAGATCGGCGACACAACGCCAAGCGCAATCGGTACAACTGCCAGCAAGAGGCCAACCGTGCGTGTGTCGTACCCGAGCATATTCTCAAGATAAAAGGGCGTCAAGACCATCGTGCCGGCGATCGCGACGAAGGTGATAAAGCCGGTGATCAGATTGATGCTGAACAGGCTGTTCTGGAACAGCCGTAAGTCGATCATCGGCTGAGGGCTGGTCCACTCCACCCTGATGAACGCCGCCAGAAAGAGCGCGCAGGTGGCGAAGAGCAGCAGTACCGGCGGTGTGGCGAACCCGGCTTGTTGACCCAGCGTCAGGGCCAGCAGCAAGGAGATCAGGCTGACGAAAAGGGTGACAGCTCCGACATAGTCGAAGCGCTGGCCGCCTTCTGGTGTGATGGCTGGAACAAAGCGCACCACCATCAGAGTGCCGACCAGCCCGACTGGGAGATTCACGAAGAAGATCCAGTGCCAGGAGAGCGCCGCAATCAACAGTCCGCCCAGCGCAGGACCCAAGACGATGCCAATCGAGACCACCGCACCGATGATCCCCAGCGCTTTGCCGCGTTCGGCCGGTGGGAAGGCCTCGGTCACAATCGCAGTACCCAGGGCCATCGTCATTGCCGCGCCGATGGCCTGTAGCACGCGAAAGCCGATCAGCCAGCCGATCGTGGGCGCCAGCCCACAGAGCAGCGAGCCGATGGTGAAGACGACGAACCCGCTGGTGTAGAGCATCTTCTTGCCGAGCATATCGGCCAGCCGGCCCACGCTCAGCGTCAGTGTCGTCACGGTCATCAAGTAGGCCAACACCACCCACTGCACGATGGCGAAATCGGTGCGCAGCTCGCGCACCAGCGTCGGCAGCGCGATGTTGACAATGCTGCCGTCGATCGCGGCCAGGAAGATTCCCATCGCGACCGCGGCCATCACATACCATTTGCGGCTGTAATCGATCGGTTGTTGCTGCATACTCTTTATCCCCTCTTTTTCTCGAACGGTAAAGCTGAAAGCTGCCTTGCCCAACGCTGACTGGAATGATTTTCCTTGCCTGGCTGCACCGAACAGGCCGAGTCGGATGATGCGATAGCCCTACTCCTTCCACTGATCACATCTTGCTGCAGCTCCGTGTCGGTTTTCATGGGTGGTTCCTCCTTTTGCGTACGGTAGGCTCCTCTTGGTATGGATTGGGCGCCTGCTTGTCTTGCGCCGCTGGGCTATCAGGCCGCGACGGTGTTAGCCTCCTGAGGCTGCTCGACCTGCTTGACCAATTCTAGCTCGATGTTGATCGTGATCGTGTCTCCGACCAGCCAGCCGCCAGTCTCGAGCGCCACGTTCCAGTTCAGGTCCAAGTCCTTGCGGTTAATCCTGGTCTGGGCATTGAAGCCGGCGCTGGTCGTGCCCCAGGGGGTCTTGGCCTGCCCGGCGTACTCGACAGAGAGCACGACCGGCTTGGTGATGTCACGAATGGTCAGCTCGCCATACAGCTTGCCGTGGGTTTCGTCGATTCGCTCGACGCGTGTGCTCTTGAAGGTCAGGTACGGGTACTTCTCGACGTCAAGGAAGTCGGACGAGCGCAGGTGTGTATCGCGCCGCTCCTCGCCAGTCACCAGGCTGGAGGCGTCGATTTGTACATCGACCTTGGCCGCGGTCGGGTTGTTTTCGTCGGCGTCGATTGTACCGGTGAAGGTGTTAAAGCGACCGCGGACCGTCGAGATCATCAGATGCTTGGCCGAGAACTGGATCTCGGAATGGGCCGGATCAATCACCCATGCCATAGGAAAGCTCCTCTGTGTTACTAGTGACACTCTCGTGTCGTGTTCTTGCGCTCACTCTGCGCTGCCCCTGCTCGACGATCTGGAAGTGCTGCTGCTGCGCTTCCTGGGTCGACTGGATACGATATAGTCAGCCGTGTCCCAATGGAGCTCACCTGAGCCACGGCGGCGTGTAAGCGCCGAGGTGGTGGAGGACGGCCGCCATGTCATCGGCCGCCCACTCCTCGACGATCTTCCGGTCCGAAAGGCGATAGATGTCGACGGCGTCCCAGCGCAGCGGTCGCCCGGTCGCGGGGATGCCAAAGAGATCCCCCTGTTGGGTCGCCTCGATCGTGAAGCGAACCGCGACCGTGTCCCCCTCCGCGACGATGTCCTGCTCGGTCGCATGCAGGTCGGGGAGCGCGCCGATGAAACCGCGCAGCAGCCCCAGAACGTTCTCGCGCCCCTCCACCGTGCCGAGGGTGCCGCCGTGCCACTTCACCTCGGGTGCGACGTAGTCGGCAGCGCGGTCCGGCTTGTGTGCATTGAACATCTCCTCAACGTACGCGCGAACGATCTTCTTATTCGCTTCGATCGTGCTCTGATCAGCCAGAGCCTTATTCCCTTCGATATTCGAAGACATCGTTTTTCCTCCTATGCATCACGAACTTTGAACTTCCACTGCATCGAACATCGCTTTCGCGGACGCCGCCCTGACCAGGAGACCAAATGCGCTGCCATGTCATGCTCGGCGGCGGACAAGCTCCGCCCGGCTAGCTAGATGTTGTCCTGGGGATTTTTGCAGGTCCCCCCAAAAAGGTGCATTACGGTTAAAAGGTGGTAATTCGCTCTACTGGTCTGGCCATGCGCTGGCCACACCGCGCGTTGGTGTGGTCGCTTAACGATGCACTGCTGGCGCAAAACCGTGAAGACGCTATGCGCATGCTCGTTTGAGACATCTTTTGCGACATGCTCGCGCGCCGTCTCACGATGGATGCCTGCTGAGAGCCCGCAGAAACGGATCGTCCGAAGAGAAAGAGCGTCTACTGCCGCTTGCATTCGGGCACTAGTCTACCTGATTTCGTATAATGCACCTTTGCGGGGTGGACCTGCTCACAAGACGCTTGACGCTCCTGGGAAGGTATTTCCCAACATCTGTCTTGCTGAAATACGGCTTTCGGAAGCCAAGTACCATCAACCGCACAATCGATGGCGATTGCGGCTTGACCTATCCTGATGCTGTACACGTCGAATACGAGGTGTGGCGATATTCCCTCCCGGCAGCGTCAACTGTGTAATGAGCAGGTCCATTTGCGGGGGATATGCAAAAACCCCCATATAGGCGATGAACCTAATCCACGAATGGCCCATTGAACCGCGGAGTCTCCCCGTACGGCTGTCCGGCCATCAGCAGGAACCGAGTGCCGGGGGCAGCGTCCGTGACCGTGAACTCACCTCCTCGACCCAGCAGGACGAGCTGGGCAGGCCTGGCCGGGTGCAGGTTGGCCCCGAAGTTGCCTTTGCCCTCGAGTATATAGTATTACA